>Ga0137373_10008889_pt1 | contig 10579 bp, 10 predicted proteins | sample SagtaG_5_FD_104912 | JGI IMG/M metagenome (GOLD analysis project Ga0137373, IMG submission 104912) | Vadose zone soil microbial communities from Sagehorn Ranch, Mendocino, California, USA - Sage1_R_80_16 metaG | ecosystem: Environmental > Terrestrial > Soil > Vadose zone | place: USA...
GGGTTATTTCGTTGCCGAGCATGGAGGTGCGTCCCTTGTTTGCGGGCGAGGCGAGTACTACCAGCAGTGGCTGTTCGGGCTCTCGTTGAGCGGCGACCAGCGCAAGACTCTTCCCCCTAACAGCCAAAATTACGTATATACCGCCAAGATCACATTGTCGGAGGAAGTGGTTGCGGACGGGGTTAAGGGATATCGCTATACAGCTCACTTCGACGAAAGCCCCGCTGGGGGCTTTCCACCCCCGAAAGGAACGGACCAATTCCTTTACGTGTTCTTCAACGGGGCTCGAACCTACGCGATCTGGTACGAGCATTGGCCGACAGACCCAGACCGGACTGCTGCCTTCGACCGCTTTGTGCAACAGAACCTTCGCTTCAGCGCGTGATCGGATACTGACCACTGGCGATCGGGATTTCGACCCGGTATCCGGACGGGAATGAAGGCGGGCGGGGGTCCGGGGTCCGGGGGTCCCAGGCACCGCCCGCCCGCTCTGCAGATCGGTGGATGGTCGATAGGTCAGGATGCCGGATTTGATCGGTCGAACAGCCTGTGTCAGCGCCGGTGTGAAACTCCCCAGATAGCGCCGGTTTGAAATTCCCCACCCAGCCCGGGTGTGGGAGGTTGCTCCTGTCGCAGTACACGTCGCACCAGGAGGGACCGAGATGGTCGGCCAGAGGGAGTTCATGGACGTTCACGACGCATGGGTCCGCGGGAAATCGATTAGTGAAATTGCGCGTGCGACAGGGCGCGACCGCAAGACCATCCGCCGGCTGCTGCGCGAAGGAACAGCAGCGCCGCGCAAGCCGCGGCAGATCAGCTCCAAGCTCGATCCCTTCCGCGAGTACCTGCTCGCGCGCATGGTCGGTGAGGATCCGGTGAGCAACGCCGAGGTGCTCTATGACGAAATCCGAGAGCTCGGTTACCAGGGTGGTCGCAGCATCCTCAAAGAGTTCATGCATCCATTCCGCGCCCTAGCCAAGGAGAAAGCGACGGTGCGCTTCGAGACTTCACCCGGACGCCAGGCTCACGTCGACTGGGGCACCTTCAAGAAGCCAGGTCGCAAGCGGGTGCAGGGTTTCGTGATGACACTCGGCTGGTCGCGGGCACAGTACCTCGACTTCACCGACAGCCAGGCGCTGGCACTTTTCCTCGCCTGCCACGAGCAGGCCTTTCACGACTTCGGCGGTGTGCCCGAGGAGATTCTCTATGACCGAGTCAAGACGGTCTGGCTGCGTGACGACGACCATGGCGACCCAGTCTTGCATGCGTCTGGCCCGAACGAACTACGGCTTTCGCGTTGCGGTCGTGATTTCGCCCCGGATGGCCAGGACCGAGAGGACGATGAAGGCGATCGCGCCGATCGCGAAGACCGCGATACCGGCGCCTACGGACGACTCCGCGATGCCGAAGCCCGCGAACAGGAGGCCGATCGCGATCACGAGCAAGGCGTAGATGCGAAACCCGCCTTGCGAAGCCGCGAAGCCCGGCGGCAGCGAACCGAGATATCGAGAGGTGATGGTCCGGATCGCCAGGTCACCCGCTCCCAGGACGTTCAGCCACAGGACGGCGCCGAGCAGCGCGATCAGGCCGCCGATGACGAGGGTGACGCTCACGATCCCTAGCATTCTGAGGGTGTCACGCTCCCGAGGACCGCTGCAGATTCGGGGCATGGGCGGCCGGAGCCAGAGAAAGGGGGCATCCTGACGTGGCCGTCACCACCCGACAGCAATTGGTGCGGAACTTCTGCATCATCGCCCACATCGACCACGGCAAGTCGACCCTGGCCGACCGCCTGCTCGAGCGCACGGGCTCGATCAGTCAGCGCGACATGCAGGACCAGGTGCTCGACACCATGGACCTGGAGCGGGAGCGCGGCATCACGATCAAGCTCCAGGCGGTGCGCATGACGTACCCGGCGCACGACGGCCAGGCCTACGAGCTCAACCTCATCGACACCCCCGGCCACGTCGACTTCGCCTACGAGGTCTCCCGCTCGCTCGCCGCGTGTGAGGGCGCGATCCTCGTCGTCGACGCCGCGCAGGGAATCGAGGCGCAGACCCTGGCCAACCTCTACCAGGCCGTCGAGGCGGGCCTGACCATCGTCCCCGTGGTCAACAAGATCGACCTCGACGCGGCGCAGCCGGAGCTGGTCGCGGAAGAGATCGCGGACGTGACCGGCATCGCCCGCGACCAGGTCATCTTCGCGTCGGCCAAGCTTGGTGTGGGCACCGACGAGATCCTCGAGGCGGTGGTGAGCCGCGTTCCCTCGCCGCGCGGCGACCCTTCGAAGCCGCTGCGCGCCCTGATCTTCGACTCGCACTACGACCCGTACCGCGGCGTCATCACCTACGTCCGCGTCGTCGACGGCGAGATCATCCCGCGGACCAAGGTCCGGATGATGAACACGGACAAGGTCCATGAGGTCGACGAGGTCGGCTGGTTCGCGCCGCGCCCGCGTCCGGCCGACAAGCTCACGGCCGGCGAGGTGGGCTACGTGACGGCGGCCATCAAGAACGTGGTCGACGCCCGCGTCGGCGACACCATCACCACCGCGGAGCATGGCGCGACCTCTCCGCTCCCCGGCTACCGCCGCGTCAAGCCGATGGTCTTCGCCGGGTTGTTTCCCTCCGACTCCGACCAGTTCGCCGACCTGAAGGAGGCCCTCGAGAAGCTGCAGCTCAACGACGCCGCGCTCTCCTATGAGCCCGAAAACTCAGCCGCCCTCGGGTTCGGCTTTCGGTGCGGGTTCCTCGGCCTGCTGCACCTCGAGATCGTCCAGGAGCGACTGGAGCGGGAGTTCGAGCTCGACCTCATCACGACCGCGCCGACCGTCGAGTACCAGGTGAAGCTGAAGCGGGGAGGCGAGGTCATCGAGGTCGACAACCCCGCGCTGCTGCCGGATCCCACCGCCATCGAGTCCATCGCCGAGCCTTTCGTGAAGCTGTCGATCATCGAGCCCTCGACCTACGTCGGGCCGATGATGGAGCTCTGCCAGGAGCGGCGCGGCGCTTTCAAGCACCTGGAGCACCGGCCCGGCGATCGCGTCGTGCTCGAGTACGAGATCCCCCTGGGTGAGATCATCCACGACTTCTACGACCAGCTGAAGTCACGGTCGAAGGGCTACGCCTCCATGGACTACGAGATGATCGGCTTCCGCGAGGGTGAGCTGGTCAAGCTGGACGTGCTGGTCGCGGGCGAGCCGGTCGACGCCCTCTCGCTGATCACCCACCGGAGCAAAGCGCAGTCGCAGGGCCGGCGGCTGGTGGAGAAGCTCAAGACGATCATCCCCCGCCAGCTCTACGAGGTCCCGATCCAGGCGGCGATCGGCGGCAAGGTCATCGCCCGGGAGACGATCCCGGCCATGCGCAAGGACGTGCTCGCCAAATGCTATGGCGGTGACGTGACCCGGAAACGCAAACTGTTGGAGAGGCAGAAGGAAGGCAAGCGGCGAATGAAGAGAGTTGGCGCGGTCGAGATCCCGCAAGAGGCTTTCATGGCGGTGCTGAAGCTTGACTAGAGCCCTGCGCGCCGCCGCACTGCTCGCCGCCATGGCTGTGCTCACGGGTGCGTGCACGCGGCCGTTCACGCCCTCGCCGCCGGCCAAGATCATGGACGTCTACGCAGCCAGCCCCAGCGCCGACGATGCGCGCTCCTTGCTCGGCGGCGAATGGTGGACGGCCGCGCCGACATTTGCCGTCCGGCCGTTGGACGACGCGAACTTTGCCGCTCAGATCCAGTACGCGGTCGTGAGCCGCTACGCCAACGTCGGCACGTCCGAGAGCTGGCGTATCCGCTACATCCAGTTCGACAAGGCGAGCTCCGCGAGCTCGCTCATGAGCAGCATCGAGGGCAGCCTCGGCAGCGGCAGCTCCGGCAAGAACGTGGGCGACAAGGTCCTCTACTACCAGGAGAAGCTGCAGACGGCCGCCGAGGGTGGGGCTCCGTACGAGACGCTGACGTTGATCCGCGTCGGATCGGTGGTCATCGAGAGCACCTGGTTGAAGAACGACGGCTTTCCGAGCTCCGACCAGCTGGGCAAGATCGCGTCCAGGCTGACTTCGGGGGTGAAGGCGGCCATCGACGGCAAGGTGCACGGCGCGACCGTGGCGGCGGCCGACGTGGCCCTCCTGCCTCCGCCCAACTCGTTCATCACCCTCCTGGGCGCGGTGAAGCTCCCCATCGAGAGCATGCCGCTGATGATCAACGTCTCCGCCCCGACCCAGCTGCTGGCGCTCCTCAAGCAGGATCAGCTGAACGACTTCGTCTTCGGCGATTACGTGCTCGACACCGACACGCACATGGAGGTCCAGGCGGCGGTGTTCACCCTGACCTCGCCTACGGCCGCGAACGAGCTCTTCGACACGTTCAAGGGCAGCAGCACGGTCGACGCCAACGGGGTCCTCAAGTTCTACAACGACGTCACCGGGCCGGGCCAGTACAACTACTACATCGTGTCGGGGCGGCACCTCGGCCTGCTGGTCTGCCGCTCCACGGCGGAGCTGACCGCCAACGAGTCGGCATCGCGCGCGTGCGAGACACCGCTGGAAACGGTGGCCACCGCCTGGCCGACCGCCTTCACGGACTAGAAGCTCCCGACGCCGGGGCGGCCTGGCGGCTGTCCTGGAACCATCGCCACTGCCGGGTCAAGCCGTCGCGCAGCGAGACCCGCGGCTCCCAGCCGAGCCGCTCGCGGGCGACGTTGATCGACGCACCGGTGTGCTTTGGGTCGCCCGGGGTCGCCGGCAGGAACTGGCGGTGCGCCTGGATCCCGCTTATCTCTTCGAGCGTGGCGAGCACGCGGTTGAGAGAGACGCGGCTTCCGCCGCCGAGGTTGACGATCTGACCGACGACGTCGGCGGAAGCCGCCTTCACCGTGCCTTCGATCGCGTCGGACACGTAGGTGAAGTCGCGGGTCTGCTCGCCGTCGCCGTAGATCTCGATCTCCCTGCCGTCGACCAGGGCCTCCATGAAGCGGATGAACGCCATGTCCGGCTGCTGGCGCGGGCCGTACACGGTGAAGTAGCGCAGCGAGGTGACCGGCACGCCAAAGTTGCGCAGGTAGACGAACGTCAGGTGCTCGGCGGCGAGCTTCGTCATCCCGTAGGGCGAGACCGGCCGGGGCAGCGCGGTCTCTTTGGTCGGGAACATCTCGGCCTCGCCGTAGACCGACGAGCTGGAGGCGAACACGAGACGCTTGATCTCGACGCCACGAACGGCCTCGAGGAGTCGCTGCGTGGCGACGATGTTGTCCTGCACGTAATGGTCGAAGTGATCGCCCCAGCTCGGGCGCACGCCGGGCTGGCCCGCGAGATGGAAGACGACCTCGGCGCCCCGCAACACCTTGCGCAGGTAGGCATGGACCAGGTCGAGCTCCTCGAACACGAAGTTGGGATGCTCGACCGCGACCTCGAGGTTCTTCTCCTTACGCGGCCGCGGGTAGTAGTCGCTGAACGAGTCGATGCCGACAACATGGTGCCCGTCGGTGAGCAGGCGCTCGCAGAGGTGGGAGCCCATGAACCCTGCGGCGCCGGTGACCACCACTCGCATGGGACAAACCTATCGTTACCGGTGGTGAATAGGTTCGAAAACTGGCTTGCCACCAGCGATTACGCGGTCACGGTGCGGTCGTTTCCGGACGGCACCCGAACGGCGACGGACGCCGCGCGGGCGGTCGGCTGCGAGCTGGGCCAGATCGTCAAGTCGCTGGTGTTCACGGCCGGCGGCCGGCCGGTCGTGGTGCTGGTCAGCGGCGCCAACCGGCTCGACGAAGGCAGGCTCGAGGAACTCGCGGGCGGGCCAGTCGCCAAGGCGGACGCGGAGACCGCGCGCAGGGCCACCGGCTACTCGATCGGCGGCGTGGCACCCTTCGGCCACGCCACCGAGGTCCGCGTGTTCATGGACAGAGACCTCCTCGGCTACCCGTCGGTGTGGGCTGCCGCGGGACGCCCCGACTCCGTCTTCGAGATTGAACCCGAGCGATTGGGGGAACTGAGTGAGGCGACGGTCTCCGACCTCAAAGCCACATGAGCAGCCTTCTCATCTTCTGCCGGGATTGCGGGAAGCAGGTGCCGAGCTCCCAGACAAGGGACGGTTTCTGCCTGGACTGCCAGGTGCGGCGCTCGGTCGCCGACCTGCGCGACGAGCACGCAAGGCTGTGGCGCAAGCGCGAGCGCTACCGGACACAGAACGCAAACGTCGACCAGATCGGCAGGCAGATCGCGCGCATCGAGGACCGCATGGCGCAGCGAATCAAGGCCCTGGTGTCGAACGAGCGCGAGGCGGTGGAGCACCTGCGGCGCGAGCTCGAAACGGCTCGCGGGCAGCGCTACACCATCAAGGGCGTCTGAGCGTGCAGGACTTCCGTCACCTGTACGTCCACGTCCCGTTCTGCAAGCACAAGTGCGGCTACTGCGACTTCAATGCCTACGCGGGGATGGACCGCCTCATACCGGACTACATCGACGCGCTCGAGAAAGAGCTCGTGTTTGCGCGCGAGCGATATCCCTTTCAGCAGCTGGACACGGTCTATTTCGGCGGTGGCACGCCCAGCCTGCTGCCGGCCGGCGAAGTCGCGAGGCTGCTCGATTTCATCCGCCGCACGTTCAACATCGCGCCCGACGCCGAGATCACGCTGGAGGCCAATCCCGCGAGCACGGATCGGCCGAAGGTCGCGGCCTGGTTGGCGGGCGGGGTGAACCGGCTGAGCCTGGGCGTCCAGGGCTTCGATCCGCGTGCGCTCGCCGTCCTGGAACGCAAGACGGACGCGGCGCAGGCGACGCGGGCTTTCGCCCTGGCGCGCGAGATGGGCATGACCAACATCAGCGTCGACCTCATCTACGCCGTGCCTTACCAGAGCATGGAGACGTGGCTCGAAACGCTGCGACGTGCGGTCGCGCTCGGACCGGAGCACGTGTCGACGTACTGCCTGTCCTTCGAAGAAGGCACCTTGCTCTACCGGCGGCGGGCGGAGGGGAGGGTGCCCGAGGTCCCCGCCGACCTGCAGTGGGACCTGCTGGACGCAGCCTCGTCTGAGCTCGAGGCGGCGGGCTACCGGCGATATGAGGTGTCGAACTGGTCCCGACCAGGGTTCGAGTCGCGACACAACCAGGCGTACTGGCGATGCCGGCCCGTCTACGGCGGCGGCGCGGGCGCGCACTCGTACGCCACCGACGGGGAGACGGCGTCGCGGTGGTGGAACGTGGCGCGCCCACGGGAGTACATCGCCTCGGCTCCCTCCACCAGGGCGGACGGCGAGGTGCTGGACCGCCGCAAGGCCGCGGCCGAGTCCCTGATGCTGGGTCTCCGCACGGCCGACGGGATGGCCGCTCCGTCCGGGTTCGAAGGCGAGCTCGAGCAGCTGCGGCGGGCAGGCCTCGTCCGGCGGGTCGACGGGAGGGTGATGCCCACGCGGCGGGGCATGGACCTCCACAACCAGATCGCGCTCGCCGTCCTTTAGCTGTAACGTTGTTGGCACTCTCCCACCGAGAGTGCTGAAACTGAGATGGAGAACAGAAAGCAGGCCGTCCTGCGGGCCGTGGTCAAGGAGTTCACCACGAGCGCCGTGCCGGTCGGCTCGCAGGCGCTGCAGTCGCGCTACTTCGTGAACCTGTCTTCGGCGACCATCCGCAGCGAGCTGGCCGAGCTCGTCGATCTCGGCTACCTGGCCCAACCGCACACCTCGGCCGGCCGGGTGCCGACCGACTCGGGCTATCGCTACTTCGTCGATTTCCTGATGGACCTGGAGCCCGTCCCAGACCGCGTGCGGGCATACATCCGAGATGAGCTGCAGGCGGCGCCGGGCGACGTCGAGGGGATGGTCGAGCGGGTGGCGATGACGGTGGCGGCGGTCACCCAGAACGCGTCTGTGGCGAGCGCGCCGCAGGGGACGCTGGCGCGCATCAAGCATGTCGACCTGGTCTCCCTGGAACCCAACGAGATCCTGCTCATCCTGCTGCTCGAGGGCAACCTCCTCCGCCAGCAGGTCGTCAACACGACACAACCCTCGACGCAGGCTGAGCTGAGCCGCCTCGCGGCGCGTCTGAACGACGACCTCGGCGGCCGGGCCAGCGATGAGGCGCGGCGCCGCTATGACGGGGCGCCGCTCGGGCTGGAAAAGGAGCTGCTCGGCCGGGTGATCGCGGTCCTCGACCTCTACGAGAAGGGGACGGAGAACCTGGTCGTCCACGATGGCGTGCGCAACCTCTTGCGCCAGCCGGAGTTTGCGGAATCGTCCCGCGTGCACGAGGTCCTGGAGGTGCTCGAGGAAACGCGCTACCTGACGGTCCTCCTCCGCCAGCTCATCGGCGAGTCCGACCTGCAGATCGTGATCGGGTCCGAGAACACGTCGAGCCATCTGCAGGGCTGCGCCGTCGTGCTCACGACCTATGGCCCATCCGACCGGCTGAAAGGCGTGCTGGGCGTGATCGGTCCGACCCGGATGGCGTACAGCCAGACCGTGGCCCGCCTGCAGGCGGTGGCCCGGGGCGCGAGCGACCGCATGGCCGAGCTGGGCGTCTAACCGCCGTTGGAGTTTGATCGCGGGGTCCCGCGCGGTATCTAAGCTCCGATGACGTCTCGAAAGCATCCGCACGATCCGCGTGAGCGCGAGGGAGAGGAACCCGCGACCGAGTCCCTGGAGGCCAGGATCGCCGAGCTCGAGTCGGCGACGGCCGAGTCCAGGGACAGGTACCTGCGCCTGGCGGCCGACTTCGACAACTACAAGAAGCGAACCCGCCAGGAGCAGCTGGAAACGATCCAGCACGCCTCGGCCGACCTGATCGGGCGTCTGCTGCCCGTGCTGGACGACCTGCACAACGTCCTCGAGCACCGGCCGGAAGGCATCGACCAGTCCTGGGTCAAAGGCCTCGAGCTCAGCGTGCGCAAGCTGGAAGAGGCGCTCGGGACGCACGGGCTGCAGCCGATCGAATCTGTCGGCGTTCGTTTCGACCCGAAGCTGCATGAGGCCGTCGCCCACGAGGAGTCGGCCGAGCACCCGGAGGACACGGTCGTCTCCGAGCTGCGGCGCGGCTACCGGCTTCGCGACCGCGTCGTCAGGCCGGCCCTCGTCAAAGTGGCTCGTCCGCCACTCGCGGCCCACGACGTCGAACCCGACTAAGAACCGGTGGCCGTCAAGCGCGACTACTACGAGGTGCTGGGCGTCGGACGTCAGGCGTCGCCTGACGAGCTGAAGCGGGCATTCCGCAAGATCGCGATGGACTCGCACCCTGACCGCAACCCGGACGACACGGTGGCACACGCCCGATTCAAGGAGGCGAGCGAGGCTTACGCGGTGCTTTCCGACCCCGACCGCCGCCGGAGCTACGACCTCTTCGGCCACGCCGCGGTGGGCGTGGGAGGACCCGCGGTCGACTTCTCCGATATGCCGTTCGCCGACATCTTCGACACCTTCTTCGGCGGAGGGTTTGGCGCGCGGGCGCGTCGTGAGCGCTCCAACCGAGGGGATGACCTTCGCTACGACATCACGATCACCTTCGAGGAGTCGTTCACGGGCCTGGAGAAGCAGATCGAGGTCCAGCGCCTGGCCACCTGTGACCACTGCTCGGGAAGCGGCGCGGAGCCGGGCACCGGGCAGGAGACGTGCCCGGGGTGCGGTGGATCGGGTCAGATCCGGCGGGCGGCGCAGTCGTTCTTCGGCCAGGTGGTGACCACGGCCACGTGCTCCACCTGTGGCGGCGCGGGGCGCATTCTCAAGAACCCGTGCGCCCAGTGTCGAGGGCAGGGCCGCGTCCAGAAGGCAAAGCGTCTCGCCGTCAGGATCCCGGCCGGCGTGGACACCGGCTCCCAGATCCGGATCAACGGCGAGGGCGAGGCCGGAGTGCGAGGTGGTCCCCCCGGCGATCTCTACGTCGTGCTGCGGGTCAAGCCGCACGCCCATCTGGCCCGCCACGAGCAGGACATCGTCTTCGAGCTGAGGGTCAACATGGTCCAGGCGGCGCTGGGCGACCGGATCGAGATCCCCACGCTGGAGGGCCCGGTCGAGATCGCCATCCCGCCGGGCACCCAGCACGGCCAATCCTTCCGGCTGCAGGGCCGGGGGATGCCCGACGTGCGCGGCGGGCGGCGGGGGGACCAGTACGTGGTGGTCCAGCTCGTGATCCCGAAGGACCTCGACCCCGAGCAGAAGGCGCTGCTGCGCAAGGTCGGCGGCCTCACCGGCAAGCCGGAGAAGGTGTCGAAGGGATTCTTCGACAAGCTGCGCGACGTGATCTCGCTGGATTGACGGAAATCGCCCTTGGGCCACTAAACTCGCGGACGGCCGGCGTTGCCATGAATAAGTTCCCCTCTTGCGGGGTAGCTGTCTGGTTCAGTAGCTTTGAGCCGTATAGAAGAGGCACAAGTGTCCAAGACCATCGATCTCGAACTGACAAGAGCTGAAGTCGAAGTCCTCGAGCTGGAGGCCCGTCTTCGGGTCGTCCCCATGAACGACACGCAGCTATCCGACGCCCTGAAGGCCGCGCTGGCGGCCAAGAAGGAGCGCCTGGCCAAGCTCCGCACCCTGCATGCCACCGCCGGACGTGCCAGCCGGGCCGGCAAGGACGGCGACGGGGAGAAGGTCAAC
>Ga0137373_10008893_pt1 | contig 10577 bp, 7 predicted proteins | sample SagtaG_5_FD_104912 | JGI IMG/M metagenome (GOLD analysis project Ga0137373, IMG submission 104912) | Vadose zone soil microbial communities from Sagehorn Ranch, Mendocino, California, USA - Sage1_R_80_16 metaG | ecosystem: Environmental > Terrestrial > Soil > Vadose zone | place: USA: California...
CCGGTGTAGGCGCCCTGCGGCTCGGGGTGGCAGTCCTGCGCGCCCAGCCCGATGGCCAGCTTGTCCCCGTCGATCAGGGTGCCGACGCTGCGCAGCGCGGTGAAGGGCGGGCACACCACCACCTCGACGGCGGCGGTGTCGTCGCTGGACAGGGCCCAGGCCGTCTTCTGCGTGAGCTGGACGGCCTCCAGGTGGTTCTTGTGCATCTTCCAGTTGCCGGCGATCAGCGGTCGGCGGGCCACGGGTCAGCTCCTTGCTCAAGGGTCAGGCAGGTCACGGGTCAGGCGCTCGGGATGACGGCGACGCCGGGAAGGGTCCTGCCCTCGAGCAGCTCGAGGCTGGCGCCGCCGCCGGTGGACAGGTGGTCGACCTTGTCGGCGAGGCCGAACTGGGCCAGCGCGGCGGCCGAGTCGCCGCCGCCGACGACGGTATAGGCGCCGGTCGAGGCGACCGCCTCGGCGACCTCCCTGGTGCCGGCGGCGAACGGGGCCCACTCGAACACGCCCATGGGGCCGTTCCAGAAGACTGTCTTCGCGTCGCGCACGGCCGTGGCGAAGGCCGCCGCGGTCTCAGGGCCGATGTCCAGGCCGCGCCAGCCCTGCTCGATCCCGCTCGCCGGGACGGTCCGGCGCTCCGCGTCCTCGGCGAAGGCGTCCGCCACCACCACGTCGCTCGGCAGCAGGACGCGCTTGCCCTCGCGCTCGGCGCGCGCGAGCAGACCGCGGACGGCGTCGACCTGCTCGGGCTCGAGCAGCGAGTCCCCCACGCCGTGGCCACGGGCGGCCAGGAAGGTGAAGCACATCCCCCCGCCGATCACCAGGGTGTCCACGCGCTGGAGCAGGTTGGAGAGGACCGCGAGCTTGTCCGAGACCTTGCTGCCGCCGAGCACCGCCACGAACGGCGACGGCGGTCCCTCCAGCAGGCGGGACAGCGCCTTCACCTCGCCGGCCAGCAGGAAGCCGGCGTAGGCGGGCAGGCGCTCGGCCACCCCGACCACCGAGGCATGGGCGCGGTGCGCAGCGCCGAAGGCGTCGTCCACGTACAGCTCGGCCAGCGCCGCCAGGCGCCCGGCGAAGGCGGGGTCATTGGCCTCCTCGCCCGGCTCGAAGCGCAGGTTCTGCAGGAGCAGCACCCGGCCGGGGCCGAGGCCGGCGGCGGCCCCCGCCGCCTCCTCCCCCGCCACGTCGTCGACGAAGGCGACCTCGCGCCCGAGCCGCTCGCCGAGCACGGCGGCCACCGGCTCGAGCGAGTACCTGTCGACCCGCCTGCCCTTGGGCCGGCCAAGGTGCGAGCAGCAGATCACCTTGGCGCCACGCTCCAGCAGGTGGCGCAGCGTCGGCAGGGCGGCCCGGACGCGCAGGTCGTCGGCGACCCGCCCGGAGTCGTCGAGCGGCACGTTGAAGTCGTCGCGGACCAGCACGCGCCTGCCCTCCGCCCGGGACGCCTCGACGGTGCGCAGCTCCACCGGCATCGCGACGGCCTACCGGAGCTGGCTGCCGACGAGCTCGACCAGGTCGACCAGCCGGTTGGAGTAGCCCCACTCGTTGTCGTACCAGCCGAAGACCTTGACCAGGTTGCCGTTGGCCTGGGTCGTTGGCGCGTCGAAGACGCACGAGTGCGGGTCGCCGAGGATGTCCGAGGACACGATCGGGGCGGTGCTGTAGCGGAGGATGCCCTGCAGCGGCCCCTCGGCGGCGCGCCTGAAGGCGTCGTTGACCTCGTCGACGGTGACGTCGCGGCCGAGCACCACGGCCAGGTCGGTGATGGAGCCGTCGTCGACCGGCACGCGGATGGCGATGCCGTCGAGCTTCCCCTTGAGCTCGGGGACGGCGAGGCCGGCCGCGCGGGCGGCGCCGGTGGTGGTCGGGATGATGTTGCGCGCCGCGGAGCGGGCGCGGCGCAGGTCCTTGTGCGGGAAGTCGAGGATGACCTGGTCGTTGGTGTACGCGTGGATGGTGGTCATGAAGCCCCGCTCGATGCCGAAGGAGTCCAGCAGGACCTTGGCCATCGGCACCACGCAGTTGGTGGTGCAGGAGCCGTTGGAGATGATGTCGTGGCTGGAGGGGTCGTAGGTGGAGTCGTTGACCCCCATGACGATGGTGACGTCGTCGCCCTTGGCGGGAGCGGAGATGATCACCTTCCTGGCGCCGGCCTTCAGGTGCAGCGCGGCGCTGTCGCGGTCGGTGAAGCGGCCGGTCGACTCGAGGACGACGTCGACGCCGAGGTCGCCCCAGGTGAGCTGGGAGGGGTCGCGCTGCGCGGAAGCGCTGACCCGCTTGCCGTCCACGATGATGGACGACTCGTCGTAGGCGGTCTCGGCGTCCAGCCGGCCGAAGGTCGAGTCGTACTCGAGCAGGTGCGCGAGGGTGCGGTTGTCGGTCAGGTCGTTGACCGCCACGATCTCTACGTCTGCTTTGCCATGCCTGGCCGCGTCGCGCGTCGCGCGCAAGAAGTTGCGGCCGATGCGACCAAAGCCATTGATGCCCACGCGGACGGTCATGAGCCCTCCTGTTGACGAGTGGTGGTGTTCGAGCTGTCGGTGGCCGGGGACCCTCCCGGCGCCCCGCGAGGCGGGGCACGGCCATTCTTCCCCACGGGACCGTCGGTCCGCACGCGGCTGTCCACAGGGCCCGCCCCAGGGCCCGCCCCGGGACCGCGCCTTCGGGACCACGCCCCCGTGCCCCCTACGTGTTCTCCTCGGCGCGCCCGCTCAACCCCTCGAGCCGCCGCAGCCGGGCCAGCACCGCACCCTTGGAGCGCGGCGGGTCCAGCAGCGCGCCGAGCTCCGCCAGGCTCGCCTCGGGATTGGCCAGGCGCAGGGCGGCGACGTCGGCCACGCCCGGGGGCAGCGCCTCCCAGCCGAGCGCGGCAACGGCGGCCTCGACCATGGCCACCTGCGCCATGGCCGCCGCCACGCTGCGGCGCAGGTTGGCGTGGTCGGCGTTGGCGAGCCGCACCGCCTCGCCGCGCACCTCCCGACGGATGCGACCGTCCTCCCAGGCGAGGTAGGCGCTGCTGGCGCCCATGGTCGCCAGGGCCCGCCCGATCGCCTCGCGTCCCTTGAGCAGCACCCGGTGCAGGTCCTGGTCTGCCCGGACCCCCACGCGGGCGGGCAGGTCGAAGCGGGCCAGCAGCGCCGCCAGGCCGGCGGCGGTGCGCTCGTCGGGCGCGCCGACCTCGAAGTGCGGCTCGCGCGTCGGCGCCGAGACCGAGCCGCGGCCGAGGAACGCGCCGCGCAGGTAGCAGGCTGCGGCATCGCGGCCGCGAACCAGGGCGCCGGGGACCCCGTGCGTGAGGCGGCCGGCGCCGTCCAGGATGCCGGCGCCGGCGAGCACTCGCTCGACCCGCTCGGCCAGCACCACCTCGTAGCGCGCGGCCGGGGCCAGCGCGCCGCGGCTGCGCACGCGGAAATCCGCCCGCACGCCGTAGCCGGCGTGCAGCAGCCAGAAGCCGAGCCTGGCGACCCCGCCGGAGCGGCTCGCCAGCACCAGGGTGAAGCGGGGCCCGGCGGCCGGGGGCCCGATGTGGAGGGTCGCGGCGAACCGCAGCAGCGCGGCCAGCAGGGCCCGGCGCTCGCCCGGGCTCCCGGGCCGGAGCGCGGCGAGCTCCTCTCTGACCCGTACCGTGAACTGCCCCCTGGCCGCTGGCACGGCTCAGCCCAGCTCCTTGAGCGCGACCGCCAGGCGGGTCGGGTCGTGGCGGCCCGGGAAGACCGGGTCGGCGAGGTCGGCGTGGAGCACCCGCGCACCGAGCTCGGCGAACGCCTCGGACTCGCGGGCCGTCGCCCCGGCGTCGGCCGGCCGCTGGCACAGCACCAGGGGAACGCGCAGCCCCGGGCAGTGGGCGAGCAGCGCCGCCAGGTGCGCCTCCGGCGAGAAGCCGCTGGTCTCCCCTGGCTGCGGCTCCAGGTTGCAGAGGTACACCACCCGCTCGGAGGCGGCGGCGACGGCCGCGCCGAGCTCGGGCAGGAGCAGGTTCGGGACGACCGACGTGAAGATCGAGCCGGGGCCGAGCAGGACCAGGTCGGCCTCGCGGACCGCCGCGACCGCCTCGGGCAGCGCCGCCGCCCCGCGCGGCTCCAGCCACACGCGGTCGACCCGGCCCCAGGCGTCCCTGATCGCCACCTGCCCCTCGACCACCTGGCCCTCGACCCGGCCGAGCAGCCGGACCGGCGCCAGCGTGGAGGGCAGCACCCTGCCCCGCACCCGCAGCCAGCGGGAGGCGGTGGCCAGCGCCTCCAGGAAGTCGCCGCGCAGGTCGGCGAGGCTCGCCAGGATCAGGTTGCCGAGATTGTGCCCTGCCAGGTCGCCGCGCTGGAAGCGGTAGCCGAACAGCTCACGGGCCTCGGCGTCGGGACCGGCCAGCGCGAGCAGGGCCATGCGCAGGTCACCCGGCGGCGGGAGCCCGAGGTCGCGGCGCAGCCGGCCGGAGGAGCCGCCGTCGTCGGCCATGGTGACCACCGCGGTGGGCTCGGCCCCGAGCAGGCGCAGCGCGGCCAGGCTGACCGACAGTCCGTGCCCGCCGCCCAGCGCTACGAAATGCTTCACTCACGCTCCATGTCGCGATGGGTTACGTTGACGCGGAAGTCCCGGTCGGCCAGCCAGCCCCCGAGCTCCTCGGCGAGCACGACGCTGCGGTGCCGGCCGCCGGTGCAGCCGATCGCAACCGTCAGGTAGTGCTTGCCCTCGCGGACGTAGCCGGGCAGCGAGATCTCCAGCAGCGCCTCGACCCGCTCCATGAACGCCTTGGTGGCCTCCTGCCCCAGCACGTAGTCCCGCACGGGCGGGTCCTGGCCGGTCCTGGGGCGCAGCTCGGGCAGCCAGTGTGGGTTGGGGAGGAAGCGAACGTCCAGCACGATGTCGGCATCCACCGGCAGGCCGTACTTGAAGCCGAAGGAGGACACCGTCACCAGCAGCCCCGCGGCCTCGTCGGCGAACGCCGCCAGGATCCTGGCCCGCAGCTCGTGCGGGTTGAGCTCGCTGGTGTCGATCACCAGGTCGGCACCCGCCCGCAGCTCCCGCAGCAGGTCGCGCTCGAGCGCGATCGCCTGGACGACGCGCTCCCCTGCCACCGGGTGACGCCGCCTGGTCTGCTCGAAGCGGCGCACCAGCGCCTCGTCGGATGCCTCCAGGAACAGCACCCGCAGGTTGATGCTCTGGGCGCGCAGCGGCTCCAGCGCCCGGTCGAGCCCGGAGACGTCGTCGGCAAAGGCGCCGCCGCGGGCGTCGACGACCAGCGCGACCCGGGAGCGGTCCCGCCCGACCAGCGCCAGCTCGGCAACCCGCCCGATCAGCGACGGCGGCAGGTTGTCGATGACGAAGTAGCCGAGGTCCTCGAAGACCTTGGAGGCTTCGGAGCGGCCGGCGCCCGACAGGCCGGTGATCACCACGAAGTCGACCGTTGCCGCCCGCAGCCGGTCCTCGGTGTGCAGCTCCTGGGTCACGAGGACGCCCCGTGGAGGTGCTCCCACACGGTGCTGGCGAGCCGCGGCCCGAAGCCGGGCACGGCGGCGATCTCCTCGACGCTGGCCTGCGCGACCTTGCGGGGAGAGCCGAAGTGGCGCACGAGGTCCTTGCGCCTGGCCTCGCCCACGCCGGGGATGCCGTCGAGCGCGCTGCGGGTCATGGACCTGCCCCGCAGCTTGCGGTGGTAGGCGATGGCGAAGCGGTGCGCCTCGTCCCGCACGCGCTGCAGCAGGTAGAGCGCCTCGCTCGAGCGGGGCAGCACGACCGGGTCGGGTGAGCCGGGCACGTACACCTCCTCCATCCGCTTGGCCAGCCCGATCACGGCGAGGTCGGTGCGGTCGGCCGCCCCGAGCGCCTCCATGGCGGCGCCGAGCTGCGGCCGCCCACCGTCCACCACGATCAGGTTCGGCGGGTAGGCGAATTTCCGCTTGGACGGCCCCTCCGGGGGCTCCCCTTCCCCCGACCCCTCGGGCGGCGGCTGGCTCTGCTCGCTCTCCAGTCGCGCCAGGCGGCGGGAGAGCACCTCGCGCAGCGAGGCGAAGTCGTCCTGCCCGTCGACCGAGCGCACCTCGAACCGACGGTACTCCGACTTGCGCGGCAGGCCGTCCTCGAACACCACCATCGAACCGACCACCTGGCTGCCCTGCAGGTTGGAGATGTCGTAGCACTCGATGCGCAGGGGCGCGACCGGAAGGTCGAGCTGCTCCTGCAGCTCCTTGAGGGCCCGGGCACGCGCGTCGAAGTCGGAGGCGCGCTTGAGCTTGTGGCTGACGAACGAGTCCCGGGCGTTGGCGGTCACCGTCTCCAGCAGCGCCCGCTTCTCGCCGCGCTGGGGCACGCGGAAGTCCACGGGGCCGCCGCGCAGCCCGGCCAGCCACTGGCGAAGGGCGTCGGCGCCCTCGGGCAGCACCGGCAGGAGGACCTCGCGCGGCACCTCGTCGAGGCGCTCGCCGTAGAGCTGCTGCACGAAGGTGGCGGCGAGCGCCGGCGTGTCCAGCTCCTCCACCTTGTCGACCACGAAGCCGCGCTGGCCGACCACCCGCCCGCGGCGGACGAAGAACACCTGCACCGCGGCCTCGAGGTCGTCCTCCGCGAAGGCGGCGATGTCGAAGTCCTCCGGCGAGGACGACACCATCTGCTGGCGCTCCATGGCCTTGCGCACGCTGGCGAGCTGGTCGCGCAGGCGCGCGGCCGTCTCGAAGCTGAGCTGCTCGGCCGCGGTCCGCATCTCGTCCTCGAGGCGCTTGAGCACCGGGCGGGTGCGGCCCTCCATGAAGGAGATGAACTCGTCGACGATCCGCCTGTGCGCCTCGGGCGAGATGTGGCCGACGCACGGGCCCGAGCACTTGCCGATGTCGTAGAGGATGCAGGGCCTGCCGAGCCGCCGCTGCCGGTCGAACACGCCCTGCGAGCAGGTGCGCACCGGGAAGGTCCGCAGCAGCAGGTCGAGCGTCTCGCGGATGGCGTAGGCGTGCGCGTAGGGGCCGAAGTACCTGGTGCCCTTGCGCTTGGGCCCGCGCTCGACCCGGGGCCGCGGGATCTCCTCGCTGACCGTCACGGCGAGCCACGGGTAGGACTTGTCGTCCCGGTAGCGCACGTTGTAGCGGGGCCGGTGCTGCTTGATCAGGTTGTACTCGAGCTGGAGCGCCTCCACCTCGTTCTGCACCAGCACCCACTCGAGCGTTGCCGAGGAGTCGACCATGGCGGCCGTGCGCGGGTGCAGGTTGCGCAGCGGCTGGAAGTAGCTGGCGGTGCGCTTGCGCAGCGAGATCGCCTTGCCGACGTAGATCACGCGACCACCCGTGTCCCGGAACAGGTAGACGCCCGGGTGGTCGGGGACCGCGTCCGGCTTCGGCCGCGGCGAGGTGGCAACGCTCATACCCTGATTCTAGTCGGGCACCGCACAGCGCCTGCGCCTCCGCCGGGCCAGGCTCGGCTACTCCGGGCCGCCTGGCTTGGGCCAGCGCCGCCGGAGCCGGGTCGCGGCGGTGGGACGGGGCGATGCGGCACTATCCCGCTACCGCACCGCGTACCCGTCCGCACCTTCCGAAGGAGGCGGTACCGCATCGTGAGCACCGGCCCAAGCGGCGGCGAGGCCGCCGGCCAGCGGCAGTACGTGCAGGTCGCCACCAGCACGGCGACCCAGGAGGAGGCCAGGCAGATCGCCCGCATCTCGGTCGAGCGGCGGCTCGCCGCCTGCGCCCAGGTCCTCGGCCCGGTCACCAGCACCTACTGGTGGCACGGCGGCATCGAGACCGCCGGCGAATGGCTCTGCCTGCTGAAGACCCCGGCGTCGCGCTTCGAGGCGCTGGCCGCCCAGATCAGGGCGGAGCACAGCTACGACACCCCGGAGATCACCGCCACCCCGATCAGCCACGGCAGCCCCGACTACCTCGCCTGGATCGGCCGGGAGACCACCAGCGGCCCCGAGGGGGGGACCGGCGGGACCTAGGATGGGGCCTAAGGCGGGACCACCGGCCGCGGCTGAACGGCGCAACGCCGCCGAGCCCGGGGCCCGAGCCGCTCAGCTCGCCCGGACCGAGCGCCCGGCGGCGGCGTCGGCGCGCTCGGCGTGCAGGCCCAGGACCCGGGCGAGGAAGTGGCCGGTGTAGGAGCCGGCGACCTTGGCCACCCGCTCGGGCGGCCCCTGGGCGATCACCTCGCCGCCCCGGTCGCCGCCCTCCGGCCCGAGGTCGACGATCCAGTCGGCCGTCTTGACCACGTCCAGGTTGTGCTCGATCACGATCACCGTGTTGCCCGCGTCCACCAGCCGGTGGAGCACGCCCAGCAGCTTGTTCACGTCGTCGAAGTGCAGCCCGGTGGTCGGCTCGTCGAGCACGTACATGGTGCGGCCCGTCGCGCGCTTGGCCAGCTCGCTGGCGAGCTTGACCCGCTGCGCCTCGCCGCCCGACAGCGTGGGCGCCGGCTGGCCCAGCTTGATGTAGCCGAGGCCCACGTCGGTCAGGGTCTGCAGGTGCCTGGCGATCGGCGGGATGCTGCCGAACAGGGCCAGGCCCTCCTCCACCGACATGTCCAGCACGTCGGCGACGGTCTGGCCCTTGTAGTGGACCTCAAGGGTCTCGCGGTTGTAGCGGGAGCCCTTGCAGACCTCGCACGGCACGTAGATGTCCGGCAGGAACTGCATGTCGATCTTGATGGTCCCGTCGCCCTGGCACGCCTCGCAGCGCCCGCCCCTGACGTTGAAGGAGAACCGCCCCGGCTGGTAGCCGCGCACCTTCGCCTCGGGCGTCTGCGCGAACAGCCGCCGGATGTGGTCGAACACCCCGGTGTAGGTGGCCGGGTTCGAGCGAGGGGTGCGGCCGATCGGCGACTGGTCGACGTCGATCACCTTGTCGAGGTGCTCCTGGCCGGACAGCGTGCCGAAGCGCCCCGGCGCGGTCCTGGACCGGTAGACGGCCTGCATGAGCGCGCGCAGCAGCACGTCGTTGACCAGCGACGACTTGCCCGACCCCGAAACCCCTGTGACGCAGGTGAACACCCCGAGCGGGAAGCGGGCTGTGAAGTTCTTCAGGTTGTGCTCGCGCACCCCCGTGAGCTCGACCCAGCGCTCTCCTGGCCGGCGCCGCCTGGCCGGCACCGCGATGCTGCGCCTGCCCGCCACGTACTGGCCGGTCAGCGAGCCCTCGACCGCCTCGACGTCGGCGAGGCTGCCCTCGGCGACGATCTCGCCGCCGTGCTCGCCGGCGCCGGGGCCGATGTCGACCAGGTAGTCGGCCGCGCGGATGGTGGCCTCGTCGTGCTCCACCACGATCAGGGTGTTGCCGAGGTCGCGCAGGCGCACCAGGGTCTCGATCAGGCGGTGGTTGTCGCGCTGGTGCAGGCCGATCGAGGGCTCGTCGAGCACGTACAGCACGCCGGTGAGGCCGGAGCCGATCTGGGTGGCCAGGCGGATGCGCTGCGCCTCGCCGCCGGCCAGGGTGGCCGAGGCACGGTGCAGCGAGAGGTAGTCGAGCCCCACGTCGAGCAGGAAGCCGAGCCGGGCGTTGATCTCCTTGAGGACCCGGGCCGCGATGTAGCGGTCGCGGTCGGACAGCTCGAGGCCCGCGAAGAACTTGGCCGTCTCGCCGACCGACAAGGCCGCCACCTGCGCGATGTTGCGGCCGGCGATGGTCACCGCCAGGCTCTCCGGCCGCAGCCGCGCGCCCTTGCAGGTCGGGCAGGGCACCTCGCGCATGTACGACTCGACCCGTTCGCGCACGCTGTCCGACTCAGCCTCGGCGTAGCGGCGGTTCAGGTACGTCACGACCCCCTCGTAGCTGGTGTGGTAGGCGCGCTGCCGGCCGTAGCGGTTCTTGTAGCGCACGTGCACCGGCTCGTCGGCGCCGAACAGGACCACCTTGCGCTGCTGCTCGGTGAGCTTCGCCCAGGGGGTGCCCATCTCGAAGCCGTAGCCCTCGGCCAGCGCGGCCAGCAGGCGGTCGAAGTAGTCGCTGGCGCCGCGCCCCCACTGGAACGGGGCGATGGCGCCCTCCGCCAGCGACAGCGACGGGTTCGGCACCACCAGCTCGGCGTCGACCTCCTGCTTGACCCCCAGGCCGGTGCAGTCCGGGCAGGCGCCGTAGGGCGCGTTGAACGAGAAGTTCCGCGGCGCCGGGTCCTCGAACGAGAGGTTGTCGTACAGGCACGCCAGGTGGGTCGAGAACTGCAGCTCGCGCTTGTCGTCGACCAGGTCGGCGAGGACCAGGCCCTCGGCCAGTCCCACCGCCGTCTCGACCGAGTCCGCCAGCCGGCGGCGCGACTTCTCGTCGGCGTCCGGGCCCTTGGCGACCAGCCGGTCGACCACGATCTCGATGTCGTGCTTGTAGGTCTTGGCCAGCCGGATCGGCTCGGAAAGGTCGCGGATCTCACCGTCGACCCGGGCACGGGCGAACCCCTTGGTGGAGTAGCTGCGCAGCAGCGCCTCGTACTCGCCCTTGCGCCCCCGCACCACCGGGGCGAGCAACTGGAAGCGGGTCCCGGCCGGCAGCGCGAGGATCTGGTCGACGATCTGGTCCGGGGTCTGCCGCGAGATCGGCCGCCCGCACTTCGGGCAGTGCGGCTGGCCGATGCGCGCGTACAGCAGCCGGAGGTAGTCGTAGACCTCGGTGATCG
>Ga0137373_10008897_pt1 | contig 10575 bp, 8 predicted proteins | sample SagtaG_5_FD_104912 | JGI IMG/M metagenome (GOLD analysis project Ga0137373, IMG submission 104912) | Vadose zone soil microbial communities from Sagehorn Ranch, Mendocino, California, USA - Sage1_R_80_16 metaG | ecosystem: Environmental > Terrestrial > Soil > Vadose zone | place: USA: California...
ACTCGCTTATGCACACGAACAACTTTATGCAGTGACAGGGGTTGATCACACTCCGGCCCGGCTGGGCCTGGCTGATGCTGCGGTGCAAGGCGCGACACGGCTGCGACCGGATGCTGCGGAAACGCAGTTGGCGCGCGCACAATATCTCTACTACGGGCTGCGCGACTATGCCGGCGCCCTCGCCCAATTGGAGATCGCGCGGCGAGGGTTACCCAATGACCCACGTCTCTTCGAAGTCACTGGCTACATTCTGCGGCGGCGCGGCCAGCCGGAGGAAGGTCTGCAGAACCTGCAGCGCGCGGTGGAGCTGGATCCGCGCAACTTTTTTACTCTGCAACAAATCGCGCTCAGTTACCAATCCCTTGGGCGCTATGCCGAGGCGATCGCTGCGCTGGATCGCGCGTTGGCGATCGTGCCCGAGAACGCCGAAACGCGGACCTTTCATGGAGAACTTAACGTCTTTTGGAAAGCGGACACGCGCCCGCTGCGCCAGACGATTGATGCGATCCTCGCGCAAGGACCGAGCGCTATTGCTAGCGTCGCGGATCGCTGGTTCTCTTGCGCTCTGGCCGAACGCGATCCGGCTGCGGCCGAACGAGCGCTCGTCGCGCTGGGCGACAATCCTTCCTGGGGCGAGAACCCAATTATTCTGAGCCGCAGCTTTGGTGAAGGTCTGCTGGCGCGCATGACCAAAGATGAGGCAAGAGCGCGCACTGCGTTTGAAGTGGCTCGGGCACAGCAAGAGAAGATCGTGCAGGCGCAGCCGGACTACGGCCCGGCGCTCTGCGTCCTCGGCTTAATCGACGCTGCTCTTGGGCGGAAAGACCTGGCCTTGGAAGAAGGCCGCCGGGCGATCGCGCTCACGCCGATGGAAAAAGACGTCAGCAGCGGCAGCCGCGTCCTTCAATATTTCGCGATCACGGCAGCGTGGGCGGGCGAGAAGGAGCTTGCCTTGCAGCAACTGGAAGCTGGACTGCGCGCTCCCAACGCAGCGACCATGGTGAGCTACGGTGCCTTAAAACTGTTCCCTTTCTGGGATCCGCTGCGCGGCGATTCGCGCTTCGAAAAAATCGTCGCCTCACTAGCACCGAAATAGTCCCCGGGGCTGTAGCCGCTTCGCTCGGTCCGGGCGTTGCATTGCACTGCGACACGAAGAGCGCTGTGGCCTCCCGTCACTTTCTTTGCAACGCGGCGCAAAGTTTCGGGAAGGAATGGGAAACGGTCTGCGTCTCTGGAGTACCCAGAACGACGGCCACAACCCAAAAACAAGAAAAGAAAATCATATTATGAAAAACAGAAAAAATATCCTGACTTACATCGTTGCCGTACTCTCCATCCTCGTGACCTCCGCGAGTTCGTCGCCGGCCGCGCGCGCACAGACGTACCAGGGCACGCTTACCGGCGGCACGTTCTACTGTGACGGCAATCCCGTTCCCCTCTTCACGGTCACCGGCAATTGGAACGTGAACATCGATCCCAAGACGCCGGCCCAGGTCACGCTCAACGTCTTCTACGATGGCAGCCATCACCTGGCGTTCGGGTACAACGCGCTGATGCTGGTCTCGTACGCCGGCGGCGTCTATGTGTTCTCGGGGTTCGGAGACAGCGCGACGGCGACGCTCGACACGAATGCAACTCCGGCGACGTTCTCCTGGCATGTCGAACTCGGCGGCGGCTGCCCGCCCGAGCATCCCTACGACTCGCTGACGTTCTTTGGAATAGCCAGCAATTAGGCGTAACCCGAGGACGGTCTCCGCATCGCACCTGGCGTCGTTTAGGTGCGATGCGTGACGCCGAGGGAGACCTGCTCACTTCCCGATTCGGCAAGCGCTGTGGCATCGCCGAAGCAGAACCCAAGACAGTGCCATTGGTAGTGATTCGTTCTCGACGGACGAAGCCGAACACGCCACCGCCGTCGGCGCGATACGCAGCATCGGTTACAAACTTTCTTTGCAATGCGGCGGAAAGTTTCGGGAAGGAATGGGAAACGGTCTGCGTTTTCGGATTACCCAGGAACGACGGCCACAAACCCAAAACAAGAAAAGGAAATCATATTATGAAAAATCGAAACCTTCAGTTCAAGCCAGCGGCAGGACTTCTCATCCCGCTGCTCGCCTGCCTCGCGGCCGGGTTTATCTCGGCGCCGAATCCGGCGACCCATGCTTTGTGCAGTGAAATAAACACAAAAAGGAAAACTACCATGAAAAAGAAATCAGCTTCTCAATTCGCCTACTTTAATCTGCGTCTCCTAACGGGCCTCTTTTTAGCCTTGGCCTGCGTCTTCCAATTCGGCAATCCTGGCGCGGCCTTCTCGGGAAATTACACAGTAGAGGGGGATGCTTGCGCGTGGTCAGCCGGTCCGGACATGCCTAGCGTCGGGGTCCGCTCGGTTGGCGTCTATTTCCCGTTTAATCGGAAGTTTTACGCGATGGGCGGGCGCAGCTCCGATGCGCCGGGGAGCGATTTCATGCATCCATTTGAATATGATCCGGCGACCAACACTTGGACGACCAAGTCAGCCACTTATCCCGACAATCAGGTCAGCAACATGGCTTGCGCCGTGCTGGGCGGCGTCCAGCTCCTCCCCCTCATTTACTGTGTAGGCGGCTCCGCAGCCGGGCAAACCACGGCTACAGCCCGCGTGTTCTACTACGATCCTGTCGCCGACACCATAACCACCCTCACCGGTGCAGACAACTGGCCTGGCGACAGCTCAGGCACAATCTTGCCTGGTGGCTTTGCGGTGGCTGTTAATAGCCCGTTTGCGCTGAACGACAACCTGTACATACTGGGCGGGTTCGACATCAACGTCGCCTCGACCAACCAGATCTGGGAGTTTAACCTCAGAGCGGCCGTCGGCTCCAAGTGGACACAGAAAGTGAACACGCCGATGGGGGTGATGTATGCGCCCACGTGCACGATTAGTAGCCCCAATGGTTCCGCTATCTACGTGGCAGGTGCATCGGATTTCCAAGGTGGGACGGTAGTGGACACGACCAACTCATTCAGTTTCGATTCTTTTACGAACACCATTAGCTCTATAGCAGCGATACCGAGGGCGACAGGAGAGACGCGAGCGCTTAGCTTCAATGGCAAGATGTTGGTGATGGGCGGCGGAAGAACTCCGCCGAACCCATCGAATGAGGTGGATATTTACGATCCAGGTAGTAACACTTGGACGGTTGGCTCGCCTGTTCCGTCATTCGTCACCGGGCGCCGCAACTTCCCAACCGACACCGACGGCAATAGACACATCTGGCTGGCGGGCGGTTACGCATCTGACGGCGTCACACCGCTGGCTTCGATGGAAATCTTCGAATGCACCTCTGGCGAAATTACGCTCTCCGCGAGGGTCCGCCGGGTAAACGGCAACCGTCTCGTGGCCCTTGGCTGGACCCCGGCGGATGGCGGCAGCATAAACGTCCTGCGGGACGGTGTGATACTCCGGACGGTGGAGGACGACGGCCGCGCTCAGGACCACCTGGGCACCGGCCAAAGGGAAGTCCACGTCTATCAAGTCTGCGAGACAGACACAGGCGACTGCTCAAACCAAGTGAGGGTCAAAGTCCCCGGGACTGGCCAATAAGAGATAGGCTATCTTCGCCAGGAGGTCGTCCGATCCGGCCTCCTGGCAGCCTAACGTTAAATTCATATACGAAGGGCAATCGGTGGGGAACGGCGGGGTCAGTGTGCACCTCGATTCACCGAACGGCGACAGCCGTTACTGACTCAACGTCACCCCGATTGGCGACCTCACGCTGGATAGCGCGGCCTCGGTACAGCGCGGCTTCGCTATTGACTTACCGCTGACCGGTCCGTCGGGAGTGGAAGATCGCTCCGGCAAGCCGAACAAGAAGTTCACGATCACGATGACCTTCGGCAATGACGTCGCTTCGGTCGGAAGCGCGAGCTCCACTTGCGGTAGCGTGAGTGGCATCTCTATCGATGGCAACACTGTCACGCTCCGCCTTGTGAACGTGGCTCACGGCTGCAACGGCTCGGACATTACGATCACGGCCAACGATATCGTGGATACCGATGGCAACAGCCTCAGCTCGGCCTCGGTCGATATGGGTCTGCTCCTTGGTGACGTTAACGGCGATCGGGTGGTGGATCGCAACGACGTGAACTTGGTCCAGCAGTTTACCCATCAGAAGATCAACTCGCACAACTTCCGGGCTGACGTTAGCAACGACGGCTTCATCAATCGTTCCGATAAGGACTTGGTGAGGCAGCAACTCGGCACTTCGCTGCCCTAACGGGTTACGCAATTAAAGATTTTGGGAGTTCGTCCAATCCGGACTCCCAATAATCATTGGTGCTTTACGACATGGTGCCCTTCAATGGCACTGTCTTGGGGTTCGTTCAGTCTCAGTCCGGCACGGAGTGCAAGCCTTCCGCACACGTGATCAACTTCGGACACGCGAACCAATTGGGAGCCTTCACCGGGACCGCGGAATTCTTCCCGCGCCCCTGCGAACCCGACCCGGATCTTTGTGAAAATAATATTCCCTACACTGGGACGTTTGACTGGTTTGCGGCCAACGGCGACGAAATCTCCGGCACTTTCGAGGGGTACCTGTGCCCGACAGAAACGCCGGGAGTGTACGACAACCATGAAACCGCGGAGGTGACAGGCGGCACAGGCCGCTTCGCCAACGCCACCGGCCATTTTGAGTTGGGCGGGCAACTGGACTTCACCACAATTCCGCCCTCCTTTGTTCTCCCATGGCAAGGGGTGATCTCAAGTGTCGGCTCGACGAGGCGGCACTAGAGATTGTGTGCCTGCTCTGCGCATCGCAGCTAGCGTTTGTCTAGTTGCGATGCGCTAGATCGAAGAAGAGACCTGCGCTTTTTTTCCAATTGGGACGAGAGGCGCCGCTAACAAAAAGCACGCCTTGGTAATCGATACTGATTGCGAAGCCGGTCGCATGAAGCTTGGCATGATCTAGTGATGCGCTTTAGGTTGGGTCCCGTGCATGCGACGTCTCCAGAAGGAACGCTCGAGGAGAAAACGCGTCATGTGCTGAGCGAGATTTTCGCGGGCTGCGCGCTCGACAAGGTCGGCGTCCGCCTGTGGAGTGGAGCAATGTGGCCTGATGAGCAGCGTCGCGACGCCGTGCTCGCGTTGAAGCATCCTGGCGCGCTCGGCCGCATGTTCTTGCCTGGGACAGAAGTTGGATTGGCCGAAGCATATTTGCGCAACGATTTCGACATTGAAGGCAATATCGAAGCGGCATTTGAAGTCGGCGATTTCTTACTCAGCTGCCTCGACGATTGGAAGAAGAAACTGAAGCTCGGGAATCTGCTGATCAGACTTCCAGAGGGTGACGGAAGATCGACAATCCAGCGTGCCGCGAGGCAACTATTGCCACGGATTCGTGGAAAACTGCATTCACCGCCGCGCGATCGGCGCACGGTAACATTTCACTATGATGTGTCGAATGACTTCTACCGCCTCTGGCTGGATCGGCACATGGTCTATTCTTGCGCATACTTCAAATCGCGAAGCGACGATCTCGACACCGCGCAGGAACAAAAGCTTGATTACATCTGCCGCAAATTGCGGCTCAGACCAGGCCAGAGTTTGCTGGATATTGGCTGTGGTTGGGGCGCGCTGGTCATTCACGCTGCGAAACATTTCGGCGTGCATGCGCATGGAATCACGCTAAGCGAACCTCAAGCGGAATGGGGATGCTCCCGGATCGCCCAAGCTGGATTGAGAAACGAGGCCAGGATCGAACTGCGCGATTATCGCGAGATCGCGGCAGAAGGCCACGAACTTTACGATGCAATCGTCAGCGTTGGAATGGCCGAACACGTTGGATGTGGGCGGCTGCCGGATTACTTCGCGGCTGCACATCGGGCGCTCAAGCCGGGCGGGGTTTTTCTAAACCAGACAATTGGCGAGGATATTATCGCGCGACCAGGGAACCCCGAAAGCCTTCGGGGCTCATTTATCGAACAATACGTTTTCCCTGATGGCGATATCCCGCCCCTGCCAATCATGCTGCGCGCCGCGGAATCATCCGGTTTCGAAATCCGCGATGTAGAAAATCTGCGCGAACATTATGCGCTCACTTTACGCCATTGGCTGCGCAGATTAGGAGCCCGTCATGATGAAGCGCTCCGCTTCGTCGATGAAGAGACGTATCGGGTATGGCGTCTTTACATTGCCGGATCGGCGCACGGATTTCGGAGGGGTCACATTGCCGTTTACCAAACCCTGCTCGCAAAGTTGGGTCCGTCCGGCCAGGCCAACCTACCTCTCGCCCGCGACGATTGGTACGCGCAAAATCGTGAATAAAACGTGACACAATTAAGTCCTCTCGCCGCATTAACTCTCAAAAATTTTGTGAGTTGACTCCGAAAGTTTTCGCCAGTTGACACAGCTTGCCCGGCTTCTATACTCGCTTCCCTCCGCTTTTATTACACAACGATTTTCTCCCAGATAATCATTCCCAATGCCTTTGACTGAAATAATTTTAACCGAGAATGTTCCCGGTTTGGGTGCGGAAGCCGACGTGGTGAAAGTGCGGCGCGGTTACGCGCGCAATTATTTATTGCCGCATGGCAAGGCGCATGAAGTCACGCCGGCGAGCTTGCGGCAACTCGATACGCTTAAAGCGAAGCGCGCCGAACGCGAAGCACGCGAACTGAACGAGTCCGAAGAACTCGCCCGTCGAATCGGGAAAGCGCGAATTATCTTCACGCTGGAAACGGGCGAAACTGGCAGGGCGTTTGGCTCCGTTACCGCACAGGACATCGTAAACCGGCTCAAGAACGAGTTGGGCGCAGAGATTGATCGGCACAAAGTTGTTCTCGAGCGCCCGATCAAAGAGACGGGCGAGCACGAGGTCGCGATCAAGTTACATCATGATGTAACGGCCCAATTTATTTTTCAGGTGAAATCGGCCGAAAAACCGAAGGCCGAAGAAACTCCTGCCGAACAGCCTGAGAAAAAACATCGATCGCTTTTCAGAAGAAAAAAAGAGACCTAAATAAATGGCGACTCAACCGTCCTCGCGGACTGCTGAGAAGCCTCGTGGAGAATCGGGCAATGGGCCCGGCCGAGGCTGGCCGGAAAAAAATGGCGGCCTGCGCGGCGGGCAGTCACTCACATCTTCTTCGCAGGATATTCACCGTACCCCGCCGCATAGCGTGGAAGCGGAGCAAGGCGTGCTGGGGTCGATGCTGATCTCACCGCGCGAAACCATCTCCGAGTGCGTCGAGAAAATTAACGAGGAATATTTCTATGTTCCGGCGCACCAGACCATCTACAACGTCCTCGTCGATCTTTGGAACGCTGGACAGGCAATCGATCTGATCACCTTCACGCAAGTGCTACGTGATCGGAATTTGCTTGATGCGGTCGGTGGCGCCGCCTTTGTCACTACCCTCTTCACGTTCGTGCCGACGGCAGCGAACGTGCAGTACTACCTCGACATCGTCCGAGACAAACATATTCTCCGCGAGATCATCGCGGTGGCCACAGAGAGCGTTCGACGGGCCTACGAGGAACAGGACGAAGTAAATAATGTTCTCGATGAAGTAGAACAACGAATCTTCGCCGTCGGCGAAGACCGTTTCAAAGGCCAGATGCTCTCTATGAAAGAGCAAGTGATGAGCACTCTTGAATCAATCGAGAAGCTCTTTGAAAACAAAGGCGCAATTACAGGCGTCTCAACCGGTTTTCGCGATCTCGATAGGCTGACAAGCGGTTTGCATTCCTCAGAGATGATTGTGATCGCGGCTCGGCCGAGCATGGGGAAAACCGCGCTGGCAATGAATATTGCGGAGCATGCTGCCATCCAGTTGAAGCTGCCCGTGGCAATTTTCAGCTTGGAGATGAGCGCGCAACAGCTTGTTCAGCGTATGCTTTGTTCACGATCTCGCGTCAACCTGGCGAAAACACGAGATGGATTTCTTGCGGAAGCGGACTTTCCAAAACTGACGAACGCAGCTTCGAAACTGGCCGAAGCGAAAATTTTCATCGATGACAGTGCTAGCTTGAGCATTCTCGAATTGCGCGCGAAAGCACGCCGGCTGAAAGCGCAGCAGGATGTACAACTGATCATCGTCGATTATCTTCAACTGCTAAGATCGACGTCCCGCCGCGCACAGGACAATCGGCAATTAGAGATCTCGGAAATTTCAGCGGGGCTTAAAGGCTTGGCCAAGGAACTAAAGATACCGATCATCGTTGTGGCGCAGTTGAATCGCAATCCGGAGATCCGAACAGGCAGCGGCAAAGGAGTTCCCCGGCTGGCGGATCTGCGAGAATCAGGTTCAATCGAACAGGATGCCGATCTCGTCGGTTTGCTTGTTCGGGAGGAATATTACGCCGATTCAGATGAGGAAAGAACAGAGCTGGAAGGCAAAGCTGAGCTTATTATTGCCAAACAAAGAAATGGTCCGATCGGCCAAGTCAAACTTACTTTCCTAAAGGACTTCACGCGCTTTGAAGATCGGGCGGAAGATGCGGCTGAGCCGGAGGAAGCGTTCTAGAGCGACTTCGCGGCATCGATAACGTGCTGCGCGTCGATGCCGCGCTCTTTCATCACTTCGCCGCCGGGCGCGCTCAACCCGAACTCGTGCAGCCCAACAACTTTGCCATCGAGACCGACGTACTGATACCAAATCTCGGTCACGCCAGCTTCGATTGCGACACGTTTGCGACAGGAGTTCGGGAGAATCTCTTCGCGATATTCTGCAGATTCGCGATTGAAACGCTCGAAGCACGGGATGGAAACCACGCGCACCCCGTTGCCGAGCTCCGTTGCGGCAGCAAGCGCATGCTGCAATTCGCTTCCGCACGACATGATGATCAGATCGAGTTTGCCTTTCTCTTTCTGCGCGATGTAAGCGCCGCGCAGCACTCCTTCGCGGCGCAATTTTAGATCGATATCGTTTAACATTGGAATGGCCTGACGCGTGAGCGCGAGGAACGTTGGGCCATCCGTCCGTTGCATCGCGGCGACAAATGCGCCCGCGGTTTCTTCCGGATCGGCCGGGCGAATCACGTCGATGTTAGGCATTAACCTGACGGAACTGACCGTCTCCACCGGTTGATGGGTCGGGCCGTCTTCACCAACGCCAATCGAATCGTGGGTAAAAATGTAAGTATTGGGAAGCCCGGCCAGCGCGCCCAGGCGAATGGAAGCGCGACAATAATCGGTGAAGACCGTGAACGTTGCGCCCGATGCGCGGAACAGCCCGTGATATGAGATACCGTTCACGATCGCGCACATGCCGTGCTCGCGGATGCCGAAACGGATGTTGCGCCCGCTGGGATTGCCGCGCGTGAAATCGCCGCCTTCCTTAATGTAATTCATCGTCGATCCATGGAGATCGGCGCTGCCACTCACCAGCAACGGCATCGCCTCCGCGATCGGCTGCAACACTTCGCCACCGGCTTTGCGCGTTGCCAGTTTCGCCTCCTTCGGAAAATCAGGAATCTTCGATAGAAGATCGGCGGGAACTTTTCGCTCGAGCCCATTATCAAGCAGCTTCGCGTTGTCAGGATTTTCCTTGCGCCACGCGGTGTAAGTTTTTTCCCAGCGATCGTATTCGGCGAGCAGCTTCTTTTTATGCTCGGCGAAGTAGTCGTACACCTGCTGCGATACGAAATAATGTTCCTCGGGTAATCCAAGCCCTTTGCGCGCCGCATCGACAAATTTTGCGCCCGCTTCCCCATGCGCCTTGTAGGTTCCTTCGACTTCCGGGATGCCTTTGCCGATAAGGGTGTGCGCAACGATGAACTGCGGTTTCCCGTTGTTGCGCTCTTTCGCGATGTTGAGCGCATCGAGAAATTGCTGCATGTCGTTGCCATCGATTTCCTGGACGTCGAAGCCATATGCTTCGAAGCGCTTCGCGGTGTTTTCGCTTTGAGTTTCTTTCGCCGCGGCGTCGAGAGTAACAGCATTCGAATCGTAGATCAGAATCAAGTTATCGAGGCCCCAATGACCAGCGAGCGCGCTCGCCTCAGATGCAACCCCCTCCTGCATGTCGCCGTCGCTGCACAAACAGATGACATGACTGTCAAAAATTGTGTGCTCGCTCGTGTTAAAACGCGCCGCTGCCATTTTCGAGGCCGCGGCAATGCCGACAGCGTTGCCAACGCCCTGACCGAGTGGTCCTGTAGTGCATTCCACTCCGGGAGTGTGGCCAAATTCAGGATGTCCCGGCGTTTTAGAATGTAATTGCCGGAAGCGTTTGATTTCCGACATTGGCAGGTCGTACACGCTCATGTGCAACCATGCGTAGAGAAACATGCTGCCGTGACCGCCCGACAGAACGAAATAATCGCGATTGATCCAGCGCGGCTTGTCTGGATTATATTTCAGCGCGTGGCCGTAGAGCACCGCGCCGATTTCTGCGCAGCCGAGCGGCAGCCCAAGGTGGCCCGATTGCGAAGCCTGCACGGCATCCATGCACAAACCCCGTGCTTCATTTGCCGCCCGAGAAAGAATTTCGACATTTAGACTCATGGAAAAGAAGGGAAGATTTGAATTTTTGGATTAAGATTGAAAGCGCGAAACTCTATATGGCGGAACATTCGAGTTCGACAATCTA
>Ga0137373_10008907_pt1 | contig 10569 bp, 8 predicted proteins | sample SagtaG_5_FD_104912 | JGI IMG/M metagenome (GOLD analysis project Ga0137373, IMG submission 104912) | Vadose zone soil microbial communities from Sagehorn Ranch, Mendocino, California, USA - Sage1_R_80_16 metaG | ecosystem: Environmental > Terrestrial > Soil > Vadose zone | place: USA: California...
CAGTCCGGCTAGTGCGACGATCGCGGCCGGCGGATCGCAGGCTTACACCGCGCAGGGCTTCGACGCCTCGAACAGCTCGCTCGCCGACGTGACCGCGTTCACGACCTTCTCGATCTCGCCTGAAGGGTCGTGCACCGGCGCTACCTGCACCGCGAAGGTCGGGGGCTCGCACACGGTGACCGGGAACGACTCCGGCAAGATCAGTACCGCCTCGCTGAGCGTGAACTTCGTCAAGAACCCGGGTTTCGAGACCGACACGACCGGCTGGAACACCTCCGGCAAGGGGATTACGCTGGCCCGGGTCGCCGGCGGACACACGGGCGGGTGGGCCGCGCAGTTGACGAACACCGGAGCCAGCGCCACTACCTGTCTGCTGAACGACTCTCCCGACTGGCTGAGGCCGACCGCGGCCGGCACGTACACCGGCAGCATCTGGGTGCGAGCCGACACGGCCGGCAAGCCGCTCAAGCTGAGGTTCCGCGAATACTCGATCAGCAGCGGAGCGCTGCTCGGCACCGCGACGAATCAGCTCAAGCTCACGACCGCCTGGCAGCAGGTGACCGTCACCTACACGATCACGGCTCCCGGCTCGACGCTCGACTTCAACGCCTACCTCTCCAGCGCCTCTCCAGGCACCTGCTTCTACGCCGACGCCGCCGCTGTGCTCCTCCCCTAAGCGGGGACCGGGGGCGGCGAACGGAACGAAGCCCGCACAAGCGGCCCGGCGCTGACAACGGCGTCCGGGGGACCGGGCGCAGTTGGTCGACGCCGATCGGAACCTGGGGGAGGATCGCCGGCAGATCAGATCCTGGCGCGCGACGGCAGGCGGCTCGCGATCGCGCTGCGGTGTCAATCGTCGCGCATACACGGCTGCTTTCGCAGTGCCGCGCCTGTGTGCAACTGACTGTGAAGCATGCGTCGCGGCCGAAGCTGTGCGAAGGAATCTGGCTCATGCGACGGAAACGGGCGCCAATGCGCGCTCCGGTGCTCTTCGCACTGTTTGCTTGCCTCGCGCTGACGGCGCCGCCTTCCGCACTGGCGGACGGCGAACCCGGCATCGCTGCGCTTCAGGTGGCGCTCGAGGCCCGGGGCCTGTACGGCGGGCCCTTCGACGGACGACTCGGGCCCCAGACGAGGAACGCAGTACGCGCGTTCCAGCGGCGACGGGCGCTACGCATCGACGGCATTCCCGGTCCCGAGACCCGGGCGGCTCTCGGCACCTATGGGAGGTACGAGCTCGGTTCGCGCTTCTTGCACGCGGGCACCAGCGGCTGGGACGTCGCCGAGCTCCAATTCATACTCGCCTCCCACGGCTTCTTCCGGCTTCGCCCGAACGGCCACTACGGGCCCCAGACCGCGTCCGCCGTGCGAAAGTACCAGCGGCGTGTGGGGGTGACGATCGACGGTGTCGCCGGCCCTGCGACCTTTGTCTCCCTTGAGATCGGTCCGATCCAACGGCCTATCGATTCGCCCGCCGCCTCGGAAGCGCCGCAGGGTGCGCGGACGCGTGCGGCTTCGGACGTCGCCCCTGCTCAGCCCTCCGTCGCAGCGGCGAGCGCGGCCCTGCGCCGCCAGTTGCGGCAGCCACTTGTCTTTGCGCTCGGCGCGCAAAGGTGGTCAGCGGTGCCGAGCGATCTCGGCGCCCACGCGGTCGTCAGGCCTGCTTCTCCCGGCCACCGCTCCGGGTCGCGTAAGAACGTGACGATTGTCGTCGAGCAACGGACAGTGCGCGCCTACGTCGCGCAACTCGCCCGTATTTTCGACCGTGCGCCCATCGAGGCACGTCTCGTCGGCCTGCAGCATGCACGGCCTGCGATCGCTCCCGAACGCGCCGGCGTGAAGATCGAACAGCGTGCGGCAGTCGTCCTGATCACCAGAAACTTGACAGAGATGAAACCATCCCTCGTCCGCATTCCCCACGAGTACGTCGACGCGGCCAGAACGCAGGCGAACTTCGGGCCGATCATCGTCGTCCACCGAAGCTCGCATCGGCTCTACTTGTACGCAGCAACGAAACTGTCCCGCATCTTCGTCATCGGCACCGGCAGCCGCAGCCAACCCACCCCTGTTGGCCGCTTCAAGATCGTGTCGAAGGAACGAGATCCGTGGTGGTTCCCGCCCAGCGGGCGGTGGGCGGCGCGCCGCATGCCGATGCCGCCCGGACCCGGCAATCCACTCGGCACGCGCTGGATGGGACTCTCCGTGCCCGAGGTCGGTATCCACGGCACGCCAGCCGCCGCCTCCATCGGCTATTCACGATCGCACGGATGCATCCACATGCGTGTTCCGGAAGCCGAGTGGTTGTTCGAGCGCGTACGTGTCGGGACGCCGGTGATCATCGTCCGTGCGTAGTTGTGCGCGGTGGCCAGACGACTACTTGACCTTGTGGGGCACTCGGCAAGGCCCCAATTGCGAAGGACGTTCGCGTCGAACCCCAGGTGGGGCAGCAGCTACTGCCCGGGTACGCTCGGGTTGGGGCCTACTGTGCGTCCTCCGACGTTGCGCCGGATGCCTGGCCCGGCGAGGGCGGTGCGACGTCGAGCGCCCAGCAGTAAAAGCTCAGCTCGTCGACGTCCTGTTCGACGAGCGCCGTCAGCGTGGTCCCGCCGCCGTGTCCCGAGGCCCGGAGCGGCAGCAGGAAGTAGGGCCCGCCCTGCGTGGCTTCAGCCTGGAGCCTGGCCACCATCTTGAGCGGATCGTGCGGCGGGGCGACCCGATCGTTCAGCGCCGACACGAACGTCATCGCGGGATAGCGGCGATCGGCTCGGACGTTGTGATACGGCGAATATCCGGCGAGATACGCGCCCTCGACGGGATCGTCGGGCGAGCCGTATTCGACGGTCGCCCCGCTCGTGTTGCCGAATCTCGGAAAGCGCAGCATGTCGAGGATGGGCGCGCGGCAGAAGACGGCTCCGAAGGCCTCGGGTGCTTGCATGGCGGTGACGGCGACGAGGATCCCGCCGTTGCTGTTACCGCGTGAGACGAGCTCGGAGGGCGTCGTGTAGCGCGCCGAGACGAGCCAACGCGCGGCGGCGATGTAGTCGTCGAAGGCGTTCTGCCGCCGCGTCCTGACTGCCGCCTCATGCCAGGCGCGGCCGTACTCGCCGCCGCCGCGGATGTTGGGGTAGGCGAGCACGCCGCCCAGCTTCAGCCAAGCGGCGTTCAGCGCCGTAAAGGTCGGCTGCACCGAGATGTTGAAGCCGCCGTAGCCGCTCAGACGCACGGGCCGGCGGCCGTCGCGTGGCAGGTCTTTGCGGTGGATGATGAACATCGACACGCGCGTGCCGTCGCGCGACTCGTACCAGACCTGGTTCGTCACATACGCGGATGCGTCGAGCCCGCCGTCGGGTACGTGGTACGGCGTCAGGCGGTCCGCCGCGTAGTCATACCGATACACCGATGGTGGCTGGACGTACGACTGGAAGCGCACCCACACCTCGTCGCCGCTCCAGGCGCCACTGACGCCGCTGATGATGCCTCCACCTTCGGTGCGGTTCACCGAGCCGAGTGCGGGCAGCACCACGTCGCGCAGGTAGGCGCCGTCTTCGGCGTGGATGCGCACACGATGCGACGCCGCCTGCGAGTAGACGGCGTAGAGCCGGCCGCCGACGCCGGTGACCGTCAGCAGGGTGTTGTCCGAGTTTTCGGGGATGACCGTTCGCCACTCCGTCGGTGCCGTCAGCGGCGCGACGCAGAGGCGGCCGCGCGGGGCGTCCAGGTCGGTATGGACGAGCAGCTTGTCGCCGATCACCTGCACGTAATTGACAGACCGCATGGCGGGAGCGACCGGCAGCAACGAGTCGTCGGCGAGGCGCAGCAGGTAGACGACGTTCGCATGCACGAAGTCCCACTTGTAGAGCACCGCGAAGCGGCCGCACTCGCTGATCTCAACCGAGCACCAGTACTCCTTCACGTGGTCGTCGCCGAAGATCCGCCGGGCCGGCGCGCCCAACCCGAGCCGGTGCTCGTAGACGGCGTGCCACTGCGACTCGTCGCCCACGGGCACCTCCCCCGGCTCGGGATACGCCGCATAGAAAAACCCTGACCCATCCGGCCGCCAAGCCACCGACAGGTGGTTCGTACCGCGGGGCCGGTCGGGAAGCAGCAATCCTGTCTCGACGTCGAGCACGTGGGTCACCGCGTCGTGGGCACCGCCAACCGACTTCCCGAACGCGACCAGCGTCCCGTCGGGCGACGGCACGGCGAACACCAACACCTCGTCGTTCGCCCACGTATTGGGATCGAGCACCGCCTCGAGCGGCGCATCTTTGTCCCGCCGCAGCATGAACTTGAGCTTCTCGTCGCTCGCGTCCGCCTGCCAGAGGAACTCGCCTCCGTGCGGCCCTGCGGGAATCGGCGTCGACAGCCGTGCATAGCGCGCCGAGCGAGCGACCGCTGCCCGCAGCCAGTCGCGTCCCGGCACCGCCCGGAGCACTGAGTGCGTGACGGCTTCCTGCGCCGCGATCCACGCCTGGGTCTCAGGGTCGTCGAGCCGTTCCAGCCAGGCGTAAGGATCGTCGAACCGCCTACCGTGGAGCGTGTAGCCGTTATCCGGATCGCGCCGCGTCGTAGGGAATTCCAAGACCTGGTCAAGCTTCTTCATCAGGTGATGGAGGAGTATCGCGCGCGTTCGGCGCGACCTCACGCGGTTTCGCGGACAGGGTGTGCGTGCAGGCGTACGCCAGTCATGCGGTGGAGTTTCATCTCCGGAGGGTGATAAGACTTTGGCTAAAGCGGCTGTTGACATGAGTATGTGCGGGGTCGTAGCTTGGCGGAGTGGGCCGAGTTCGGGGCAGGCGCGATCCAGGGACATCTCGCTAGTGCCGCAGAAGTTCGCCTGTTGGCATGACGGCACCGACCTGACAGCCGGCGTCCAGGATGCGATCAGAGGTGCGCCGCACGGGCCGGTCATCTTGCGGCAGGGGCAGGAGCATCCGACCCACGATTGGCGCATCGTCATCAAGTGTCCGACCGACTCGGTCGACAACCTGTTCGCCAGCGCAATCGCCGCGCAGCAGGCTAAAGACGCGACCATCGTCGGCGCGCCGCCGTCGGCCGGCGACAGCTACCTGGCCGAGGCGGCCAAAGAGATCGGGCCCGACAAGTCGCTGACACGCGCCGGCGACTCGGCGAAGTTCACGATCGAGAAGATCTCGCTCGTCGCGCTGATCCTCGGCGGATTTGGCATCTTCACTGATCTCGGCGGCGGCTTCAGCGCCCATCCGGAGTTGTTCGCGGCTGTCGCTGGCGCTGCGGCGGCGGCACTGGCAATGGCTGTCATCGCGCTCTTCCCGAAGCACGAGAAGGACGTCAACTACAACAACCTGCTCGAAGTCCAGACGGCTTACGCGAACGCCATCAACCGTCGCGCGGGCTGGGCGCAATTGGCGTCGTTGGCGCTTCTCGTCGCATTGGTCTTGGCTCTGGTCGCCTTCTTCAAGGCCGGCGGCAAAACCCCTGATGCGGCGATCGCCACTGGCTGGGACGGCTCCGGCACAAGCGCGGTTTTGAGCTTCACCGTCGACATGAAGGATCTCCCCAAAGGCGCGACGCCGACGGTGGCACTGATCGGCCTGAAGAAGCGAGGCGCTAAGAGCGGGACGGAGCTCTCTCGTGCGACCGCAACGCGCTCGCGGCTGGGGACTGCCAAGGTCGACGAAAAGATGGTGCCGCCGAAGGGCTTCGCCGCGTACCGCGTCGAGGCGCGCTTGCGTTGGGAGAGGGGCAAGAAGCAGCGCACCGAAGTGGCGACGCTCGTGCCGCCGCCTTTCACCAAGCCCGCACAGCAGCAACCAACGGCGAGCACGGACGCCGCGACGTCGCAGACGACACCGGGGGGGAAGTGATGAGCGATCAACCAACGTTCGGCGGTGCGCCGCACCTCGACTACGCCCCTGGCCAGATCGTCCTGCGTGTCAACGAGGGCGCGGTCAGGCCATACGTCGAGGCTGGCGCGGCCATGAGTGTGGAGTCTGCGCGTCGACTGCCCGATACCGTTGGCGAGCCGCTCGATTTCCTGCGCCGCGAGGCCGGCGCGCGCGCCGTGCGTCCGCTGTTTGTCTCCAAGCACGTCAGGGCGCGCGCTCGCGCGGCCTCGACGCGGGGAGGCCGTGCGTTGCCGACACGTGAGCGCCAGCGCATCGCGGTCGTCGCCAGCGTCGCCGAATCCGAGAGTGAGGAACTCGCCGGCATGACGGTCGTCGAGGTTCCGAAAAAGGAGGTCTCCGCGGAGGTCCTGCGTAGAGTGTCGAGCTCGCCGGCGATCGAGTTCGCTGAGGCGATGCCCGCCCGCTGGCTAACGCGCGCGCAACAGAGCGAGCCGACTGAAAACCGACAGTGGGGCCTACGGGCGATCAATTGGTACCAGGCCAATCGCCTTGACGCCGGTGACGTCACGGTGGCTGTACTCGACACCGGTGTCGACGCTAACCATCCGGACCTGAAGAGACTGTCGATCGACTATCACCACGATGGTCTGTCGAGCCGCGACATCGTCGGGCACGGAACCCATGTGTCCGGGATCATCTCGGCGACGACTAACAACCCCGTTGGTATCAACGGGGTCGCTCACTGCAAGCTCGTGGTCCACAAAGTCTTTCCCGACGATCCAGCCGTCGACGGTGAGTACTACGTCGACGCCGCCCGCTACCTCCATGCGCTAAACGCGATCATCGACGAGGGCGCCAAGGTGCTCAACCTGTCGCTCGGCGGGACGATCCGGTCGCAAGCCGAACAGATCCTCTTCAACCGACTTGAGCGCTTCGGCGTAACCGTCGTCGCCGCCATGGGCAACGAGTACGAGTACGACAACCCGACCGAGTTCCCGGCGGCATACGACAACGTCTTCGCGGTCGGCTCGACCGCCGAAACCGACCTGCGCTCGTCTTTCTCGAACACCGGTCGCCACATCCAGCTGGTAGCTCCAGGGTCGAACATCCTCTCGACAGTGCCGACCAGCCGCTCCTTCTATCGCGACGAGGCTGACTACGCCTCTTGGAGCGGCACCTCGATGGCGACGCCGCATGTGGCGGCCGCCGCGGCCCTGGTGGTGGCCAAGGAACCTGATTGGGCCCCGGCGGAGGTCAAGGAGCACCTGATCCAGAGTGCCCGGAAACTGGCCGATATGAAGGGGAACGCCTGGACGCAGGCTTACGGAAACGGCCTGCTTGATCTCGAGCAGGCGCTATCCTGATTTGACCAGTGGCAGCCAAAGTCCAGTTCAAGTTCCGCGATGACACCAGCAGCGACGATCGTCAGGAGCTGATTACGAAGCTCGAGGACAGCGGCGCCGACAAGGTTGAGCCGCTTTTCCCAGACGCCCCCGACGATGAGCTGGCGACGCTCTATAGCGCCCACATCGGCGAGGATCGCCACTACGGCAAGCTGCTCCGGCTACTCAAGCGCTCGCGCAAGGTCGAGTTCGCCGAGCCAGAGGCCGACCGGCGTCTAATCCTGCCGGTAGACCTAAACGGTCGCGGATCGCGCAAGTCCTAGGCGCTTCGTTGACCGAAACTGCGCAGTAGGGTTAGTTGGAGCCATCGAGATGCCTGAGCGTCTGACAGGCACCGTCACCTTCCTCTTCAGTGACATCGAGGGGTCGACGCGGCTACTGCAACAACTCCGCGACCCATACGACGATGTTCTTTCGACGCAGCTCAAGGCAGCGGCGAAGCTGTCGGGAGCGAGGCGCTATCGGGCATACAGCCAGCTCGCGCTCGAGCTCGAGCGCGACGGCGCTCCGGCGGCGGCGATCGCGACGAACGCGAGCCGCGAGTTCTTCTGGGCGCGGACCGGGTGCCAGGTGTACCAGCCCCTCTACGGCATGGACATCGCCGCCCTTTGCCTGCGGCGATCATCAGGGCGTTAACTGTTCTGTTCCCCGACCGATCTCGAGCGAGGGGAAGCTCGGGGGACGAGAACGCCGAGGAGCGCTCTGCTGCCGCGGTTAGCGGCGGGCTTTGACGATCACCGTGAACGTTGCCGTCTGCGTATTGGCGCTGTTGTCAGTCGCCGAGCAGCGGACGAGCGTTCGCCCGATCCTGAAACGGCTACCGGACGCCGGCTTACAGGAAATCGGCACGCTGCCGTCGACGGCGTCGACTGCATTCACCGTGTACGTGACGCGGACACGCTTCGCACGGCGCGGAGCCCGGACCGTCTTGTTGACCGCGCCGGTGATCGTCGGCGCCGTCAGGTCGAAGTTGACGCCGGGGACGACGAGCGAGCCGGTCCAGCTATCTCTGCCGGCAAACGCCGGCGGGCCGTATGACACGTGATCGATAGTGCCGCCGCCGGAGGCGCCGGCGTACCTGCCCGTGCCCCCCGTAATAGTGAACGTCTCCTTTGCCTGCAGCACTCCGCCGAGACGAGCCAGGCACGCCGTGCCACCGACGCGGAGTTCGATTTCTCCCTTGCCGGGGACCGTGAGGCGCGCTGTGGTAGGCAACAGTCGCACCGCCTCGATGTCGCATCCCTCGACGCCGTTCTGCAGCAAATACGCATACGTCTCGTCCACGCTCCCGAGGCCGCGAACTATTCCTTTGCCCGTGCGCGCGAAGCACTCAACGCGAGCGGGAGTGCCCGCCGGGCAAGGTGTCGAGGGGTAGGTCACGGTGAACTCGGCCTGGAATGTGAGGGTTCCGGTGTCCGCGAGCGCCAAGAAGCTGCGGGTCGCGTCCTGCCCCTCCACCACGGTGGCGTGCGCGTCGGCGACGGCGACCACTCCAGCAACGGTCAGCAGCGCCACGATTGTGCGCCACCGCTTCCTCGTGCTCGTCATCGCGTTCTCCCTTTCTCCTTGCTTGGTCAATTCGGCGTCGCCATCACGATCAAGCCTTAGCCAGTGACGATGTCGCCGCTGTAAGTCCCGACGGGGCCCCTCAGCTCCCAGTGTCGCGACCTCGCTCAGGACGCCGTGTAGGCCGGCGAGTTCGCCGCTTGCGCTGACGATCACGTCGGTGGCGGTGATCACTCCGGCCTCATCCGTCCGCCCCTGAAGCCTGAATGTGAGGGTGCCGGCCACGCCGTTGACCGTGCCGGTGAACGTCTCGACATCCTGGAAGTTGGCGGTCCCATTAGCGTGGAGGATCAAGGTGCCGTGCAGCGTCGACGTGCCGGTGAACGTGCCGGTGTAGAAAACGGTGGCGCTGAGGTCGATGATCAAGTTGCCTCCGACCTCGCGGATACTGTTGAACGTGGAGGATGTGTAGGTGAGGTGCCGCTCGCGGCGATTGGCGGCGACGCGGCGGCGCCGGTCGCGGGGACCGCGGCGATCAGCGCCACGACGGTGACAAGTAGCAGACGGATCCGGCCTGTAGTGGACATAAGCGTCTCCTTTCGAGGTAGCTCAGAGCTCTGGTTGCGGCTCAGCCTGTTTCCTCCTCAGCTGTAGCCGGCCGACGGCGATCGATTCCACGACCCGCTCGTAGTCGACAGACGCACGGACGCTCGCCTCACGCACGGTGCTCTCGCACTCCGAGGCGAAGACGTGGAACACGACTTCGTCTCCCGGCACGAGCATCGCGCCGACGTATTCGACTCTCCGGCCCTCCTCGCGTAGTTCCGCCGACGCCGCGAGTACGCGATCGGCCTCGGACTCCACCTCGGCCCGTTCGATTCCCGGCGCGTAGCGCTCGACGAGGTATGTTCGGCTCAGGCTGCCCGACGCCGTCATCGCCACGACGCTACGGAGCCGGGCGCGGCGTTACATCGGGTGTTTCCCTACCTTTGTACGAGTTCCGCCATTTGCGCGCCGAGTTCCGCTCGGGAGCTGATCCCGAGCTTGCGGTACACGCGAGAGAGGTTCGCCTCCACGGTCTTCGGGCTCATGAAGAGGGCGGCCGCGACCTCGCGGTTCGTGAGCCCCTGGGCTGCGAGCTCGGCCACGCGACGCTCGCCCTCGGTTAGCTCGTGGCCGGATGTACGCCGCAGGCCGACGCGGTCGAGCTCCGCTCGCGCGCGGTCGGCCCAGAGGCGCGCGGCCATGTGCTCGAAGATCTCCAGCGCCTGCTCGAAGGAGCTCTTAGCGTGCCCGCGCATGCGCGCGCGCCGCTCGATCACGCCCTTCACCAGCAGCGTGCGCGCCCGCTCGAACGGCATCGGCAGCTGGTCATGTCGCTCCAGTGCCTGCTCGGCCGCCGCCAGCGCGCCCTCGAGATCCCCGCGCGCGGCGGCGATGAGCGCCCGTACGCGTGCGCCCGTCGCCAGGCTCCAGCGGTGGTTCGTCCGCTGCCCATGCTCCTCCAGGAAGTTACCGATCTGCTCCGCGCGCTCCAAGTCGCCGAGCGCGACCGCCGCTTCGGCGGCGTTCGCGTGCATGCGGTGGATGCCAGGCTCTCTGCAGGCGACCTGCTCGGCCGCGTTCAGCGCCGCGCGCAGGTGTACGTCGGCGGCGTCGTTATTGCCGAGCGACAGCTCGACGAGGCCCAGAGTGGCCTCGAACGGGATCGTCCCGTGCAACGTGATGAACGACGGCCGGGGCTGCTGCTCGATGATTGCGCGCACCTCGTCGACGTTGCCCAAGTGCGCCTCGACGAGCGCCAGCGCCTCGGCTGCGAGCAGTGCGGCAAA
>Ga0137373_10008912_pt1 | contig 10565 bp, 12 predicted proteins | sample SagtaG_5_FD_104912 | JGI IMG/M metagenome (GOLD analysis project Ga0137373, IMG submission 104912) | Vadose zone soil microbial communities from Sagehorn Ranch, Mendocino, California, USA - Sage1_R_80_16 metaG | ecosystem: Environmental > Terrestrial > Soil > Vadose zone | place: USA...
ACCGAGCGCTCGGCGCACCACGTTATCAAGCCGTAGCTGGCGGCAAACCAGCGGTGGGCCTTCGGGTCAGGCTCGGGGCGGGCGCCAGCTTGCGAGCTCGGGACACCCCACTGATCCCATGGGTGCCCAGGGAGGCCAGGTACTCAGTGATGTCCGCTCGCTCGACCTGGTCCCAGATCTCAGCTTAGGCCCGGATCGTAATCAACGTAAGGAAACCAGCACCTTCTTCTGTCATCCTGGCAAGGTAGTCCCCTCTACATCGAAGGGAGAGCCAGGAGATGAAAGTGCGACCCTGGAGCTTGACCGCCATCGTGGTGCTGCTGCTTGGGCTGCCCCCTGATCTTCGGTAGCGCCGCGGCCTCGGCTGAGGGCCCTGGCTTGGTCACCTATCGAGTGACCCTTGATAACCTCACCAACGGACAGCCCTTCTCGCCGCCAGTGGCTGCCACCCACCAGAAGGCCATCCGCATGTTCGAGGTCGGCCGCCTGGCCTCGGATGAACTGGCCGCCATCGCCCAAGATGGGAACGAGGTCCCAATGGCCAATCTCTTCACCGCCTCTGACAAAGTGGACGAGGTCGTGGACGTCGGGCGGCCGTTGACGTCCCATGGTAAGATCGTCGGCGCTTTTACTGATTCCGCCACGACGTGAGCCGAAAGTGGTGGACGTACCAGCGGGGCGCAGGGGTGCTCAATTCTATGAACCCGAGGGTGGTCCATCCTTCTGGGCAGCCTGCGCTGATGGTGGCGCGCCTGGGATGAGGTAGCTGTGGAGCAGGGACATCGAAGGCAGCACGAGCGCCTCCGAACGGACTCTGGCTGAGATGTTCGCTCGGTCTGGACAGGCCCGTGGTCGCTGGCGATCCCCTAACGCCAATCGTCGATGACGTAGACATCGGGCCGGTTGTACCCGGGCTCGTTCGGCCGGTGCATCATGACGCCTGGTAGCTCGGTGCGGAAGCTGCGCGCGAGCAGCGCGCGGTAGGCTGCGTGCCGCCCTGTGTTGACGCCCGCGACCAGCCGCGACACGCCCCGCTCCGCCGCCAGCGCCTCGCAGATGTCCAGCAGCCGGTCGAACCGCTGGGCCGCGGTCGGCCCCGGTCGCGCCGCGCCGAACTTGACGTAGCAGGCGCCGCTCCCGGCCTCGGTGCCCGATCCGCAGTGGCAGATGGCCAGCCCGGCCAGCGTCGTCCCCTCCCAGAGCAGCACCGTGTCGCCAAGCCCTTGCGCATCGACGGCACGGATCTCTCGCCCGACATCGAGCCCCGCGTAGATGGCGTCGGTCAATTCGCTGCACGCCCCCAGGCACCAACTCCGATCGGCCCCCGGCACTTCGGCGTACCGCGACCAGTCCGCCGCGGGCGCCGGTCGGCCCATCGGCTTGGACATGACGGGGGTCAGGAACCCCGGCCAGAAGCCGAAGCGCTGGTACAGGCCCAGATGCTTCGGGCTGTGCGGGAACGTGAAGAGCCCGGCGTGCTTGGTCCCCCACGCCGCGAACAGCTCCATCGTTGGCTCGAGCAGCCGCTTGGCGATGCCTCGGTCCCACAGCTCGGGATGGACCGTCAACGGCCCAAAGAGCCCCACGCTGCCCCAGTTTGTCACGAAGTTAGACCCGACCAGCCGGCCGCCGACCTCAGCGCCGAAGGCGGCCGCCGGGTCAGCGAGCCAGCGGCTCCGGACATAGTCCGCGTCCCCGAAGAACGCCATCGGGTCGGGCAGACCAAGGAATGTACCGAAGGCTAGCCGGAAGATCCGGTTGGCCTCGGGCAGATCGTCCTCCCGGAGTGGGCGGATCGAGATGTCTGTCGTCGCCGCCGCTGTCAGCTGCTGCCTTGTCGCCATATGAGCCTCCTCGCTGCGCTCTCTCGTGTCCATCCTGCCGGGTCCGCCGGCCGCGGGCGGGCCGCACCGCCGGCGTCCGGGGGTCTAGACAAGGAACAGACTACGCCCGGAGGCGGCCTTGCCATCGGCGTCAAGGGAAAGGGCCAGACCGGCGTTAGCGGCGAGGGGGCGTCTTGGCGTCGACGGTTGTGGCAAGATCGGCGTGCGGAGGCGCTGACCTGCGTCCGACCCGAGCATCGATCAGCCAGGCGTTCGCTTGGCCAGCACGTGTTCGGAGCTCGAGTACTCGGCAATTGTCGCCACCGCCCGACCTCTTAGATCGCGCTCCTCCCACGTAGCGTAATAGGAGTAATCAGAGTCTCCGTCGAGGTCCGCCTCCTCGAGCCACGTCAAACCGCGGGTGGCGCGATAATAGGTGACGATTGGCGCAACCCACGGAGTCATTCCGAGGCTCACTTGGCGGCCCACACGGTCTGAGGACTCATACTCCACCGCGAGGTCGTCGATCATCCGCCGCGCATCGGCGTAGACCCACGCCTCCTGGGTAGAGGCAAAATCCAACGAGTTTACCGCGTGGACCAGACAAAGAACCCCGACCAGGGCCGCCAGACCCACGCCGAACGGTCTTGCAGGCCCACCTATGGACGTGACAGCGTACAGACAATTCAGTGCCAGCAGGCCCAATACCGGAACGAACAGAATCGTCATCCTTCCATTTAGAAAACCCACGTCAAATAGGTAGTGTTCGCCAATCGTTGTCGAAGCCATTAGCCCGGCGATCGGCAGGATCGACAACGGCAGCGTGGATCCGCCAATCCTGTAGCGGAGCAGGTGCGCCACGAGCAGCGCGCAATTCACCAGCACTACAACGGCCACCGCCGCCGCCACGATTGGCATCCACTCCGCCAAGTAGCTCCGGCCGTACAACGACAACTGGAGGAGCGACGTGATCGTGACATTCCAGAAGTTCGGCTGCTGGCCGGGGAAATCACCCCCACCACCGGGCGAATGAATGTCGTTTGCCTGCCCTAGCCTCAATATCCCGGGCACCATCACCACGGCCCACATCAGGGTGCTGATGAGCAGCGGCAAGTTTCTGTATAGCGCGATAATTCCGAGCTTCTTCAAACTGAGACCTTGTTTAGCTCTCACCATAGCTCTCACCAACCTCCACAGCGTGAGGACAGCAAGGACGCCCGCCAACGCAACATAGAAATGGATGAAGGTAAGAGATGCCATAACAGCATATGCGGCAAACAGAGGTGGGAGAAATAGATCGGTTGGCTTGAGCTCTTCCGCGTCAAAGCATCTCAGAGCAAAGTACAAGCTGCCAAGCATGAAGGCCAAGGCCAGACCGTAGCCGCGGGCCAGGGAAAAGTGCTCAAGTAAAAATGGATTTGCGTTTAGGAGTATGAATCCGGATAGTTTTATGAGACTACTCGAAAACCTGTCGACGAGCAGATACGAGAAGGACAGGTACATCAGGTGCGCCAGCAAGTTTGGCGCTCTCAACGCCAATTCTGACTGCCCGAAGAGCGAAGCCGACAACTTGACCAGGAGTGTGTTGAGTAGATGGTTGTTGGACGGCGCGATGCCGACCCTGAAGTGAAGGATGTCATCGAGGGACGACTGGACGTGGACGACGTACGTGACGCTTTCATCATGGGTAAAGGAGAGCAGGTACGCTCGCGAGCAGGTGTATCCGAATAGCATCGCGCCGAGCAGCAGGATCATGACCTGGGTGAGCATGTTTGTGCTGGCGCTCAGCCCGAGCGTGTGGATGGGTCGACCAGGCCCAATGCCAACGGTTCCGGAGGGCGGCTCCTGAACGGCCGCCGCGGACGGCCCGGTCGCTGGAGTGCGCCTCAATCTCTCAATCCTGGGTGTCATGTCGAGACCGTGCATGCTCAGCGCGGCCACATCTGGCAGGAGGCCGGCAAATCTCGTGCCGTCCAGTTGCCAGTGCAGGCGCCACGGCCTGTTGACCGCTACGCAGTGCAGGCCGCGCGTCATTGTCAACTCGACCACACGCGGCGTACGAGGACCCGGCCCAACCGGCCCTCCCGTCCGAGAGCCTGCTGTTAGGTCTCTCAGCCTGCCAAGCGGTAAGACAATTCTGGTGGGCGGTACTTAGTGACTGAGCCGCCCGCCTCCGCTCCACCTAAATAGGTCCCGCAGGAGCGCTATCTCCGCGCCGTGATGGATGATCTCCCGGTTGATGTGCAGGATCAACGCCGCCATCGGATACTCGGCGTACGGTCCTTCAGCTGGGCCCGCCTTCCGTGTAAGCGCCCTGTTGTCCAGCGCCTCAACGCCTGCCTTCCATCGGGCGTAGCCATTGTCCAACAACTCCAGGGCGGACTGTACCGTCCCTGGCCAGTCGAATGTCTGAATGTCGAAGCTGGGCCCGCCGAAGTGATTACAATTGCGCCACGCCAGGATAGGGCCCGCGAGATGGCTCATGCGCCAGGCGATGGTTGTTACCGGAGGCGGGCTGGGTTCTGGCCATTGGTAATCCGCCATGTATTTGCCGTTGCCGATCGGCCGCACGCTCCAGCACCCCTCCACCGGCTCCCATAGGTACTCTTGGTCGGTCAGCCCGGCCAGGCGCGGCCGGAACCCATTGCTCCAGTACCAGTCGAGCTGTGCGCTCAACTCGATATTCCAGTTCATATTCCTCTCCCACGGTCCGACGGCACGCCCTGCTTCCAATGCGCCGAGCCGCCTGAGGCGGGAACTCGGGAGAGCACGAGCGCGCTCGCGTGATCAGTCCGCCGCCCGGCGCACCACGGGCCCAGGCGCTAGACCACGAGCATGACCGGTCCTCGGCGGTCGCTAGGGCGTTTGGTCGCCAGTTTTGGTCGTCAAAACAAAGAGATGCCCGGTCCGGACCGGTCCGAGAGGGCAACTCGTATCCGCTCGACTGGGGTGAGCCGCGTAGGACTCGAACCTACAACCGGCTGATTAAGGGTTGGCGGCGGTCCCGTCTTGGCCGCCATCCACGCACCTGTTGTAAGCTTTCCGGGCGACCGTAGGCGGCCGCCCCACACCGCAAGTTTGTACCTCCGCCCAGGAGAAAACAGCCAAACAATATCACCATTCGCTCATCTCCGTGCATGTTAGCAAAGATTGGCCGCCGCGCGCTTCGCGGCCGTGGCAAACACCGCGCTTGAACTGGGCCGTGGGGTGTACGATGCACGACGGGCCGCGGCGCTGGCGGGGGTGCCAGTGTCCACCCTTCACTACTGGGCGCGAGAGGGCATCTACGCGCCGTCTGTCTCCCCCGAGCCGCGCCCGCGACTTTGGTCCTACGCTGATCTGCTCGCTCTTCGGGCGATTTACTGGTTCCGTCACCGCAATGAGTCGGGTGAGCGGAGCCAGGTGAGCATGACGAAAATCCGTCAGGCGCTCGTAGTACTCCAGGAGGAGGGCCTGGTACCCCAGATGCTGCACCAACTCGTCGCTGTGTCGGAGAACGGCGAACTGTTTATCACGCGCGAAGAGAACGTCTCCATGCGTGCCATCTCCCCCCGCCAACTTGGCTGGACCGACATCCTTCATCTGACCAGGCCCTACCTCCGTGGCCCGGACCTCGTCGAGCCCCGCCCGCTCTTGAGGATCATCCCAGGCAAGCTGCATGGAGAACCGCATGTCGTCAACACACGGATTCCATCAGCCTCGTTGTACGCCCTTCATCGTGCGGGCTATCCGATGGATGACATCCAGTGGATGTACCCCGATGCGCCCGCTGAGGCGGTAAGCCAGGCGATCGACCTAGAAGGCTCGTTGCAACGACTGGCAGCCTAAAGCCGGCCGCCACCTATTGGCGCACTTCGTCATCGACCACAACTTCCCCCAACCGGTCCTCAACGTGCGCTGGCCGCCCAGCATTCAGTTGGCGAAACTCGTCGATTTCGACCGCCGTCTGGTCCGCGATCACGAGGACTGGGAGATCTTTCTCGAACTAGATCGTCATGGTGGCGTCGACGGGTACATCACGAACGACGCCAAGGTACTCAACAGCGCGACAGAGATGGTTGCTCTATCTACAACCAATTTGACCCTGATCGTCACCGACGACACCGGACACACGCCGATCGAAGCGATGGGACTGCTGATGGCTTATCTCAGGCAGATCGCCGCACGGGTGAGCGCTAGATCTGAGATCTATGTGCTGCGAGTCGGTGATGTAGCAAGGCATCGGGCCTCGGCGAGGGAGTACATTCGGAGGATTGCGAAGAGGAAGTATGATCGCATGATCTCTGAAGAGACTGCCCGGATGTCGACATACCAGGGGCCTGGCTAAGTTTCGGCCTTGAAACAGCCAAGTACTTGCTATAGCGATGGCGACGCCTCAAGGGCGCGTGCCGGGAGACTCGTGGTCGGCAGCGCGGGCAGCAGCGATGTCCTTCTTTTGCACACGTCGAGCCACGGCCGCGGCCTACCGCTTGATCGCTGGCGCGCTGTGTCCGATCATATGAGGCGCATGCGGGACTCAAGAGCAATGGCAGCTGGTGACCTAGGCTGCAGTCTGCCGAATATGTCGGCTGGGGAGGTGTCCGCCAGATGATGAGTTCCTCCGTCTCGCCACTGGGAAAGCTCAAGCGAATCGATGCACGCACAGTGTGGAAAGACGAAGCACAGGACTTTACGCCGTGGATCAAGGCCAACATCCAAACCCTGTCGGTCTAGCTGGAGCTCGAGCTTCCAGAGGCTGAGGTGGCAGTTGGCAGCTTTGCCTGCGATGTTGTTGCTCATGAAGTCGGAACGGGGCACAAAGTCATCATCGAGAATCAGCTGGAGCCAACCGACCACAGCCATCTCGGCCAGGTGCTTACATACACGCGGCTGGTCTGGACGCGCGGGCGCTCGTGTGGATATCCGCCCAATTCCGTCCCGAGCACCGACAGACCATTGATTGGCTGAACGCGAACACGGTGGAGGGACTCGCATTCTTCGGCGTAGAGGTAGAGCTCTTACAGATCGAGGAGTCGCCTTACGCCCCTCATTTCAAGCTGGTCGCGCAGCCCAATGATTGGCAGAAGGCAGTGAGGGCGAAGGCAGAGTCTCAACCAAGCGAGAAGGGCCTGGTCTATCAGCGGTTCTGGACAGACCTCCTGGCGCACTACAAGAAAGCCTTCCCCACGCAGCGGACCGCCAACAAGGCGCCCCCGCAGAATTGGCTCACCATTGCCGGCGCCGGACGATCCGGGTTCGCTTACAACCTCTCCTTCACGGGGGACGCCCAAATGCGCGTGGAACTGACGATCTATCCGGGGGACAGTGTTGCCAACAAGGCCGCCTTTGACCAGCTAATGACCCAGAAGGAAGGCATCGAAGATGAAATGGGGGAGGAGTTGTCGTGGGAACGCCACGACAACATTAAGTCGTCTTGGGTCGCTACCTACCGTGCAGGCCAGGTCGCAGACGCCGAACCCGTCCGGACGCAGCACATCGAGTGGGGGCGTGGCGATGGTCAACAAATTTCGACAGGCGTTCGGCCCGAGACTCCCCACGCTGCAGTTTGCCTCCGCAGAAGCGTCTGCCCTGACATCGGACGAGGAGTCTTGATCGGCCGCCCCTCATCACGTGCCTGGCGGTGCCGGCTCGACTCGCCCCGTCAGTTGAAGGCGCATCAGGCCGAGGAGCGGCTGCGGCTCGGCCCGGCGTGGTCCGACAGCGGCCAGCGTTCACCTCGCAGGCCCCGTACGTCTCGCGCCGGTGGCACCAGCACCTGGACGCCGCGGGAATCGCGCGGCGTCGCGCGCACGCGACCCGTCACCCGACGGAGACTTTGCTCATGGCGGCAGGCGAGCATCCGAAGGTCGTCCAGGAACTCCTCGGACGCGCCTCAGTCACCCTGACCCTCGACACTTACAGCCACGTCATGCAGGGTCAGCCCGCGCGGCCGACCGCGAAGCTCTCGGCGCTTCTGACACCGACCGGCGATGCCGCAGGGCTGACTGGTGGCGGTGAAGGACGGTAGGACCGCCCGGCGTTCCCAGCCGCTAGGGCCTGAGACGCCCTCCGTCGATGTAATCGTCCACGACGTCATCGAGATCCGCCACCGCCGTCGATAACCTCTCCTGAGCCTGAGCGACAGCGTCAACGTGAGCTGGTTCGACTTGAACCGAGCCTTCGGAGATCCGCGCCGACGCGGCGAGCGTTTTCACCGCGTCGCGGGCGCCTCGTTCTGCCGCCATGAACTTCATCAGGACCGACGCCAGCGAATCCTCGCGCCTGGCCACTGGCATCACGGACGAATCGGCCATCAACTCGGCAGCGCTCTCGCTTGCGCGAAGCAGCGCGTCTCGGAATGTGTTCGCATCGCCGTGCTTGGCCGTGGCAACCACGTCGGCGTAGGCCTTTAGGCGACCGTGGACCAGTGTGAGGAACGGCGTCACCCGAGCCGCTCGGCGCTCGCGTCGAGCCCTTTCGCGGTCAAGGTGAAGCTGAGCCTCTCGGCTCTCCCGGGCGGTGAAATAGTTGGTCACGGCGGTGATCGACGCGCCCACCAGCGTACCGATGAACGACGCCGCTCCGGTGATCATCGCCACGAGTTTCGCTGTCTCTGGGTCCATCGCCGCCACCAGCGGCCCACGATGGGGCGTCAACTAGGGCGTCAGCCGGATCCCACTACGCAAGAGAATCCCCTGATCCTGGGGATTCCTATCTGGTCGCTTGGGTGAGCCGCGTAGGACTCGAACCTACAACCGGCTGATTAAGAGTCAGCTGCTCTACCAATTGAGCTAGCGGCCCAGATTACCAAGGCGAGTATATCGCACGCTTCCGGGGGGTCGCAATCCGAGAGCAGGGGAGTTGGGCGCGTGGCGACTCGAAAAGAGGGTCTGTTAGACTTGCCACGATGTCCCTGGTCTGGCTAGCCGCGTCGCAGGATGACCGCCACCGCTAGCGAAGCGGCCGGGCTCGAGGCGGCCGCCCCGGGTGTTGGCGCGTCGGCCTCCGTGGCGCGCCGCGCCGAGCAGCGCGCCTGGCTCTTGCTAAGCGCCGCGTTCCTGGTCTGGTGCGGCCTGGTGGGGGCAGGCCTCGTAACCGCCAATAACTACCGCCGCTACGCCACCGATTCCCCGCCGGCCGCGCTGACGATCGACCGCGGGACGGTGTTCTACCAGGGCTCGGCCAGTGCGACCCAGGTCAGGGCGCGACCGGGCCTGACGGTCGAGGAAGGTGGACTGCTCGAGGTCGGCGACAACGGCCAGGCTTCGCTCGAGCTATTCGACGGCAGCACCGTCAAGCTGATGCCCAGCACCCGTCTGGAGCTGGCCGCGGCCCGCGTCGGCAAGTTCAATCCGGAGCACACGAGGCTGTCGATGAGCCTGCTAACCGGCGCAGCCAACCTGTCTGTGGCTGGCAGATTGCCATTCGGGCGTGAGGTGACGGTCGCCACGCCGCACGGGGTGGTCAGCCTGAGCAAGGGCGACTACCTGGTCTGGGTCCAGGACGATGGGACCCGAGTCTCCTCGTACGCCGGGCGAGCCAAGGTCGAGGTGGACGAGAATGCGGTCCGCCTGCGCGACGGTCAGCGGGCCTTGCTGCCGCTTGACGGATTCCCGCGCGGTCCCTTCTCACTTACGGAAAACCTGGCCCGCAACGGCGACTACGCGCGGCAGTTCCAGGGTTGGACCATGCTCGACAAGGGCGAGCCTGGGCGACCCGACGTGGGCGGCACGCGGCGCATGGTGGAGGAGTCGATCGCCGGCCGCAAGGTCCAGGCGCTGCGGATCACTCGCAACACCGAAAAGGACACCCACAACGAGACCGGCATCGTCCAGGAGATCAATCGCGACGTGTCGGTCTACCGCAACGTCACCTTCTCGGCCTGGGTCAAGATCAACCAGGCCAGCCTGTCGGGCGGCGGGTACCTCGGCTCGGAGTACCCACTGATGTTCCGAGTCAACTACACCGACGAGACCGGTGGCCGGCCCGGCTGGACTCACGGCTTCTACTATGCCAACCCTGAGAATCGGCCAACCGACAACGGCGAGCTGATCGCCCAGGGCGAGTGGTACCCGTACCTGGGCCGCTTGTCGGACCTGCCCGAGCGGCCAGTCTTCATCCGCTCGATCGAGGTGTTGGCATCCGGGCACGATTTCGACGCAGCGGTCGCCGACATCCGGCTGACCGCGGAGTGAGGGAACTCGACCCTTCCCCCTAACCCCCTCCCCGAGTTAGGTTTTCGTCCCTACTGGTTGCTTGCCGACCTCGCGGACGACGCTGAAGACGTCGCGGATGCCCTCGAGGCGGTTCAGGACGCGACTGAGCGTTTCCAGGCCGTTGACTTCGACCGTCGCCCAGACGGTCGCGGTCTGGTCTTTGTGGACTACCGAGCTCTGGGCCGTCATGCTCAGTCCCTCGTCCGCCAGCAGCGCCGCCACGTCGCGGGTCAGCCCTACCCGGTCCCAAGCCTCCACGCGGATCGTGACCGGGAAGACTTGCTGCTCAGTCTTGCCCCAGTCGACCGGCACGAAACGCTCCTTGTCGTCCTCGTTCGCCACACTGGCACAGTCCGAGCGGTGCACGGTGACGCCCTTTCCGCGCGTGATGTAGCCGACGATCGAGTCGCCGGGGACGGGATTGCAGCACCGAGCCAGCCTGGTGAGCAGGTCACCAACCCCGCCCACGCGCACGCCGCCAGTCGCCGGGGCGCTGGCCGGACGTAGGGTCGGCACGTCTGATTCGGCCTGCTCGCGCGCCTCGGCG
>Ga0137373_10008918_pt1 | contig 10562 bp, 6 predicted proteins | sample SagtaG_5_FD_104912 | JGI IMG/M metagenome (GOLD analysis project Ga0137373, IMG submission 104912) | Vadose zone soil microbial communities from Sagehorn Ranch, Mendocino, California, USA - Sage1_R_80_16 metaG | ecosystem: Environmental > Terrestrial > Soil > Vadose zone | place: USA: California...
GGAACGGTCCAGGCGTGGTGGGGCGAAGCGCCGGCGTCGGTTGCAGTGCCGGCCGGCGCGGGTCCTGTCGCCGTGGACTGGTCTGCCACGACACTGACGGTCATCTCTCAGCGCACCGTCGGCAGCGGGGCCTTCTCGGGTGTCGTCGCTTGTGCGCGGTCGTTCCCCGTCTCGGCGCCGGAGTTCGCGCGGGCGCTCGGTTTGTCGGGCGGCGCGGCGGGTTGGGAGCCGGTTGCCGCGCCGGCGTTTTCGCTCTTGCCCGCGGCCGATGGTGCCGTCCTCGTCGGCGCGCGGTTTCGCGCCTCCCAGGCGGCCGAACGTTCCGGAAACGCCCTGGCTCTCGCCGTGATCCTCGGCGCAGCGGCGGTTCTCATCGGCCGGGCGAACCGGGGATACCGCGTCGGCCCCGCTCTCGCGCTCGCGTTTCTCGGATCCGCCGCGGCGGCGGCGCCCGGACACAGGGCCCTGGCCGACCCCGTCCTCCTCTGTCTCGCTGCCGGCCTGGCGTTTCTGCCGACCGCCGCCCGGTTTCTGCGACGCGATACGCCTCCGGCAGCGCCCGCCGCCTGGCGCGCTGCGGGCTTTGTCCTGCTCGGCATGGCTTTCTTCGCCTCGAGCCGCATCGAGGTGCCGGACCTCGGGTCTGCCCCCGGAGACGCCATGCCGTCCGTCGCGCGTCTGGCCGCCTTGGCGGCTCTCGTCGGAGCCTCTCTCGTCGTAGCCGCGGTGGGCCGTGGCGTGCGCCAGGCCGCCCGGGGATGGATCACCGCCTCGTTCCTGCTTTCGTTGGTCTTCCTGGCTGCGGCTCTGACGTTCGTCGGGACGGGTCCCTGGTACGTCGCGGCTCTGGGGGGAGCGGCGATCGTCTGCTTCCAGCTCTGGGTGAAGGGGATCGGAGCGATGGGGCGCGAGCCTTTCGGAGTCCTGCGCCTGACCGCAGCGACGGCCTCGCTGCTCGTGCTGCTCGTGGCGCCGTGGCATGAGCACCGGCGGGCCGTCGAGGCGATTCGCATCGCCTCCGCGATTCGTCTTCCCGACCCGGAAAGGGCTTCGCTCACGGCGGTCTCCCAGGCACAGCGCGCGGCGGAGCGGGTGGCCCGCAAGGACCTCGAAGGCGAGCTCCCGGCGCCTGCCGACCGATCAGACCTGTCGGACCTGGCCTATCGAATCTGGAAAGAAGGCGAGGAGGCGGGAAGCGAGACACCGCTCATTGCCTATCAGGTCTTCGACGGCACGGGCCGCTCGGTGAGCACCTTCTCGCTGCTGCCTCAACCGCCGACCCGCGCCGCGGGCGTCTCCGGCTCGCTCTCGATCGACCGGCACCGCGTTGCGGTCGTCTCGCGCGATGCGCCTCTTTCGACCGGAGGGCATCGCTGGGGAACGGTTCGAGTGGAGGTCGCCGACTGGCCGGCCTGGGACCCGCTGCCGGCTCGCATCGAGGTCTACCGGCGGCTCGTCCGGGGTGGCTCGACACGCCTCGAGCGGCGGGTCCGCGAACGGCCTCGGCCGTTTCTGGCTTCCTACGCGCCCGACGGCTCCCTGCGCGAGGAAGGGCCCGAGCTGCCCCGGGGGGTCCGGCTGCGCTTGCCCGCTGCGGCCGTTGCGCCGCTGCCGGTTCACCTGAAATTCCGAAACGAAGAGCTGCGCGGCGAGCTTCGCTCCGCTCCCGAGGGGTTCGAGCTCGTGGCCGTGCCCGGTCCGGACTTCCTGGGCCGGCTGCTCACGGCGGCCATCGTCCTGCCGGCCCTCGCGGTCCTCGCGGTCGTGGCTCTGGCGCTGCTCGCCTGGCGGCTGGCGGCGAGCCCGGCGGCCGAGCGTGCCGCCCTGGTTCCGGCTTCGGCAAAGACTTTCCGGGGGCGGCTCGTCGCCCTCTTCGTCGTCGGCGTCATGATCCCGCTCGTCACGCTGACCTTCTTCCTGCGGCGGGAAATTCAGACGCGATCCGCGCAGGAGACGCTCGACCACGCCCGCACGGCGCTCGAGACGGCCCGGCGCGTGCTGGACGATTACATGCTGTCGGCGGCCATCGGGCGGGACCGGCTGGGACTGCTCGACGACGCCCTGCTCGCATGGGTGGCCAACGCGGTCGGCTACGACCTCTCCGTCTACGGCCGTGACGCGCGCCTGCTCGCCACATCGCGCCACGACCTGTATTCCGCCGGCTTGCTGCCCGACCGCGTGCCCGGACCGGCTTTGGTCGCAATCGGCCTGTCCGGCGCGAACCAGCACGTGGGCTCCCGTCCCGTGGCCGGCTCGAGCTTCGAGGAGGTCACGACCGCGCTGGGATCCGTCCCAGGCGTTCCGGGCCTGCGCAGTCCCGGCCTGCTTTCGCTTCTCCTGCTGCCGCAGCGTCGCGTGGCGGAGGCCGAAGCGGCGCAACTCACGGCGGCGATCTCGGCGTTCTCGCTTCTGATCTTCGTCGTCTCGGCCGCGATCGCGGGCCGCCTCGCCCTGCGGGTGGCGCGGCCGGTGGCGGACCTCGTCCTCGGCACGCGCGCCGTCGCTCGGGGCGATTTCTCGCCTCGGGTGCCCGAGCCGCCCGACGAGGAGCTGAAGGAGCTCGTGCGGGCCTTCCTCTCGATGTCGCGCAGCCTGAAGGACCAGACCGATGCGCTCTCGCTGGAGAAGGAGCGGCTCGAGACGCTGCTCGCCCACCTGACGGCCGGGGTCGTGGCCGTGGCCGAGGGAGGACGCGTACTTCTCGCCAATCCGGCCGCGGCCGCCTTAGGCGGCGGCCTGGCGAGCGGAGTGACTCTCGAGGAGGTCTTCCCCGGCGAAGCGATGGGCGAAGTGCGTCGCCTGCTGGCCGACCCCGCTCTCGCACAGGCGCCGGTGGAGGTCGAGCCCCGCCCGGGAGAGCTGTGGCGCATCGTGACCGTGCCCTTGCCTCTCGGCGGCGAGGGCACGCTCATGGCCGTCATCGAGGACGTCTCGGATGTCGTGCGGTCGAACCGTCTGGCCGCCTGGGCTGAGATGGCGCGCATCATCGCCCACGAGATCAAGAACCCGCTGACGCCGATACGCCTTTCGGTGGAACACCTGCGCGAGGTCTGGCGCCGGCGGTCACCCGACTTCGATCGCGTCTTGGACGAGTGCGTCGCCAACGTCCTGAAGCAGACGGACGAGCTGCGGCGCGCCGCCGCGGAGTTCTCCGACTACGCGCGCCTTCCGCGCCCCGAGGTGAAGACCCTGGATCTCGCGCGCCTGATGCAGGAAGCGGCCGCTGCCTACCGCGGGGCGCCGAACGTTCAGTGGACGATCCGCATCGAGCCCGGGTCGATAGCTCAGGGCGACGCGCGCCTCTTGACGCGCGTGTTCTCGAACCTGATCGGAAATGCGGTCGAGGCGGTCGGGCCGCGAGGCGGCGCGATCGCTCTCGAAGCCCGGCGCGACGGCGACCGCGTCGTCGTCTCGATCGAGGACGACGGTCCCGGCGTGGCCCCCGCCCTGCTGCCGCACCTCTTCGAACCCTACTTTTCCGCCAAGAGCGGCGGGACCGGCCTTGGGCTGGCGATCGTCAAGAAGATCGTCGAGGAGCACGGCGGCTCGATTGCCGCCTCGAACCGGAGCCCTCGCGGCTTCCGAGTAGAATTTACGCTTCGATGCTGAGCGCGCGGCGAGTGGCCGTCCTGATCCTGCTCGCCGGCTGCTGCGCCTGCGGGCGGACGGAGACCGGGCGGACGGAGACGGGAAGGGCCAGGACGCGCGATCTGCCCTCCGGCGACGCGGTCTGGTTCGAAGACGGCCTGGCGCCTTCCGAGACCGAGGTCGAAAAGCAGCTTCAGCACGCCGGTTTCGCGGCGGTATTCCTTCCGGCCGTGAAGCTGGCACGCGACGGCGGGCGCTGGGCGGCCACCGAGTTTCCGCCTCCCGGCAAGCCCTTCGAACGGATATCTGTCTTCCTCGTCGTCCTCGGCCCTGATGCCGCCGCAGGGGCCGCGGCGGACTCCGCAGCCGTCGAGGCACTGGCCGGGACCGTCTCGGCCTCGGTGCACAGCGTCCTGAAGGCGCGCGCGTACGGCGCGAAGGTCGCCGGAGTGCATCTCGACTTGCCTTTCGTTGCCGGCTCGGCCGCCCGCTACGGAAGCTTCTTGGAGGCCCTGCGCGGGAAGCTGCCGGCCGATCTTCTGCTCACCGTCTCGCTGCGCTTCACTCCGGCGAGTCCCGAGCGCGAGAAGCTCGGCTCGGACCTATCGGCGGCCGACGGCTTTGTCGCGTTTGTGTTCGGCGAGGCGGCGAACGTGTCTCCCGCCGGCACCGACGAGATCGGGAAACCCTGGTGGGCCGCCTACTCGCCCGGCGCCCGCGGCGTCTGGAAGGAGGCGTCGGGACAGGCGCGCGGCGCGCTCGAGGAGAAGTACCTGCTTCAACTGTCCGACGACCCCCGTGTGGAGCTGACCAATGACCTCACGTTCAAGGAAGAGGCGGCCTCGGCGTTTCTTCTCTCGCCCCGTCAGCCGGTCCGCACGGCGGGCGCGGCGTTCGGGGCTGGCGATCGCCTCTCCTTCCGGCAGCCGGCGCTCTCCGAGATGCTCTACCGGTTCGGCGCGGACCTCGCGGGGCGGAGGCGCGTGCGCGGCCGCATCGTCGTCCTTTCAGGCAGATCGGAGCAGGAACGCATCTTCACCCTGGGCGCGCTTTCGGATCTGATCCTGGGGCGGTCGCTCGTTCCGGACCTGCGCGTGTCGGTGTCCGGAGCGCGCTCGACCGTGGTGTTGGTCACGGCGTACAACGCCTCGATGAACGCGTCGATGATCTCGAGGATCTCGAATTGGGTCGACGTGGACCTGGCCGTCGCCGGAATCCGCGATGTCCAGTCGGGAGGTTTCGACCGCTACGACCTGTACGACGCGCAGGAGCGGCGCGTCACGCCGGGCCGCGCGACTCGTGTTCGTTTCTACGAGACTCTGATCGGGCCGGCGGAGCGGATCGCGCCGGCCAAGATCCTGCTGCACAGGCCGGCGCGCCCCGACTGCTGCCGGTACCGACAGTTCGTCGCGGCGCCCGTCGGTCCCGAGGTCAAGACGGACTGGATCGCCCCGCCCCCGCCCCCCACGCTCGTGCCGCACAAACGCGCCGCCGAACCGCAGCGCAAGCGCCGCGGGCGCTGACGTTCTCCGCCGACCGTGCGGAGACTCGCCTTCGCCCGCGATCTCGCGTTGCGGCGAACTCATGCGGGTCGCCTCCGAACCCGCCGGCCGGCTCGGGGCCTTTGGCGGCCATTGCTTCGTTCGGACGACTTCGGGCTGTCAGCCCGCCGGGGCCGGCGGCGCCGCCGGTTTTCGGCGGAAGAGGCCGACGAGGCGGGTCACCGGTCCGGAGGCGGCGAAGACCACGGCGAACGTCAGCAAGGAGAGGACCGGCCGGTAAGCGATCACGGCGAAGACAAGCGCGATCGCGGGCAGGATCCATGCGGGGCGCCGGCGCTTCAAGTCGAGATCCTTGAAGGACCGGTACCGGATCGTCGAGATCATGAGGTACGAGAGCACGAACGTGCCGACGAGCAGGCCCGTCATGAAGACGCGGTCCACAAGCCGCTCGGGCGTCGCGAGCACGAGCGCCGCCGGCACAGCGGCCGCGGCCGGGATCGGCAGACCCACGAAGTAGCGCTTGTCCACGATACGCGTCTGGATGTTGAAACGGGCCAGGCGCATCGAGCCGCAGACGACAAACAGAAACGAGGCCATCCAGCCGAGGTTCGCGAAGTCGGCGAGACCCCAGGAGTAGGCCAGAACCGCCGGAGCGACGCCGAAGGACACCAGGTCCGCGAGCGAGTCGTACTCCTCCCCGAACTTGGAGGTCGAGTGCGTCAGGCGCGCGATCCGCCCGTCGAGGGCATCGAGGACCGCCGCCACGATGATCAGCAAGGCGGAGGTTTCGAACGTGCCCCGGATCGAGCTCCAGATCGAGAGATAGCCGCAGAAGAGATTGCCGACCGTGAAGAGGGTCGGCAGAACGAAGAGGCCCCGCGAAAGCCGCTCTCGGGAGATCCCTTTCACGCGGCGCTCACTTCCACCGAGCGAGCGGCGTTCGCCCGGCCTTCACCTTCGCGCCCCGCGAAACGGCGATGTTCGCGCCGTCGGGCACGAAGACGTCCACGCGCGAGCCGAACTTGATCAGGCCGACCCGCTGCCCGCGCGCGACGCGGTCGCCCACTTTCGGGTAGAAGACGATCCGGCGTGCGAGTGCGCCCGCGATCTGCTTGAAGGTGACGGTGCCTCGCTCCGCCGCGAGGGTGATTCGGTTCTGCTCATTCTCGGTCGAGGACTTCTCGGCGAAAGCGGCCATCTTCTTGCCGGGGGAGTAGAGGTAATCGGCAATCGAGCCGCTCGCCGGCGCGCGGTTGACGTGGCAGTTGAAGACTGACATGAAGATCGTGACGCGCCGCGACGCGCCGGCGGGAGCCTCGGGGGCCGGCGCGACCGAGAGGACCGTGCCGTCGGCCGGAGAGACGATCGTGTCGTCGCCTCCTTCGGGCGTTCGCTCGGGATCGCGGAAGAAGGAAGCCAGGAAAACCGCGAGAGCAAACAGGAACCCGGCCAGGATCGGCCAGCCCAGGAAACCCGCCGCCGCCGCGGCGGCAAGCGGCGGGAGGATGAAGACCCAGCCCTCGCGAGCTATGGGAATCTTCAGTGGTTGACTCCCTCTCGTCGGTGGCGGGCAAGGACCTCCATGCGGTCTTTCAGGAGGAGCTTCTCTTTCTTCAAGCGCTTCTCTTCGATCTCTTCGTCTTCCGACAGGCGCGTCTTGGTGGCCAGCACCTGCAGCCGCTCTTCATGGTCTCGATGCTGCTCCTGAAGGCGGCGGTACTCGGAATCGATGTCTGTCAGAGACTCCTTCGCCTGGTTCTCCATCGGTTCGGACCTCCTTTTGAGCTGATTGTTCCGGGAGACGAGCGAGGCGCCACATTCGAAGTCTAACGGTGGCGGCCGGGTGTTTCAAGGCTTCGTGGAGAGCGGCAGGATGAGCGCCAGGGCGTCCTCTCCATCCTGGTAGTACGCCTTGCGGCGGTAGGCCTCGTGGAAACCGTAGGAACGGTAGAACTGCCTGGCCGGAAGGTTCGAGATCCGCACCTCGAGCGTCACGCTCGACGCGCCGATCGACCGCGCCCGCCCCAGGGCGTCCTCGAGCAGCTCACGGCCCAGGCCGCGGTTGCGCACGCGCGCGTCGGTAGCGATCTTGTTGATATGGAACTCTTCGTAGAGCGAAATGGCGAAGAGGTAGCCGCCCAGACGAGGCCGGCCGCCATCCTCGCGGAAGAGCACGCGCGCGTAGCGGAAAGGCTCGAGGATCTCGCTCGCGAAGAATTCGCGCTTCCACGGCACGAGAAAGGACTCCCGCTCGATTGCGACAATCTCGTCGAGGTCCTCGGGCCGGGCGGGTCCGAGCCGGTACGGCGACGGCTCAATGCGGCGCTGGGCCATGCTTTTCCTCGGCGGAACTCAAACGCGAGTAGATGGGCGACAGGGTCTCGGCCGACTCGCGCGGCGAGCGCGCGACGGCGAGCGCGAGGGCGTGCGCAGGGGAAACCCGCGGAGGCTCGGCGCCGGGCAGCAGTCCGGCGGGCAGGACGACCAGGAGGGCATCCGGCGCCGCGGCGCGGACATCGCCGTACGGCAAGCGGCGGGGCGGGTCGACCTCTCGCGCGCGATCCGCGCGCAGATCGTAGAGAGCAGCGCTTGCCTCTCCGCGGCCGGCGTCGAGGGCGGCGAGCACGGCCGTGACTCTCCCATTTCGCGCCCCCTCGGCCATGGCCTCGAGAGTGGAGAGAGACTCGATCGGCACACCCAGCGCGCGCGCGAGACCCCACGCCGTGGCGAGGCCGATACGCACGCCCGTGAAGGAGCCCGGCCCCGAGCAGACGGCGAGGCGTTCGCAGTCGGAAAGCCGCCGGGCGGCCTTCGCCAGGACGCGAGCGATCGCGGGTAGAAGCTCTTCGGACGCTCGCCGGTCCGAAGCCAGGACCTCTTCGAAGACCTCGGAGCCGGCCGCCAGCGCAATGGCGGGAGAAGGGCTCGCGGTGTCGATGGCCAGGATGATCGCCATGCGGTTGCCTGAACTATGCTAGCAAACGGTGAGCTCCCCGCCCCCGCGATCCACGCCGATGCTCCGGCAGTACTTCGAGATGAAGAGCCGGGCCAAGGACGCCATTCTCCTGTACCGGATGGGCGACTTCTACGAGATGTTCTTCGAGGACGCTCGGGACGCGGCTCCCGTTCTGGGCATCGCGCTGACGTCCCGTCACAAGGACTCCGACATCGAGGCTCCCATGTGCGGGGTGCCGCACCACAGCGTCGAGCATCACATCGCCAAGCTCGTGGCGGCCGGCCGCAAGGTGGCCGTTTGCGACCAGGTCGAGGACCCTCGAACGGCCAAAGGGCTCGTGCGGCGAGACATCACTCGTGTCGTCACGCCGGGCACGATCCTCGACCCCGAGTCACTGGTGCCGGGCGCTCCCTCGTACTTGGCCGCCCTCGAGCCGGGCGACGCCGCGTGGGGGGTGGCGTTCCTGGACGTCTCGACCGGCCGCTTTCTCGCCGGCGAAGTCCCCCGGCAGCGCCTCCCCGACCTCGTGGCTCTCTTTCGGCCACGCGAGATCTTGCTGCCCGAGGGCGCCGAGCTGCCGGGCCCGATATCGGTGCCGCTTTCGCGCCGGGACGAAGCCTGGCGCGGCGCCGCGCGAAGCGAAGGCGGGGGTTGGGTCTCCGTCTCGTCGGGAGCCGGGCGGGCGGCGGCGGCCTCGGCGCTTGCCTACGTCCGTGAGATGCGACCCGGAGGCCTCGCGCACATCGGTGAGCCTTCGCCTCTCTCGTTCGATGCCCGGATGGGACTTGACGCCTCGGCCGTGGCGACGCTCGAGATCTTCGAGTCGTCGGACGGCTCGCCCGACCGGAGTCTCTTCGCGCTGCTCGACCGCACGCGTTCGCCCCTCGGGGCGCGAGCGTTACGCGAAGCGCTGGGGCGGCCTTCGACAGATCCCGTGGAGCTGGAGAGCCGCTGGGACGCAGTCGAGGAGCTGGTCGAGAAGGTTCCCGCGGCCGATGACGTAGCGGCCGCCCTCGCCGGCGTGGGAGATCTCGAGCGTCGCTTTGGCCGGATCGCCGTCCAGACGGCCGGGCCGCGCGACGTGGCCGCGTTTGCCGACGGCCTCGCCGCCGTGCCTCGCGTGGCGGCGGCCGCCGGAGTCTTGCGCTCGGGAAGATTCCGCTCGCTTCTCGAGAGCCTGCCGGCGACGGACGACCTCGTGCGCCGCGTCGCGGCGACCCTCGCCCCCGAGCCGCCGGCGCTCGCCTCCGCCGGCGGTTCCATCCGGGAGGGAGTCGACGCGGACCTGGATAGCCTGCGCGCGCTGCGCCGCGACGCTCAAAGCGCGCTGCTCGCGGTGGAAGCCGAGGAGCGCAAACGTTCGGGCATCGCGAACCTGAAGGTGCGCTTCAATCGCGTATTCGGCTATTCGTTCGAAGTTTCGAACACGCACCGTTCCAAGGTTCCCGCCGATTGGATCCGCAAACAATCGCTCGCCAACGCGGAGCGCTACGTCACGCCCGCCCTGAAGGACCTCGAGGAGAGGATCCTGGGGGCGGAAGAGAAGATCGGCGAGATCGAACGGCGCCTCTACGTCGCCCTGCTGGCCGACCTGGCGCGCGCCGCCGACCGCGTCGCGAAGGCGGCCGCGGCGATGGCGGCGTTTGATTTGCTGGTCTCGTTTGCGGACGTCGCTCGCCGGGGCCGCTGGGTGCGCCCGGCGCTGTCGTCGAGCCCGCGGCTGACGATCGTAGACGGACGGCATCCGATCGTCGAGGCCCTGCGCCGCGAGGAGCCGTTCGTTCCCAACGACTGCGACCTTTCGCCCGACCGCCGCATCCTGGTCGTGACCGGACCGAACATGGGCGGCAAGTCCACCTTCCTGCGCCAGGTGGCGACGATCGTGCTGCTCGCTCAGGCCGGGTCGTTCGTGCCGGCGAAACGAGCCGTCCTCTCGCTGGTGGATCGGATTTTCACGCGCGTTGGGGCTGTCGATCATCTGTCGCGCGGCGAGTCCACGTTCATGGTCGAGATGCTGGAGGCTGCGGCCATCGTCCGGGAGGCGACGCCGAGGAGCCTCGTGATCCTCGACGAGGTCGGACGGGGCACGTCCACGTTCGACGGTCTCTCGATTGCCTGGGCTCTGGTCGAGTACCTGCACGACGCGCCGGGCAAAGAGGCTTTCGTCCTCTTCGCCACGCACTACCACGAGCTGACCGAAATCGCGCTCGTCCGCCCGGCCGTCGTCAACGCGACGATGGCAGTCAAGGAGATCGGCGGCCGCGTCGTTTTCCTGCGCAAGGTCGTGCCGGGCGCCGCGTCGCGCAGCTACGGGATCCACGTCGCCCGGCTCGCCGGGCTGCCGGAAGCGGTGCTGCGGCGCGCGCGGGAGATCCTCGGCAACCTCGAGGCGCAGGAAATGGACGTGCAGTCGCTCACGTTCAAGGACGACGCGTTCGACGCCGCGACCTGCCGCTTCGGGCTGATGTTCTGTCCCGATCCTGTCCGCGGCGCGTCCGAAATCCGGCGAGTGCTGA
>Ga0137373_10008929_pt1 | contig 10555 bp, 10 predicted proteins | sample SagtaG_5_FD_104912 | JGI IMG/M metagenome (GOLD analysis project Ga0137373, IMG submission 104912) | Vadose zone soil microbial communities from Sagehorn Ranch, Mendocino, California, USA - Sage1_R_80_16 metaG | ecosystem: Environmental > Terrestrial > Soil > Vadose zone | place: USA...
ATTTTCTGTCCGCTAGTTCTTGCGTGACCGTGATAATGTCGATCGCTTTTTTTTGTTCCGACATACTGACAAGCACGTCCCAAATAATCCGGTGCGCCGGAACGTAAAAATGCGAGCGGGAGATTTGCTCTTGTGCCTCCAGTAGCGTCACAGGTTTCGACAAAATGGATCCCAAAATTCCCTGCTCTCCCTCAACTGAGTGCGGCAACTCTGATGGGATGGCCATTGAGCGGCCTTGCCCATTACAATCTTTCAACCGATTTTGTCCGTTCCCGCTCATAGCCTCACAGAAATAAGCGCTCTCCAGCGCGCGCAAACTCGACTCCATTTCTGAAACCAAATCCGATGCCGCCATCGACGGATTAGGTCCGGCAATTGAATCACCGTCACGCCCAGTCCAATCGCCGCGGCTGTTATTCCCCAAACGACGAGTATATGAGCTATCAGGGATAGCATCCTCATGCTGTTTCCTCCCTAATCGCCGCTTCGATCTCTTCTCTAGCGCTCGGCGCGACTTGGCTTTTCAAACGTGGAACCGGACAATCCGGACCGTAAAGTTTTTTTATTGCAGACGCCCATTCATCTGACAACAGGTCCTCCGTGGCCGCGCCATGTTTTTTCTGAACACCACCACTCCGTTTCCCTAACCATTTATCGACCTCGGAACTAAATTCCCTCAGCAACGCTATCACGCTGTCCTTTGGCTTACTGGCGCGTTGTCCGTTAACAAGAACCCAGCCTTCAATATCCCGCGGGAGAGTATAAGCCCACGACAAGAGGGCCCGGTCTGGCTTGGAGATCGGCAATAAGTCTGTCAGTAACCTCTTTTCTTCGTACGACCAAGCGCGTTGACGCCCGAATAAGCTACTGATCCATTTCTCAGTTTGTTCAATATTCATACACTCTCCTCCTGTCTCCCTTTGGGAGACGGAAGAGGGTTCTTTCTTTCTTTCTTTCTTTCTTTCGTTACTTCTACCTAAACCATAATTAGTGACCGCCGGAGTGACCGTAGGAGTGACGGCTTCAGTGACCGCCGGAGTGACGTTTTGAGTGACCGTCTGTTCCAAATGCCCGTTGTTACCTGAGTTGGACTCGGAGTGACCGCCGGAGTGACGTTTTGAGTGACCGTAGGAGTGACCGTCGCCGCAGTCATCATCAGTGACCGCCAGAGTGACGTTTTGAGTGACCGTAGATATTTCTGCGTGCCCATCAAGCAAACAAAGCCATCCAACCTGGCACAAAACGGATAGTGTTCGGCGCACGAGCCCAGGCGAGATTTTTAACATCCGAGCCAGCTCTGCGACGCAAAGGCGCATCCCGTCTTTTCTGCCATCGCTCGTTAGGTAGCCTTCTCGCGGGGACCGCTGCCGCGAGATATATTCAATAATGTTGATCCAGGTGCCGTAAACCTTCGCACCTTCGTCATCAGGCCCGCAGTTCATCACGGCCGTCCAACCTTGTCCGCCATGCTTATTAGGCACGCACACGAAGCCACAGCGATCGCGCTGGCGCGATTTGTTGTTCTCGAAGTAATCGTTCCAGTTCACGATCTGATAAAGAGGCAGCTCGTTCATCGTGGCCTCCTTCGATCACGAGGAAGTTCGCTGGTAAGCTGCCAGATTCCCTTCTGCCCCTCCATCGGTCCAACCTCGATCTCATCGCCAAAGGCAAACGTCGCGTTGCGGCCGACATAAACGAGAAGCTGATCCATCGCTGGATCTCCGGCTTCGTTGGCCAGCACCATCCGCGGGTTCATCGGGATCGCGACGATCCGCATTTTTTTTCTGGCGCCGTTCGTGCCATGTTTTTGCGGTAGGCAATCAGACAGCTTTGGAGGCGTCGCGGCGAAGAGCTTCGTTCTGACGAATAGATCAATCATGGACTTCAACGCCGATTCGGTGAGTAGAATTTCGCGCCCAATTTTTTTCCAGTGAAGCTTTGAACTCAAATGAACATCACGAATCTGTCGGATCTCATCGCGCGAAACACCGATGGCGTCAGCAATGCGAGCCTCGCTATAAATGAAGCGAGCCATCACGCCTTACTCCCTTTGCTACGAGAAAGCAAAACGCGTTTACCGCTCAACCATATCGCTCCGAGCGAACGCGACTTACCCCCCCCTCCCCTGCCTGCCAGCCGTCCGGTGACATCGAGACACATCGGGCGCCGCGGCGAAGGATCGGCAGGGGAATCGGCAGTATTGACCGATTTAGACTGGCAAAACGTCTGATCTCGCATCACTTCCCGTCCGTTTCTAAATATCCAGGCGACAAATCGCGGACCGCTTTTTGTCCGGAAGCTTTCTCGTTCAGATCGGTCTCCGAGGCTGGAACCACGGCACCGACTGTCTTTCCGCTTATCGGACCGCTACCTTGTTGCAAGGCGATGCCGACGGCATCCAAGTGCACACGTTCCCTGCGTCTTTCATCCTCCGCGCTCTGAAGGATCGACGGGAACGCTTCTTTTTTATGGCCAGGGATAGAATCCGCAGCAGGCACAGGCACGAAGAACGACGCACGCCAAGCGTTGGCAGCGCTGGCACTCACTTTCAAAGAGTTACCAGCCCGACAAAAAAAACCCGCGCCGAATATCGGATCGACAAAGCGCCCGGCGCGCATGTCCGCCAAGATGTCACGCTTCGCAACATGCGACGCGTCAGCAATCTCTCGCGCCGTCAATAGTCTCTCGAATGTTACCAGCGAAAAAATAAGGTCCACCAGCTCACCGCGGGATCGCTCGCGCAATAACGCGTCAATCTCCGCTCGTGTCTTGCTGGTCAATTGCATTCTAGTGGTCAGTGCTCCAGAAAAAAATTGCCCGCCGGGCGCGCTGCTGTGGGTCTCATGGACAACGGGAGTTCCGGTTGCTCTTCCGCGCCTAGTGACGAACCGGAAGCGACGGGCAAATCAGCTTGAGCGGGCATCTCCCGATTATCGCGAGCTCGATGCGGTTGCTGTTCAGGCTTGTTCCCGGCATTTCTGCCGCCGCTCAAATTGGCTATACGCTCACGCAAAGCGCCAAGTCGCGGCACCTGTAGCCGGGCATTGGGCGAAAAAATACGGCCTGGGCGCGGATAACTCATACCGTCGCGACTTCCTCCGGTTTCTTTCCATTCAGCTCTGCCAAATCATCGATCCAGATTTCAACGAGCTGGGACACGCTCCGGCGCTGGCGCTTCGCTTCGCGCTTAACTTTCCGCAATGTTTGCTTGCTCAAACTGAGGGAAGTTTTAATCTTGTTTCTCACAATTACCAACGCTTACCAACGCTTACCAAACAGCGCAAGACAAATTTTAAGAAATTTTACCAAACGTTACCGAGCAGGAGTCATGCCACCTCATTTCATAGGTCAACCTAACGAGTCTCCACTGAGAAACAACCCAGCGCCTAACGAGAACAATATTTCAAAATAATTTCACATCTTTAATTGAACGCATACACAGTGTGTGTAATCTAATTGGTAAATGAACACGCAAGAACAACAAGAACAAACGGCAAGCGCGAAGCCAGAATCAGCGCGCGGCTGTGACGTTTACCAGATCGTCACGAACCGCATTATCGAATTACTGGAGCAGGGAACGGTTCCCTGGCATAAACCTTGGGCCAGCGATGACCGCTTACCAATGAACCTGGCGAGCGGCAAGCCTTATCGAGGAATCAACGTGTTTCTCTTACACGTTGCCGGCTATGGGTCGCCGTATTGGGTGACATACAAACAAGCAACAGAGCGAGGCGGAAACGTCCGAAAGAGCGAGAAAAGCAGTCTAGCAGTATTCTGGAAACGCTGGGAAGTAAAAGACGAAACAAAGCCAGAGGGAAAGCGTTTCTTGCCTTTGCTTCGTTACTACCGGGTATTTAACGTCGAGCAATGCGAGGGCATTGATTATCCGAAACCCGAGCCGCGGACTATCGCGTTTAATCCCATTACGCAATGCGAACGCATCGTTGCAGAGATGCCTAATCCGCCAACGATCACACACAACGAAACACGCGCCTACTATCGCCGGCGCGATGACCGCGTAAACTTACCGCCGCGCGAATCGTTCGATAGCGAGCCGGAGTATTATTCCACGGCGTTTCACGAACTAGCACACAGCACAGGCCACGAGAGCCGGTTAAATCGTCTCACTAAAGATGATCACAACGCTTTCGGTTCCGGTTCGTATGCGAAAGAGGAACTCGTTGCGGAAATGTCCGCGTCGTTTCTCTGCGGAGTCGCGGCGATTGAAAACAAGACAATCGACAACAGTGCAGCCTATGTAGCGAACTGGCTGGAGCGCTTAAGGAATGACCGAAAGTTGGTCGTCCAAGCTGCCAGCGCAGCGCACAAGGCAGCAGATTTTATCCTAGGCAAAATCTACCAGCCGCAAAGTTAAATCCGTTCCCGATCTGCCGGGCTCACACGAGCCCGGCAGCGGGGAGCGAATGAACGCTCCAACGAACAACAAGAAAGGTAATAAAGCACAGATGAAAGCACAAACAACAAAGTCAAAAGTTTATCGCTTGGCCTATCCATGCTCGATTTACTTCGACATCGAGGCCGACAACTACAACGAAGCCGCCGAGAAAGGCGTTGACTTCTTACGTGACATCAGCGCCGGGCTAGCTCAGGACATTGAAAAGGATGACGTGATGGTTTACCCCACCGTCAACCACCACGGGGAACCAATGAAAGGTGATATCACGTTAGATGATGTGACGGAAAGCGAGGCGAAATGAACGCGCGAACGTCCAAACCCAATCGCAACAAGCGCAAATATTCGCCGATTCCATGGCTGGCGCTCCACATAGCCATGTTCAACGACGGTTGCAGCGTCAAGAAGGCCATGGCCTCGGCGCGCGCTGCCATGGCAGACCGCGTTTACGCGGCCAGCTACAGAATAGAAAGGAGGGCACAATGAGTTACGTTCTATATCCAGAGCGAACGCGCCGGGCAGAAAATCTCGGAGGGCAAGGACGGCGTCCAATGTATCGGCCATACCCACAAAAGCCTGGCGAGTAAAAAGCGTGTTCCTCGCCCGCGTCCCGTGCCTTCGGCTGGACGCGTCAGGAGCACACTTGACCGCATACACAATGAGTGCGACATAGAACCTATGGCCACGAAAGCACGACCGCTTCCATTCCCGGCGCTCGTTAAGCGTTGGCGCTCCGTGCGCAAACTCACCCAGGGCGAGGCAGCCGCGCACCTGGGGATTCCTTATCGCACGTTTCAAGCCTGGGAATTGGGCGACCGCCGGCCGCGCGGCCTCGCGCTCCGATTGATCCGGAGGCAGTTGACGCTGACTTCGAAATAAAAATGGATTTCCAAGATAAATATGTTATCGCCTGCCTGTCTATAATGTTCATGACAGTAATAATCGCCTTCATGGTATTCCACGCGCTGCTCGTGAACTAACGTCCCGGCGCTGACTGCGCGATCTGCATCAGCGCAACCGCCATCATTTGCTGAACCAGCACGCTCCGACTATCCGCCCGATAATAAAGGGCATCCAATCGCGCCACGATCTCGCCAATCTCAGGCGTCCCTATGATGTCATGCTTTAATTCGGAGTCGATGCTGCCGGTCATCATTGTCCTGTCAATCGACCCCAGGACATAAGCCAGCTTCACAGTCGGGCTCTGCTTCACCCACCAGTTACCGTCGCGCGTGTCAGCGTAGGCGCTGGCCGCGAGCACGAGCGCCAATACGAGGCTTAACTTTATAGAACCGTTTTCCATTTTCAGGGAGACGATACACTCCTCTTTTTGTAAACACCAATAGCGATCCGGCATACTCGACCATATCTGTTATCTCCGACCTAAATCGGTGAAGAATCTTCATTCCTGGTCTCGTTTTAACCTTCACGCTGCCCTCCAATCGCTGCTTGTGATCGGTGCTAAGTCATCCAAGTAGCCTTCATAATGATTCCTTAAGGTTCGCACATCAGCGTGCCGGCTAAACCGGAGCGTGTCAACATAGTTCCTTGACCGCATCAACACCATTGAGATCGCATGTTTCCGCAGCTCGTGACACGTCTTGCGCCGGTCTGGTCCGACATACCGCCGCACGATCGCCGACAACTCGCGCCCCACAGCTTTCCTCCGATTGGGCCCAGGAATTAAATGATCCAGTGGCACTGCAGCACCGCTTAACTCGCGAATATCGGCGAGCAATCCAGGTGCAATCGGCACGCTGCCGTCGATCCCTTTCGGCTTGTAATACGGCCGGCGCACGATCGCCATGCGCGTTTGTTCCGGCCATTCCTCGATCCATTCCAGCCGCGCCTCACACACTTCCTCGACACGCATCCCCAGCCATAACATGAAATAGAACGCGAGATATAAGTCCGAGCGCTCCGTGCGTAATCCCCGGATCTCCGCTTCCATCCTGTCGATGATAGCTTGCGGCAATGGCACATATCGCGTCGAACCCGATGTGTTAAACAGCCGCACCTTCTTAAACTCGGTCAGTTCAGGAAGGTCCAAGTCACGATAAAGCGGCAGGTAATGATCTGCGAACAATGAACGCGCCTGTCGGATATAGGAATTTACCGTGTGCTTTGCACTCGATAACGCGCCTAGATCGCTCCGATCAACGCCCCGCAACCATCCCTTTTTGAAATCATCCAGCAATTCAGCCGTCAAACGATTCGCCTTAAACTTCTCCCATGAACCGATCGATCGTTTCTGGCGACCTTTATCATCAAATCGCGTTTCAACGATCCGGATCAAAGATGTAATATTCTTCGTGATTGTCACTGCGGCCAGTTCTTCCTTGTCAGAAATCGTCCGCGCTCCATTCCTGTAACATTCGATAATCTCACCCAGCTCAGCGCAGCCCCATTTCTTAACCGATTCCACCATGCTCGCGTTCCAATAGGATTCTATAATCTGGCGAGCCACATGCTTCGCAGCCGCAATTTGAGCACAGCCCGTCGTCCTAAAGACACGTTCACGGATGCGCAGCTTCTCGCGCACAGCGCGCGGCGGCGAAAAGCGGACGTGCCAATCATTCGATCCAGGCGGCGGCGGGCTCAGATAAAACTTCCGGGATGTGCACGACACTTTAATTAACAGCCGAGGATCCTTATGCTTTTTGGGTTTCTCAGCGTGACAACGCTTACACAAATATTGGACGTTGATCAGATCTCGATAATCCTCGTGATGTCGATCCACTGCCGGTTCCCCGCAGGATTCACATTTCTTTCCGGTAGCCTTGTCCAGTTTCCCTGTTAGCGTTGCCGTGTTGACCGCTTCATATGCTAACGCTTGTTGATTCATTTGCTCAAAACTTACAGCTATACGCAATGTGTGCAAATCCAAAATACCGATTTCATACCGATTCTTTTACGCCGAAAGACACAAACCGGCCAAGAAAATCGGCCTTACCAAACGTTACCTCCACAAAAAGCTAGTGATTGCGCCCGTAGCTCAACTGGATAGAGCATCTGACTACGGATCGTTAATCCATCCTAGCATTGAACAATATAGTGGCCGAAATCCTGCCGATTTGAATTACGATTTCATATAAAAAGAATCCACTTGTGTTTTCGGTAGATTTGCGGGAGTATCGGTAGAACTTCAGTTCGCGGTTTCCGTAGAAGTATGTGTGCATCGTGAGGAAGAAGATTAAAACTTCGGTGTCGATCAGCCGAAAAGCGCACGAAAGCCTTCGGAAGATTGCCAGGGCGCAGGATCGCTCTGTTTCATATGTCCTAGAGAAGTTTATCGAAGAGCGCGCCTCGAGAATAGCGGAGGAGCCGGAGCCTCAGCATCGATCTACGGCTGTGTCACAGGCATCCTTGGCTGGTAAGCTGGCGGCAGGACCACAGTAGAAGCTCGCCGATATTGCGAGTTGGCGACTGGCAAGAGCTGAAAGAACGTGCGCGCCATGTTGATTTGCAGATTCCGAGCGCTGCGATATTGCACCCGCTCCGGCGGGCTCATCTGACGTTGCCATTTGTAATCAAGCATCGCGCTGCCGGTGAACGGTTCCATCGGCAGATTCGAGAAACGGCGGCCTATATCTGAGGCGGTCTTTCCTTTCTCTTTCATCAACGCCACGATCTCCTCGACTGCTCGCTCTTTATCATTGTCTAATAGCGCGCGATCCAGGCGCGCGTAATCCGGCGATGCGTAAGTCTCTTGTTGCGCACGTTTCACTTCGGCTTGGATCTTAGGATCGGTGAGCGTTTTCTTAAATTCCAACGCTGATTTGTAAACGCGCTGGATCGGCGTTTCCGCGGGTTTATTCTCAATGCCGGCTGATGACAAGATCCGTTGTGGCGTTTGTTGCACGAACTGCTTAAGGTTCGTCGCTTCATTGCCTGGGCTGATCGGAATCGGGACAAACCACGAAAGCGTGTCTTTCACTTTCTCCAAGTTATTCAGTTTAATCCCTCGGTAATCTCGCCCAGTGAACCATGTAGCTCCAGTCTTGAGCCACGGCGAAAACCGATTGTAAAAGAACCGTTGCGGATCGCTCATTAGCGCGGCGGCATCACCCATCACCGTGCGCAACCGATATTCCCGGCCATTGTAGATCACCGAGAACGCATGTTTAAGATCCCAGTGCGGATCATTATCGAGCCATTGATTCAGTACTCGAGCACCGACATACAATGTCGCGGCGCCAAGCATCAGCGCTGCTTGCTGCTCGCGACCATAAGGTTTCAATGCTTGCCCAACGAACCGGGCCCGCGCTTCGAGGAAATCCGGCGCCAACAACGTGAGTCGCATAAAATCTTGCACCGTAGGGCTGCGCCCCATCAACTTGTAATTCAATTCCCCGAAAGCAGCATTTGCTTGCTGCGCAGTTTTCTCCGCGATGATGTCGGTCGGCAGATTCGGGTAACGCCCGATGTTCCGATCAAACGCGTGCAACGCCATCGTCATTTTGAGCCGTGGAATATAATCTTTGAACAAAAATTCGTTAAACCGATTTTGCATCTCACCCAGGCCAGGGATCTTCGACACCAGTCCACCACCGCGGAGACCTTCTGAGAACATTTCCATGGCGCTGTAATCGGCAACCTGCAGTCCCCCGCGGACCAGCGCCCATTGCTTCGGGTTATCGAAATTGATCTGGTCAAGGTTCGTCGGATTAACTCGGTGAAAGAGCCCGTGTAAACCTTCCTGGTCTAAGTGAAAGATCGAAATCGACAGCCGTGTTTGTTTCGCCAGCGCACCGGCTTTCAACATCTGTGCGAATACGGGCTTTTGTCGGAACCACGAATTACCTAGCACATTCGCCAGGTGCTCCGCGTGATCAGGATGCACGAGCATGTCGGCCTGGAAATACGCCGGCAGCTCCGCGCCATCCTGCACCACAAATTTCCAGCCGCGTAACGCTGGATGATCGATCGGGATATATCGCCGGCCATCGGCCGTGAGCGCTTTATCCGGCAACGCGCGTGACCGGATCAAGTATGATTCAGCAGGGACTTCGCCTCGGGGAACCTTCTGTGTCATACCGGAGAAACGCGTCACCGGTTCGCCATCGGCCGCGACAGCTTCCCGCAAGGATTTGATAAACGCACGCGCTGCGATTGACTTGTTGAACGCGAGATCGTAAGCGCCTACCAGCGCGGAAAAATCTTTCGATACCGGCGCGTAACCAGCCTGTTCTCCATCGAAGAACGACTCAAAGATTCGCCGTCGCGCGTATTTGAAATCCTTCTGCAGCTTGCCAGCCTGCAGATCCGCCATTAGTTCTTGCGTGAACTTGTTCGGCCGTTTCCACATTTGCGTGATATAATTATCCAAGCCTTGCTCCATGAGTCCGGCCTGGATCCCGTCGTTAAGCATCGCATCGAAATACTGGCGCACATTCGCAGCCACAGTTTTCTCAGCGTCGGACAGGTTCAAGGCGCGCTCGTATCCTGGTCGAAACTCTTCCTTGCTCGCGGCCGCGCGGGCTCGGAGCACATTAAGATCGCCATCCGCCTGGATGTAATTCGTGATCGCTTCGCGCTCCAGTGGATATTTGATTTGATCGCGCATCGACTGGATCCATTTACGCACCTCAAACGACGTGCGCTGATCCGCGCCTTGCCATTCTTTCAGCGCGTTCATAAAGCTTTCGCTCCGGCGCCGTCCTTTAATCACGTCGCGCAACGGCGCGCTCACCGGGTTCTGATACCAATCGCGCAGCGCCATCCATGTCGCTTTCGGACCGTCCATATTGATCCCGATGTCCGAAGATTTCTTGGCGGATTTGACAGCGGCCGCCACTCGCTCTGTTGCCGGCGCGTTCGGGCTTTCCTTTAGCGCGGCTGAAACTACGGAGCTAAGTTGCTTCAACTGGGATCCCGCTCGCAGCTCGATCTCTCCCGTAGCCGCGGCGCCGGGCCCGAATCCGAATAGATCTTCCGGTTGCTCGCCCGGCAACGCCATTTGTCCCAGGTCGCCAGCCGTTCCGGTTTTCTTCTGTGCCCAACCAATTTGCACTTGCGCTTTCTTCTCAGCTTCGGCTTGCAACGTCGCGTTCTGTTCAGCCTCCGCAGCCTTGCGCGCTTCCATCTCCGCAGCCGTTTCAGGAGCCGCAAGTTCCAAGTTGGGCGTTGGGCGTTCTCCTG
>Ga0137373_10008940_pt1 | contig 10549 bp, 11 predicted proteins | sample SagtaG_5_FD_104912 | JGI IMG/M metagenome (GOLD analysis project Ga0137373, IMG submission 104912) | Vadose zone soil microbial communities from Sagehorn Ranch, Mendocino, California, USA - Sage1_R_80_16 metaG | ecosystem: Environmental > Terrestrial > Soil > Vadose zone | place: USA...
CCGTTCGACCTCACATTTGTCGTCCGCCCGATTCAAGCGGCCGTCGCTCAGCGTTTCCTCGATCGCCAGGTGACCGTCCGCGGCTCGGCCCAGCGCTTCGGCGCCGGCCGCGGCCGCATCAACGACACCGCCCAGGACACCGCGCTCGAGGACGCTGCCAACCTGCGCATGCCGATCCAGCGCGGGCAGGAGCAATTGTTCAGGGTCGGCATCTACAGCCTGGTGCGGGCGACGTCGACGAGTGCGCTAGGCGGCCTGGTGCGGCATGCCTGCGAGGCCTTCAGCCGCGTTGGCATCCACACCCGAGAGACCCGTTTTCAACAACTGCAGGCCTTCCGCTCGTGTCTGCCGCAGCTGACCGACGAGCTGGGCGACGAGCACTACCTTCACACCTCCGGGCTGACTGCTCTGTTGCCTTGGAGCGCAGTGCAACTGACGATGCCGGGCGGGTTCCTGTGGGGCCTGGTCAGGGGGACGAACACGCCGATCCTGATCAACCTGTTCGGCAACCCGCCGCGACTGACGCTCAGGGCTGGGCTACTATTGCCCGCGCGTGCTGGAATCGGCTCTCTACCTCGCGTCAAGCTTCTGGCTGGGTGCGATGCACGCCGCGACTCCGGGCCACGGCAAGACCGTCTCTGCCGCGTACCTGGTGGGCACCCGCGGCCGCGCCAGCGATGCTCTGGCGCTGGGCATCTTCGTCACCCTGGCCCACACGAGCGGCATTGTCGCCTTCGGGCTCCTGGCGGTCCTGGGATCGGCGTCCCTCAGCCAGCGCTCGGAGGCCTACCTGTCGCTGGCCATGGCGCTGCTGATGTTCGGCCTGGGCATCTGGCTACTGACCACGGAAATCCACAAGCTGCGCCATCCGCACCCGCCGACGGGCACGCATACCCATTTCGGCGTCACCCACTCGCACCATGTCGAGCTATTCACTGCCACGCAGGAGCGCCCGAGCTGGGGCTTTCTCCTCGGCTTGGGCCTCGCCGGTGGGCTACTGCCCGACCCAGCAGCGCTGGCCGTGCTCCTCGGCGCCATTGCCGCCGGCAAGCTGGTGCTCGGTTTGATGACCGTGTTCCTGTTCAGCCTCGGCTTCGCGTCAGTGCTTGTGCTGGTTGGCGTCGTCGTCGGCCGCCTCGGCCGGGTGGTGCTGGAGTGGTCCAATAGCCGCTGGCTCGACTGGCTGCAGGTGGCAGCAGCGGCGCTCATCGTCATCGTCGGCGCAGCGATGACCGTGGGCGCCTGGCGAGGCCTCGCGGAATGGCATTAAGCAGCAGCTAGATCGGCGGCAGATACGGGTTGGCTGGCTCGTCGGTCGCCGCCAGACTGCTTGCCCGCAGCGCCACCAGGTACTCGCCGTCCTGCTCGTGAACATCGAGCGTGCCGCGCACTTCGACCCATTCGTCAGCTTGCCAAGCGGAGGCATCGCCGAGCACCAGGACGCCGATCGGCCGCGCATCGGCCACACAGTGAACGATGGAGTACCGCAGCAACACGAACTGTCCGGGCTGGAGTGAGCTGCTGTGAGCGACCATCCCCACCGCGCGCACCTGCTGCCCCATCCCCGCCCCCCCGGCTTGCCGCAGGAACGAGAAGATATCCGGCGCCTCGGCGGACGTAAGAGGCCGAACGCCGCTCGTACCAGGCGGCGATGGGTACGCGAGCACCAGCCGGCTCAGATCCTGACCGCCCAGCGCGCTCGAGTCCAGGGCGCGCGGTGTCGTGATCAGCCCGAGCGCTACTGGCACAAGTACCAGTCCGACGGTCAGCGCGTGGTCGAGCGACAACGGCTCGTGCTCGGCGCGACGCCGTACAGCCGCGCGCAGCTCCCACAGCCCCAGGCAGCCGCTGGCCACACCAGTCAAGGCGGTGAGTGGGTCAAGGCTGGGGCTCATGTAGAGCGCCATCTGCCCCGTCGCGAAAAGCTTCACGATCAGCACCGAGATCCCCAGCAGCGCCGCCGCGCGGAGCAGGTGAATCACTGCCCCGCCAGACGATTGATGGCGATGCCCTCGAGCAGAATTAGCGGGTACGCCACCAAGGCGATCAATGCGACCAGTCGCCACCCGAGCGTGCGCACCAGCAGCAGCCCATTCCTGAGATCGACGATCTGACCAATGGCCATGAACGCCAGGACAGCGCCGAGGCTGAACGTGGTGGCGAAAGCTCGGGCCACGAAGGCGTCGGCCTCTGAGCAGATCGACAGCACCGTGGCCACCGGCATCAGGGTCGCCACCGAGCCGACAGGGTGCGCGCCAAGACTCATCAGATCGCCGCGCGGCACGAACGTCTGAGTGGTCGCAGTGAACAGAGCGCCGAGCACCACGTAGAACACGACATCGAAGTACTCGGCGCTCGCGTGGCCCACCACTGCGCCGAGGCCTCTCGATCCGTCGCGCTTGTCAGGATCCTCGGCCCACAACCCCGAAGCCAGCGTTGGCAAGCGCGGTCGCGCCTCGTGAACCAGCATGCTGGCGAGGAGCCCCACGGCGACGGCCACGCTGAGCGTCATCGCCGCGCGCAAACCGACCACGCCGAGGTTCCCCTGGAACGCAAAGCCGGTCGACAGCAGCACCACCGGGTTGATCACCGGGGCAGCCACCAGCAACGTCAACGCGGCGTACACCGGCACTCCCTTGGCGATGAGCCGCCGCGCGAGCGGGATCACGCCGCAGTCGCAGACCGGGACGACGAAGCCAAACGCAGCCGCCAGCGCGATCGCCGGCAGACGCCGTCGCGGCATCCAGCGCGCCACCAGCTCGCTGCTGAGGTACTGGTGAACCAGGCTCGAAGCCAGCACGCCCACGAGCACGAATGGCAGCGACTGCAGGACGATGCTGATAAAGACGACGAGAAAGTCATTGAGTCGCCCGGCCACGCAGCTGCGCCGTCAGCGCACGAGCGACACGCGTGGCAGCAGCGCTCGCGGGTTCAATCCGCTTGCTTGCGCCTCGTCAGCGTGCAATCGGCCAAGCCACCCCCCGAGGTCGGTGTACCAGACGTTGCCGAGGCCATCGACGGCGACTCCGAACGGCCGGGCACCCGGTCGCGACAGCTGGAAGTCGGTAAAGGTGCCGTCGCGCAGACGGAGCAGCTTGTGCTCCCGCAGCGCGGCCAGCCACACAGTGCCATCGGGAGCCACAGCCAGGCTGGTCAGCCCCGCCTGCTGATTCGGCACACTGAACTCGTCGAAGCGGCCGCCCGCGAAACGACCAATCTTGCCCGCGCGCAGTTCCAGGAACCACACGGCGCCATTGGCATCGATTGCGATGTCGGTCGGACCCGCGGAGCGGGTGGGCAGCTCCAGCTCGGACTTCTGGCCTTCGGCGGTGATCCGCACCAGGCGATTGGCCGTCTGGAGAGTTGCCCACGCTGTCCCGTGGGCATCGACAACGACGCCAAAGGGGTTTGCGCTGGGCGTGGTCGGCTCGAACGGCGTGAACTGGCCCTGATGCAGACGGACGATGGCGTTCGACCAGCTGTCGGTGAACCACACGCCGCCGTCGGGTGCAACCGCCAGTCGGCCGAACTGCGTGATGCCTGTAGGCAAGCGAAAACCGGTGACGCGTCCGTCCGGACTCAGCCGAGCGATCGACTCGGTGATCGCGTCCGTGAACCACACCTCGCCAGAGTTGCTCACGCCAAGCCCCAACGGCTCGAGGCTCTCGCGACCTTTGGGCAGCCGCTCCAACACACCACCGCGGAAGACGCCGATCGCGTCCGAGTTTTCGATCGTGAACCACACCGCGCCATCGGGACCGATCGCGAGCGCGGCCGGAATGTCGCCTGCCTCCAACCGGTACTCGAGGAAGGGTGGCGGCAACCACGGTCCATAGCGCCACGCCGCGATACAGAGCGCCCCGAGCACCAGCAATCCGGTCGCGAGCAGCACCCTCACGCCGCGACGCCGACGCTCGGTCGACCACCCGATTCGCGGGCGCGCCACAGCCAGCGCAGCGCAGCGCCACCAAGCAGCGCCATCAGCAGGAGGAAGGCCGCGCCGCCAACAAGGTCGACGCCTGACAGTGGCCCGGGCCGGCGTCCTGATGCTGCCACCGCCCAGTGCTCGCCATAGGGCACCAGGGAGAACCCGACATAGACCGTCGTCGGTTCGCTCGGGTGGCGCACAAGCGGCCCGGCCTCGAGGTGACCCGGCAACCCCGTGCCGAGCAGAACCCAGTTAGTACCGCCATCGGTGCTCGCATAGACGCCGCGATGGCTGCTCACCAGCAACGAGGCACCGGAGGGATCCGCGACGATGCCGCGAATCTCGGTGCCAGCGTCCGGAAGGGGCTGCCCGACGGCGCGCCAGGTGGCGCCGCGGTCATCGCTGCGGAACACTTGATCCGCACCGCCAGCCCAGACCGTCCCTACCGTGGTCGCTTCGATCGCCAGCGCTTGCACGACATAGCCCGGTAATCCCGCGTGCCGCGCTCGCCACGTGCGACCTTCGTCGAGGCTCGCCCACACACCGCCTCCGACGGCTGCTAACACCACATCGTGTAACACTGCCAGCGCGCCTGGCTCCGCATCGGGTAGGCCATCGTCGATGCGCGTCCAGCTGCTACCCCAGTCATCAGAGCGGAACAACCCCCGCCAACCCACGAGGTACATCTGCCCCGCCGCCTGTCCATGCAGAAGCGCTCGCACTGGGCTAGCTCCGGCTGGCGCCGGCACACGCTGCCATGTGCTCCCGTCCTCCGAGCGGACCACGTCGCGATCCGTTGCCGCCAGGATTTGTTGGCCGTCAGAAGCGAGTGCCACCGCGAACACTGGCCCGCGGCCGAACAGGTCGGGCGCAACTTCGGTCCAGTCGAGCCCGCCATTTGACGTCGCCAGTAGCCCGCTGTCGGTGCCTAGTAGCAGCCTGTTCGACAGCGCGGGATCGACAGCGATCGAGAGCGCGCCGCTTACCAGTCGACCCTGGTTCGCCTGGAACCACGTCACGCCCAGGTCGCGGCTACGGAACAGCCCACCCCAGGCGCCCGCATCGTGCGCTTGCGCGCTTGGCGGCGCACCCGCCAGCAGCGTCGCGAGCACTGCTAGCACCGTCGGTAGACGCACGACCCGAGAAAACACCACGCGCGCCGAACCACGCCGGATCCCGCCGTGCTGCGACGGGACCCGGCGAAGCAACAAGTTACTGGGGCACGCCCGGATTGGTTGTCTCCGGGTTCGCCGCCGGCAGCGGCGACGGAACAAACACACACTTCGTGCGATCTGGCGTCGCCGGTACGTGGCTTGCCTCACCGTTCGCCAGCGTGAGCTCGGCGGCCCGCGAACAGTTCAGCTTCGCGCCGTTGGCGTCGACGATGTTCCACCAGAACTTCGTGATCGGGTAGGCGTCTGAATACGAGGTCGGCTCGTGCGCGGCGATGCAATTGGTCGGCACGTCGTTGGTGGCGGTGCCGGTCAGCATGTAGCACTTCTCGTAGGCCAGGAATTGCTGGACCGTGTCGGTCTGCTGGATGTTGCTGACCTGCCAGTCCTTGATGCCCAGCCAGGACGAGTAGGTGTCGCTGCCGAAGACAAGCTGCCCGTTGGTCGTGTTCACCTGCAGCAGCTGCGCACCGTACGTGTGGCCGCGGAACGCTGGATGGATGATCAAGCCGTTGCCGAGGTCCTGACGGCCGTCCACCACCGTAGCCTTGCCCGCCATGATCTTGCCTGCGATTTGCATCACCGTTTGCGGTGGGTAGCCGCAAGCGGGGCTGCGCGCGCAGGTGTTGTTCAGGTCACCCGACTTGCCGCTGCCAGCGGATGTCCCTGAGCCAAGCGACATTGTGTTCCAGGCGCTGATCTTCGGGTCTGGGTACGCAAGTGCCCAGTCGATCGCCTTGAGCTCTTCGCGTTGCACCCACAACATCGCGTTCTGGAAGAGGTTGAGCTGTCCGGCATGATCCCAGTGCCCGTGGCCGATCACGATGTCGGTCACGTCATCCGGGTTCAACCCGATCGCGAGCATCTGATCGCGGATCGGCGCGAAGCAGCAGCCGTTGTTGAAGCGATAGATGTAGTCCTGCTGCTGCCAGCCGCTGTCGTACAGCGTGATCTTGCCATTGGCCGCTTTCAGGATGCCGACGTTGACCGGTAGATCGACCGGCGGCTGCGTGGCACGGTCGGGCATGAAGGCGCCCGACGGTACCCCCATGAAGCGGCTGCTCTCGATGATCCACGCCGACCACTTGGCGGCGCTCGCGTTCGTATTGGCGTCGTTCTGCAGCGCGGAGATCGACTCGTAACCCTGGGGTAGCGTTTGCGGTGGCATGTTGGGGGGCGTCTGACTTTGCGCCGCGGTCGAGGCGGGCGCAAGCAGCGCCGCGGCCAGGACCAGGGCAGGTATGACGCGTAAGCCCCGTGTCATTCGCATCCCTCCACTCGTGGCGTATGCACTCCAAATCGCGAAGGTTTTGCGGGCCAGAAGGTATCGAATGCTCTCTATGATGGTGGACCCCCTTTCGGCTGTCAGTTGGGCGGGTACTCGTCTGGGAAGAGCTGTGATCCGACTTCGCGGATCTTGTCACTGCCCTGCTGGCTCAAGGGAAAGCCCGTCACGAGGTGGGCCTCGTTGCCGTCCTCGAACATCTTTAGCATCTCGACTGCCGAGCCCTGGAACAGTCGCACTGCTTCGAGGTAGCCCAGATGTGCGCGTTGCAGCGACGGGGGCGGCGCCAGCGCCTTGATGCGCTCGTCGGCGTCGCCGAAGACCCTGGCTGCCTGGTCGAGGCGCGTCTTGAGCTCCGCGCGATCGACGTCGTTGAGACGATAGAACGCCGTACCGAGCGCCAGCCGGACCGCCGCCCGCTCCACTTCCGTGTGGATCGGCCACAACGACTCAACGTACTGCTGCTCCTCGGCCGACAGCGCTGGGCGCGGCGCCATGATGTTGGGCCGCACGGATGCTGGTGGCTGACTACGAGTCTCGGTCAGCGATGCCTCCCGGGTCGAGGCGAACACGACCACGACCGTAAGGACCAGGGCGAGCCCGCACAGGAGCAGCAGCTTGAGGCTCACCACGCGACCGGCTCCTCCCCGGACCGGCCTGTCCATCATCGGTGCGGCGTGCCGCATCCAGCTCCTCCTCAGTCAGGAATGGATGATGCCCACGCCGCCAGCACCCCTTCCCGCCGGGGCCAGCGACTTCCCGATCGTATCAGGCCGCTACTGGTAGTTGCAGCCGGTTCGGCCAGCCACGACTCAACTAATGAGCTTGATGCCGGCGAGCTCTGGGCTGCCCGCCACCTCGCCGCTATGCCGCGGGCCGCCAGTCCAATGCTCGTTCTGCGAGGCCGCACGGTCGCCGACCACACCAATGTTGAACGCGCCCGCGTAGGAGAGCGCGCCGAGACCGAGGGTCTGATTGCCGCTAAGAGCCAGCGGCGGGAACACTTCCCGCACTCGCGCACCCGCAAGATAGGGCGGGAGCTCCGGGCCGTGGATGTTCGTGCTCGTGACGTTCACCCGTTGTCGGACGACGGCCTTCAGCAGCAGCCGCTCCATGACGCCACCGTGGAAGAACGTCACGACGGACATGCGGCTCCTCGACTTCCGTTTGGCGGTCTCGGCGGCGATCTGTCGGAGCCTGCGTCCGGGCTCAGCCACGCCGAGTGGGAGAGGCACGACCATCTGCGAGATCAGGTTTCCGTGTGCCGCGCCCGGCGGTCCGCGTCGCAACGAGACAGGCACATAGATAGGCAGCGCAAGATCCTCCACTCGTTCTCCGCGGCCGCGGAGAAGCGCCCGCAGGCCACCCGCCGAGACCGCCGCCAGGAGAACATCGTTTATCGGCGCGTCATACGCGTGCGCAATCTCTTTGACCACCTCATGCTGCCGCGGACGAGGGCGAGGTTGCGGTCAGGACCGAAGATCCGGTCGAGACTGGTGCGCGGCCCTGGCGGATGCGTTGGGAAGTGTGTCGAGGAGCGCGCTCATTGTCGCGATGGCGGCCCATGCCGTCCGCGATGGCCTGGTGCATCTCCACTGTAAACCCGATCTGCTAGTCAGGTAGTCCTGGCAGAAAGCACATCTCCCGCAGGGGACGTGACAGGTCGAGGCGCTGCCGCATCGATCCAACTGACGTGCTCTGGCTGCACTCGGCACCCGACAAGCGCGCGGCGAGCCGCTCGAGCGGACGGGCGAAAAGTTCCCCATGACCCGGCTCGTCCGCGATGGCGACACCATTCGACGCGACGACCGCTTCCCGACGCACAGCGATCTCGGTGAGCTGGTGCTGCTGCCCGGTGGTGAGGCCGGCCACCTCGGCGCGTGGTGGAATGCCGATGACGGCGACGATTGGCGCTAGCAGTCGAGTTCTACAACACCGCTGAAGGCGCTGGCGACCGCATCGCCCAGGGGGAGCTCACCGCTAGCCCGGTGACGGCTCAATCGTCGCGCTACTCGTCCGTGAGATGCTGATGACCCATCTCCTGAAGGCCCGAGCTGATGCCGGCGGCGCGCGTCGGCCCAACACCGTATAATTAGACCGACAGTCGGTTTATCAATGGCAGATACTCCATCCCGCCGCCCACGCCGTCCGCGTCGCGGTTTTCCCGGCCGCCGATGCCAAAGATGAATTTCCTCAGTGGCTGCGCCTGGTTGTTGGCCAGGATCGTCTCAGCAGGGATGGCCTCGATCAATCCCCCGCCAAATATGGGCGTGGGAATGCGAAAGACCAGGTCTGTGCGACTCGCGAAATCGGGCGGGGTCAGGGTGCAGCCGGCGGCGTCCAGCTATACAAAGACGTTCACCTACAACGGCGAGACGTACACGTACACGCTGGTCCTTAAGTGCACGCGTTAGGCCGCCCATCCTGGCCGAGGTTCAGGCGCTCGGCGTACTGGTGAGCAGGTACCAGTGGCCCGGCACGGCTCTGACTCGGGATGCCACAGCGGGTCCCGCCGGCTGGAATGACCACTCTGCGGACACGGCGCCGAGGACGGCCGGTGCCGAGTAACGCTCTACGTAACCCAGCACCAACCCAGGATCGTAACCGCGCCAACACAGAGGCTTTGGCCGAGTTCATCGCCATCGGTTCGCCCGCCGCGCATCGCACGGGTACGGACGTGGTTCATGACGTGACGAGTCAGCCATAGCGAGTCCCGCCGCGGCGGGTGTCGCGATCTCGCTTGCGCTGCCGGTCGACGAGAGTGGGAAAAAGCGTGGGAGGGGCGGGCGTGAGCTGTCGGGACGCACGATGAGGACGTGTCTGAACCGAAAGCGTCCGACGAACCCGTTATCTACCAGTTGCGCGTCGTCCTTCGCGGCATCAGCCCGCTGATCTGGCCGCGTCTGCTCGTGCGCGGCGACAGCACCCTCGCCGACCTGCATGCCACCGTGCAGACGGCTCTCGGCTGGAGTGACGAGCACCTGAACCGCTTCGTTATTCACGGTCGTGAGTACGGCGTCAGCCACGTTGGCGGCATCGGGTTTGGCGACGACCCGCGCCAGGTGCGGCTGGTTGATCTCGGACTACGCGTCGGCGAGCGCTTCCTGTACGAGTACGACTTCACCGATGGCTGGCAGCATGACGTGCGTGTTGAGCTGCTGCTGCCGTTCGAGCCTGGGCAGCGATACCCACGCTGCATCGGTGGCCGACGGCGGGTGCCGCCGGAGGACTGCGGCGGGCCATGGGCATTCCTGGAGCTTCGCCAACGCTACTCGCTGCTGAACATCGCCGATCGGCTGTTCGAACTGGCCAAGCTTCGCCTCGACATCGGCGGCGAAGCCTTCGTTGACGACCACTATGAGGATGTGTTGCAGCTGCTACGCTGGCTGGAGATCGATCGCTTCGACCGCCGCGCCACCAACCGACGGCTGGCTGAGCTTGCCGTGGCACATGTCGGGAGCGCGGCATGAGGGTGCGCGTGCAGGTCATCGTCGACGGCGATGACGAGACTCCGCCTGCCGTGCACGAAGTGGCCCATATCGAACGTGGCGACCTGCGTATCGACACGCTGGGTTTGCACCTGGCCGAGGCCAAGGACCTGCTCCAGAAGGTCCAGGAGGTGGTCATCGCCGAGCAGGTCAGCAGCTGTCTTGTCAACCAGGTAGCTTGTCCGCATTGTCACCAGGCTCGATGTCACAAGGACGCCACCACCATCGTTCTGCGGACGCTCTTCGGCACGCTCCACCTGCGCAGTCCGCGCTGGTGGCACTGCTCCTGCCAGCCTCAGCCGACCCGCACGTTCAGTCCGCTGGCCGCGGTGCTGCCCGAACGCACCACACCCGAACTGATCTAGCTGGAGAGCAAGTTCTCGGGATTGATCTCGTATGGCCAGAGCGCCAACTTGCTGGCCGAGACACTGCCGTTGGGCCGTCCGCTCCACGCCACCGCCGTGCGACTGCACGCGCAGGCGACGGCTGATCGACTTGAAAGCGAGCTCGGTCCCGAACAGCCGATGTTTATCGAGGGCTGCCAGGCGGAGTGGGACAAGCTGCCGCGGCCCGACCTACCGTTGACGGTTGGCCTGGACGGTGGCTACGTGCACTCCAGCCAGCAACGCTCCAGACGCGATGGCTGGTTCGAGGTCATCGCTGGCAAGAGCATGCC
>Ga0137373_10008942_pt1 | contig 10546 bp, 7 predicted proteins | sample SagtaG_5_FD_104912 | JGI IMG/M metagenome (GOLD analysis project Ga0137373, IMG submission 104912) | Vadose zone soil microbial communities from Sagehorn Ranch, Mendocino, California, USA - Sage1_R_80_16 metaG | ecosystem: Environmental > Terrestrial > Soil > Vadose zone | place: USA: California...
CCTCGGGATCCCGTAGCGCCCCACAGTCCTACGACGCTCCGAGCTCCCACACGCCGCTCGACTCCCACGACTTCCCGAATTTCCGCGGGCCCGTTGCCCCGAACGGAAGTTCTCCTGGTCCGCTCGATCCCGTCGGCTCGGCAAGTTCGCGCGTCATCGAGGCCAGCTTCGGCTCAGAGACCGGCCCAGAGCATCCCCGCGCCGCCACCCGTCCCCCCAAGCCGGGCCTCCTTGCCGCGTCGGCCGTGCCCGCCGCGCCAGACTCGCCGGCCGCGCCAGCAGCGCCCGGCGTGCCTGACCTTCTTGCCGCGCCGGTCCCGATCAGCCCAGCCGAACCGGCCGCAGCCGACGCGCCGGCCACGCTCCCTCTGCCAGGATTGCCCACCGCGCCCACCGCGCCGGACCCGCTCCCCACCCCCACCCCGGCCCTGCCTCCCCGGCCAGACTCGCCGACCCCGCTCCCGGTAACAGTCTCGCCGGCCGCACCGGCCAGGCCTGCCGTGCCGGACCTTGTGCCAGCGCCGGACCGCCTCCCGAAGGCGGAACGGGCTGCCGGGACGGCTCCGAAGCGCTCTGGCGCTTCGCGGGGTTCCAAGGTGGCCCCTTGGCCAGGACGGATCCCCGAGCCCTCACCGGCGATCGTCCACCACGAGCCGGTACTGGCGGAGGTCCAGGACGCCAGGGGTGCCCCCGTGACGGTCAGCGGCCGCGGGGTGCTGAGCGCGGATCCCAGTTGGCTGCGAATGTCCGGCGTTTTGGCGCGGATCGTGGCGTGGGCCGGTCCATGGCCGGTCGACGAGCGCTGGTGGGATCCGAACGCGCATCAACGCCTTGCGCGCCTTCAGGTAACCAGCCAAGAAGACGTCGCCTACCTGCTGAAGCTGGCTGAAGGTCGGTGGTGGATCGAGGCGACCTATGACTGAGCCTGGTCGATCCTGCCACCAGCCACCCTCCTGATCGCCGCTCCCCGTGTGGGCCATTGCCGGAGCGCTGGCAACCCCTGTGGATAGTCGTTTGCCTTCGATTGCCTTCGAATGTACAACGACGTCTAACTTTGCTTGTAAGCATCCTCGGAGGTGGGAGATGAACGGAATCGGCATCCGGGTCACCCCGGAGCAGTTGCGACAGGTGGCGGTCCAGCTCAACGGCGCCGCTGGTGACATCGACGGGACCCTGCGTCAGCTCGCCGCCAGCGTCGAGCCGCTCGGGACCGATTGGGCCGGGGTCGCGCAGGCACACTTCCTCGAGCTGTGGGGCGACTGGCAGCGCGGCGCCGCGGCACTACATCAGGCCCTGACCGGCATCGCGCAGCTCACGTCACAGGCCGCCACACGCTACGAGTCCACAGAGCACGGCATCGCGACCAGCTTCAGCCACCAGTAGCCGAAGCCCCGGTCAGGCCGAAGCTCCTGGGTCACGTGGATCCCCGGGCAAGCTCCTCGCTGCATGCTCCAGCGTTGCACCGACCCGCCACAGGACTGGCTGCCACGCCGCCACGGCGCTGGCCCTGAGCGTTGTTCGGGCCCACGGCGCTCCGGCCACGGCGCACGGGCCACGGCGCACGGGCCACAGCGCTGGCCCCTGGCGTTCGGGCCCTGGCGGTCCGGCCCACGTCGCAGGGGCCCATCGCGCATGGGCCCATCGCGCTCGGAGCAACGCGGCTCCCGGCCGAGGTGCTCGCCCTGCGCGCCGGCGTCGATCCCGTCGCCGAATCCCGTCCGTGGCCGCGACATGGAGCCGCAGGGGCGGAGCGCTCGGCGAGGGCCGACCGTCCGCTGCCGAGCTAGTGCGCCCGTGCCGGTCGAGCGCTCGGCGAGGGGCGACGGTCCGATGGGCGCCGGGATCGTCCGGCAGGCCGACCACTCGTCGCGGAGATGGTCACGCGATGCGGAGCGTGCTCTTCGCTCCTGGGGTGGAGAGCCGGGCGGTCCGAGCGCGCGCTTGCCAGCCAGACGCCGCGGTGCCCGGCGTGGCACTGGAAGTGGACGACGATGCCTTCCGAGCTGTTCTGGATCGCAACGATATTGGCTTGACCGAGAAGGAGGACTGAGCCGCATTGCTTGCAGTACGCCGAGAACATTGTCTGTCTCCGAGTTCGAGCCTCGCTCCCACGCGGGTGGACGGCGATGCTGGCCGGATCATGCGGGCTGTCGTAGGCGGTCAAGTGCACAAGACCAGGGTTCCAGCACTGGTCTATAAGAACAAATCCAGTTATGATCATTTTCGATTATGACTGCTAATGATTGGGCATCGGTCGAACTTCGCCACCTGCTGGCGCTGCGGGCGGTCGCCCGCAGCGGCTCGTTCAGCCGCGCGGCGGAGGAACTGGGGTACACGCAGTCGGCGATCAGCCAGCAGATCGCCACGCTGGAGAAGGTCGTCGGACTACCCCTCTTCGAGCGGCGAGGCGGTCGTCGGCAGGTCACCCTGAGCGCGTCGGGGGAGCTGCTCCTGCGCCACGCTGGCCCGATCATCGACCGCTTCCAGTCGGCGAAGGCCGATCTCGCGGCCTTCTCTGAGGGCGCGAAGGGCACGTTGCGCATCGGCGCGTACGAGAGCGTCAGCGCACGGATCCTGCCGGCCATCCTCGGTGTGTTCGCGGCGAAGTGGCCGAACGTCGAGATCGATCTCCGGGACTCCTCGGACAAGGACCTGCTCACCCTGGTCGAGGCCGGCGAGCTCGATCTCGCCTTCGTGATGGACAGTGAGGTCCTGAGCGACGGGTTCAAGACGACGGAGCTGCTCAAGGACCCCTATGTCCTGCTGGTGCCGGCCGGCTCTCCGCTGGCCGACAAGCAGCCAGTTCCGCTCGACGACCTCGTCGACTGCCGCTTCGTCGCGCAACACATGGTGGCCTGCCAGCAGTTCCTCGAGTCCTCCCTGCGGCGGTATGGGTTCGAGCCGCACGTTGTCCTCCGGTCGAGCGACAACGGGACGGTCCAGGGCTTGGTCGCGGCCGGGCTTGGCGTCGCGATCGTGCCCCTGCTCACCGTGGACGAGAACGATCCGAAGGTAGTCGTCCGCCAGCTCGACCCGCCGGTACCGGCTCGGACGATCGTGGTCGCCAACCATCCGGACCGCTACCTGTCGCCCGCGGCCGAGGCGTTCCTGGACACGGCCCGGCAAGTCGGCGCCGAGCTGGGAGTCGTGGATGGAGGCCGCTTGACCGTGGCCGCCGGCACCTGACCAGGATCGGCGAGGCCAGCCTGGAGCGGGTCGACCGCGGGATCCGGCGATCGCCCGACCGACGAGCGAGGGGTCCGACCCGAGCCGGAACCGGGGGTCGGCGCTGTGACGGCATTCCTCATTGGCTGAAGAATTCGCCGCGATGCTCGCGAAAGAATCGGTCTACCCAATTTTATGGACGCGTTCCGCCCGATGACCAGTCGGCCGGGCGTCTTCGGGCCGCAATGGGGGTGCGGAATGTCGTCCAAGGTGCGACCCGAAGAAGCAGTCCGCGAAGGAAGAGCAATTCGCCGTCATCGACAGCTCATCGTCGGCCGTGAGCACTTGTCCATGGTCATCACCAGGGACGGCGCCTGCTTGGTGGGTGAGGCCCGATGGCGACAGAGGTTGCGTTGCCACCAGTTTCTCCAATTTATAACGCCTTCTACGCAGCAGTCAATTAGGCCATTCGCTACCATTGCGATTCAGATTTGCGTTGAATTTAGGGCTGGTTGCGAATTCGGCCCGAGATAGGCGTCATGCGCTGTTGCCTGATACGAACAAGTGTTCGATCATGCGCGCCATGGGCTTTCAGAACCCACCAATTCCTTGGGCGGAATTCGCCCGGCTGGTAGACGGCCGGTCGCGGACCCGGACCAGAGCGGTCGGCGCCGGGGTCGGGGCGGTGCGGCGATACGAGCCGAAGCCCGAACGGCGCCCTGACCCGAAGCCCGAACGGCGACCTTCCGCTCGTGCGGGGTCGCGGGCGCTGGCGACTCCCTATGCTGAGCTGCACTGCCATTCCAACGCGAGCTTCCTGGACGGCGCCTCGCCTCCGGAGGAACTGGTGAAGGAGGCGGCCAATCTCGGGCTGGAGGCGATCGCGCTCACCGATCGCGACGGCATGTACGGGGTGGTGCGCTTCGCGGAGGCCGCCAAGGCGTTCGGCATGCGCACGGTGTTCGGTGCCGAGCTCACCCTGGGCCTGGCGAGCGCCCGCCCGACCTTGCCCGATCCCGACCCCCCGGGGGAGCACCTGCTGGTGCTGGCCCGCGACCCGGAGGGGTACGCGCGCCTGTGCAGAGCCATCTCGACGGCGCAACTCGCCGGTTCCAAGGGAGCGCCGCGCGCGGGCCTGGAGCTGCTGGCGGGCCTGCACGGCGGCCACTGGCTGGTCCTCACCGGCTGCCGCAAGGGAGCGGTGCCCAGCGCGCTGGTGGAGCACGGGCCGGCGGCCGCCGGCTACCAGCTCGACCGTCTGATCGAGACGTTCGGACGCGACAACGTGCTGGTCGAGATCTGGGACCACGGCGACCCGCTCGACTCGGCCCGCAACGACGCCTTGGTCCGTCTCGGCTTCGCTCGCGGGATCGAGGCGGTGGCCACCAACAACGTCCACTACGCCACCCCGCGCCGGCACCGGCTGGCGGCCGCGCTCGCCGCGGTGCGCGCGCGCCGCTCGCTCGACGAGCTGGACGGCTGGCTGCCCACGTCGGCCGGCGCGCACCTGCGTTCTGGATTTGAGCAGGACAGGCGCCTCTTCCGCTACCCGGGCGCGGTCGAGCGGGCGGCCGGGCTCGGTCGCGAACTCGCCTTCGACCTCGAGCTGATCGCCCCGCGGCTGCCGGACTTTCCCGTCCCAAGGGGCCACACCGAGATGAGCTGGTTGCGCCACCTCGCCGAGCAGGGGGCGACCCGCCGCTACGGTCCTCGCGGCGCGGAGCGGGTAGAGGGCGCATGGCGCCAGATCGACTACGAGCTCGACATGATCTCCAGCCTCGGCTTTCCCGGGTACTTCCTGATCGTCTGGGACATCGTGCAGTTCTGCGAGCGCGCCGGCATCTACTGTCAAGGTCGCGGCTCGGCGGCGAACTCGGCCGTCTGCTACGCGATCGGCATCACCAAGGCAGACGCCGTCTCCCTCGGCCTGCTGTTCGAGCGCTTCCTCTCGCCGGAGCGTGATGGGCCGCCCGACATCGACCTCGACATCGAGGCGGGCCGGCGCGAGGAGGCGATCCAGTACGTCTACCAGCGCTATGGCAGGGACCGCGCCGCGCAGGTGGCCAACGTGATCACCTACCGGCCCCGTTCGGCCGTGCGCGACATGGGGCGCGCGCTCGGCTACGCCCCTGGCCAGCTCGACGCCTGGGCCAAGCAGCTCGATCTGTGGGGACCGCTCGGCGAGGCCGCCGATCACGACGTGCCGTCCACCGTCATGGAGCTGGCCGCTCAGATCCAGGGGTTCCCGAGGCATCTCGGGATCCACTCTGGCGGGATGGTCATCTGTGACCGGCCGGTGCTGGAGGTTTGCCCGGTCGAATGGGCGACCATGAAGGACCGCAGCGTGCTCCAGTGGGACAAGGACGACTGCGCCGCGATCGGGCTGGTGAAGTTCGACCTGCTCGGGCTCGGCATGCTCTCGGCGCTGCACGGCACGGTCGACCTGATCCGCTCCCATCACGGCGTCGAGATCGACCTGGCCGAGCTGCCGCAGGAGCCGGCCGTCTACGAGATGCTCCAGGCGGCCGACTCGATCGGCGTCTTCCAGGTCGAGAGCCGCGCGCAGATGGCGACCCTGCCGCGCCTGCGGCCTCGGAAGTTCTATGACCTGGTCGTCGAGGTGGCGCTGATCCGGCCCGGCCCGATCCAGGGCGGCTCGGTGCATCCCTACATCCGTCGCCGCAACGGCAGCGAGACCGTCACCTACCTGCACCCGCTGCTCGAGCGCTCGCTCAAGAAGACGATGGGCGTTCCGCTGTTCCAGGAGCAGCTCATGCAGATGGCGGTCGACGTGGCCGGTTTCACGGCCGCCGAGGCCGATCAGCTTCGCCAGGCCATGGGCGCCAAGCGCTCCGTCGAGCGGATGGAGCGGCTCCGGGATCGTCTCTACCAGGGGATGGCGGAGCGCGGGATCACCGGGGAGGTCGCCGACCAGCTCTTCGAGCAGCTCGCCGCCTTCGCCAATTTCGGCTTCCCCGAGAGCCACGCGGTGTCGTTCGCCTACCTGGTCTACTCGAGCGCGTGGCTGAAGCTCCACTACCCGGCGGCATTCCTCGCCGCGCTGCTGAATGCGCAGCCCATGGGGTTCTACTCGCCGCGGACGCTGGTCGCGGACGCCCGCCGCCACGGCGTGGTCGTGCGCGGCCCCGACCTCCACGCGAGCGCGGCGACCGCCACCCTCGAGCCGCTGAGGGAGGGCGTGGCGACCGCGGAAGGCGCCGCCGGGTCAGGCTCGGGCACGCAGGGCGCCGCTGGCGAGGAAGGGTCGGGCGGCGCCGCGGGGGCGGGGGTTGCGGTTCGGCTGGGGTTGTCGTCTGTGCGGACCATCGGGGATGAGTTGGCGGAGCGGATCGCCGCTGGACGCCCGTATGCCTTCATGGCCGACCTGGTTCACCGGATCGGGCTCAGCGAGGCGCAGGTCGAGGCGCTGGCGACGGCGGGAGCGTTCGGCTGCTTCGGATTGGAGCGCCGGGAGGCGCTCTGGGCGGCCGGGGCGGTGGCGCAGGCGCGCGCGGATCGGCTGCCCGGAGCGGTGGTCGGCGCGGAGGCGCCGCAGCTTCCCGGCATGAGCCCGGTCGAGCTCAGCGCCGCCGATCTGTGGGCGACCGGGCTGTCGACCTTCAGCCACCCTGTCGAGTTCCTGCGCGAGCGGCTCGACGCGCTCGGGGTAGTGTCCTCCGACGGCCTGGCCGCGATCGAACCGGGCGCCCGCGTGCTGGTTGGCGGGATCGTGACGCATCGCCAGCGTCCGGCCACGGCCAGCGGCACCACCTTTCTGAGCCTCGAGGACGAGACCGGCATCGTCAACGTGATCTGCTCGATCGGTGTCTGGACCCGCTACCGCCGCGTCGCCCGAGCCGCGACCGCCCTGCTGGTCCGCGGCCGCCTCGAACGGGCCGAGGGCGTCACCAACGTGATCGCCGAGCAGATCCACCCGCTCCAGACGGGCGTCGCCACCCGCTCACGCGACTTCCGCTGAGGCACGGGAGGATGGGGCACCCAGCGGCGGCTGAGGGCTACCTGGCCGACGTCATGGGCGTGTGAGCACGTGGCGCAGGGCCGCTTCGAGGTTGGGGTGCTGGAAGGAGTAGCCGCTCGCCTCGGTGGCGGCCGGGTGCACGCGAGCGCTGTCGAACAGCAGCTGGTCGGCCATCTGGCCGACCAGGAGCCTGGGACCGAAGCTCGGCACGGGGACGAGGGCGGGCCGCCCGAGGACCTTGGCGAGCGTGGCGGTGAACTCGGCGTTGGTGGCCGGGTTGGGCGCGGTGGCGTTGAGCGGGCCGTCCGCCGTACTCGCGGTCAGGGCATGACGGTAGATGCCGATGAGGTCGTCCAGCGTTACCCAGCTCCACCACTGGCGTCCCGAGCCGAAACGGCCGCCCAGCCCGACCCGGAACAGCGGCAGCAGCCTGGGCAGCACCCCACCGCGCGGTGTCTGCACGAAACCGGTCCGCACGTGCACCGTGCGGATGCCGGCGGCCCGCGCCGGACCGGCCGCGCCCTCCCACTGACGGCACACCTCGGCCAGGAACCCTTGACCGCTCGGACTGGTCTCGGTGAGCACCTCGTCGCCGCGATCGCCGTAGAAGTTGATCCCCGAGGCGCTCACGAGCACCCGCGGACCGTCGGGCAGGCTGGCCATGGTCTCGGCCAGCAGCCGGGTGCCCCGAGTGCGGCTCTCGAGGATCTCGCGGCGGACCTTCGGCGTCCAGCGCAGCGCGGCGATGCTCCTGCCGGCGAGGTGCGCGACCGCGTCGGCCTTGGACAGCGCTTCCGAGTCGATGGTGCCGCCCGCCGGGTCCCAGCGGGCGGCACCCGGTCCGGGACTCGGCGAGCGGGTGAAGCGGAGCACCTCGTGGCCCTCGGCGACCAGGCTGGGGACCAGTGCCGACCCGATCAGCCCAGTGGAGCCGGTGACGGCTACGAGCATGCTCGAGGCAATCTCGTCATGCTCCCTCCTTGCGGGCGGGCGTCCGGCTTCCTGTGTCCTTGGACCCCCTGGCCCCCTTGGAATCGGCGCTGCCGTTGCCGGGGCCGCTCAGGATGCTGCGCGCGAGCTGGAGCCCGGCGACACCCTGGCTGAGCGCCTGGGCGAGCGCCTCGGACAGCCCCTGCGCCCCGTTCAGCACGATCATCTGGTCGACCGCGCCGAACGGCTTGGCCGCCGCCTCGACGATCGCCGGCCAGTTCTCGGCGAGCTGCTGGCCGATCACGGCGTCCTGGTTCTGCGCGAGGGCGTCGGCTCGCGCCTTGATGGCGTCCGCCTCGGCCAGGCCGCGCGCCCGCGCCGCGTCGCCCTCGGCGCGGCCTCTCGCAGTCGTCGCGGCGGCCTCGCCCTCACCGACCTGCTTGGCGGCCTCGGCGTTGGCGGCCGCCTCCAGGCGCACCCGCTCGGACTCGGCCTGCGCCGCGAGCCGCACCCGTTGCGCGTTGGCCGCGGCCTGGAGCTCCACCTCCTGGCGCTCGGCCTCGGCGCCGGCGATGCGGGCGTCGCGCTCGGCCTTGGCCAGCGTGGTCCGCTCGTAGGCCCTGGCGTCCGCGGGCTTGCGGACGGACGCCTGGAGCCGCTGCTCCTCGCGGTGCGCCTCCAGTTCGGCGACCTTCGTCTCCTGGACGACGACCTGCTGGCGGGAGGTCGCCTCGGCCAGCGGGCCGCTCTGCCGCGCCTCAGCGGACGCGCGGTCGACCTGCGCCTGGTAGCCGGCCTGCTTGATCTGGCTGTCGCGGCGGGCCTCGGCCTTCAGCGCCTCAGCCTGCTGCTCGGCCTGGGTGGCCTCGCGGTCGGCGTGCGCCTGCGCGATCCGTGCCTCGCGCGAGACGGCGGCCGCGTGGGGCAGCGCCAGGTTCTTGATGTAGCCCGTCGGGTCGTGGATCTCCTGGATCTGCAGGGAGTCCACGATCAGGCCGAGCTTCTCCATCTCCATGCCCGAGGACTCGCGTGTCAGCGAGGTGAGCTTCTCCCGGTCGCGGATCATCTCCTCGACGGTCATGTTGCCGACGATCGCCCGAAGGTGACCGGCGAACACGTTGTGGACACGGGCGTCCATCTGGTCCTGCTGGTCGAGGAAGCGGCGGGCGGCGTTGGCGATCGACACGTAGTCGTCGCCGACCTTGAAGATCACCACGCCCTGGATCGCCAGCGGGATGCCCTGGGTGCTCACGCAGTCGATGCCGAGTTGCGCCTCGCGCAGGTCCAGCGAGAGGCGTCGCACCGTCTGGATGCCCGGCAGGACGAGGGTGCCCTTGCCGGTCACGATCTTGAAGCCGAGGCTCTCGCCGACTCCCTCGACCTCGGCGTGCTCCCGCAGCCCGGAGATGACCAGCGCCTCGTTCGGCTCGGCCACCCGCCACATGAGGCGGAACAGGATGAACAGCACGATGAGAGCGACGAGCACGCTACCGCCGATGATGATGGGGTCCATGACAATGCAGCCTCCTAGCCAGCCGCTACAGAGGGCTGACCACGACAGTCCTGGGAGGGAAGTACTCGATGACGACCACCCGCCTGCCGGTCTCGATGGTGTCGTCGCTCTCGGCGGAGTAGGCGTTGAACGCCTCGCTGCCTCCGCGGATCGCGATCATGACCTCACCAATCCGGCCCGGTGCGATGGTGCCGGTCACCCGCCCCACCCTCCCGACCATCTGGTGTGCGGCCAACCGGTCCTCGTCTCCCCCCGCGTCCTTCGGATGCTTCGCGCGCGCAGCCACATCATGAACCATCCGTGCGACCAGTTGTTCCTCAGGAGCCAAGTTGTGGACAATCGTCAGGCGAATGACAGTCCACGGACCCGACCCTGGCGACCAGCGGGTGGCGGACCCCTGGGACCCCGCCCGATACGAGCGGTTCGCCGCCGAGCGCAAGGCGCCGTTCTTCGACCTGCTCGCCCTCGTCCGCCCGGTCCCGGGCGGGCGCGCCGCCGACCTCGGCTGCGGGACCGGCGCGCTCACCGCCGAGCTGCACCGGCGGGTCCAGGCGGCCGAGACGCTCGGGCTCGACAGCTCGGCCGCCATGCTCGAGCGCGCGCGGGCGGTGGCCGGCGGCGGTCTCGGCTTCCGGCTGGGCGACGCCGCCGGCTTCGGTGCGCCGGGGGAGCTTGGCGGCCAGGGACGCTGGGACCTCATCTTCTCGAACGCCGCGATGCAATGGGTGCCGGACCACCCGCGGCTGCTGGAGCGCCTCGCCGCCACGCTGGCGCCGGGCGGTCAACTCGCCATCCAGGTGCCCGCCAACCATGATCACGTCTCGCACGAGGTGGCGGCGGAGATCGCCGCCGAGGAGCCGTTCCGCGGCGCGATGAGCGGCTACCGGCGCGTCAACCCGGTGGAGGCGCCCGAGCGCTACGCCGAGCTGCTGGAGCGGCTCGGGTTCGTCGAGCAGCAC
>Ga0137373_10008943_pt1 | contig 10545 bp, 9 predicted proteins | sample SagtaG_5_FD_104912 | JGI IMG/M metagenome (GOLD analysis project Ga0137373, IMG submission 104912) | Vadose zone soil microbial communities from Sagehorn Ranch, Mendocino, California, USA - Sage1_R_80_16 metaG | ecosystem: Environmental > Terrestrial > Soil > Vadose zone | place: USA: California...
GACGAGGTGGCGATCGCTGACGCCCGGCGCATCACCGTGCGGATCTGGCGCCACTTCGCCGAGTATCCCGGCACGTCGTATCGCGGCCCGTACGAGCGGACGGCGCAGGCCCTGGCCAGCACGACGTTCGCCGTCGCGGCCATGCTGGTCTACGGGCGGCTCGACTACGCGCTCTCGCTCGATCACCGCAACGACCTGCGCATCCTCGGGCTGGTGGAGCGGATCACCGTCGAGCCGGAGGCCGATGGGACACCGTACGACGCCACGGTCGAGATCGAGCGCGCCGACGGGTCCACCGTGCGCCGCACCGCCCGCGAGTCACCGCGGACGCTGCTCTTCCATGACCGGAAGACCGCCATCGACCTACTAGACACGCGGCTCTCGGAGGCCGGCTGCCCGAACGGCGCCGGTCCGGCGCTCGCGGCTGGCGTGTTCGACGCCGTGGACCAGCGCGCGGACGTCGGCATCGGCGCGGTGCTGGATCACATCACCAGGAAGTCACGCTAGGAGAGGAGACACACGGTGTCCGCCATCACAACTCTGCCCGTCGACGTCAGCATTCCCCTCGGAGAGGACTACTCGGAGATCCGGGAGAACGTGCGCCGGATCTGCGCCGACTTCCCGGGCGCGTACTGGCGCGACCTCGAGGCCGAAGAGGCCTATCCGGCCGCGTTCGTCCAGGCGCTGACGGACGCCGGCTATCTCGCGGCATTGATCCCGGAGCAGTACGGCGGCGCCGGCCTGCCCCTGCGCGCGGCGTGCGCCATCCTCGAGGAGATCCACGCCACCGGCTGCACCGCGGGGGCGTGCCACGCGCAGATGTACATCATGGGAACGCTCCTCCGGCACGGCAGCGACGCCCAGAAGGCCCGGTACCTGCCGGACATCGCCAAGGGCAACCTGCGGCTGCAGGCGTTCGGTGTCACCGAGCCGACCACCGGCACGGATACGACGAAGCTGAAGACGCGCGCGGTCCGCGACGGCGACCACTACGTCATCACCGGCCAGAAGGTCTGGACGTCGCGCGCGCTCTACTCCGACCTCATGCTCTTGCTGGCGCGCACGACGCCGATCGAGCAGGTGAAGAAGAAAACCGACGGCCTCTCAGTGTTCCTCGTCGATCTGCGCGAGACGCGCGGCAAGGGGTTGGAGATCCGTCCGCTGAAGGCCATGATCAACCACAACACGACGGAAATCTTCTTCGACGGCGCCCGCGTGCCGGCCTCGAACCTGATCGGAACGGAAGGCCAGGGGTTCCGCTACATCCTGGATGGCATGAACGCCGAGCGCATCCTCGTGTCGCACGAATCGATCGGCGACGCGCGCTGGTTCATCCGTACGGCGTCGAAGTACGCGAGCGAGCGCATCGTCTTCGACCGTCCCATCGGGCAGAACCAGGGCGTCCAGTTCCCCATCGCGCGGGCCTACGCGGAGGCCGAGGCGGCCGAGCTGATGCTGCGCAAGGCCGGCGTGCTGTTCGAGGCCGGCCTGCCCTGCGGGGAGGCGGCGAACGTCGCCCGGCTCCTGGCGGCGGAGGCGGCGTGGCACGCCGCGGAGGCGTGCATGCAGACGCACGGCGGCTTCGGCTACGCGCGCGAATACGACGTCGAGCGCAAGTGGCGCGAGTGCCGCCTCCATCGGATCGCGCCGATCTCGACGAACCTCATCCTCGCCTACATCGCTGAGCACGTCCTCGGCATGCCCAGGTCGTACTGATGAGCATGTCCTCCGAGATCGCCGCCTGGATCGGGGACCTTCGCTACGAAGACCTCCCCACGGAGGTCGTCCGGGTCGCCACACGAGCGCACCTGGACACGATCGGGGTCATCCTGGCCGGGCTGCGAGAGCCGGTCACGCAGGTGGTGCGCGAGGTTCTGATCGAGGAGGGAGCGCGCCCGGTCGCTTCCCACCTCGGCTCCACGTTCAGGACGTCGATGGCATCCGCCGCCCTGCTGAACGGCGTGAGCTCGCATGCGCTCGATTACGACGACGTGAGCCTCTCGATGATCGGACATCCGAGCGCGGTGCTCGTCCCCGCCGTCCTCGCCGTCGCCGAGGCGACCGGCGCGAGTGGCGCGAAGGTCATCGAGGGCTACGTGGCCGGCTTCGAGCTGGTCGCCAAGCTCGGGTCCGCCGTCGGCATGGAGCACTACCGGCTCGGGTGGCACGCGACCTCCACGCTCGGCACCCTGGGCGCCGCTGCGGCGGCCGGCAAGGTTCTGGGCCTCGGCGAGGAGGCGCTGGTGCACGCGCTCGCGGTCGCCGTGTCGATGGCCTCAGGCAGCCGTCGGAACTTCGGCACCATGGTGAAGCCCTTCCATCCGGGGCACGCCGCACGCTGCGGGGTGGAGGCCGCTCTGCTGGCACGCCACGGACTGCGCGGCGACCGCGAGGCGCTGGAGGCGACGTACGGCTTCTTCGACCTCTTCACGCGCGGTGGTGTCGAGCCGGCCGCGGTCGCCGGACAGCTCGGTCGTCCGTACGACCTCGTGACGCCGGGCCTGAACGTCAAGCGCTATCCGTGCTGCTACAACACGCACCGCGCTGCCGATGCCGTCCTGGCGCTGGCCGAGCAGGTGCGCCCGGACGATGTCCAGCGCGTGCAGGTCACGGTGCCCCTCGGCGGCCTGCTGCCACTGATCCATCCGCGTCCGCAGACGGGCCTCGAGGGAAAGTTCAGCATGGAGTACGTCGTCGCCGCCGCGCTGCTGGACGGCGCCTTGACGCTGCACAGCTTCAGCGACGTGGCCGTGCAGCGCTCCGCCGCCCAGGACCTGCTCCGGAAGGTGACGACGGTGGAGGACCCCGGAATGAAGATCGTGCACACCCCGGTTGACGAAGGCTACGTCGAGGTGTCGGTCGCCACGCGCCAGGGCCGCGAGCTGGTCCACCGGGTGACGTACCCGGTCGGCTCATCGGAGCTTCCCCTGCCCTGGCACGAGCTCGTCGCGAAGTTCAGCGACTGCGCGGGGGACGTGCTCGACGACGGACGGATCGAACGCGCCGTCGCGTGCATCGCCACGCTCGGGCAGCAAAGCAGCCTGTCGGATCTCGTCGGCACGCTGACACCGGCGACGCGATCCGAAAAGAGCTGAAGACGGTTGCTCTGCAGAATCCAGTGCGATCGTGCAACTTGATTTCGGGACGGTTGACAAGCACGTCGTCGTTCCCTTAACGTGGCGGGCCGAGCGGCTGCCGATGATCGCAGAGCCCGGTCAGGAGACACGATGAGATTCGGTCTCGCGCTGTCGGTGCAGCACCGGCCGGACGACTCCCAGCCCGGCCGCTTCCAGGAGCACCTGGAACAGGTTCGCCTGGCCTCGGCCGTCGGCTTCGATTCCGTCTGGGCCAGCCAGCATTACCTCTCCGCCCCCTTTACCTACTTCCAGCCCCTTCCGGTGCTGGCGAGGGTCGCGGCCGAGGCGAGAGACATGTCGCTCGGGACCGGCTGTCTGCTGCTCCCCCTGCACCATCCCGTCGACGTCGCCGAGCAGATCGCCACGCTCGATGTCATCTGCGGCGGACGCTTCATCTTCGGCGTCGGGCTCGGATACCGGGACGTCGAGACCCGGGCCATGGGGCACGACCCGAAGGAGAGAGTGGCCCGGCTCGTCGAGGGGCTGGAGATCATGGAGCGCCTCTGGTCGGGCGAGCCCGTGACCTATGCCGGCCGCCACTTCACGCTCGACAATGTCCGCATCTCCATGCCCCCGCTCCAGCGGCCGCGCCCGCCGATCTGGCTGGCGGCCAACAGCGATGGCGGCGTCAAGCGGGCCGCGCGCCTTGGCGACGCGTGGCTCATGAACCCCCACACCACGCTGGCGACGCTCGAGCGACAGCTTGCCCTGTTCCGGGACACGCGGCGGGCGCTCGGGCGGCCGGCGGCCGCCGACATCCCGCTCATCAAGGAATGCTACGTCGCCCCCGATCATGCCGACGCCGTCGCCGAGGCGCGGCTCTTCCTCGGGCCCAAGTACGAAGCCTATCGTCAGTGGGAGCAGGACAAGGCGCTGCCGGCCGGCGAGAGCTTCGCGCCGGACTTCGAGGCGCTCTCCCGCGACCGTTTCCTGCTGGGCGATCCGGTCCGCGTCAGGGAGGACATCGCCCGGTACCGCGAGCGCCTCGGCGTCACGAGCGTCATCGTCCGCGTCCAGTGGCCCGGGATGGAGCAGGCTCGGGTGCTCCGATCCATCCGGCTCCTGGGCGAGCAGGTCTTCCCTTCCCTGCGCTGAGCGCGACGTAGGTCCGGCTCAGCGGGCCAGCGCCTTGCGCTTCCACAGCTCCCAGGGCCGGCCGATGGTCCCGGCCAGCGAGGCTTCGGCCTGCCGCGCCTCCTCCGGATCGAGATAGGTGACGTTGCCGCCCAGCGCCATCGCCTGGGCCTGCAGCCTCGCGTTGACCTCCGTGTACACGCTGCGGAACACGACCACGGGCAGGCTTCCCGCGACGACGACGGCGCCGTGGCCGCGCATGAGCGCCACGGGCCGCGGTCCGAGGGTGCGCGCCAGCGACTGACCCAGCGCGGCGTTGCGCACCAGCATGTCCGTCATGCCGCCGCTCGCCTGCCGGATGTCGAAGACGGGCACGCCGGTCGAGAGAAACGCGCTCATGTGATAGAGCGGGCGCAGCGGCGCCCCCGTCACGCCGAACGGGATGACCGACGGCGAATGGTTGTGAACGATGGCCTGCACGTCGGGCCGCACTCGGTAGATCTCGCCGTGGATGAAGCGCTCGAGATAGACCGCCCGGCCCCGGGCATCGACCGGCGTGCTGTCGAGATCGTACTCCATGATGTCGGCCGCCGTCACGAGCTCGGGCGCGATCGATCGCGACATCAGGTAGCGGTCGGCCGTCTTGTCGTGTCGCACGCTGACATGCCCGTAGCCGTCGACCACGCCCTGGTCCACCAGGATGCGATTGGCGGCAACGAGATCCTCGATCAGCTTCGGGTCGGCCGGGCCGGCGGTCGCCGGCGGGGCTTGCGCGCGGGCAGACCGGACGCCGGCAAGAGCAACGAGCGCTGCGGCTCCCGTCAGGACCTGGCGTCGAGTAAGGATCATGGTCTTCCTCCTGGTCGCGAGCGGCTCTCGAAGATGCCGACGAGGAATGCCGCTCACGCCGACAGCGTGACGAGCAGCCGATCCACGCCCTTCGTGAGGCAGCGCTTGATCTCGTCCCGGCAGAACCGGTAGCGCTCCTCGCCCTGGTCGAACGGATCGCGAATATCCCCTTCCTCGCCGACGAACTCTTTCAAGGTGAAGATGGGACGCCCGCGCGCCTCCTCGTAGTCCGCCAGCATCTCCTTCTGCTGGGCCGTCATGGTCAGGATCAGATGCGCCTCGGCGATCAGCTCGCGGTGCCGCCGGAGGTCGGTCGAGGTCATCGCGTCTTCCGCGAGATGGATCCCCTCCTCGCGGAGGACGATCCGCGCGTCCAGCGAGGGGATCATGCCGTCTCGGGCGTTGCTGGCGATCCCGCCCGAGCGCACCAGCACGCGCGGGAGAGCGTCGCGCTCTTCGAGCATCTTCTCGAGGAGCACGTGGGCCATCACGCTGCGGCAGGTGTTGGCGTGGCAGACAAGGAGGACAGTCCTCACCGGGGCTCCCAGGGCGCCTGCCAGAACCGCACGCCGGGGCCGAGGTCCTTCCACTCGTCCTTCGGCCGCTCGTTGAGGCTCTTCCCGAAGTTCGTGCCGGGCGGCTCCGTGAGGCGCCAGCCGAGGGTGTCGGGGAAGAGCTTCACCAGCTCCTCGGGATCGAGCCGGCGATCGGCCTCGAGACGGCGAATTGGCTGGGGCTGGGCCATCAGGGCATAGCCGTAGCCGAAGGAGTGAAAGACCTGGCCGGTGACCCTGGCGGCGGCGTCGCTGGCCAGGAACACGACCAGCGGCGCGACATTGTCGGGGTCGCGCTCGGTGCCAACCGCCTGCTCGCTCGGCCACTTGCCCGTCTCCTCGAAGATTTTCTGGCCTCTCGGAGTCGAGTCGATCATGCGCGTGGCTCCGCTCGGCATGATCGCGTTGGCCGTCACGTTGTACTTCGCCATCGCGTTGGCGGTCGACCAGGTCAGGCCGATGATGCCGGCCTTGGCGGCGCCGTAGTTGGGCTGGCCTGGCGCGCCCAGTGCCGAGACCGACGACATGCTGATGATGCGGCCGGCCTTCTGCTCGCGCATGGCGATGGACGCGGCCCGCGTGCAGAAGAAGGTGCCGTCCAGGTAAACGGCGAGCACGGCGTCCCACTCCTCCTTGCTCATGTTGAAGATCATGCGGTCGCGCAGGATGCCGGCCACGTTCACCAGGATGTCGAGACGGCCCAAGGCCTTGATCGCCTGCTCCACCATCTCGGTCGCCTGCGCGAAGTCGGCCACCGAGTTGTAGTTGGCCACGGCGGTGCCGCCCGCTTTCGCGATCTCGTCGACGACTTTCGCCGCCGGGCCCGTCGCGACGCCCTCGCCATCGAGCCCCGTGCCGAGGTCGTTGACGACGACCTTCGCCCCGGCCTTCGCCAGAGCTATCGCGATGCCCCGGCCAATGCCCCGGCCGGCTCCCGTGACCAGCGCCGTCTTTCCGTCGAGCAGTCCCATGATCGCTCCTGTGATGGTGGGTAGTCAGGATCGGCCTTCAGCCGACACGCCGAGACTATAAGCGACTGCAGGGCTCAGAGCAAAGCCGCATCGGGGCGCACGGGAGCGTGAGCCGCGTTTGACACCGGTCGGACCGGCGTGACACAGTCTCGGCACCGAGACAGGATTGCCGGCACGCCTCAAGGAGAGTCCTCATGGCCATCGCCACCGGTCGGACGGCCCACTCGCAGATGGGCGACTCCTACGCGCTGCTGGAAGAGAAGATCCTGGAGCGTGATCAGCGCGGCGCCAGCCAGATCTTCTACGATCTGGTCCGCGCCGGGCGACCTCTCCCGGAGCTCCTGGGCCAGATCGTCCGCATCCATGCGCCGTACACCCATGTCCCCTACCATCAGCGTCTCGACGACGGCATCGTGCGGTTCGTGAACAACGATCACTGTCTGCTCAGCTCGCGGGCGAGCATGGACCTGATGAGGCTGCTCCGACCCGAGCTCAGCTACCTGCCGCTCGCGCAGACTGTCTGGTACGTGCCCACCGGCCTCGATCCCTGGAACCAGCTCCTCGGCAAGATGCCGGGCCATTACGTCAGGCTCTACGAGCTGAAGTTCGAAGGGAAGCCGCCGCTGCCGGCGGTCCACTGGGCCGATCAGGAGCCTCTGACCATCGAGGGGATGTTTTCCGAGAAGCTGAACGCCTGGCTGACGCTCGTCCAGCGCGGCGAGGTGGTCAACGCGTATCGCGTCTTTCTGGGCTTGTGGGACGAGGCGATCGGGGACGACACACGACGCGCGCAGCTCTTGGCCCAGCTCGTCTTTGCCGGACTGATCGACGTGCAGGACAGGATGCTCCACAACCGCTCGTACACGACCGGCCACAAGTCGTACCGGGCCCGCGCCACGGTCCAGCTCGCGCGGGCCGTCGGGTGGGAGCACGCGCGGAGCATCCTCTACGCCGGCGTCCCGGACATCGCGGTCGGCCCGCGCTGGCACTCCACGTACGAGATGGGCTGCCTGGTCGTGCAGAACTTCCTGGACGCCCGCGATCAGGATTTCCTCGGCAACGAGGGCGCGCTCACCCCCGTCGAGTCCCTGGCCCTTCTCGAGGCGTTGCTGAGCGGCAACGAGCCCGGGCACATCGATCTCATCGTGGCGCTGCTGAAGGCCGGCAAGGGCCCGCGTCAGATCATCGACACGATCCAGGTGGCCTCCGCCCAACTCATCCTCGAGACCGGTCATCCCAACAACTATTCCATGTCCCAGCACAGCTACGAGTACTGCAACACGGTGCGGTGGTTCTTCGATACCTTCGAGCATCCGCACCGGCTCAAGCTGCTGTTCGTGGCGGGCGCGTTCGTCAACCGGGCCGCCCACCACCAGAGGCATACCCCGGACAATGGCCCGATCAAGATCGAGGCCCCGCGGGGCGCCGAGACCATGTCCCAGCACGAGCTCCTGCAGAAGCTCGACGAGGCTCTCCTGCAGCTCCAGCCCTACGAGGCTGTCAACTGGACCGCGGCCTACCTGCGCGCCGGTCTCGACCGGGCGGCGCTCATCGAGACGCTGGCCACCGCCGCGGCCATGATGGGCAACGATCCCCACAACCAGGAGCTCGGCATCTGCCTGCTCGAGGACTACGCCCACACCACTGCGAAGGACCGCGACCGCCTGCTGCTCGCTTCGGCGAAGCACACCGCCGGCCACCGAAAGTACGGCGACCCGCTGGAGGCGTACCGCCGCTTCGCCGAGGCCTTCGGGCTCGCCGCTCAGCAGTAACGCGCGTTCGCGGCGCCGAGCCGCGGCGGCAGCAGGCCCGGCAGCGCTCAGCCCTTCCGGTACTGGTCCTGCAGGACGCGCTTGAGCGTCTTGCCCGCGAGGTTGCGCGGAAAGGTCTCGACGATCATCACGTCGCTCACCCGCTGGAACTTGGCGCCCACGCGCGCGTTGATCCAGCCCGTGAGCTCGCGCGCGGCCGCGCCACCCGTCTCGCGGAGAATCACCGCGGCCACCGGTGTCTCGCCCCACCGCGGATCCGGCACGCCGAAGACCGCAACCTCGGCCACCTCCGGATGCCGGATGGCCACTTCCTCGATGTCGCGCGGATAGACATTCACCCCGCCGGAGATGATCATGTCCTTCTTCCGGTCGACGAGGAACAGGTAGCCCTCCTCGTCCACGTAGCCGAGGTCGCCGGAGTGCAGCCAGCCGTCCACGATGGCCTTCGCGGTGAGGTCCGGGCGCTTGTAGTAGCCGGCCATCATGAGCGGGCCGCGGCCGCAGATCTCCCCGACCTGCCCAGGCAGCGCCTCGCGACCGTCCTCGTCGAGGATGCGCATCTCGTAGAACGCGATCGGCGCGCCAACCGAGCCGGCCTTGCGGACGGCGTCGTGCTTGTCGAGCACCGTCATGAATCCCTCGGTCAGGCCGTAGAGCTCGTAGAACCGTCCCGGCAGCGCCTCGTTCAGCCGCGTCTTGTGCTCGAGGTAGAGCGGCGCACCGACGGACTGGATCATCTCGAGCGACTGGAGACGCTTGGGTGCGAACGCCGGGCTGTTCAGCAGCGCGATGATCTGCGACGGCACCATGACCATGTGGGTGACCCGCGAGCGCTCGACCTCCTCGATCACGCGCTCGGCGTCGAACCCCGGGTGGAGGATGTACGTGCACCCGAGGTACATCGACGGCATCAGGTCGAGGAAGGCGCCGTTGAAGACGATGGACCCGGCGTGCAGGCAGACGCTCTCCGGCGTCATGCGGAACGCCGAGGCGAACATCGTGCAGTAGCCGGCCCGGACGTCGTGGGTGTGCACGATGCCCTTGGGCTCGCCGGTCGTGCCGCTCGAGTAGATGATGTTGTAGGGATCGGCACCGGTGATCCGGGCGTCGGGCGGCGCGGCCTCGGAGGCGCCGGCCACGAGCGCCGCATAGGCGCTGAATCCTGGGCGCTCGCCGTCGGTCAGCAGCCAGCGCCCGGGGGCGATCGCCGGCAGCGTGCCGCGGAGCCGGTCGAGCGTGTCGGCGAACGCCCGTGTGGAGATGACAAGCTTCGAGTCCGAGTTGTCGAGGAGCGAGAGGAGCCCGGACTCCTGGAGCAGCGGGCTCATCGGCACCACGACGAGCCCGGTCCTGGCGGACGCCCAGTACACCTCGAGCTACTCGAGGCAGTTCGGCAGGACGGTGGCGACCTTGTCGCCCTTGGCGAGCCCCGCGGCGAGGAGCGCGTTGGCCACGCGGTTCACGCGGGCGTCGAGCTGGCGGAACGTGAGCCGATGGTCTTCGAAAACGACGGCAAGGTGGTTCGGACGGTAGCGCGCGTGACGGGGAAGCAGGGTGGCGATGTCCATGTGGGTCCCTCGCACCGGGCACGATAGTGGGCCGGGCGCCACTCCGCGTCAAGGAGCGGCCGTCACGCGCCTGGACCGACGAGCTATCCGCTCACACCCGGGTGAGGAAGATCGGAAGGCCTTTCTTGTACGCGTAATTGGGGCGGTACCGCTCGACGTTGTACATGGTCGCCACGTCGACCGTGCGGGGGCCCAGGGCCGGGTCGGGGATCTCCGCGTCGACGTAGCAGCCGTTCTGGATGGCCATCATGCGCCCGTGCTGGCCGGCGACCAGGCAATCGAGAGCCATGTTGGCGAACGTGATCGCGACCATCTTGTCCACGAAATCGGGCTCGCCGCTTCGCAGGTCGTACGTGAGGTCGCTGACGATCGTCTCCTCGTTGCCGACCCTCTTGATGGCGTCGCTGAGCGCCTCCGCGACGTTCACCTTCTTGCGATGGCCGAAGGCGTCGGCTTCGCCGTATTCCCTCACCTCACCCCCTTTCCAGGCCGCGCCCTCCGAGATCACGATCAGTGCGTAGTTGCTCGGGTTCTGGCGCTTGTCCGTCAGCAACAGGTCGATCAGCTTGTGGAGATCGAAGCGGTGCTCGGGAATGCAGCAGCGGATGGACGTGACGTAC
>Ga0137373_10008945_pt1 | contig 10545 bp, 10 predicted proteins | sample SagtaG_5_FD_104912 | JGI IMG/M metagenome (GOLD analysis project Ga0137373, IMG submission 104912) | Vadose zone soil microbial communities from Sagehorn Ranch, Mendocino, California, USA - Sage1_R_80_16 metaG | ecosystem: Environmental > Terrestrial > Soil > Vadose zone | place: USA...
CTGGTGGCAGGACGTCGACACGCCATACGACCTTCGGCTGGCTCGATCCGGACTGCGGCGTTCCCTGGTCAAGGACACCGATGGCCCGGTGGCCCGCTACCTCAACCGGCCGATCTCCACCCGAGTGTCGATGGCGCTGGCGCCCCTCCGGCTGTCTCCGGATCTGGTCTCGATCATCGCCTTCCTCATGGGCCTGACGGCAGCTTGGCTCATCGCCTCCGGTGCGGGCGTCATCGGGGGCATCCTGGTGCAGGCCAGCTCGGTGGTGGACGGCGTTGACGGCGAGCTGGCCCGTCTTCAAGTCCGGGCCGGGCCGAGGGGAGCCATGCTGGATGGGATCCTGGATCGGCTTGGTGACGCCGCCATCCTGGCGGCGGTTGGCGTGTGGGCCATCCACGACGGGTCGTTCGCCGCGAGCACCGTGGTGGCCCTGGCTGTGGCGGCGACCACGGGATCGATCCTGTCCATGGCGACGAAGGACCGGGGGGCGGCCCTGGGCCTCCCGCCGGCGCCCGAGCGGTCCATCGGTCTCCTCCTGGGAGGTCGGGATGGCCGATTGCTCTTGCTCGCCGTGGGGGCGGTCCTGGGGACGCCGGTGCCGGCCTTGGTCGCGGTCACCGTAACGTCCGCCCTCAGCCTGGTCATCCGGTTGTACTTCCTGGTGCGGGCCGTTCCGCACCTCCACCGCTGAAGACCTCGGGCAACCCGGCGCGACCCGTTGATCCAGACCCTGGTTGTCGAAGGAACGTCGACATGGTGTTATGGCTTGCCCGGCAACAGGAGTTCGATGCGCTTGATCAGGGTCGCCGTGTTCATCGCCACCGCTGCGGCGCTGGTTGGCGCGTGCACAAAAGCCCCTTCCTCGGAGGGGCTGATCTCCGTACCGACCCCGTCGGCGTCGCCGGCTTCTTCGGCCCCAGCCTCACCCGGGGGACCTGAACTGCCCGACCTCACCTTCGCCACGGTGGCCCAAGCGCGGGCTCAAGCCGTCTCGAGGCACTTCCGGCTGGTCATCTCGGGGATGACCACCATGAGGTACCTGCCGGGCACCGTGCTGGCTCAATCGCCCAAGCCGGGGACGCTCCTTCGGAGGGGTCAAGTGGTGAAGTTGACGATCTCCCAGGCTCCGGCGTGCGACCCGTCCTATCCGACGGTGTGCCTGCCACCGTTCAGACCGGATTTGACGTGCAAGGACATCACCGCCCGGAATTTTCCCGTTCGACCCCCAGATGACGACCACTTCGACCGAGACCACGACGGAATCGGGTGCCCGCATGTCATTCGCGTGAAGGCCTCGCCCTGACTGTGGGCTTCGGTCGGCTAGACCTTGCGCTCGGCGGCCCGCTCTGGGGCCGTCGAAATCCCCCGCAGGAGAACATCCACGACATGCTCGGCCAGCTGGTGATTGACCGGCGCGCCCCTGAGCAGGACCCGGTAGAAGACGGGGCTCGCCAGCAGGTCGGCCACCACGTCGAGGTCGACGTCGGGCCGGATCTCGCCGCCGGCCACCCCCCGCTTCAGGATCTCGGTGCACCGCGAACGGCGGCGGGCCAGGAAGACCTCCCGGACGGACAGCGCCAGCTCCCGGTTGTGAGCCATTCCGGCCACGACGCCGGAGAGCACCCGAGCCGCTTCTCCGGTCGTCATCCGGTCGATGAGCCCCTGCAGCAACCCAATGAGGTCCTGTCGAAGGTCACCCGTCTCTGGCCGGATGAACCGATCCGCCGCCTGGGCGACGGCGTCGACCACCAGAGGGGCCTTGGAAGGCCACCGGCGGTAGATCGTGGTCTTGCCCACGCCGGCCCGAGCCGCCACGCTCTCCATCGACAGTCCGTCGTACCCGTGCTGGGCGAGCAGTTCCAGGGTGGCCTCCAAGATCGCGTGGTCGCACTGCACGCTGCGCGGGCGGCCCGGCTTGCGGATGGATCCCCCTATCGGGTCCACCGGGTCGGCTCCCACCGCCACCCCGGAGGTCGAGGCCTCCGTCCGGCCACCGTCTTCACCGGTGGGAGCTGTCATCGCTCCACCGCCGGAACGCGCTGGACGGCCTGTCGACGCGACTCCAGGCTACCGAGGTCCAGCGCCTGAACGCGATCCTCCCGGGCCCGTGCGGGGAGCCACACCAGCGAGATCAGCGCGCCGATGAGGGCAACCGCGGCTCCCACGAAGAGGCCCCGATCCATCCCGTGGATGAAAGATCCCTTCGCGGAGACAACAAGTGCCTGGCCCCCTTCACCGCCGATTCGGCTCCCCACGGCGAGAGCAGCGCCCAGCGAGCTCTTGGCGGTCGCGGCAACCGAGGCTGGCAGGCTTCCCAGCGAGCCCGCCACCGACGACGAATAGGTGGAGGCCATCACGCTCCCCAGGATCGCCACACCCAGCGCGCCCCCCACCTGCCGGGTCGTGTCGTTCATGGCCGAGCCCACACCTGCCTTGCCCAGCGGCAGCGACCCCATGATCGACTCGGTGGCAGGGGTCATCGCGGTCCCCATGCCCAGGCCCAACACGACCAGGCCCACGACAACCAGCCCGTAGTTGGAGGAAATGGATGTGGTCGACAGCAGCAACAGGCCACCGGCCACCAAGCTCATACCCGCGACGACCAGGATCTTGTTCCCCACTCGTTGCACGAGCCTCCCCACGATCGGGGCCGTAACCATCAGCACCACCGCGATTGGGATGACCCGGACGCCGGCCTCCAAGGCACTGTAGCCCAGCACGAACTGCAGGTACTGGGTGAGGAAGAACAGCGAACCAAAGAGCGCGAAGAACACGAGCATCACCGACATGCTGGCGGCGGTGAATCGGGGGTTCTGGAAGAAGGAGAGGTTCAGCATCGGGTGGCTGGAGCGAAGCTCCCACACCACGAACACGCCCAGGATCAGTAGGGCGACGCCGAATGACCCTAGGATCGTGGGGGAAGTCCAACCCTTTGTGGGGGCTTCGATGATTCCATACACGAGCGTGCTGAGGCCCACAATCGAGAGCCCAGCTCCCACCGGGTCCAGGCGCGGGGCCTCGGGATCCTTCGAGTTGGGCACGATCAGCCGCCCGACGATGAGGGCGAACACCACGACCGGCACGTTCACCAGGAAGATCGAGCCCCACCAGAAATGCTCCAGAAGCCATCCGCCGGTGACCGGTCCGATGGCGATGCCCAACCCGGAAACCCCCGCCCAGATCCCGATGGCCCGCCCCCGCTCGTTCGGCGGGAAGACATTGGTCAGGATGGAGAGCGTGGAGGGCATGATGAGCGCCGCGCCTACCCCCATCAAGGCCCGGGTCCCGATGAGCACCCCCGCCGATCCCGCGAAGGCCGAAAGCACTGACCCCAACCCGAAGACGGCCAGCCCGACACCCAAGGCCGTTCTTCGCCCGAACCGGTCCCCCAGGCTTCCCGCAGTGAGCAGCAGGCCCGCGAAGACCAGCGTATAGGCATCCACCATCCACTGAAGCTGGCTGGTAGAGGCATGAAGATCACGAACCAGCGTGGGGAGCGCAACGTTCAGGATCGTGTTGTCCAGGCCGATCACCAGCAGGCTCAGACAGAGCACGCCCAGGATCCACCACCGGCGATCGTAGCCTTCGGCCCTCTCCATTCGGGAGCTCCTTTTCCAAAACGATTCCGTAGCGTTTCGAAAAGGATAAACCTCTTCGTGGAAAATCGCAACGTTTCCGTATCGTAAAGGGGCGCCAGAAGCGGCGTTGCCGCCAGCCCGGCGACGGGTGCGGTCCACCAAGGCAGAATGGGCGAGCGATGGAAGAGCAGCACCCCCGGCGGCACCGGGAGCAGAACGCCTGGTGGTGGGTGATGGGTCCCGCCGTGGAGCTGGTCCTGTGTTCGGCGTTCCGGCTCCGCGTCGCGGGGGCCGAACATCTGCCTGCGTCCGGGTCGGCCATCCTGGCCGCCAATCATGTGAGCGCTCTTGATCCGATCGTGATCTCGGTGATCCCCTACCGGGCTGGCCGGACCATCCGGTTCCTCACGGCCGCGGAGTTCTTCGACAAGCCGCTGGTGGGGTGGGCCCTCAAGCGGTACCGGCAGATCCCGGTCCGGCGGGGCGGGGCGGATTGGGAAGCGCTCCGACGAACCGCGGCGGTGATCGGAGACGGCACCCTGGCCGGGATCTTCCCCGAAGGCCGCGTCCGCCATCCGGGTGAACCGCCCCTCCCGGGGAACAAGGGAGCGGCTCGCGTGGCGCTGGCAGCAGGTATGCCGGTGGTCCCGGTGGGAGTGTGGGGAACACAGGAGCGCTTCCCCAGGGGTGGACTCAGGGTTCGCGGCGACCTCCGCCCGAGTGTGGCCGTGGTGCTCCGCCCTCCGATGGGAGTGGGCGGCGACCCCCGGTCCAGGGTTGACGTCAGGGCCCTCACCGACCGGATCATGGCCGAGATCGGCGAGGCGGAACGGAAGGCCAGAGCGATGACTCGCCCCTGACCGGAGAGCTGGCTCCGTTCGACAGCTTGCCTTGCCCGAGCTAGAGTTCGGGTTCAGGACGCCCGCTCGGACGATCACGAGGGAGCGCACATGCGCCGATATCTCGTTGTCGCCAACAAGACGCTCGGCGGGGAGCACCTGACCGATCGAGTCCGGGAGTGCACAGCCAGCGGGCCCTGCCACTTTCACATCGTTGTCCCCGCCACCCCTCCGGACGATCACCCGTGGACCGAGTCCGAGGCCGGCAGCCTGGCCGAGCAGCGGCTGGCCCGCGCGCTGGGCCGGTTCCGAGAGCTGGGGGCAGACGCGGACGGGGAGGTCGGGGACGCCAACCCGCTGGCAGCGATCGAGGACGCTCTCCGGGAGGGCTCCTACGACGAAATCCTCCTGTCCACGCTCCCGCCCGGAGTTTCGCGCTGGCTCAAGCTCGACCTGCCCCACCGCGTCCAGACCCAGTTCGGGCTGCCAACCACTCACCTGATGGGCGAGCCCGACGCGACGACGCCATAGCGCTGGGGCGGCCGCTTGTGGAGGAGAGCCCGGTCAAGGAGCCGTTTCTCTTCGCGTTGCACCGCGACCACGCTGAGGCGCTCAGGGCCCTGGGCCGGAAGATCCAGGTCCGGGCCGGGACCGCCGTGTTCAACGAGGGCGACGTCTCTGGCAGGGTGGCGGTGATCCTCTCGGGGCGGGTGAAGGTCTCATCGTTCACCGAGGATGGGCGCGAGGTCGTTCTGGCCGTCCGAGGGGCCGGAGACCTCCTCGGCGAGCTCTCCGCCGTGGACGGAGAACCCCATGGCTCCACCGCCACCGCCATGGAGCGCGTCGATCTGCTGATCGTCCCCTCCTCCTTGTTCAGGCGGTTTCTGGTGGACCACCCGGCGGCAGCCATCCTCCTGCTTGAGATGGTGAGCCGGCGGCTCCGCGATGCGGACCGCAAGCGGGTCGAGTTCGGGAGCCTCGACACGGTGGGAAGGCTGGCCCGCCGGCTGGTCGAGATGACCGGCTCGTATGGGCGGGCCTCGGGCAGCCCCGACGCGCGGCCGATTCGCATCGACCTCCCAATGTCCCAGCAGGAGCTGGCGGGGTGGATCGGGGCATCGCGGGAAGCCGTGAGCAAAGCTCTTCACACGCTTCGCGCCAGGGGGTGGATCGAGACCGGCCGTCTGCAGATCACCGTTCTGGACCTCGACGCGCTCAAGCGCCGCGCCACCTGAAGCACGACCCTCGCTCCTACCGTCCACCAGTGTGGAAAGGACACACACGATCCGAGAACTCCTGCCTGGAAGCCCACCTCGGGCCGGCGCACAGTGGGTCACGCCCGCAACGCACGCGACAGGAGAAGCGTGCAACGCGCGACACGAGGGAGGGGCCGTGGCCAAAGTCATCTGGATGGTGTTTCACCCGTCGATGGTTCGAGGGTCCGAGGACAAAGTGGCACGGGCTCGGTCGCCCCGGCGGGCCGGTGCTGGCCGCCGGCGCAACCGGTCGACCGGGACAGCCGGACGCATCGTCAGCCTGTCCGAAGCCGCGGCCCGGCGGCGGAGGTGAGGGAGCGGCCTCCTCGGAACCTCATTCCTGAAACCTGCCGGGAAGGGGGGCAGAGCGGGGTGGGCCGGGTGGCGAGCAGCCGGTTCCGTCGCCGAACCGATTGGGGCACCGATCCGGCCCACACCCGCCAGCACACCCCGCCCGGCCCCTAGCCCCTGGCCGCCTGCTCCGGCGGAACGTCCCTTCTTTTTTCGATTCTCGCCGTATCGTGGAAACCGGCCTCGACAATCGAGGAGGGACTCGTTGGAGCAGAAGGTCCAAGAGCAACCATCCCCGGCGGCCGGAAGCCCCGTGGCCTCCGTCATCCGGACCGAGAAGCTCACCAAGGTCTACTCGCAGGGCAACATCCTGGCCGTCGACAGCCTAGACCTGGGGGTCGAGCACGGCGAGATCTTCGGGCTCCTCGGGCCCAACGGCGCCGGCAAGACCACCACGGTGGGCATGCTGACCACCCGCATCATCCCCACCGGCGGCCGCGCCTTCGTCGGAGGCATCGACGTCGTGGCGCATCCCGCCCTGGCCAAGCAGGCCATCGGCGTGGTGCCGCAGACCAACACGCTGGACCGGAGCCTCAGCGTCTGGGAGAACCTCTACTACCATGGCCGGTACTTCGGGATGGGAGCGAAGGCCTCGCGGACAGCGACCGATCGCATCCTCGAGCAGTTCCGGCTGGCCGACCGGGCCAAGGCCCCGGTGGCAGCCCTCTCTGGGGGCATGGCCCAGCGGCTGATGGTGGCCCGGGCCATCGTTCACCGCCCCAGCATCTTGTTCCTGGACGAGCCCACCGCCGGCCTGGACCCGCAGAGCCGGATCGCACTGTGGGAGATCATGGGCGAGTTGCACCGGTCCGGCCAGACCATCCTCCTTACCACCCACTACATGGAGGAGGCCGACCAGCTGTGCGACCGTGTGGCGATAATGGACCATGGGCGGATCTTGGCCCTTGACGCGCCAGCCGAGCTCAAGCGATCTGTGGACGCCGATACCGTCGTCCGGGTCAGCACGGACGGAGACCGGCACGCCTTGGCCCGGGCCTTGAATGCAGTGCCGGGCGCGACCAGGGTCAACGTCGACGACGGTCTGGTCCGGGTCTATCTTCGTGGCGCCGATAGTAAAGGAGCTTTACCAAAGGTGGTGGAGGTGGCCGATGCGGCCGGCCTCCCGGTGACGGACCTGTCCATCACCGAGCCCACCCTGGAGACGGTCTTCATTACCCTGACCGGGAAGGACCTCCGCGAATGAGCACCCTGGCCCCAGCCAGGACCATTCCGCCCGCGCCCCCCGCCCGGTCCGCCAGAAGGGCATCGGCGGTGGCCTTCGGGGCGCTGCTGTTGCGCGATCTCCAGGTGCTCCGCAAGAGCATCTGGGTGTTCCTGATCCGCACGATCATGCAACCGTTGCTGCTGGTCTTCGTGTTCACCTACGTGTTTCCCAAGATCGGGGAAGCGGTGGGAGGACCGGCCGGGGCCGCGCAGTTCTCCACCCTGCTCGTCCCCGGTGTGGTGGCGACATCAATGGTGTTCCAGGGGATCCAGGTGGCGCTCCCGCTCGTTCAGGAGTTCGGGTACACGCGGGAGATCGAGGACAGGGTCATGGCCCCGATGCCGGTGTGGGGCATCGCAGCCGAGAAGATCACGTCCGGCGCCGTCCAGGGGCTTCTGGCCGCCCTGGTCGTGTTCCCACTGGCAGCGGTGATCCCGGCCACCCCGGTTCACCTTGACGTGCACTGGGGCTACCTCCTGACGCTGGCCCCGCTGGCCAGCGTGGTCGGCGCCTCGCTGGGCCTCACGATGGGCACCCGATGGCCGCCCCAACAGGTGCCGCTCTTGTTCAGCATCGTGGTGATCCCGATGACCTTCCTGGGAGCCACGTACTATCCGTGGGCCAGCCTGACCCCGATCCCCTGGCTGAAGACGCTGGTCCTGATCAACCCGCTCGTCTATATGAGCGAGGGATTCCGAGCAGCCCTGACCGAGGGGATCCCGCACATGGCGATGCCGGCGATCTACGGCGGTCTGGTGGTGTTCGCGGTGCTGTTGACCTGGCTCGGCGTCTCCGGGTTCAGCAAGCGCGTCCTGTCGTAGGGCTCCGCTCACCCCTCGCAGGGATCGCCGTCCGCTGCCTTCCCTCGACGCGTTCTCCGGCGGCGGCTTGTCGCGCCGAGAGAAGACGATTGGCTCCCCGTCACGCGGCCGTCACGGACTGGGACTGGGCGAGACGCTCGCACTGGGGCTGGGGGAGACACTGGCGGGAGGTGCGGAGGGTGTGGTGGCGGCTCCTCCTCCAGGTGCAGCGAGGATGGAGATCAGCTGGAGCGCGAAGGCCGAGCCGATGAGTAACGCCCCAATCACCGTGGCCCAACGCTCCCGTTCGCGTTCGCGAGATCCCCTGATGACCTGACTGGCTCCATAGATGATCACCAGAGCGCCCAGCCCTCCCAACACCAGCCCCGCCTCGTTCAAACGCCGGCTCAGCCCCGCCAGTGCGAGCAACATTGCGACCTCCGATCGCATCGGTCCCTGACCAGGTCGTCATCCTATCGTCGTCCCACGGACTCCAGATCGGGCCCCATCGGGAGGCCAGACGAGGTCGAGGACTTCGGACCAGAAGCCGGCTGCCCACGGCCGCCGGACCAGCACGTCCAAGCCAAGCGCCGTTCTGAACCCGGAGGGAGAAGCGACGTCTCGACATCCAATTCATCGTGGGCGTATCTGTGGGCGGCATCTGTCACTGGAGCATTTCGGTCATCGGCTTGATGCACGAGCAAGCGGTGAGACCGAGCGGCTCTAGGTGCCAGGCGTCCTCGATCGTGCGAAGCAGCGAATAGTGGTTGTAGGGAGTTCCGAAGGTGACGCCGGGCCGGGCCGCCGGCCCGGCCGCGATCGTCACCACGTGGCCCCCTATGGCCAGCGGGCAGCAGGTCGTGTCCGGGGTTGTGGCGACAGATGGGTGGCCTTCATCCCACGTCAGGAAAAGCGCCCCGGACGGCCCAAGGTGCGCCAGGATCGGGGGGAGAAGCTTGGAAAGGAACCGGTCGCCCTGCTCCACCCCGCAATCGTGCATGTCGTGGCACAGATCCGGAGTGATGAAGGCAAACCGGGGGAGCGCATGTCCCGCAAGGTCGGCCTTGAGCTCGGTCAGCGGGACGACCCTCCTGCACCGGCTGGGGTGACTGGTGATGTCGTCGAAGTACATGAATGGATCGTGCTTCTTTGCGTACTGGCCTGAAGCCGACCCGGTGAAGCACGGAGAGGGGAGATCCTCCATGTACGCCTTCCACGAGATGCCGAGGGCCTCGAGCTGATCGACGAGGTTGGGCGCGGAAACCGGGCAGTCGGTGCAGTCCGATCGGATCCCGAAGGTCGAGCCGCCGATCAGGGCCAGGTAATCGGGAAGCGACGGATGGGCAACGGCCTGGTAGTTGGTGGCGAGCGCGTACCGGTGAGCGAGCGAGTTGATGTAGGGAGCCTGGGAATTACCGATGATCTGGCTGAAGTCGTGGTTCTCCATGACCACAACCACGAGATGGGAGAAGTCGGGCAAGTCCCGTCCCGAGGGTGAGACAGAAGCGGAGGCTCCCTTACCGGTCGGGTTGGGATGACTTCGGACCGCAGATCCCGTGCATGCCGTGAGGACCAGCAACCAGGTGGCCATGGCTCGGCTCCAGCGCATGGCTCACACGGTAATGGCGCGACGCGGCGGGCGTGGCCAGTCCGGGTGCTAATCCGGTGAAAACAAGCGCTCCGGGGAAGAGCGATGCTGGCCTCCCTTCGAGGGCCTTAAGGCTGGGCGCGTCTCCTGGCGCTATTGATGCCGTGATTCCGTACTCAGGAGGGCGGCAGCTGGCTCGCTGCACTGGTCTTCCTCTTGTTGTCTGCGTTCGCCCGGTCGGCACTGGCCGACATCATCAGCCCGGCAGGGCGAGCCAGCTCATCCCGTGGGTGGACCCGGGCGACGTACCGCCAGCCCCTTGGATTGCGCGCCATGCGGCCCAAGCTTCACTGCGAACCGACGAGTCATCTCCGCAACGAGGACGAGCCCGCACAGGAGCGCCAAGATGCCTCGTCCCGATTGTTCTTAGGACATTCATGGACAAGCCTTGGTGCGGCGGATCGTGACCAACTCCGGGTCCTCCCTATGAGAACGTGCTCGATGCCTCCAATGTGTCCGGGCTCACGAGAGCGTGGTCGTACAAGACCGGGACGCCTCCCCGGTGGTGGCCCCAACGGCCTGGTGTCCGTGTGGTCTAGGAGACGCGACGCGGGTGGCGACCGGTCATACTGATCGACGAGACCGAGAGCTGGAAGGAGCGGGCGATGTCACTTCCGCAAACGACGAATGGCTACGGATTGGGGCCAGGCGAGGGCGAGGCCCTCTGGTTCAACGGCGGACTGGGCGTACTCAAGGCGACCAGCGACCAAACGGAGGGGCGTTTCGCCGTGATGGAGCTGCTGGCGCCCAAGGGATTCGCGTCACCACTTCACATCCACCGAGGGGAGGACGAGTTCTTCGTTGTCCTCTCCGGCGAGGTCCGTGTCCAGCACGGTGAGGCCGTGATC
>Ga0137373_10008946_pt1 | contig 10545 bp, 8 predicted proteins | sample SagtaG_5_FD_104912 | JGI IMG/M metagenome (GOLD analysis project Ga0137373, IMG submission 104912) | Vadose zone soil microbial communities from Sagehorn Ranch, Mendocino, California, USA - Sage1_R_80_16 metaG | ecosystem: Environmental > Terrestrial > Soil > Vadose zone | place: USA: California...
CCATCCCGGGCACGACTACGCCGAGGCGAACCTCCCCTTCGCGCTCGACCTCGAGCCGGGCAACGCCGCCGCGCGCGCCCAGCTCGCCGCCGCCCGCGCCGCGCACGCCCGCCGCGAGGAGCCCGCGCCCACGACGCTCGCGGACGAGCGCGCGGCGAACCCCTTCCTGCGCGCCGCCCAGCTCATCCCGGCGCTGCGCGCGCGGGGAGTGGACGTGGCGAGCCCCGCGGACGCGTTCGTCGCGCTGCGACGGCTCAGGGACGGCTGGCGATGAGGCGCGAAGCACGAGCCATCCTCGCGCTCGCCCTCGCGCTCGCGCCGCCCGCGGCGCTCGCCGGCGCCGGAAGCGTCGACCTTCGAGCGAGGGTGGTGCGCTGCACCGGGTCGGGCGCGCCGAGCCTGCGCGACGCCGCGGGCAACGTCATGGTGGCGCGCCTCGCCGCGGAGCGCGCGGCGAAGCGCGACGCGCGGCGGAGCTGCCTGGAGGCGCTCAGGGCCGTCCCCCTCCCGAGCGGCGCGACGCTCGGCTCGGCGCTCGCGGCCGACGAAGCGCTCGCCGCGTCCGTGAAGGCCCTCGTGAAGCGCGCGAAGGTCGCCGGCGCGCCCCGCTACTTCTCCGACGGCGGCGTCGAGCTCGACCTCGAGGTCCCGCTCGACGACGCGCTGTCGGCGCTCCTCTCTCCCGCGGCAAAGGCGCCGCCCGATGGGGCACCGCGATGATGCGCTCCCTCGCGGTCGTCCTCCTCGCCTCGGCCTCCGCCTCCGCCCTCGCCGACGAGCCGCGGGTCGTCGAGGCGGAAGGGCAGGCCGCCATCCTCGAGGGGGATCTCGCGGGCGCCCGCGAGCGCGCGCGCGACGACGCGCTGCGCGGGTGCGTGCGGCAGGTCGCCCTGGGCGTGGCGAGCGCCGCGACCGACCCGGACCAGGCGCACCTCCTCGCCGATCGTATCGAGGCGCGCGCCGAGAGCTATGTCCTGAAATTCTCAGCCGGGCCGGGCCGGCAGGACGGAAGCGCCTGGGTGACCAAGCTGCGCTGCGAGGTCGCGGTGGGGAAGCTCCTCGACGACGTCATGGCGGCAGGCATCGCGTACCGGCGCGAGGGCATGCCGCGCGCATCGGCGGTTATCGCGGAGGAGGGGCCGGACCACGTCGCGGAGCGCGCGTTCGCCGAGCGGCTGGAGCAGTGCGGGTTCGCGGTCGTCGCGGCGGATGCGCCGCCGGGTACTGCGGAGGTGGTGATCACGGGGCGCGCCACGGTGAGGCCGCTCGGCACGACGCAGGCCGAGAACGGCACCTTCTGGTCGGCCGCGGCGAGCGCCTCGGCGCGCGCCGTTCGCGCCGGCACGGGGGAGGTGATCGCCGTGTCCGAGATCGCGCCGCCGGCGTCGAAGGGCTTCGACCAGGCCGCCGCGGCGCGGAGCGCGCTCGCCGACGCGGGGCGCCGGCTCGCCGCCGACCTCTTCGCGAAGGTCGGGACCGCGTGGTCGAAGGACGCATCGGCCGGGCGGCGCATCGCGCTCGCGGTTCGCGGCATCGAGGGGTACGCGCGCCTGTCGGCCTTCGAGAGCGCGCTCGCGGCCGGCGTGCGCGGCGTGAGGGCGGTGAAGGAGAGGTCGATCGAGGACGGCCGGGCCGATCTGGAGGTGACGTTGACCGGGACCGCGCAGGCGTTCGCGACCGACCTCGCGACGCGCCGGCTCCAGGGCTTCGCGGTGAAGGTGCGCTCCGTCACCACCGACGCGGTCGAGGTCGACGTCGAATGATCCGGCGCCGGCCGTTCCCGGCATCCCAGGAGGGTGCCGCCGCGTTCGAGCACTGGAGTCACCGGCGCGACGCGGCGCAATGAGACGGTGACCTCCCGCATCTTCACGCTGCCGAACGCCCTCACCGCCTCGCGGTTCATACTCGCGCCGGTCTTCCTCGTCCTCTACGCGCGCGGCGACACCGTGCGCGCGCTCGCCGCCTTCGCGGCCGCCGCCTCCACGGATGTCCTCGACGGGCTCGCCGCCCGCGTGCTCGGCCAGTACTCGAGGCTGGGTGCGTTCCTCGACCCCATCGCCGACAAGTTCCTCGCAGCCTGCGCGCTCTTCGCGCTCTGGGCGCGAGGCCGCCTCCCGCTCTGGCTGCCGCTCCTCGTCATCTCCCGCGACGTGGCTCAGCTCCTCGGCGCCGCCGCCCTCCGCACCATCCACCGGCGCATCCCGGTCGCCCCGACCCGCATCGGGAAGTACGCCACGTTCTCGCTCGCCGTCACCGTGGTGCTGTCCCTCGCGTGGGAGCTCCTGGCCTGGCCGGCGGGCGAGGTCGCTCCCTACGTCGCCGCCTTCGGGCTCGTCACGGCGGAGTGCGTCGCCATCAGCTGGGTCCAGTACTTCCTGTTCTTCGTCCGGAGCGCCCGGATGCCGACGAGCGGGGACGCGCGTTGACCGGGCGCGCGCTTCGCCGCTAATGTCCGGGAACATGGCTGAGCCCGTCACCGCGAGCGCGCCTCGCCGGCGCACCGGCTGGATCGTGTTCGGGTGCGCGCTGGCGGTGAGGGTGGCCTACCTCGCCTGGCTCAGGTCGGACGAGGCGCTCTTCGCGATCCGGGGCGTCGACACGCGCGCCTACCTCGTCCGCGCCGCGGAGATCGCGGGGGGGGCGTGGACCGGGGGCGGCACGTTCCACAGCGCCTTCCTGTACCCCTACTTCCTCGCCCTCGCGGGCGGCCGGATCGCGGTCGCCACGCTCGTCCAGATGGTCCTCGATGCCGGGAGCGCGGTGCTCGTGTGGCGGCTGGCCCGCCGCGCCGCGGGCGAGCCTGCCGCGCTCGCCGCCGGCCTCCTCTACGCCTTCGGCGCGGTGCCCGTCTTCGCGTCCGCGACGCTCCTCTTCGATCCGATGGGGGTGCTGTTCGTGCTCGGCGGGCTCGACGCCTTCCATTCCGCCCTCGATCGGCCTTCGCTGGCGCGGTGGAGCGGCGCCGCGTTCCTGCTCGCGCTCGCGGCGACGGCGCGGCCGTTCCTGCTCGTGTTCCCGGTGCTCGTCCTCGCGGTGCTCCTCCGGAAGGCGGTTCCGCGCGCCCAGCTCGCGACCGCCGCGATCGGGCTCGCCGTGGGCGTCGGGATCGTGCTCGTCCCCATCGGGCTCGCGAACCTGAGGGCGAGCGGCGAGTTCCGCGTGGCTCCACCGAGCGGCGGCCTCGCGTTCTACCTGGGCAACAACCCGCTCGCCGACGGGACGCTCGTGTTTCCCTCTCACCTCGGGGTCCAGCCCGGGAGCACCGCGTTCACCGAGTCGGCCCTCGCGTACCCCTCGCGGCGCCTCGGGCGCCCCGTGACCGCCTCGGAGGCGTCCGGGTTCTGGTTTCGCGAGGGGCTGGCCTTCTGGCGCGCGCAGCCGCTGCGCGCGCTCGCGCTGACCGGGCGGAAGGCGCTCATGCTGGTGAACGCGGCGGAGGTCGGGGACAATTACGACTTCGCCCTGGCTCGCGAGCGAGTGCCCCTGCTGCGGTGGCTGCCCGGGGCGCTCGCGGTGCTGGCGCTGGCGCCCTGGGGGATCCTCCTCGCGCTGCGGCGGAGGGTGGCGGGATGGGTGCTCGCCATGGCCGCGCTCCACGCCGCCATCCTGCCGCTGTTCTTCATCACCGGGAGGCTCCGCTACGCGCTCCTGGCCCTGCTCTGCGTCTTCGCCGGGCTCGCCGTGGTCGACCTCTCGAGCCGGGTGCGCGAGCGGCGATGGCGCTCGCTCGCGCTCGCCGCGGCCGTGGTCGGGGCTGGTGGCGCGGTGGCTCTCCTGCCCCATGCGCCGCTCCGCGCGGGACCCGCCCCCCAGGCGCGCGGGCAGCTCGCGGCCGCCCTCCTCGGGTCCGGCCGTGGCAGCGAGGCGCTAACCGTGGTCGAGGAGGCCCTGGCGGAGACCCCGACCGCGCGCCTCCAGACCCTGCGCGGCGACATCCTGCGGCAGCTCGGGCGGCCCGCCGACGCCCTGGACGCCTACCGCAGGGCCATCGACCTCGATCGGCGAGCGGACGCAGCGCACCGCGGGCTGGAGCAGATCGCGTCGGTGCAGCCCAGCGCGCCAGAGCAGGAGCTGCTCCGGGAGGGGCGCGAGGGCACAGGCCCAGGGCCTTCCCTGGCGCTGGCCCGGCTCTACCTCGGCCAGGAACGCTGCGAAGCCGCCGTGACCTGGGCGCGCAAGGCGGTGGAGAGCGGCGGTGGGGACGAGGCGCTGTTCCTGCTCGCGGTCGCCGAGGGTCAGCGAGGCCGGCCCGGGGACAGCGTCCCGCTCTACGCGAAACTCCTCGCGCGCACGGCGCCGAACCCGATGCTCCTCACGAACCTGGGCTTCGCGCTCTTCGACGACGGCCGGGTCGAGGAGGCGAGGCAGCGGTTCGAGGAGGCGCTGGCGCTCGACGGCCGCTTCGCGCAGGCCCACTGGGGCCTCGGGCTCGTCCACAAGTTCGCCGGCCGGTTCGAGCTGGCGAGGCTGCATTACCGCGAGTTCATCGCGCTCGAGCCGCCCGATTCTCGCTGGATCGCGGTGGCGGAGAAGAACCTGCGGGAGATGGATCGTTACTGAGCTCAGCGGAGCTCGTAGAGCGCCTCGCAGTCGTTCAGGTACGCAGGGAGGGGCGCGAGGGCGCGCGGGAGGCAGGGCGTCGTCGTCCCCCACACGAGCGTCTTTCGACCGTTGTAGGGAACGCCCTCGAGCTCGTACGCGGTGAGGGCGCTGCCCTGCATCACCAGCTTCACCTCGCCCCTCGGCACACGTCCCTCGAGCGGCTGGTTCACCTCGAACATGCGGGTCGCGCGGCTGTAGTACAGGGTGTCGGGGTAGGCCGCCGCGACGTCGGCTCCGTGCCGCCGTCCTGCCGCTCGGCGAGCGAGAAGAGATGTCCGATCGCGCCCCAGGCAGGGAGGGTGAGCAACGCCGCCGCGACCGCCGTGGACCCGGCGCAGGTTGCGAGGGCGCTCCAGCCGCCGAGCAGGACCAGCGGCAGGATCAGGAGTGGCGCCGCGGTGATCTTCGTGGCGAGCGCGGCGCCGGCGACGAGCCTCAGAGCCCCTGAGACACGCGCCGCTCGGGGCGTCGAGCTACCATCAAGGCAAGGGCGCTTGCGCAGGCAGAGAGCGAGAGCAGGAGCGGCTCGGGCTTCACGCAGGCGAGGTGTGGCGGGATCGTCGCCGCAAGGGAGGGGTGAGCTGCGCCGCGCTCGCCCCAGCCAGGCTCCCCGTCGTCGCGAGCGCAACCCTGCCGAGCAGCACCAGCGATGCCGCGTACAGCGCGAAGAAGACGTAATTCATCGCGTGCAGGTAAAGCTCGGGGCGACGCACAACGTCCGCGACCAGATCCCCCAGTCCAGCGATCGCATGGGCGCCGCGGAGGATGGCGGCGCCGAGCAGCTGGACGGACGTCCCGGGATGATCCGCGTGGGCCCGGCGGGTTCATTCGTTGTTTGACGCAGCATCGAGCTCCATGAAGGATAGGGCGAGAGAGGGCAGGCGCCGGACCGACCCTTTTCAGGGGAGGGAGTTTACGACAGGCATGAGTAGATTTCGCCCGCCCATGGGGCGAATCCTGAAGCTCGTCGTCTCCGATTTCCATCTCGGGAAGGGCCCGTACCGCGAGGATGGGTCGGTGAACGTCTTCGAGGACTTCCGTTGCGACGGGAAGTTCGCCGAGTTCCTCGACTATCACCGCGCCGGGGACCACGCCGACGACGAGGTGGAGCTGGTCGTCAACGGCGACTTCTTCAACCTCCTGTCAGTCGATCTCGAGGGGCGGCTCAGCGACGCCATCACGGAGCGCGTCGCCGTCGAGAGGACGGATGCCATCATCCGGGGACACCCGCTCGTGTTCGAGGCGCTGAAGCGGTTCGCGGCGGCGCCTGGCCACGGCGTCGTCTTCGTCATGGGCAACCACGACCCCGGGCTGCTCTTCCCGGGCGTGCGCGAGGCGGTGACGAGGGCGGTGGGCGGCAAGCACGCGTACGTGCTCGACGGCTACGACTTCGACGGGGTTCACGTCGAGCACGGCATGCAGCACGAGCCGATGAACGCGTTCAACCCGAAGCGGTACTTCGTCGAGCGCGGCGGCGAGCTCGCCATCAACCTGCCGCTCGGGTCGCGCTACATCATCGAGGTGCTGAACGGGGAGAAGGCGCTCAGGCCGTACATCGACAAGGTGGCGCCGTTCCGGCGGTACTTCATGTGGGCGCTCTTCAACGACCCGGCGGTCGTCTTCAACATCTCCGCCAAGAGCCTCCACTTCGGCGTGCGCGCCTTGCTCAAGAAGATCCCGCACGTGGACGAGGTCTCGCCGCGGCAGATCCTGGAGCGCCTCGTGCTCTTCACGGCCTTCCCGACGCTCGAGCGCGAGGCGAAGCACCTCCTCGCGCGGCGCGGCTTCAACACCGTCATCATGGGCCACACGCACGTGCCGCTCTACCGCGAGTACGCGCGCGACAAGGTCTACATCAACACGGGCACCTGGAACCCGATGACCTCGCTCGACATGGGCAACCTGGGGCGGACCGAGGTGCTGACCTACGCGCACGTGGAGTGGGTGGACGGCACGCCCCGCGCCCGCCTCCGCGAGTGGCGTGGCCTGCAGCGCCCGGCCGAGGACGTGTTCTTCTGAAAGAAAAAAGAACGCTTTTGATTTCGCTCAAGTGTCCCGCGTTCATGTGGGAGGTGGGTGCTGGCAAACCCACACGCGGTGCGGGGTACTAGTGAGCGATGCTTCTGAACGCGCTCGTCGCTCTCGCGCTCCTCGTGCTGCTGGTCGGGACGGCGCGCGGCGCGGACGACATCGCCCTCCGCCCCGCGCATAACGCCCCGCTCGTCCGGGCGGAGCCGCGCCAGCCCGAGGCCACCGCGCATCCATCCGCACCCGCGCGGCCGGTCGCGGCTGCAGACCCCGTCGGCCGCGAGCGCCACATCTTCGAGGACGTCGCGGGACGCCACGCGCACGGTGGGGTGGTAATCGCGGGCACCGGGTTCTTCGCGCTCAGGATGGTGCACGGCCTCTCGACGACGTCCGGCCAGCCGCTCCTCTCGCGCTTGAAGAGCGGCCTTGGCATCGGCGAACGCGACCTGGCTCCGGTCGCGACGATCCGGGAGGGCGGCGCGCAGCTCGGCATCCAGGGTCACTTCTAGCGAGCCACGTCGCTGTCTCGTTGACACTCCCGGATGGCGCGGGTAGAAACGCTGCGCTTCAGGCCCGTAGCTCAGTGGTAGAGCACTGCCTTGACACGGCAGGGGTCGGCGGTTCGAGACCGCCCGGGCCTACCAATTCTGGAGGGACTCGCCTCACCGGCTGAGTCCCTCTTTCTTGGCGGGGGATGCGCGGCGAGACGCGGTCTCGCGGCCCGCCGGGCGCCGGTCAGGGGCGCGCGGCGCGCTCCAGCCGACCGGGGGCCAGGAAGAGCCACGGGTAGGACGTGTGCATCCAAGGCCTGCCGTCGGGCCGTGGCGGCGGTCGGTCACCTTCGCTGAACACGACGCAGGGCCAGTCGTCGGGGGCGAGCAGGTGTCTCACCTGGGCGCCTGCCTGCATCGCCCTCCAGGTCAGGGGGTAGTCGTAGCTGTCGCCGCCGATGAGGAGCCCGAGCCGGTCGCAGCTCGTCGCCGCGAGCGCCGCGAGTGCGGTCTCCTGCGCGAAGGCGATCGGCCCGTGGATGGAAGCGTAATAGGACGCCGGGGAGGCAGCCGCGGCGATCCCGCCCGCGTCCAGCGTGGGCCGGCGCGTCTCGTTGTGCAGGGCGACGTAGGCGCCGTACACCGCCAGGACCGCCATCGCCGCCGCCGTCGACCAGCGCTTCCACGCCGTCGTGCTCGAGCCGGCGAGCGCGCCGAGCGCGATGGCCGCGATCGCGAAGAGCGGGAGCTGGAGCCGGGAGACCCACATGTTGTCGCGGAAGACGAAGTGGAAGAACACCCAGGAGGCGCACAGCGAGACGCAGGCCATCCGCGCGACGCGAGGCAGCCTCCGCCAGCGCGCGGCGCCGACGATCATCAAGATCGCGACGAGCGCGACATGCCAGGGATTGCCTACGAAGTCCTCGTGCACCTTCCACCTCGTCTCGGCGCACAGCGATCCGGGGGTCCCGCACGCGAACGAGCCACCCGGCGGGACGAACGCCGCTTCGACGGTGTCCGGCACCGGAACGTGGCGCACGAGCCCGCGCGCGACGTTCTCGAGGCGGTCCGCGATCTCCCCCGTGCCGAGGTAGACGAACGGAGCGTAGATCGAGGAGTCGCTCGAGACGCCGCTCCCGCGCAGCATGCGCGCGGGGACGAACGTGACGCCCACCACGATGGCCGCTGCGGCGATCCCTCGCCCAAGCTCGAGCCACCTCCAGCCCCGGAGCGCCCGGAGCGCGGCGACGAGCGCGATCGCACAGAACGGCGCGACGGCGACGAGCGCCGTCGGCTTCACCAGGAGCGCGCCGCCGATCGCCATCCCGACGAGCGCGATGTCCGGCCACCTCCAGCGCGGACGGGCGTGCAGGAAGCGGAGCGAGGTCGAGAGCAGGCCCATCGCCATGACGGCTGCGACGAGGTCGTTCTGCGTGCTCGACGCCTGCAACAGCCCCATCGGAATGCTCGCGACCATCACCGCCGCCCAGGGCGCCACCCGCCGTGGCGCGCCGAAGGCGCGCGCGAACGCCGGGGCCGAGCACGCCAGGATCACCCAGGCGGCGAGCTGGACCAGGTTGGCGAGCCGGTCGGATCCGGCGAGCACCTGCACGACCAGCAACAGGTACTCCGCGCCCGGAGGGTACACGAGCTGCCTGGCGTTGCTCGTCGGGTACGCCGCAACCGAACCGTGCTGGATCCAGTGGGCCACCCGGGCGAGGTGGTACGTCATGCTGTCCCAGTTGTTCGGCAGGTACTCGTTCGCCGACGCGGCCACGATGCATCCGAGCACCGCGACGAAGACGACTGGCGGCCGAGCGATCGCGCGGATGGAGAGGAGACGCGGCACGCGGCCGCGGCGCAGCGCGACCGCCGCGGCGATGACGCCAAGGGCGCCGTGAGCGGCGAGGATCCCCGGGCGCGCCACCGCATGGAGTGGAGACAGGCCCTGCACGAGCAGGGCCTCGAAGCAGACGACGGCGGCGCCGGCCACCGGGAGCGCGAGCCCGAGCGGGCGCCGCCGGAGAGTGCCGAGGAGGACGAGGGCCGAGGCGAGCGCGATCGGCAGCGCCGCGAGTCCGGTGATCATCTCCATGGGCCGCAGGCTAGCCGACGTCGCCGGTGGACGGCAACGAACGGCGCCTTCGTGCCCCGAAGCGGATTCACATGGTCAGGCCGGTTCGGATTCCTTGGGATGCCGCGAAGCGGCGATCGGGTCCACGGCCCACGCGACGCCAAGCAGGAGGAACGGCTCGACGCAGAATCGCATCCGATTTCCCTCTATCCCATCGACCAGGAGAATCAGGAGGAGGGCCCAGGCGACGCAGAAGGACATGAGCGCCAGGGTCTTCCCGCCCGCGCCGAGCGACCGCCTCTGCCGCCACATGACGAGACCAGGGGCGATCACGACGAGCGGCAGCGTGAACGCAAGGCCGGTGGTGGCGGGTGGAAGCTGGCCCTCGAGGACACCAGGAGCTCGTTTCCGGAAACGTTGAACCACGAGGAGCTCGTACAGCTCGGGCCAGGCGCCCCCGTCCCGTTCGCGAACATCGGTCACGTCCCAGGTGATCCCGTCGGTGTACGGACTCCGGCCGGCATACGTCGTGAGCCCGATCAGATAGTGATACGCGGCTCTCTTGAGAATCAGCCCGGGTTCCGCTCGATATTCGCGAACCGCTGCCTCGCGGAGGGCGCGACACGCGTCGATGACCACGAAGTGATTCCAATTCGGCGACCCGTCCACCTTCTGGGCTTCCGCAATCCCGGGATCGCCCCGGAGCCGCAGTGGCACGAGCGAATTCGCGACCGCGGCCAGTTCGGGGTTCAGTCTCCTGTGCGCGGTCCGCACGAAGACCTCCCTAAAGAACCGATTTTCGATGGGGAGCCCCCGGCTCAAGCTGAACCCTTCCCAGCTCGAGAACCCGAAGAACCCGAACCGGACCAGGTTCTTGACGGGCCAGGCCACGACGAGGATGAGACCTACCCCGGCAATCACTGCATGACTCCGCCACCGCGCCCTCATCTGGCGCCACGCCAGCCCGGTCACGAGCAAGAGGACGGCCGCGAACCATGCGGGATGGAACAACGTCCGGAAGTTGACGAGAAGCACCGCGGGCGCGACGAGAAACGCGAACCGGCCCGGAGAAGGCTCTTCGAAGAAGCGCAACGCGGCAGCGGCGAGCGCCACGAGGAGCCCGAGCTCGTAGAGCGGATAGAAGAAGGACGCAGTCGTGGCGTACGTGAACGGGTTCAGCACCACGAGCGCCAGCGCCGCCCATCGCAGGAGACGGTTCTGGACGAGCCGGGCGGACAGGAACCACAGCGCCGCGACCGCCAGGATGCCGACTGCGAATTGCACTGTGGCTGCGATCGTCTCGGGGGGTAGACGAGACGCGTCGGACGCTTTCAGGATCAGCGCGAGCAG
>Ga0137373_10008949_pt1 | contig 10543 bp, 10 predicted proteins | sample SagtaG_5_FD_104912 | JGI IMG/M metagenome (GOLD analysis project Ga0137373, IMG submission 104912) | Vadose zone soil microbial communities from Sagehorn Ranch, Mendocino, California, USA - Sage1_R_80_16 metaG | ecosystem: Environmental > Terrestrial > Soil > Vadose zone | place: USA...
ACACGTTTAACGAGGGTCGTTATGGTATGGCCGCCTTCCATGCGGCAATGGCGATAACCGACGTGACTGGCGCAAAAGCCGTGGGGGCCATGGCGGTAAAAGCTAGTTTAAAATCGTTGGCAAAAACCGAGGTCGGGAGGGCGATTACAAAGACAGCCGAGCGTAAAGCCGCGACTGGCTACAGATACGTGAGCAGGGCTGAAGCAAACTCAATTCGTGAGACAGGAACGATACCAACGGTAGGCGCCGATAAGCAAGCCAAGAATGTGTTTTTCACGAATGAGCGTTTTAGCACCGGAGCTGAAGCGAAGACTGCTCTTTCTCTTGACAAGACGCCACAATTCCGAGTCGAATTTGACCTGAAGCAGGCGCCGGCAGGCTACGGCGGACTTACGGAAGGCGGTCACGTCGAATTTACTCTCCGCGAAGGTGCGCAACCAATAACCGCAAACAAACTCACTCCTCTCGATGACGCTTTCTCTCTGGATCAAGCCTCGCGACATACCCCACCCAAGTATGATCAATAGTCATATAGACAGGCGGACCAATGGACCGTAGCGCCCTCTAATCGCATATCAACCCATGACAATTTTCCCATTTCCAGCTAAACGTCACAACCTTTCCTAATGACTCCCGCTAGCCGTAGGGATTTCGCTATGAAGCTCCCAGGATTGGCGCCATTGTACCAGAGCATCTTTCAGCATTGAACAATAGCTTATGATGACGATTTACCGCCTTCAGTTGGATAAAGATTACATCGCGGAGGTGCAAAAGGCGACGCAAGCGAGTGACAAGTTTGGTATCGAACCGACACATGGTGTTTTTGGCTCCGCAGAATGGTGGGCGCACATCCGTGATGGCACACTTCCTGTGCACCACTTAAAGGGAACGATTGCCAGCGTTCACATGGGCAGCATGAACGACTGGCCGGAATTTACTCTGCGCACTGAAAACGGTGAAGAATTCACTTGGTCCCGTTATGCAAACTGCCCCGAGTTCGCAGAGCTATACACAGTGGGCCGTGGGATTGAACTAGATTATATTGTTCAGCGGCACCGCGCGACATCCTTCGGTCCCGGCACCCACGTGAGGATACCGATTGAAATTCGGGTCGAGGAAAATTTCGTGGGGGATGGAAAATCTCGCGGGCAAGAACGCCCGCCGATGGAAACGCGCGCGCAAGCACGAACATAGACATTGAAATAGAAAATAGAACCTGAATAGAGAACCTGAATAGGGTCGCGTCTCAAACTTTGTACATTCGAATATCCAACAAAGTTCCTAACGAGTCCTCTGCCTTCACGTCTGGCATCGGGCATCGGGGTCGGGTAAAATGAAAGCAGCCTTTCAGTGCATAGAGTGGAGAAAAAAAGGAAGGAGCTGTTTTCATGAATTACGTTGGAGTAGACATTCACAAGAAGTATAGTGTGCTTTGCGCAGTGGATGAGCGAGGCCGGAAGTTGCGGGAAGCCCGCGTGGAGGGCAACGCGCCTTTTGGTTTCGCTCAATTTTTTTCTGGCTTGGGAGGGCCAAACAAGGCGGTAGTGGAAGCGTGCTGGAATTGGGGCCTCATTCACGATGAGCTTGAAGAGCTCGAAGGGATAGAGGAGGTGGTGCTGGCCCATCCCTACAAGACGCGGCTCATTGCCGATGCGCAAATCAAGACGGACCGGCTCGATGCGTACGCATTGAGCACGCTGTTGCGGGGCAACCTGGTGACGCGCGCCCATGTGCCGCGCCGCGAGACGCGAATGCGCAAAAATCTTCGGGATAATCTAGATTGCTCGACCAAATGCTAAATTTTTGACTAGATTGCGTTGATACATGCCAAAGCTCATTATCAGCGGGACTGCGCATGACCTCGTCGAAGATCTGATTACGATTGGGCGCGGTCCGGACAACACGATAAGCATTAATGATCCCTCGGTCTCGACTCGTCACGCACAGTTGGAGCTGGCTGGCGAAACCTACCGGTTGAAAGATCTCGATTCGACCAATGGCACACGCGTTAACGGGATCCCGGTCACGGAAACCATGCTGCGTTTTGAGGATCGGATTCGATTTGGCGCGGCCGAAGCCCGCTACGAACCGGACACGAGGGGATCGCAACCGTTACCTCAGCCTGAGGAGATTAGAGCCAGACCGGCGGAATTGAGCACGGCACCTGCCGATTTCGCCAATGCATCCCCATTTGCGGTTCAAAAAGGGCAGAAAGACTCATTCCGTAATGCCACTTTTGTCGGCCTTGGAATTGTGTTGTTGGTATTTCTTGGCAGCATGATTGCAGTGCTCATGATGCACGCGCCGGTGCTGTAAGGCGTTATTCCGAGCGCAGCGGTGCGCGGTCGAGGAATCTCATTAGTAAAAGAACGCTCGAACTCAATTGCACGTTCCCTGAAGAGCAGTAAGAGATGATGTTTCGACCCATCGACTTCGCTCAGGGCAAGACTGCCGCTCTACATGACAAAAATGCAAAAGCGCCTGCTTCTTTTCGATATCGATGGCACCCTCATCCATTCGGGGGGTGCCGGCATACACGCGCTGAAAGCCGCGTTTAGAGAGCGCTTCGGCATCGCCGACGATCTCCACGATATCGAAATCGCGGGTATGACCGATTCGGGCATCGTCGTCAGCATTCTGAACAAGCACAAAATTCCCGGGACCAACGAAAACGTGAGCGCGTTCCTGGACAGTTACGTGCATTTTCTCTCGTTGGAATTGCCACGTCGCAAAGGAAAACTGCTTCCTGGCGTGCTCGAGTTGCTACAGCGGCTCAAGTCGCGACCGCATCTCGTGCTGGCACTGCTCACTGGCAACGTCTCCCGCGGCGCGCAGCTAAAGCTCGAGCATTATGGGGTCTGGCACTTTTTCGAATTCGGCGCGTTTGCGGACGATCATCGCGACCGTAACCGGCTTGGACCGTTCGCTCGCGCGCGAGCAAGAGAAAGGCACGGCCTCGAATTCTCCGCTTCCGAGATCGACGTGATTGGCGATACGCCGCGCGATATTGCCTGCGGCAAGGCATTGGGCGCGCGCACTGTTGCGGTCGCAACCGGCACATGGAGTCGCGATCAACTCGCAACTTATCAGCCAGATTTTCTGATCGATGATCTTTCCGATGTGGAAACCGTGATCGATACGCTCGGATGGTGACCGGTTGACGGCTGGAGGGCTAAAATGAACACGAACCTCGCTTCAGCCCGCCCGGTGCCGCGACTAGACCGTCCCGTAGCGCAGGTCTAGCGGCATTGATCGAAGCAATGCAAAAACCGGAAGCCTAAGGGGGGATTCCAAGGAGAGAATTGGGGTCAGGTAGCATTGAAGTACGGGCCAAACCACACGCTAAAAAGGAGACTGCTGTTCATGGTGCCTGACCCCTATTCCCTATTTGGCTTTCCAGACAGCAAAAGGCGCGTTCATCGTGATTTGCGTCAGTCGGTGTGGAGTTACTGGTGTCCCCAATTGTCGTGTACGCTAGGATGTTCCAGCCCGCGCGGTGAATCAGTCGTCTTAACCCTTCGCCTGAGAATATCCAGAAATTGGTGCTGTCGTTATTGCATTCCTCTGGCCCGAGCAGATATGCGACCGGATACTTTGCAAGAGAGCGACCATCAGGCGCCTTTCTCGCTACGCGCGTCCCGAGAAAGCAGTATCTTGCAACTCGAGCGAGCTTCTCCAAGACGAAGAAGGGATTTTTCAAATGATAAAGAATCCCGAGAAGAAATATCGCATCGTACCTCTCGCTTGGCACGGAAAATTGGGAATCCAAATCAATCGCCTGAATTGTGACGGCGGAATTCAACGCCTCTTTTAATATTCGGATACCCTCCATGCGATTGAAATTGGTGGATTCAAAATCGATTGCATCTACGGAGAAGCCCATTTTCTCCAGAAAGAACGCAAGGTCGCCATCAGCAGTTCCAATGTCCGCCAGCTTCGCATTTGGTCCTTGGCATAATTTGAGCAAATCAAATCCGTTTTGAGCCAAAAGCTGGTCCAATGGTTTCAGATTTCTCAGCGTCGGGTACGGGTACCAAAATGATTTCGGGCGCTGCCCGAGTTTCACTGCCCAGAGACTTCGTTCTGTCGTAAGGGCGGCTTGGTAGAGCGGGGACTTCGGCTGCTTGCTCGTCTTCGTGCGCTTTCCTTTCCAGCGGCGATATGTGCATTCCGCCACGGCCCTAGCTGCTCCTCGCATTCGAGAACGGAACCAATGATTCAGCGGCTCCACCAATCTCATCTTATACTGCGGCGACTGTCTGCCAAGCAAGATTTATGGTTGCAACGGTTGAAGTTTCAATTTAGAACGGGCCGATGAAATATCAGCAGCGGCGAATCTTTTCGCTAACCGAAGGCTCGCATAGCTTGCAAAATATCAGCCGGATTTCCTGATCGATGACCTTTCGAATGTGGAAGGTATAATCGATACGCTCGGATGGTGATTCATCGACGATTGAAGGGTTAAATGAAAAAATCCGCCTCTCCCGGCACCCCAATGCCGCGCAAAGACCGCCCAAATGTGTTACCGCTCGAAGGCGAGATCGACCTGCACGTTTCGCCTACCGTCACGGCGTCCCTTAACGCAATGATCGAGAAAAAGCCCAAACGACTTGTGGTCGATCTTTCCCAGGTCACCTACATCGACAGCGCGGGACTGGCGGCATTTATTGAAGCGATGCAGAAGGTCGAAGGCTACGGCGGCAAATTCGCGCTGGCTGGCTTGCAGGAAACCGTGCGCTCGATTTTCGAAATCTCGCGGCTTGATCAGGTGTTTCAGATTTTCCCAGACGTGGATGCGGCACTCGCCGCAGCTTGAACCAAAATCTCCAAAGTTCGCTTAACATTTGCTGAAATGTCGAACTGCGCCGCGCACTCGCCATTTGTCGGTCTGGCGGCGGCACGCCGTGCTGCATCCGCCCAGAAGCGGATCGCGTCGCGCAATGCCTCTATGTCGTTTGCGGAATCGACGATTGATCCGTGGACCCCATCGGCAATAATTTCGCTAAAGCCATTACTGCTAGTTGTGATTACCGGAATTCCGCAAGCGAGTGCTTCCAGACAGGCGTTAGAAAACGGATCGTAAATCGTCGGCAGAATGAAAATGTCCGCCGCCGCGTAAATGCGCACCAGATCCGGCATCTGGCCAAGAAACTGGATGCGTTTTGATTTGTAATAGCGCTGATTTCCCCGACCGGCGACGAGCAAACGCATTTTTCGATTGTGGCACAGCGCCATCGCTGCGATCGCGAAGCGCAAACCTTTTCGTTCCCATCCGGAGCCAGCGAAAAGCAACGCGATCTCGCCAGGCTTCACTTTCAATGCGTCACGGGATTTTTCCCGGAGCTCTGGATTGAAACGAAATTGCCCGAGCGGGACTCCGTTTCGAACAAGGGCGATATTGTCCGCGGGATAGCCGTAAAGATCGACAATTTCGCTTTTGACCATTTGCGAATTAACGATTACGCGGCCGGCGCCACGATTTGCGAAGAGAGCTTCCTCGAGTTGCAAAATGTCGCGATGCTTGCGGTTCAGCCCTCGAATAAAGCGTTCCAGCGGTATTTCAAATTTTCTTCTGCGAGCTAACCAGGCGCGATGGACACCGTCACCAGCGCGATAAACGTCGCAATTCCAGACGCGCTCAAGGCTCATCAAGACATCGCAGCGAATCTGCGGTTGTACTTGTTTTAAATCGTTAGCGAACCCCATTACCGATCCGGACCGCAAGCGGCAGAGTGCTCCGAATGGCCACTCGGTCTGCGGCCAATCTTTTGTCGTAATGAGCTGCGCATCTTGTCCGGCGTCGACCACTCCGCGCGCAAGCCGTTTCAAGTACGCTTCCGCGCCGCCGGTCTGCGAATAACCGCGGCGGACAAAACCGATGCTTAGCTTTCTTGTCATATCGAACAGAGTAGAGACATTCCTTTCCTTCTCCGTTCAAGACGACACTTTACTTGATCCACGTTCACCAGAATAATTGTAACCCTATGCCGGGTGAAATCTTAAACGCTCCTGTGCAAGCGCGTCCCGCCTCGACTGTGGCACGTACGTTACCCAGGCATTTGCTCTATTCGATCTTCGCACGCATCGGCGGCTCGGGGCTGGACACGGATGCGTTTGAAACCTTGCGAGCGTCCTATCGCGGCGGATTTCTGGGAAAAGCAATCGCTTACGACAACCGGCAGAAGGAAATTCCCGCATCGCTGATCCACTCTTTGCGCTGGCATCCTGTGCGCCTGCTCTCATTTTTCGATCGGCCCTATTATTACGGTGCGAAAAAAAAATATCTTGATTGGATCGCAGCCCGGCATCTGGCAACTGAACGTTACGATCTTTTTCATAGCTGGTCGGGCGACTGTTTGCGCTCGCTTCAAGTGGCGAAAAAACGCGGCATCCCCTCGATCGTCGAAATCCCGACCTGGCATCGCGATGGCGGGAAAGTGAACGTCAACCGCCGCGAAACTGCTGAATCGGCAAGCAACACTTCGGGATTTCGAAAGTGGAAAGCAGGATTGTTGCTCGACCGCAAGCGCTTCGTTGAAGAATATAAACTCGTCGATCTGCTGCTCGTTTTATCTGAGACGGCAGCCAACACCTTTCGCATGCGCGGTTTCCCGGAGGAAAAGCTATTTTACCTGCCGCGTGGGGTAGATGTAGAACGCTTCAGGCCGGGTCAGCGCCCGGCGAAATTCCGCGCGGTCTTTTCCGGCGCGTTGATTAAGCGCAAGGGTATCCACCATGTGCTCGAGGCATGGCATCGCCTCAATCTGCCAGATGCCGAGTTGTGGCTGGTCGGTTCAGTGCATGACGAGGCGAAACCGTATCTCAAGCAATTCTGGCGCGATAATATTCGTGTTGTGGGATTTGTGCGCGATCCGGAGACTTATCTCAGCCAAAGCACGGTTCATGTTTTCCCGTCGCAATGGGAGGGCAGCGCCAAAGTCACGTATGAAGCAGCTGCCTGTGCGTTGCCGCAGGTCACCACGCGCGAGGCAGGGGACGTCGTGCGCGATGGCGAGGAGGGAATTATCGTGCGACCGCGAGACGTTGACGCGACCGCCGAGGCGCTCGAACATTTGCATCGGCATCCCGAAATCGTCGAGCGGATGGGCAGCGCAGCGAGGCGCCGCGTAGTTGAAAATTTTACCTGGGATCATTTTCGAACGCGATTGCTGGACGCTTACGAAATCGCCATGCGAATGGCGCGATAATTTCCAACCAAAAGAATGGCGATTCCCGATTTGCCATTCCCCAGGCCGGTTAGAAAACCGCTGCTCCTTGTGAGTCCGTGAATATTCTGCTCCTTCAACTCAAACGGATCGGCGATCTAATCCTGACGACTCCGGCCATCGCGACCTTGCGCACAAATTTTCCTGATGCGCGAATGACGTTGGTCGTTTCCCGTGAATGTGCCGATCTGCTGCCAGCCATCTCAAATGTCGACCGAATCCTGCTCGCGCGGCGTAATTTGTCTGACCTTGCCCTGTTTCTTGCCGTCGCCCGCGAGAAATTTGATTACTGCATTGATTTCACACGGAATGATCGCTCCGCGTTTCTTTCGTTTTTATCCGGCGCCCAAAAACGCATCGCTGCTTGCCGGACGCGCGTCCGCTCAAGGATCCGGGCTCGCGTTTATAGCGACCCTATAAAGCTTAGCATGCGAGACATGCACACAATAGACTACAATCTCGCTTTACTTGGGCCGGTCGGAATCCGTGATGCTTCCCGCGCGCTTCGTCTGGAATTGCCACAAACAGCACGCGAAAAAGCGACTGCGCTTCTGCGGGATACGCAGATCAGCAAACCTTATGTCATTTTTCATCCGGGGTCCGCGCGTCCGGAGAAATTCTGGGAACCGCAACGTTGGGCCGATATAATCGATCACGCTCGATCCAACTCGCGCATTAGCGCCGTGCTTACAGGAGGCGCTTCGAAGCCTGAACAGGAACATCTTCGTCAAATCAAGAGTAAATTGCAGCAATCGGCCGTCGATCTTTCCGGAAAAACAGATTTGCTCACTCTCGCCGCGCTGATCGATCAGGCCCGCCTCCTTGTTACGGTCGATTCGGCTCCGATGCATCTCGCCGCCGCGACACACACTCCCCAGGTGATTCTTTTCGGCCCTACGAATCCGTTTCACTGGCGACCGCTGGAAAGTCCTGCACTGATTTTGCACGGGGAGTCGGCCACTCCGTTGACCGAGTTTTCTGACATTCGGCCACGCTTACCAATGCGCCAAGTCTCGACGGAAGCGGTGTTTGGTGCTATGGATTCGCTGCTGTCTCCTCAAGCGACGACGCAAACTCCATGAAGAACGGAAAAACCGGCAAAAAAAAGCCCTCGTTTTGGCAAACTCTTCGGACGGCATCGGGCCCGTACCGGCGGCTCTATAGCTACGTCAAGCCATACAAATGGCGGTTTGTGCTTGGCCTGTCGTTTGGTTTCGCCTTCGGCATGGTCAATTCGTTTGTTCCCCTAGCCGTCCTGCAAGTATCCACCTTTATTTTCCACGGCGCGGCGCCCAACCCACGCGCTCTCCTGACCCATCATGAGATGTTGAATGTGGGTCCAAAGATCGACTCGATCATTTGGATTTGCCTCGCTATCCCGCTTGTCATGACGGTGCGCAGTCTTTGCAACTACGGCAACGCTTACTACATGAACTGGGTAAGCAATAAAGTAGTTACTGACATCCGGAACCAGCTCTTCGGCAAGATTGTGCATCACTCCATGGATTTCTTTAACAAAATGCGGGCTGGATTTCTCATGTCACGCATTACCAACGACACCCGCGGCATGCAGATGGCGCTGACCACCGTGAGCAGCGATCTTTTTAAACAGCCAATCGCGATCCTTGGCGCAATTATTGTTCTCCTCCTGATGGATTGGAAGTTTACGGTAGTAACTCTGATTCTCTTTCCGATTTGCCTGCTACCGATCCGCATTTATGGACGGCGCGCCCGCAATGCGGTGCGAAATGAGCAGGAAGACATGGGCCAAATGGTCGTGATCATGCAGGAAACGTTCGCCGGCATTCGGGTCATTAAATCCTTCAGCCGGGAAGAGCATCAGGAGAAATCGTTTCGCCGGAGCAATCAGCTGCAATTCTCGAACATGATGAGAATGATCAAATCCATGGAAGCGGTCGGGCCGCTAGTGGAAACGATCGCGGCGGCAGGAATCGGTCTGGCGTTGCTCTACGTTTACACCGTCAATCTGAGCGCTGGACGGTTTTTTGGATTGATTTCGGGGATTTTTGTCCTCTACGAGCCAATCAAAACGCTCAGCAGAATCCACGTCGTGATGCAGCGGTCGCTCCAAGCCACCACTGAGGTTTTCAGAATTTTGGACTTGGACCCGACTGTGAAGGACACCCCAAACGCGATTGAATTGCCTTTCTCTAAAGGTCGGCTCGATTTTGAAAATGTCGTCTTTCGCTACGCAAACACCGTCACCGACGCGGTCAAAGATCTGAATTTGCACATCGAACCAGGCAAGACGTACGCGCTCGTCGGCGCAAGCGGCGCTGGGAAAAGCACGATCCTCTCCCTCATCCTGCGCTTATACGATCCGACTTCCGGGCACGTGAAAATCGACGGCCGCGATTTGCGCACAATCACCCAAAACTCCTTGCGCCAACAAATTGGTCTCGTGACCCAGGAGACATTTCTATTTCACGATACCATTTTTAAAAATATTCAGTTCGGACGGCTCGACGCCACGGTGGAAGAAGTTTATGAAGCGGCGCGCACCGCCTTCGCCCACGATTTCATCATGGCGCAACCGAAAGGCTACCAAACAATCATCGGTGACAAGGGCTGTCTCCTGTCGGGCGGTCAGCAGCAGCGTCTCGCGATTGCGCGAGCCGTTCTGAAAAATGCGCCGATTCTTCTACTGGACGAGGCGACATCCTCGCTCGACTCCGAATCGGAAAAGCAGATTCAAAAGGCGCTTGAAAAGCTCACTGCCGGACGAACCGTAATCGCAATTGCTCATCGGCTCTCCACAGTTTTATCGGCCGATCAAATCGTGGTGATGGATTCCGGCCGGATCAAAGAGATCGGCACACACTCCGAGCTGCTGGAGAAATCCGGTTACTATCGCCGGCTGTACGACCACCAATTCAATCGTGTTCAGGACGAAAACGTTCCCGAGTCGGGCATTCTTGTAGAGGAGCTTGTTTAGTTATTTATTCCTGTGACAACTGGCTTGTTGCCGGTTCAATGGCACCAAGTGCCGTTGCTACAAATAAAACCAACGCTTTCCATTTCGCGCGTTCCAAATTAGCCTCGGGCCAATGCCGTTCAATATCGACCTGCATACGCATTCCTTCTTTTCCGGAGACGGCGTTTCGAGCCCGGAAGACTTAATCGCCGCTGCGCGCACCAAAGGTCTGCACGGTATCGCCATTACCGATCACAACACGTGTGACGCTATTAATTACCTGCTCGAAAAAGGCCTGATGCGACTGGATGGTTTGCCCGTCGATGGTTTCCTAGTTCTGCCTGGAGTCGAGGTGACCACAGCCGACGGCCACCTCCTTTGC
>Ga0137373_10008954_pt1 | contig 10539 bp, 9 predicted proteins | sample SagtaG_5_FD_104912 | JGI IMG/M metagenome (GOLD analysis project Ga0137373, IMG submission 104912) | Vadose zone soil microbial communities from Sagehorn Ranch, Mendocino, California, USA - Sage1_R_80_16 metaG | ecosystem: Environmental > Terrestrial > Soil > Vadose zone | place: USA: California...
GAGGGTTCACGGAGTCCAGCCTTCGAGAGAACCTCTTTCGGCGCGGCGCCCCTCGTCGCGCAAGCCGACGCGCTTCTGGACGACTATTTCCATCGGGTGGAGAAGCGCTTCGCCACCGACCCTGAGGCCGACGCGTTCGAGGACTGGACCCTCACCGTGGTCTTGACCCGACGGTGAGCGGTCGGGGGTCAGTCATCTGGCGGAGGCCTCGCGAATACTGGCCTTCGCTCCGGGGGCGGGACTCGAACCCGCAACCTTGGGCTTAACAGGCCCCCGCTCTGCCAATTGAGCTACCCCGGAATCTGATTGCTCATAGGACCGTAGCAAATCGTTCGCTGCAGCCGATCCGGCGTGACGACACGCTAGTGGCCCGTTACGTCACGCAGGGGGTACACGTGGGCGCGAATGGGCCCGTAGTGCTCGTAACTCTCGACCAGGGACATGGCATCGTCGGTCGGAACCTCGAACTGGGCCGCCGCGGCCTCGGTGATCAGCGCGTACGCCCCATGGCCCACAAGTGCAACGGCTCCCGTCTTCAACAATATGTGTGCCATCACAACCTCCGGCCCGACCAGCTCCTGCCCGCCCGCGATCGACTGGATGACGAAGGGACCGGCGTGGAGGACGAACTTGAGATCGAGGTCGTCGATGTGCGAGCAGGCGTCACAGCGGCAGGACCAGATCCCGCGCGCACCTTCCAGCCGGCGCCGGAAGTCCGCGTAGCACTCGGTGAGACAGCCGAGCATGGCCGCTCCACGGGGTAGTTGAGGCAGGTCGGTCGCAAACGCGAAGACCGCATCGCCCTCGAGCTTGGACAGCGTGAATGGCGGAACCAGCCGCCCGACGATCCCGTCGATCAGACTCGACAGCATGGCATAGGCGTCCGGGACTCTCCCGCGCGCGAATGCGTCGTCCGCGTGGGCCACGGCGACGAGCCGCAGGAACGACGTATAGCCGCTGATATCCGCGAGGACGAGCGGTCCGCTCGCGGCGCTGGGCGCTTCGGGGCTCATGACGATGTGTCCCGGGCAGCTAAGGACGCCTGTGGTGCGTCCGGAGCCGAGAATATGGCACCTTGGCGGGCCATCTGCGGGAGCCCACCGAGTTCGTGCGAAGGCATGGCGAAAGTGTGGCAGCCGCTGACGATACTTTCGATCAGCTCGCCGCAGACGACGCAGGACGGATCGAGGGCTGGAGAGCGGCTATCCGGGAAGGAGGGCCAAATCAGGCCGGACGGCCGGTCAACCAGCGGGTCCCGAGCCAACTGTCTAGGATGCAAGGACGCCCCTAAACCGAGAAAGGGAGGGAGTGACCATGGGCACGAAGAGCGGGCTTGTCGTCGGGTTTGGCATCGGGTACCTGCTTGGCTCGAGAGCGGGCCGGGAGCGATATGAGCAGCTCCTGGCCCGCTACCGCCGAGTCACTGCCTCGCCCACCTTCCAGCGAGCCACCGAACGGGCCAAGGCGGTGGCCGGTGACCAGGCCCGTGTGGCGATGCAGACCGCCCAGAAAGGCGTGCAGAAGGCAAGCTCGGTGGTGAGGGATCGCCGGGCCAGCGGGGATGGAAGCGGGGGCAGCACCCCGCCAGAGCCATCCGCCCAATAGTAAGCCAGCTTTACTATTCGAGGTAGTCCCGGAGCTTCTGGGACCTCGACGGGTGGCGGAGCTTCGACAGGGTCTTCGACTCGATCTGACGGATCCGCTCCCGGGTAACGCCGAACTCCCGTCCCACCTCCTCCAGCGTTCGGGGGTGCCCGTCGAGCAGCCCGAACCTTAGCTGGATGACCTTCTTCTCCCGCTCGGACAGCGTATGGAGAACCGACTCCAACTGCTCCTGCAGCAGGATGAAGCTGGCCGCGTCGATCGGGACCACCGCCTCGGCGTCCTCGATGAAGTCGCCGAGGTGAGAGTCCTCCTCCTCTCCGATGGGCGTCTCCAGCGACACCGGCTCCTGTGACACCTTGAGGATCTCCCGGACCTTGTCCGCAGCCACGCCCATCTGCCGCCCGATCTCCTCCGGCATGGGCTCGCGGCCGAGGTCCTGCAGGAGCTGGCGTTGCACCCGAACCAACTTGTTGATGGTCTCGACCATGTGCACGGGGATGCGGATTGTCCGGGCTTGATCGGCGATGGCCCGGGTGATGGCCTGGCGGATCCACCACGTGGCGTACGTGGAGAACTTGTACCCCTTGGAGTAGTCGAACTTCTCCACGGCCCGGATGAGCCCGAGATTCCCCTCCTGGATGAGGTCGAGGACCAGCATCCCCCGGCCCACGTATCGCTTAGCGATGGAGACCACCAGTCGAAGGTTCGCCTCGATCAGCTTCTTCTTGGCCAGTTGACCGTCCCGCTCGACCCGGCGGCAGAAGTCGACCATCTCCGGGCGGGTCCTGGGGCGATAGGCCTTCGAGACCTTCTCCCGCCCCACCCCCTCGTTGCGGAGGCGTTTCTCCGGATCCAGCTGGTGAGAGCGGATCCGCACCACGGAGTCCACCACCTGGCGGAACTGCTTCTGGTCTACCTTGACGCTCCCATTGCCGCTGGCGTCGAGGGAGACCAGCAGGTCCGTGGCGAACTCCCCGCCCTCGATGCGCATGGCCAGGTCCACCTCCTGGGCCGCGGTGAGGAGCGGTACCTTCCCAATCTCCTTGAGATACATCCGGACCGGGTCGTTGGTGGGGGCCTTCAGCAGCTCATCGTCTCGTGGCAGCCGCAGGCCGGCGGTCTCCACCTCACCCTCGAATTCATCTCCCGGCACCTCGATGATCTCGATCCCCTCTTGCCGGAGGTGGTCGTAGATCTGGCTGAGGAGGTCGTCGACCTGCTCGGGGGTGAGGTCCTCCATGGGGAGACCCTCCAGGAGGTCCTCCGTGGTGACGAAGCCACCCCGCTCGCGGCCACGGGCGACGATGACCTCCTTGGCCTCCTCCACCCCTATGGTCTGGATGACCTCCGCGACCTCGGCGACCTCGGCAACCTCGGCCACCGATGCAATATCGGCGTCGGTGGATGCGGGTTCAGCTATGGGTTCGGCTAGCCGGCCGGTCTCCGTGGTCGTTCCCTCCGTGCGCCGTCGCTACGGGCTCATCGCGGCACGAACAGTGTCCCATATCGGTTGGCCGGTGCCCCTCATTCGGAGCGGTATCCCGCATAATGCCGAAGCAAGTGGCCATCACTTCAGGGAGTCGATCCGATTGCCTCGGCCTCGGCCCGGAGTCTGCGTCGAGTCCCTTCCAGTGCAACCAGCCGCTCGAACAGCGCCTCGTGGTCGGCCGGAGCCTTGAGCGGGTTGAGACGTTGAAGCTCCTTTCGCACCTCGTCCGCTTCTCGCTTCAAGGCGAACTCCTCCAGCCGAAGGAAAACGCGCTCGGCGTACTCGCGGGTGGGCGGGCCTCCCGACCGGGGCGGTTCCAGGGCCAGGATTCCCATGAGCCGTCCGAGCTGCTCGCCGCTGGGGAGGGATTGGGCCAGGGACACCAGCGAAGAGACGGTGGTGCCGGTCCCTTGGTTCGACACCTGTTCGACATCGTCGGCACCATTCCTCCCGCCCCCTCCGTCCGGCCTCCCGCTCCCGGTGTCCATCCCCTCACTCCGGAGGTCCGCCTCCACCCACGCGGCTCGAGTGTCGGATGAGGCGCCCCCCCACGCTTCGCGGAGCAGCTGGAACGCCCTTCGGTGCGTTGGCTTGTGGAACCGATCCGCCCCCACGGAGGCGAGCCTGCCCGCGCTCAGCCCCGGCTCCTGCACCAGGAGCTTGAGCGCCTCCAGCTCGACCTCCTCGTCCGGAGGTATGCGGCCGCGGTGCGGCTGGTCGGAACGAGTGGGCGGAGCCGCTGCTGGGCCCGCCGGTGCGGTCATCCTGTCGAGCTGCAACATGACCGAGAGCTCCGGCTCGCCCACCATCCCCGCCAGCACGCGGGCGTATTCCTGGCGACGCACCGGATCCTCGAGGGCGATGACGTAGGCCAGCCCGGCCCGGACGGCCCGGGCCCGCTCCTCCAGGTCCGTGAGGTCCCGTCCGATCAGCGACCGGCCGATCATGTACTCGACCAATGGCACCGCCCGTTCGGCCAGCTCCGAGAATGCCGGTCCGGCGTCCTCGTTCGCCAGGACGAAGTCCGCGGGGTCCTGCCCCTGGGGAAGGATCATGACGGAGATGTCCACCGGATAGTCCTGGTGGAACTGGAAGGCCCGCTCGGCGGCCCGGGCCCCCGCCTCATCAGAGTCGAACGCCAGAACGATCCTCTGGCCGAACCTCGCCAGCAGGCGGATGTGTTCCTCGCCGAGCGCGGTGCCGCAGGTGGCGACGGCCGTTCGGAGGCCGGCTTGATCGAGCGCGATGACGTCCGTGTACCCCTCGACAAGGAAGGCCCGTCCGGTCGCCGTGATCTCCGCCTTGGCCCGATTGAGGTTGTACAGCAAGGTGCCCTTGTGGTAGACGGGCGAGTCGGGGGAGTTCACATACTTCGCCACGTTGGTGGGTGCCCGCGGGCCCTCCAGGAGCCGAGCGCCGAACCCCACCGCATTTCCGGACAGGTCATGGATGGGGAAGGTGACCCGCCCCCGGAACCGGTCCCGGACGACGCCCCGGGCATCCTTGGCCACCAGCCCGACTTCGAGCAGCAGGTCCGACGAGTACGTCTTCGACATGCGTTTGAGCAGGTAATCGGGGTACCCAGGGGCATAGCCGATCCCGAATCGCTCGGCGCTGGCAACCGAGAGCCCCCGGGTAGCGAGGTAGTCGCGGGCCTCAGAGCCCTCCCTGCTTTCCCGCAGCATCCCGGCGTAGAGTCGAGCCGCCTCGGAGATGGCTCGGTACATGACCTGGCGACGGCCTTCGGCCCTGCGCCCTGCCACGGTCTGGCCCTCGTAGCGGAGGCTCACTCCGGCCTCTCTGGCCAGCCTCTCCACAGCCTCGGTGAACGAGAGGGTCTCCACCTTCTCCAGGAAGCGGAACACGTCGCCGGCCTCGCCACACCCGAAGCAGTAGTAGACCTGCTTGGCGGGGCTGACCGAAAGGGAGGGCGTCTTCTCCGTATGGAATGGGCAGATCCCCACCATGGAGTCCCGCCCGGCCTTCTTGAGCTGGAGGTAACCCGAGACGACCTTGACGATGTCGGCCTTCTCCCGGACCGCCTGGATGTCCTCGTGCCGGATGCGCCCTGCCACCTGCTCCCCTGCTCCCCTCTTCCGCTTGCTCCCCGAGCTCGCTGCTTCCTCTTGCCTGCTGTGCCTCAGCTACCTCGCTCCGGCTCCTGCCCGGCGCGCGGGTTACAGGAGCCAACTCTGGGGAAGGAAGAGTTCCTCGTACGTCCGAAGGGCGAACCGATCGGTCATCCCGGCGATGTAGTCCGCGATCCGGGTGGGAATGTCACCGGGCGCTCCCAGATACTCCGACGGAATCTCCTTCGGGTGTTCAAGGTAATACCCGAACAGCGCCCTGACCAGCGCGATGGCCTTCTCCTGCTCGGTTCGGGCCTCGCTCCGCAGGTACACCCGCTGGAACAGGAAATCTCTCAAACCATCGAGAGCGTCCAGCACCCGAGTTGACAGCCTGATCTCCCCTCTCCCCTCGCTCTGTTTGACCAGGTCGCCCACCAGGGTGTTGATCCGCTCGCTGTGAGAGCCGCCCAGGACAGCCACCGGGCCGCCGGGAAGATCCTCGGCGGTGAGGAGCCCGGCTCGAATGGCGTCATCGACGTCGTGGTTCACATAGGCGATGCGGTCCGCGAACCGGGCCACCTGGGCCTCCGGCGTCGACGGCACGGGCATGGACCAGGTGTGGTTGAGGATCCCGTCACGAACCTCCCACGTCAGGTTGAGGCCGCGACCATCCTCCTCCAGGAAGTCCACCACCCTCACGCTCTGCTCGTTGTGCCGAAAGGGATGGTCCAGGAACGGGGACAGCGCCTCCTCCCCCAGATGCCCGAAGGGAGTGTGGCCCAGATCATGGCCCAGGGCGACCGCCTCGGTGAGGTCTTCGTTCAACCGGAGGGCCCGGGCGGCCGTTCGGGCGATCTGGGCCACCTCCAGCGTGTGGGTGAGCCGGACGCGGTAGTGATCCCCCTCCGGCGAGATGAACACCTGTGTCTTGTGCTTCAGCCGCCGGAAGGCCTTGGAGTTGACGATCCGGTCGCGATCATGCTGGAACGAGGTTCTCAGGGGATCGGGCTCTTCGTCTCGCTCTCTCCCCTTTGAATCGGCGGCCATGGTCGCCCTGGGGCTGAGCGTCTGTCGCTCGATCTCCTCCGTGCGATCCCGCACGGTCTTCATCCCTGCCACCGTGGGAAAGGGTAGCACCGGGCGCTCACGGGCCTGTGGAAAGCTCGGAAGGTCGGGCGGGCCTCACACCACGCTCCGGCTGCTTTCGCCGCATGCTCTCGCCGTTGGCCCGACGCGGGCTCAGTGATGAAAGACCCGATAGTTGAGGTAGGCGAGCGTCTCACGAGCGTAACCGTCCAGACGGGTCATCTGGCTGGTGGCCGCGGAGTGCCACGTGGCGGACACATACGCGGCGAGGCCCAGGTCCCGTCCCATCCTGCGAATCCTCAGGTTGTGCCAAGGGTCGGAAACGAGAAAGACGCTGTGGAGGTCACGGGCACCCATGAATGCTGCCGCGCCCTTCAAGCTGTGGAGCGTATCGTTGCCGACCGGGTCGGCATACACAGCCGAGGCCGGCACTCCCTGGGAGATGAGCCACGAGCGACCCGACTCCCCCTCGGTCGTGCGGTCTCCCGGCTCTCTGCCCCCGAGCACCAGGATCCGGGGGGCGAATCCCTTCCGGTAGAGCAACGCGGCCTGCTCCAGCCTCCCCTGGAAGACGGCCGAGGGCCGTCCGTTGTACTGGGCCGCTCCGAGGACGGCGATCAGGTCTACTCGACCCACCTTGCTGGCCTCGTCCATGTGCGCAGCGCGCCAGACGGCCACCGAGGTCGCCAGGAACACCGAGATGGCGACCAGGACGACGAAGGCCAGGCCCATCAGGAGGGGATGCTTCCGAACGAACGCCACGAGGCGAATCTAGCATCGCCCTCCGACAAGCCTAGGGACGGCGAAGGATCTCCATCCCCGACTTGCGGGCCACCATGAGGTAGATGCCTCCGTCGGGGCCGGCAGCGATGTGACGGGCCTGGATGTCGTCACCCACCCCCGGACCGGGTAGGCGTTCCCACAGGACCGGAGACCTCCCCACGCGAAGGAGCCACCACCCGCCGCCGTAGCGATCCACATCGGCGGGCCGCGAGGGGGCGACCCGGACGAACATCACCACATCGTCCCCGATGGCGGTCTCCTCTCCGACCCCGGCGATGGCCGGAACGATCCGCGTGGCCCCGGGATCCCCAACCTGGACCCGGATGCCGACAGGCTGCACGGACTCACCGCTCGGCCCCGAGAACTGGAGGCGGTACTCATGGTCCGATCCGGGAACGGGGAGGATGCGGAAGTACATGCCGCTCCCGAAGGGATATCCCGGTAGGAGGTGGACCTGACCCGACCCCGGGATGTCCACCTGGGCAAACCCCCGTGGCCCGGCCCCGCTGGGATCGTCGTCCCACCCGCCCAACTCCACGATCACCTCCGAAGGGGACGGGGCAAAGAAGCCCGTTCGAAGGGGCCTGCCATTCTCGTTGACCGTAGCCTGCGTCCACATTCCTCCCGGGCCCGACCAGACCATCAGCGCCCCCTTCCCGCTCAGCGAGACTTCCCGGGTCAGAACCACCACCCGATCGCTCACCAGGACCAGGTCGTCGCCTCGGTCTCGGAGGCCAGCGATCGCCCCCAGGTAGCGTCCGGTCGGGGAGTAATGGGCCACGCGCGACTTCCACCGGTCATCGATCCAGATGGAGCCGTCCAGGGCAACACCGAACGAGGTTGGCTGACTGTTGGGGCCTTCAGGAAAGGTCATCCGGCCGAGATCCTGGGCCCGGCCGCTGAACGGGATGAACGCGACCCGCTGCCAGCGGGCCGGGGGCTCGGCGAGGTCCGCCGTCAGGACCAGCCCAGGGAGCCGCTGGATCGACGGGGAAGCGGTAGGCCCACTCCCAGCCGCCGTCCGGACGGCCGGGGATGGGGTGGGCGTGGGGTGCCGGGACGAACCCGTGCACCCCCCCACCGACACCAGGAGGACCGCCAGCACCGCGTTGATCGCCTTCATCGCACGATCACGATCACATCCTCAGGGGAACCGCAGTTCGGCCAGCAATCGGGCGTCCACCCCTTGCGCCGTACGCCCGAGTACGCGCTGTCGTACCTGTAAGTCCGGACGTTCGCACCCACTCCGCTGGTGTCCGTGTAGGCCTCGATCACCACGTCGGTGTTCCCGTTGGGCGGAGGGGTCGACGACAGCAGGGCGACGTGCCCGTTCTTGGCGAAGGCGTCCATGTACTGCATGACGCTCCGGCTCTTGCTGACCCTGTAGAAGGGGTTGGTGCTGAGGGGAGAATGGTAGTTATAGGACGAGTAGGGACCGTGGTCGTTCTGCAGCAAGTCGTGATAGGTCCACCCCGAGCCGCCGTTGTTCTGCAGCTCCCAGGTCTTGAATACCAGGCCCGAGCAATCCGGCCCCTCGCCGTTGGAGTCGGGTTGCCACGGCGTGTCGTCCCGGTTGTTGTTGTCCCAGCAGCCCCCCCCCCCCTCGTATCCCTCGTGCTCCGCGACGACCGCGTATGGCTGGGCGTCCTTTCGCCGGACGTGATAGTCGGTGTACTGGGTGGTGTTGCAGTACTGGCTGACGAACGACGCGTGGCCGGGCCTGGCCTGTCCCACCACGATCAGCCCGAGCGCCACACTGACCAGCAAGACAAAGATGAAGACGCGTTTCATGATTCCCCTCCCAGGTCGTAGCGCACGACGCGCATCCCCGTGGGGGAGCTGGTGAGCTGGTACAGCTTTCCGTCGAGGCCCAGCCGGAACTTGGATAGCGGCGAGCACTCCGCGAAACGCCGGTCGGAGAGGGCGAAGCTGCTCACCACGCGATCGCCGATCACGTGGACGAACTGGTACCGGTCGGCAGGGGCGGGGGCCTCGCGCCACACGTGGAGCACGGCCACGTAGCCTCCGTGGCCGTCCGGTTCAGCGAGGGCCACCTCGCCCAACCGTTGTCTGGACCTGAGCTCGACCGCGTCGTGGACATGACCGCCCGAGACGGTCCCCAGCTTGACGCTGCTCTCCGTCCCGGCTCGAAGCAGCCCGCTTCCTCCGGCGAGCGGCCGGGCGGCCGTCAAGCCGGGGATCTGGGACCGGATCACGGTGGGAGATGTGGGGGCTTCGATCGCCCTCCACGCATCCAGAGGCAGCGCTTCGACGTAGGCGCGCTCCCCGTCGGTCCGTACCTCCGACAGGATGCCCGGCCCTAGGACCATGGGCTGATCCGACCGGCCGGAAGGATCGATCCGCCTGGCTGTAAGCGACGAGCCGGCCTGGTCCACCGCATAGGAATCGCCGCGCGCGGTCAGCGCCACGTCTGAAGTGGACGTGACGGTGAGCGCGGTCTGGCTCTGGAGCCTGCCGCCGGAGAAGACGGCCAATCGACCCTGCAGAGGATCGAGAAGATGGATCCGGCCCAACCTGTCCACGTCGAAGGATGACGGGCCCACCGTGGCCGACTCGCGGCCGATACGGATCCCTGCCTTGGTCGGCCCGCTCCCCCAGGGCAAGGAAAGAACCGTCCGGCCCCGGCTCGCCTGGCCGAAGGCGATCGGGGGGACCCGGACCACGGGTATGTCACGAACGATGTAGAGCTGGAGCGGGGTCGCTGCCTCCGCAGCGGGAAGCGATGCTTTGACGCCGTCCGCTTCCGCCCGCAGGAAGAAGCTCATCGAGGCGTCCGGCGAGTCCCCAAGAGCCCGCATGGCCGGCCCCGTCAAGTCGAACTGCAGTTGTGGCGAGGCCTGGGCTCCCACGGTCCGCCACGATCCTTCCTCGCTTATGGCGAGGGAGGCCCGCGCGGGGCAGGCTTCGCCGCCGGCAGTGGCACACACGACGTCGACCGGTAAACGCACCCGCTCGCCGGCTCGCACCAGTAGGGGCGACGAGTAGTGAATCTCCAGCACGGCGGCATGAGCTACGGAGCTGCGCTGCGCTGCGACCGCCGGCCCAGCGGCGCGGGCAGAAGTCGAAGCCGATCCGAGCCCTATGGCCACAACCGCCATCAGGCCGGCCAGCCTCCTCCAACGGAGCATGTCTCTGGTACCTCCTCGGGAAGGACCGACTCTTCGGGGAGGCGGAAGGTGGCCCAGCCGGGGAGGAAACCGAACCTGAGGTCCAGGTTAGGAAGTCCGAACGTGTGTTTGCATCGGCCGAATGGGGGAAAACGGACCCTCGAGGGGTGATTTCGAACGCTACGTCGAGGCTTGCTCCCCACCCCCGAGGGCAGCCTGCCCCGCCGCCAGTCGTGCGGTCTCCACCCGGAACGGCGAACAGGAAACGTAGTCGAGCCCGATCTGGTGGCAGAACGCCACGCTGGAGGGCTCGCCTCCGTGCTCGCCGCAGATGCCCACCTTGAGCTTGGCCTTCTGCCCACGGCCCTTCGCAATGGCC
>Ga0137373_10008956_pt1 | contig 10537 bp, 5 predicted proteins | sample SagtaG_5_FD_104912 | JGI IMG/M metagenome (GOLD analysis project Ga0137373, IMG submission 104912) | Vadose zone soil microbial communities from Sagehorn Ranch, Mendocino, California, USA - Sage1_R_80_16 metaG | ecosystem: Environmental > Terrestrial > Soil > Vadose zone | place: USA: California...
GAACCGGGCCTTCCGTTCGGGGCGGAAGCCCGGCCAGTCGATCGCGCCGTAGCCGGGGATCGCAACTCGGACGTCGTGGCCGCGCGCGGCGACCGCTCGCGGAAGAGACCCCGCGACGTCTCCGAGGCCGCCGACCTTGACGAACGGAGCGGCCTCCGCCGCGAGGAACAGGACATTCAAGGATCCGAAATTATCAGTCCCGACTCCCGAGTCGCACTGACTGGCTTACAATTGTTCTCGGTTCATACATGGCACATTCAAAGTCGGTCGACCGCGCTGGGCTGGGTGTGTCGGCACACGTGTCACGGCGGGGCCTGCTGCGCGGCCTCTCGGCATCGGTTGTCGCCGCGCTCGTCTCGGGCAGCGTCTCCGCGCGCCCGAAACGTGCCGCCTTTCGGAAGACGGCGCCCGCGCGACGGGTCATCGTCGTCGGGGCCGGCGCGTTCGGCGCGTTCTCCGCGCTCTCGCTCCGCCGGCGGGGAGCGAAGGTGACGCTCGTCGACGCGTGGGGTCCGGGCAACTCGCGCGCGAGCTCGGGCGGCGAAACGCGCGTGATTCGCGCCGTTTACGGCCCGGACCGCATCTACGTCGAAATGGTCGCGCGGGCGTTCGAGCTGTGGAAGGACAACGAGCGGCGTTGGAGTCGCAAGCTCTACCACCGGACCGGCGCGCTCTGGATGGTCACGGGACCGGACGAATTCGTGCGCGCCTCGCTTCCGCTGCTCTCCCAGCTCGGCTTCGCGTACGAGGAGCTCTCGCCGGGCGAGGCGCGCCGCCGGTGGCCACAGGTGGATTTCGAAGGAGTCCGCTGGGTCCTCCACGAGGAGCGAGCCGGGTACCTGCTCGCGCGGGCTTCCTGCGCCGCCGCCGTCGAAGGGTTCGTGCGCGAAGGGGGTAATTTCCGCGAGACCCGGGTCGAGCCGGGACCGTTGCTGTCGGGAGCGCTCGGGGGGCTGCGGACGGCGGACGGCTCCGTGCTGTCCGCCGAAGAGTACGTTTTTGCCTGCGGCCCCTGGCTGCCGAAGGTCTTCCCGGATCTCCTGAGGCCGCTCATCGCCCCGACCCGCCAGGAAGTGTTCTTTTTTGGAACGCCTGCGGACGACCTCCGGTTCTCGGAGGGAACGATGCCCGTCTGGGTCGACATCGGTACGCGGCTCTTCTACGGAATCCCGGGGAACGAGCACCGCGGATTCAAGATCGCCGACGACACTCGCGGCGCACCATTCGATCCGACGAGCGGGGAACGGCTGGTCTCGCCGGAAGGACTTCGGGCCGCGCGCGAATTTCTCGCCCGCCGATTTCCCGCGCTCAAGGATGCGCCGCTCGTCGAGTCCCGCGTCTGCCAGTACGAGAACACGCCCGACCATCGGTTCGTGATCGACCGGCATCCCGGCGCGAACAACGTCTGGATCGTCGGCGGCGGCTCGGGCCACGGTTTCAAGATGGGCCCCGCGGTCGGTGAACGCGTCACGGATCTCGTTCTCGGAAAGCGCGACGTGGACCCGTTCTTCGGTCTCGCCCGCTTCGAGAAATCCGCGTCCCGCGCCGCGGCGGAGGTAGTCTCGTGACGCGGCTGTTGCGACCCCGGACAGCGGTCTCCGTCTTCGTTTTCCTGCTCACGCTGGGGATCGCGATCCCCGATTCGCCCGGCAGGACGCGGTCCTCCGCGGTCGCGGTGGCCACGACCCGCAGCTCCGGTGTTCTCGCAAATGCGGAGAAGGACTACTGGGCATTTCTCCAGAAGCGAAGCCTGGCGTTGCGGCTCCGGCTCGGCCTTCCGATCGAGGAGCTCCCCGATCTCTCGGAGGCCCGCGCCCGCGCCGACGCCCTGTACGCCGAGTCGCTTCTCCAGAAGCTTCGCGGACTCCGGGAGCTCGAGCTGTCGCACGAGGAGACCCTCTCGCTCGCGATGTTGCGCGAGGAAGCGCGGGATCTCGGCGAGTCGCAGCGCGACTACTGGCTCACGTTTCCGGTCACGCCGTACGCGTCGCCGCTGCGCGTGGTTCACCAGGTCTTCACGAGCTGGCAGTTCCGGAAACCGGAAGATCTCGAACAGTACGCGGTGCTTCTCACCCGATATGCGGGATTCATCCGACAGATGGAGGAGAAGCTCCGGGCGCAGGCGAAGCGGGGAATCCGTTTGCCGAAAGCGGAGACCGCGCTCGTCGCCGAGACCTACCGGGCCTCGATTGCGGAACCGAGGGAAAGCCTGTTCTTCGTCCTGCCCGAGCGCCTCGGAGGGGAGCCGGAGCAGGATCGGGCCCCGTTTGCCAGGCGCGTCGAAGCTCTGATCGCGTCGCGGATCAACCCGGCGCTCGATTCACTGGCGTCCTACGTCGTGGGGGAGTACGCCGCGAAGGCGCCCATCACCGTCGGCCTCGGGCAGTACCCCGGAGGGAAGGCCTACTATCGGCGGCTCGTTCGTTCCCACACGACGCTCGACGTGACGCCGGAGGAAGTCCACCGCCTCGGGCTGGCGGAAGTCGAACGGCTGAACGGCGAGCTTGAGGAAGTGCGGGCGACGGTCGTTTTCGACGGCACCCTCGCGGAATTCCGCCGGCATCTCCGCACGGATCCCCGATTCGTTCCCGTGAGCGCCGACGAGATCGGTGAACGGCTGCTCGCGGCGCAGAAGCGCATCGAGACGAAGATCCCGCTCTACTTCGGGAAGACTCCTTCCGCCCCCGCCGGGATTCGCCGGCTCTCGCCGAACCTGGAAAGCGCCATGACCTACGGCTTCTACCAGGCGCCGACCGCGTCGGACCCGCGCGGTTACTACTACTACAACGGCTCGTCGCTCGCGGACCGGTCGCTGCTCTCGGCCGCCGCGCTCGTCTACCACGAGCTCGTTCCGGGCCACCACTTCCAGCGCTCGCTGCAGAACGAGAACACCGACCTCCCGAGCTTCCGAAAGGAGGCGGCGTGGACGGCCTACACGGAAGGATGGGGCGAGTACGCCTCGTCGCTCGCCGGCGAAATGGGAATGTACGAAGATCCCTACGACCGGGCCGGCCGTCTCGTGATGGACGAGTTCCTTTCCGCGCGGCTCGTGGTGGACACCGGCATGAACGCACTCGGCTGGAGCCGGGCCCGAGCCATCGCCTACTTGAAGGAGAACACGCTCGAATCGGACGCGCAGATCGGGACCGAGACGCTGCGCTATTCCTGCGACATTCCGGGGCAGGCTCTCGCGTACAAGATGGGTGCGGCAAAGATCCGCGAGCTGCGCACGCGGGCGGAGGGGGCGCTCGGCACGTCGTTCGACATCCGCCGCTTCCACGACACCGTTCTCGGGTCCGGGCCAATGCCGATGGCCGTACTCGAGCGCCACATCGATTGGTTCATCGAGGGCGAAAAGGGAAGGGCGGCAGTCGCCGCCAGCCGTTAGCGCGAAGCTCGTCGCGACCCGCGGTTCGAGCCCTTCAGGAACGTACGGATCCCCATACTCGAAAACCGGCCACTCACAGCCTCGGAGGCGAACATCCGTAACTCGCGGACCACCCCCGCGGACTGAGTCCGACGTTTCGCGCGAATCTTGCGGGGCGAAACCATGTGCTAGCATCCCGCGCCTCCACCAACTGCCCCTGAAGGAAAGTCGGGGAATGATCGGAACGAAGCTCGCGAATCGCTACGAGATCGTCGGAGAACTCGGTCGTGGCGGCATGGGTGTCGTCTACCGCGCGCGCGATCCGGTCTTGAGCCGCGAGGTCGCGGTCAAGCTCGTGCCGCCCGCGCTCCTGACGCCCCACTCGGAGGAGCGCTTCCAGCGCGAGGCGCAGGTCGTCGCGCAGATGGACCACCCCGCGATCGTCGCGATCTACGACCTCGGACGGCACGAGGGCTCCCTCTTCTTTCTGATGCCCGTCGTTGCGGGCGTGAACCTGCGGCACTTCTTGCGCGAGCGGCCGCGGAGCCTGGGGGAAGTCCTCGATATCGCCATTCAGGTCGCGGAAGCGCTCGATTATGCGCACGCGCAAGGCGTGATCCACCGCGACATCAAGCCGGAAAACATCATGGTCTCCGAGGAGAAAGGCGCGGTCCGCGTCCGCGTCATGGACTTCGGACTCGCGCGGGCCGCAACGGAGAACCGGTTGACAAAGACTGGGACTCTCCTCGGCACGATCTCCTACCTCTCTCCGGAGCAGGTCGTCGCCAGGGACGTGGACGGGCGCTCGGACATCTATTCGCTCGGAACGGTGCTCTACGAGTGCCTCGCGAGCGAGCCGCCCTTCACGGGAGAGACCCAGACGATCCTCTACCGGATCGTTCACGAGATCCCGCGGACGCTGCGCTCTCTCGGAGCGGAAATCGGTGAAGAGCTCGACGACATCATCCAGCGGTGCCTGACAAAGGACCCCTCGAAGCGATACCAGCATGCGCAGGAGCTCGCGGAGGCGCTTCGGCGATACCAGTCGAAGCTCCATGAGACCGAGCGTTCCAAGTCGGTCATCCTCTCGACGATGATGACCGGTCAGCTCGAGCGGCCGACAGCGGCTCCGTTCGTGGGTCGCGAGAAGGAGATCGCCGAGCTTCAGCGCAGGCTGAACGCCGCGACGGATGGCGAGTGTCAGTTCGTGGTCGTCGCCGGAGCGCCGGGAATCGGCAAGACCCGGCTGCTCGAGGAGATCGAGAACCTGGCCAAGGCCCGCAAGATCCGGGTGCTCCACGGTCGTTTCGTCGAGCAGGACCGGTCGTTCTCCTACCAGGGATTCTGCGAGGTCATCCAGGAATACTTCCGGTCGAAAGAGACCGGAAGCTCCGCCGGCGATCACCCGGACCTCTCCGACCTCGCGGCGGACCTGGTCTCGATCTTTCCAGTCCTCTCCGAGGTGAGCGAAATCCGCTCCGCGACGGCCGATTCGAAGCTCGCGGCGGTCGGCGAGCCGCGGAAGGCGGAAGACCGCACCTACATCTACGAGCTGCTCGCTCGGACGATCACCCGGCTGGCCGCCGGCAAGCCGCTTTTGCTGGTCTTCGAGAACCTTCACGGCGCCGAGATGTCGCTCGAAGCGCTGCGCTACGTGGTCCGCCGCCTCGGGCCGACTCCGACGTTGATCGCGGGGACCTACCGCCAGACCGAGGTGGACAAGCGTCACCCACTCGTCCAGATGCTCGAAGGCTTCCGTGACGATCGCCGGTTCGCTTCGCTCACCCTCGGTCCGTTCACCCCCTCGGAGCACCGCCTTTTCGTCGAATCCGTCGTCGGCAGCTCGCGTTTGACCGAGGGCCTCGCGAAGCGGCTCTTCGACGCGACCGAGGCGAACCCTTTCTTCACGAAAGAGCTCGTCCGTTCGCTCGTCGAGTCCGGAGGGATCGCGCGGGACGACACAGGGGCATGGAGTCTTTCCGGCGAAATGGCGATCTCCTCCGATGCCCTGCCCGCGACGATCCAGCAGACCGTCGAGAATCGAGTCGAGCGGCTTCCCGAGGAGATGCGCGAGGTCCTCTCGATTGCCTCCCTAATCGGAAAGTCATTCGAGTTCAAAGACCTCGAGCTGCTCGCGGAGGGAAAAGGCGACGTGGACGAGAGCATCGAGCGGCTCGTCCGCGAGGGGCTGATCGAAGAGGAGCGCGAATCGCGGGGCGACCGGCTGACATTCTCGAGCGGAATCGTGCGCGACGTCCTCTACGGCGCGATCTCCCGGCGCAAGCGCAAGTCACTCCACCGCAAATACGCGGAGCAGCTCGAGAAACGCCACGCCGGCCGGCTCGACCGAATCTACCCGCAGCTCGTCCACCACTTCTCCGAGGGGGACGTGCCGGAGAAGACGGTCCGCTACGGGCTCGAGCTCGCGAGGAAGTCGCTCGAGTCGTTCAGTGCGGAAGAGGCGGTCATCGTCGTCAAAAAGGTGCTCGACTTCCTCGAGGACGAGGAGTGGGCAGGCGACCGCTCCGCCGAGGGAGACGCAAGGGCGCTCCTCGCCTCGGCGAACCGCCTGCTCGGGAACCTCGAGACCGCACTCCGCGAGGCGGAGCTGGCGGTGCGCGTCTTCGAGCGGGAGAAGAACGCTTCCGGCGCAGTCCGCGCGATCGTCCTCGCGGCGGAGACCGCCTGGCAGGGGCGAAAGGTCGAGGAGACGCGGCGCTGGCTCGCACAGGGGATCGACGCTGCGCGCGCGGCGGCCGACGACGAGGCGCTCTCAAAGCTCCTGTCGCTCGGAGCGACCGTCGCGAACCTTCGCGGCGAATACACCCGGGCGAAGGAATACCTCGACGAGGCCGAGCTGCTGTCTCCGGCCTCAAAGGAGAAGCCGAAGGAGGAGTTGGTCCCTCGGGGCGGCACGCTCGTCGTGGCTCTCGCGAATCCCGTGGTCGCCCGGGAGCCCTCCGAGATGGGTATCGACGAGGAAGCCGAGATCCTCGCGCTCGTCTTCGAGACCCTCGTCTCGACAGATGAGCAGGGGCGCCTCGTTCCCTCGCTCTGCGAGAGGTGGGATTTTCTCCAAGACGGTCGGTCGCTTCTCATGACGCTTCGTCGTGGAGTTCGATTCCAGGACGGGACTCTTCTGACCGCGCGCGACGTGAAGAGCTCTTTCGAGCGCGCCATACGGCTGCGACGGCGAGAGATGTCGGCCGCTTTCGTCGTGATTCGGGGCGTGCCGGAGTTCCAGGCGGCGCAGGCGAGCGAGGTCGAGGGGCTCGTCGCCCGTTCCGATCAGGAGCTGGAGATCCGCATCTCCGAGCCTCTACCGATCTACCCCGCATTTCTGACCGACCAGACCACGGGGATCGTGCGCGCGCCCGAGAGCGCCGAAGGTGCCGCGGTCGTTGGCACCGGTCCTTTCCGTCTGGCAGCTCAAGAGCCGAACCGCGTCTTGCTCGAAGGGGATGCCGGCTACTGGAGAGGGATCGCCCCTCCACTCGGGCAGATCGAGTTCCGAATCATGCCGAGCGCTGCCGCGATCGCCGCCGGCCTGCGCTCGGGCGAGCTCGACCTCGGCCGCGATCTCGAACCGCAGGATTTGGACGACATCCTTCGAGACCCCCGCTTTCGCGCGGGACAGGTCGAGGCGCCGAAGAAAAACACCTACTTCATGGTATTCAACTCGTCGGCCCCGGCGGTCGGCGACGGAGCTCTCCGCCGTGCGCTCTGTGGCGTCGTCTCGACGCACGACCTCGTCTGGCGGACGCTCGGCCGGCTCGCGCAACCGGCTTCGGGACTGATCCCGCCCGGGATCCTGGGACACGACCCTGGCAAGAAGAGGAAACCCCTCACCCGCGACCAGGCACTCGAGATCCTCCGTTCGGGAGGGGTGGCGCTTCCCGTGCGCCTGCGGGCATCGGTCCATCCCCTCTTCCAGGACCGCTACCGCTCGCTCACGGCCGCGCTCCTTGCGGTCTGGGCCGATCTCGGCGTGGAGGTTACGATCGCGACACCGTCGATGGAGGCCTACCTCGACTCGTTCCAGAACAACGAGCCATACGACCTCATGATCGGTCGCTGGAATGCGGACTACGACGATCCCGACAACTTCACCAACGGGCTCTTTCGCTCGGGCAACGGGGTCTTTGCTTCCTACTTCTCCTCCGCCGAGGCGGACGCGATGCTCGAGGAGGCACGCGTCGAGCGGCGTCCCGCCGTCCGAGAGACGCTCTATCGCCGGTTCGAGAACCTCCTGATCGATTCGGCGGCGCTGCTGCCGCTGTTCCACGACATCGACTATCGGATCGCCAGCCCGAAGATTCGGGGGCTGCGTTTGAAGAGCAGCCCCCCGTACGTGAACTACGCGGAGGTTGGGAAGGTCGAAGAGCCCGCGACGGCCGCCGCGCCCATCCGCGCCGCCGGAGGCGTACTCCACATTCCGGTCTCCGGTGACGTCAAGGACCTCGAGCCGGTGACGACGGACACGGTCGAAAAGGCGGAGGTCGTCCCGAACGTTTTTGAGACGCTGATGCACCCAATCGAAGGAGCCCGGATTGTCCCGTGGCTCGCATCGGAGTTCCGCGTCGAGGACGCCGGGCGGCGATTCCGCTTTCTGATCCGGTCAGACGTTCGCTTCCACGATGGACGGCGTCTGACGGCCCGCGACGTTCGCTACTCTTACGAACGGCTCCTCCTGAACACTGAGGCCGTCAGCCGCTGGAAACTCGCGCCGATTCGAGGCGCCCGGCGACTCCTGGAAGGTGCCGGTACGGACCTCGAAGGGTTCAACATCGTTTCCCCGACGGAGTTCTTCATCGACTTGGAGGAGCCGGTTTCATTCTTTCCGGCCCTGATCTCCTACGTCGCGACTTCGATCGTGCCGGAGGGGACGGACGCGGTTACCGGCACGTGGCGCGAGCGCTGCGTCGGGACCGGGCCCTTCCGGGTCGTCCGCTTCGAGCCGGGGCGACTCCTCGAGCTCGAGCGTAACCCGAGTTACTGGCGGCAGGGATATCCGAAGAGCGATGGGATCGTCTTCCGGTTCGGCGTCTCTCCCGAGGAGATCGGCTCGGAGTTCCGCTCGGGCCGATTTTCCCTGGCTTGGGCGCTATTCCCAGCAGACATCGAGGCCTTCCGCCACGACGCCGCACTCGCCTCCGGCTACCGAGAGATCCCGCGCCTCTCGATCTACTATGTCGCGTTCAATCGCCATCGCGGGCCGCTCGCCGACGTCGCACTGCGTCGGAGGCTCATCGAAGGTATCGACGTTGCCGGCCTGGTGCGGAGGACTCTCGGTCGCCTCGCCATCCCCGCGCACGGCATCATTCCGCCCGGGCTCGTGGGCTACGCCCCGGCCCCCACGCTATCGCGCTCCGCCGCCGCCGTGAGCCCGGCGGGGCAGCATGGGGCCGAATTGGAGCTGACGACAGTCTTTCACCCGATGTTCTTCGGCGAGTATTCCGCGGTCGCAAAGGAGCTCTTCGGGATCTTCGCGGCGAAGGGCGTTCACCTGCGCGTCGTGAACAAGACGATGTCGGAATTTCTGCAGGCCGGCAACACCGGATCGGCGGATGTCGCCGTGGGACGCTGGATCGGGGACTACCCCGACGCCGACACCTTCGTCCACGGAATGCTTCACTCTCAGGGCGGATCGATCGGCCGACATTGCGGCTCTCCCGAACTGGACCGCTTGATCGAGCGCGGCCGGGTCGAGATGGACGCAAGAGCCCGGCACTCCATCTACCGCGAGGTGGAGGAGACAATCGCGCGGGACGCGCTTCTCCTTCCGCTTTTCCACGAGCAGGTCTACCGGTTCGCGCGTCCCGAGGTGGAGGGGCTCGACAGCCTCAACTTCTCCTTCCCGGAGGTCTCCTACGAGAACCTCCGGATCCGGCGGTAGGAAGAGTCAGAGCGCCGATCCGGGCACCGTCTTCGCAGAAGCCGGGGACTTACTCGATCGCGACCACAAATCCGTTCTGGAAAATGACCTTCTTGCCGACGCTCCGATAGACCCAGATTTCGCGCGGCGCGCCGGTTTCCGAAACGCCGGTCGTGATCTCGTCGGGCTGTCCGAGAAGCCCGCGGACGTCGGTGGGCGTCATGTTCTCGTGAATCTGCGCCCCCGCCCCGGTCGAGACGTCCTCGTGGCCAATCCGATCGGCTTCGAGCTGGCGTTCGTTGGCCTTGCGGGCGGCGTCGCGCGCGCGGTCGACGGGGGCAGACGTCGAGGGCTCGCCACCCGACCTCGACCCGAGGAGCCCGCCGGACGAATGCGTGTAGAGCCAGTAGCCGACCGCGAGGACGATGACGAGAAGAATTAGCCGGCCCATGGGAATCGTCTCCTTTCAGGCGTGCTGCGAGTAGCTCGGGAGAGCGGAACCGGCCGACGACGGAAACGCGTTCATCTCGTTCTCGGAAACCAGAAGGTCCTTCAAAGTGATCTTCCCGAGCACCTGATCCACCGCGTTCTGGAGCATCCGCCAGACGGATCGGATCGAGCAATCGGGCATGTGCGTGCAGAGCCGGCTCAAGCCGCCGTGGGTGTCGCAGAACGAGGGCTCGTAAAGCCGCCCGCCCAGCGTCGCGAGGACCTCACCGACGTTGATCTGATCCGCCGGCCGCGAGAGCACGTAGCCGCCCGACTGGCCCCGCGTCGACTTGACGAACCCGCCTTCCCGGAGAACCCGCATCATCTTTGCAGCGTTCGGCTCCGAGATCCCTTCCGCGCGGGACAGCTCGGGGAGCGTGACGCTGCCGGAAGAACCTTCCTGTCCGACCCGGAGGAGGCACCGGAGTCCGTACTCTTCCTGTGAGCTCAGCTTCATGTGTTCCTCCGGGCTACATCATCCCGAGCTGCAACTTGGCCGCGTCCGACATCATGCTCATGCTCCACGGCGGATCGAAGAGGACCTGGACGTCCGCCTCCCGGATTCCGGGCACCGTGAGGAGTTTCTGCTGGATGTCTTCGCGCAGGACGTCCCCCATTCCGCAGCCGGGAGCGGTCAGCGTGAACTTCACGTCGACTTTGTTCCCGCCCTCGGAAAGCGGCGTCAATCCGACGCCGTAAACGAGTCCGAGGTCGACGATGTTGACCGGGATCTCCGGGTCGTAGCAGGTGCGGAGCTGGTCCCAGCACAGCTCCTCGACCGACTTCGCCGACAGCGCTTCCTCGGA
>Ga0137373_10008957_pt1 | contig 10536 bp, 8 predicted proteins | sample SagtaG_5_FD_104912 | JGI IMG/M metagenome (GOLD analysis project Ga0137373, IMG submission 104912) | Vadose zone soil microbial communities from Sagehorn Ranch, Mendocino, California, USA - Sage1_R_80_16 metaG | ecosystem: Environmental > Terrestrial > Soil > Vadose zone | place: USA: California...
CTGGCGACGAGGTTACGGCTGCAGGCTCTCCAGTTGCCATCGAACCAGGCCACGCATGGCCTCGAGATCCGAGCTGGACAACCCGGCTTCGCGGGTGTTGACCGATAAGGCGGTGAGCCAGACGGCCTCGCGGGGCCGGTATTTCAAGTCACTGCGCAACCGTTGCTGCAAATCGGCCATGTGACCGGCTCCGTAGAAGACGCTGATCGATGGAGGCCGCCGGGGGGAGCGGAGCGCGGCGGCCAGGTCATCCAGCACGACCCGATTGCGCTCCTGGATGATGACCGCCAACAACCGCTGGACCTCGGGGGGAACACCTTTGATCTGCGACATGTCGCCCTTGAGTTGCCCGAGCGTTTCGATGAGCAAAACCTTCGTCATCGCCCGAAGCTTCGGGCTGGATCCGATGAACTTCAAACCCACCTGCACCAGCGCGCCGAGCCACGAGCTGCCATCCATGATTTGGAGCAGTGCCTCGAAGTCCTGGCTGGCCTTGTTCGCCGAACCCGCGTCCCCCGCTCCGCGGCCGCTCAGCAACAGTTGTTGCAGCTGCCCGAGGGTCAGGTCGCTGTTCTGAAACTGCGGGCGGTCGTAGTCGATGGCACTGAGTTGAAACTCCAAACCAAGAGAAGCGGCCAGCGTGTGCTGCACCGAGACGTCTTCCTCCGCATTGAACATGACCTTCTTTGACTTTGCTCCCACGCCCTCGAACAAGACCAGGGACTGCGTGTCCAGGTGTCTTTGGAGGGCGGCAAAATAATTCGATTCGCCGATGTGCGACGCGCCGGCCAGCCAGATGACCGGGCCACGGCCTTTCTCCGGGGTGAACCGGCGCAGGGCGATTTGCAGGGAGACCGTGTCGGCATCCGGATGCGTCACCCGCATATAAGAGTCGAGCGCGGCGGATGAATCATGACCCCCTTTGGGGGCGTGGGTGAGACAACCGGCCGCTCCCGCAACCAGCAGGAGCACGAGCCACTCCACGGCGCGCCCGGCGGGACGCAACGCACTCGGAAGCGCGATGCCCCGGCGCCATCTCATCGTGGAAATGTTCATAAATACCAGCACGGCCTGGGCGCGACCGCGGCCATGACGACTCGGACCTTGGGACGGCGAGCGGGCCCGCCGGCTAACCTCCGATGCAACTCATCGACCGTGAGGGGGGGACAAAATCCGGCTCACCGATGTGATGCCGCGCCTCTTTCTGCAAGACCACCTCCCGCAGATAGGCTTTCAATTCTTCGTCGGTGGCGCCGTGGCGCAGAGGAGAGCGCAGATCGTGCTCCGTCACGCTGAACAGGCAGGTGCGCAGATGGCCGTCGGCGGTCAGGCGCAGCCGGTTGCAATGCCCGCAGAACGGCTCGCTCACCGGGGCGATCAAACCAATTTCGCCGCGACCATCGGCAAAACTCCAGCGCCGCGCGGTTTCGGAGGGACGCGCGCCAGGGACCGGATGCAAAGAGAAACGGCGCTGGAGCCGCGCCAGGATCTCCCGGCCGGGCACGACCAGTTCCTTGAGCCAAACGCGCGCTGAATCCAGCGGCATAAACTCGATAAAGCGGAAGGATAGACCCTGCTCATGCGCAAATTCCGCCAGGGCCTCGAGCTCGTGGTCATTGATGCCCTTAATCACCACGGCGTTGACCTTCACGGGATTGAGCTCCAGTTCTTGCGCGCAACGGATGCCGGCCAGCACTTCACCCAAGCCATCCCGCCCGGTGATCTTCCGGAAATTGGCGCGATCGAGCGAATCAAGGCTGAAGCTGATCCGCCGCAACCCGGCATCGCGCAAGGCCACAGCCTTCTGCTCAAAGTGAAAGCCGTTGGTCGTCATGGCCAGATCCTGCAGTCCTTCAATGCGGGCGAGCTTCTCGACCAATTTTTCGATCTGCTGCCGCAGCAGCGGCTCCCCGCCGGTCAGGCGAACCTTATCGATCCCCAAGGCAACGGCGAGGCGGACGACACGCTCGATCTCTTCGAAGGTGAGGATATTCGAGCGGGCCGCCCACTGATGGGCCACCGGCTTGGACTCCGGCAAATTGGCCCAGCGCCCACGATAGAAGTTGAAGGCGGCCTCGGTTTCCGGCAGGCAATACAGGCAGCGAAAGTTACACCGATCCGTCACGCTGATGCGCAGGTCGCGCATCACGCGCCCATGTGAGTCGATCAGCAAACCATCGCGGCTCATTACTTCGGTGATGCGGGGGCCGCCGTTTTGTTCGTGTTCGGCCCGAGGATGGTGGCACCGCCATCCTGCTTAAGTTCCACATTAAGATTGAAATTGTTGCTCCGGCCGGGCAGAGCAGAGGCGCCGGCCATAAGCCGTTCGGCGCCCTTCTTTTCCTGCGTACCGTAAATGCCCATGCGGATCCATTCCAACCGGCGGGCGATGGAGAGCTCCTCCTTGAGCTTGGCCACCTGGGTGCGCAGGAGGGAAAGGTCGTTGAATTGGCGTTCCAGCTCGGCCTTCTCCACCTGGAGACGCTTGAGTTCCTTGAGCAGGAATTCCCGGTCGCCTTCGGAGGCGGCCAGTTTGCGCTCGGTATCAGAAATCTGTTTACCGAGCTTGCCGATGGAGGCGGTGAGGTCATCCATCTTCAGGGTCAACGCATTGGTTTGCGAAGTCAGTTGGGAAATCTGGGCGTCGCGCCGTTCGATCTCCTGCTTGGCGGCTTCGGCGGCGGCCTGCATTTCCTTTTGCGTGCGAGCCAGGTCGGCGGAGAGCTTGGTCAGGCTGTTGGAAGCGCCGGAAAGCTCCTCGGTGCGCAGGACCAGGTTGGTCTGAAGATACATGGCCAGCTTCTCCTGGTCATCGAGCCGGTTCTTGGTTTCTTCGACGCGATTGGAGAGCAAGACGATTTTCTCCTCGTCCTGCTTCTTGACCTCAACGGCCTGTTGGTGGCGCCACATCAATCCCACCCCGAGACCGAGGGAGGCCAGAATCAAAAACACAATAGCTGCCTTCATAGTAGTTGGAGAATGCTTGGCCCTCGCCGAAATGGCAAGCGCGACATCCGTTTCTTGCTAAACAGACGCGTTCGCTTAGATTCGATTCATGGAAATACCTGATGCCGTGCCGGTGATGACACTTCCCAGCGCCACGCTTTTCCCTCAGGCCCTGCTGCCCCTCTATATTTTCGAGCCGCGCTATCGCCAGATGCTCGCCGACATGTTGAAGAGCAACCGGATGTTTTCCGTGGCCATGCAGAAGCCGGGAAAGCAGCGTGAAACCCCCTGCCAGGTCGCCGGTTTGGGTTTGATCCGCGTCTCCGTCGGTCATCAGGACGGCACCTCCCATCTTATCCTGCAAGGGCTGGCCCGCGTCGAACTCATCGAGATGGTCCGGACCCGGCCGTATCGGGTGGCCAATATCCGGGCGCTCCAACCGCCACCCATTGACAACGTGATCATCGACGCGCTGGTCGCCAAGGTCCATGAACTGGTCGAGGACCGGATTCAGTTGGGGCCGTTTCCCTTCCCGTTTTCCGCGTTTAGCAACGCCGGCGGCTCCAAGAAGAAAGCCGCCTCCGGCTCCGCCCAGTTCTCGGCCAAGGAGATCCTCGACTACCTCGAGTCATTGGAGGACGCCGACCAGGTTGCCGACCTGGTCTCCTGCGCCCTCCTGCCGGGGGCCGTCGAGCGACAGACGATTCTGGAAACGATTAACCTGGAACAACGGCTCAAGCATCTCATTCATTTTTTGATGGAAGAAATCCGGCGCACTCGAAAAGATAGCTCGTCATGAATGAACCCCGTTCCGAGCACAACGAGTCAGGCGGAATCGGTCCCCAGGACGGACCGGCCGCACTGTTTCTGGAGATGGTGGCCCAGTACGCCAACATGGCGTTGATGTTCCTGGGACGCGTCCCTCATCCCGAGACCGGTCAGCCCGCGCATGACCTGGAAACCGCCCGAATGTTTATCGAACGATTGGAGATGCTCGAGGCCAAGACCAGGGGCAACCTCAATAAAGACGAGGAATCGATGCTCAAACAGAGCCTCATGGCGGTGCGGATGGCCTTCGTCGAGGCCGTCGAGCGGCCGCCGGCCGACGCTCCTCCGAAATCTGAAGCGGGAAGCGCGGCGTCCCCGGCTGAGTCAGACAAGAGCAAGTCCCCGACTCCTTCAGCCGCGCCGACGGGTGGGCAGCCCACGGAGCCTTCGCCTGAGGCTCAAAACATCGCAGCCGCCGAAGCGGAGGCGCGAAAGAAGTTCGTCAAACGATATTAGCCTGCCTGGGTCGCGCAGGACACAAGAGCTCAACGATGGTTCGCCTGGTGCTGTTCGATATCGACGGAACGCTTATCCGCAGCGGCGGCGCAGGCGAGCAGGCTTTTGCCCGGGTCTGCGTCTCCGAATTCGGCGTGGCGAACGGCACGGCGCGATTGCGTTTTGCCGGACGCACCGACCCTTCGATTGTGCGCGAATTCTTCCAACAGCACGAAATCGAGCCCAGTGCTGAGAATTTCCGCCGTTTCTTCGACCGCTACGTCTTCTATCTGGATCATCTCCTGACGCAACTCGACGGATGCGTCCTGCCCGGGGTGCAAGGCATGATCGGTGAACTGGCCGGCTGGCCGCAATCCCCGCTGCTCGGACTGCTCACCGGCAACATCCGGTTGGGAGCGCAGATCAAGCTTGGCCACTACCAGCTCTGGGATCGATTCCGGATGGGGGCGTTCGGCGACGACGACGAGGACCGCAACCAACTGGCCGTCATCGCCCGGGAGCAAGGCGAGCGCATCTTGCGCAGGAAATTGCCGGGCGAAGACATCCTGGTCGTCGGCGACACGCCTCGAGACATCGAATGCGCTCGGGCCATTGGCGCCCGGGCATTGGCCGTCGCCACAGGCAACTATCCTTTCGCAGACCTGTCCAGACACTCTCCGACCTGGACCGTGGAATCTCTGGACCAGGTCAAGGTGACGGACGTCATGGAATGACCTGCAGCACCTGCAGCCTGAAGAACGCAGCGTTTCCGGTAACCGGGCGCGTCTGCGGCTTGGTTTGGTTGAGGCTGTTTGACCAGCCTCCCGTGACGACCGAGGACTCTTGCAGTGTGCCGTTGCCCGTCCAGTTGATGGTGACGGTTCCATCACCGTTATGCGTGATGGTCAACCGCGCTCGCGCCTCCGCCACGCCGATGTTCGCGAGAATCTCCGCACCCCAATCGATGTCGGAACTGGTTAAGGCTTCCTGGTGGACCTCCACCGCAAAGTGGTTCTGTCCGGAGACAATGCCGGTGATATTGGTCGTGATAAAAGTGGCTTGCGGTTCTGGATTGGGTTCCAGCAAAGCAGGGCCGTTGGCCAACGTGTCGAAAAGGGTGGGCGTATTGGTGATATTAAAGCGCCCGACCTCCGTGCCATTCATGTACCAAACCGCGCCATCGTCGATATAAGCCCGCAGCGTAAAGCTGATCTTGGACAGATCGGTGAACGCGACGTTAAACGTGGTGCGGAAGTAGGCGGTGACGTTGGTCTGGCCGGCGCTGTTGGTCAAGCTGAGCACAGTATTTGTCCCGTCTGGCGGCGCGATGGTGCGCATGAACACCAATGTATTCGAGGTGGTCTCGAACCCAAGGATGCCCGGCCCCGACGCCCAGGAGGAATCGTCGTAGCTACTTGCCCGCCATGCGGTGCCCAAGTCTGTGCCGGATTGGTCATACTTCCAGACGTCCCTGAAGGCCAGGATTCGAGTCTGATAGACGAGCGGCATAACCGTGGGATTGGGATCGAGGAGGTTCTGACCCGCTCGGGTGTCCCGGATGTCCCTAATGGTGATGGTGTAAACGGTGCCGACGGTGCGCGCCGTGGTGGTCAGCGTCACGGTTGTGCCACTGCCGCTCAGGACCGCGCTGCTCACGGCCAGGCTCGGTGAGATCGCGTAATTGGCCGTGCTTTGGGCGGTCGCCGCGCTGACCACTTTGGAGAAGACGATGGTGACACTCGTCAGGTTGGTGCCCCCCGAGACGCTGACCACCCTGGGATGCGTCAAATCAGCGACGACCGTCGCCGTCGCGGGCGAACTCGTCTGTGAGCCGTTGGGGTTGGTGACCTTCAGGCGATAGTCCCCCGCGTCATTCGGTACCGCATTATTGATCGTGTAAGTGGGATTGGTCGCTCCCGGGATATCCACGTTATTCTTCGACCACTGGAAGGTGGCGTTACAGGCACGGATTCCGGCAGTGATGGTGTGACTGGCACCTTCGTTCACCATGAAGCTCTGTGGCTGCTCGGTGAAGGAAGGAGCAGTGGAGCACTGCGGCACGGTGTAGATAACGGTCAGCCGAGGCCCCGTGGTGGTGGCCGAGGCGTCGAAACGATAACCATCAACTCCAGTGGGAAGCATGCCCCAGCCGAAGTTGGGTTCACCATCAGACCACGCCTGAACCGAGGTCTTCACATCCAAATCCAGCGTGAACGGCACCGTCTGGGCAAGCGAGACGATGACCAGGTCCGGGGTGGTCATGGCCTCGACGCCGTCATTCTGCAGACCGGGCATGGTGTTCGGCGCGAAGGTGAAGTTGTTGAAAGTAGCCGTGGCCTGATGCCAATCAACCAACATGCGATAGACATTCACGTCGTTACCGTTGGCGTTGAGCGCCGTGTGCTGCATGCGCAAGATGGCCGAGACGATATGGGCCCCCAACGGAACCTGGTTAGGGCCGTTTCCGAAAATGTTGTTGAAGCGAAGCAAGCCATGCGACACGCCACCCAGGTTGTCTCCGTCCACCAGAATCCGCGGTGCCGAGCCGTGCACCACATCCGGTCCTCCGAATTCGGTGCCTTGTTCCAGCTCGGTGTCTTCCACGCCTGTGTAACCATTGACATCATTCTGCATGAAGGTGACCGCCGGCGACAGGTCAATGAAGGCGCTGCCGGAAATGCACTGTCCCTGCTGGTCGCACACCGAATCTGGGTCCACGGAGATTCGATAGACTTTGCCCGGCATGCGCAGGTTGGTGGTGATGAAATTGATATTCGTGCCATTGATGGTGATAGTGTTAACCCCCAGCTCGTCGCTCGGATTGTCCTTGTCCGCGATATGCCAGACGAACGGAAAGCTCGCGTCAGTGCCACAAGTGCTCGCATCCGTACAAAGCGGCTCATCGACGATCAGATTGACCACATTCGCGTTCGCCGGGTCCGGGTCACCCCAGGCGACGAGGAAAGCCGGCGGCGTTGTATCTGGTTGCACGGTCAAGACGGCATGCCGACTGTCGACGACCGCCCCCACCCCGTTGTCCAACCGGCAGTAGTATTCTCCGGCGTCGCTCGTTTGCACATTGGTCAAGGTCAGCGAAGTGCCCGTTTGGCCGGTGATGAGTTCCTCCCCTGCCCCGACGTTGCGAAACCACTGGATGGAAGGCGCTGGAATACCGCAGTTGGCGGGCAGCACCACCAGGAAAGTCGTATTTTGGCCGGCTGTCGCAATTCGGTTGGTCGGCTGAACGTTGTCGGTGCAGGGCGCGACGGACTGCGACCCATAGACGGAAAGCCCAAACACCGTGTCGCTGCTCGCCAGATTGGCCTGGTGCACCTCGACGGCGAGCACATTTTGACCGACCACCAGCGGGTTGATTGAGTTGGTGTCCAACCTCACTTGATGCACATCCCGAATCGGCTCGCCCAAGGCAGCCGTGGCAGGTGTGTCGAATAGGACGGGAGTCGTCGCCGGCATGTTAAAGCGATAAAACTCAACCCCGTTGAGGTAGAGCACGTCGCCGTCGTCAACAAAATTGGTCAGAGACAGGATGACGCCCGCAGTGGAGCCGCTCCAGTTGAAATGGATGCGGTAGTAAATCGTCCAGATGCCACTGGTATTCGGCCCAGGGATGGGGGTGACGAACGGATAGGGGTATCCGGTGTCATTCCCGAAGAGTGCGCGGCCGGTCGGCCAGCTATTTTCGTCGATGAAGTCTTTCTCCTTCCAGGCTTGAAGTTGATCGACGCCATTGCTTTGGAATCGCCAGGTGGAGTTTGTTATCCCGACTAATTCCACCGGCTGGGCGGAAACGGAGACCACGGAACAAGCCATCTGCAAAGCCAGCCCCGCGAGCAAGATTCTTAACACACGCATAGTCCTTCTTCGGTTGTAAACCAGCCAGGACACACGGAATTACCCGCGCCGCATCTACGGCGCGACGTTTGCCAGGCCGGTAATTGTTTCTGAGAGTGAGCTTACCTAATCACAGTGAGTCTGGAAAAGCAACCGAGAAATTGCGCCACAGCGGCTCTGCGGCGCAGGACAGGTTAACCACGGATTACACTGATTCCACGGATAGAAGAGCAAGCGCAGATTGGAGGGAGACCTTGGCACAGACCTGCAGGTGGCCCGGTTCTTCCAATGATAGACTTCTCGTCGCTGTTCAGGTGTGAAGTTGAACCGCTCATCTCCGCTCATCTTCGCTCATCGATCCAAGAGCATTCGGCGGTTGGTCCGTTTGCTTGGGGAAGTGCGCGACTCGAGCGCCATCATACTCGTTCCAGGCACCCAGGAACCAACCGTCATCGTCGCGCCTGAATTCGACTTGAGCGTGTCCGACTTGAGCGTTGCCAGTGTCGGCCCGCCTCTCTATACTGCAGCGCGATGAAACATCAGCTCGATTTCGAGAAACCGATCGCCGAGTTGCAACGCAAGCTGGAGGAGTTGACCAAACATCGCGAAGTGCACGGCCTGGGCGTCAACTTCGACGAGGATATCCTCCGCATTGAAAAGAAGATCGCTGAAACCCGGAAACAGATTTTTTCAAACCTGACCGCCTGGCAACGCGTGCAGTTGGCGCGCCACCCCAAGCGCCCATTCACTCTCGACTACCTGAGCATGACCTTCTCGGACTTTCAGGAATTGCACGGGGACCGCCTTTACGCGGAGGATCGCGCGGTGGTCGGCGGCTTCGCCCGGCTCGACCAGCACAAGGTGGTCGTCGTCGGGACCCAGAAAGGCCGCGACACCAAGGAAAACATCCGGCGCAACTTTGGCTCGGCGCACCCGGAAGGGTATCGCAAGGCCCTGCGTTTGATGCGCCTGGCCGACAAGTTCGGCTTGCCTGTCATCACGCTGATCGATACGGCCGGCGCCTACCCGGGCATCGGGGCCGAAGAGCGGCATATCGCCGAGGCCATCGCCGTCAATCTGCGTGAAATGATCCTCCTGCAAGTCCCAATCATCGCCGTGGTCATCGGCGAAGGCGGTTCCGGCGGCGCCCTCGGCATCGGCGTCGCCGACCGGGTCTTGATCCTGGAAAACGCCTATTATTCGGTGATCAGCCCGGAAGGCTGCGCCGCCATCCTCTGGAAAGATCGCTCGGCGGCCGGCCGGGCGGCGGAAGCTTTGAAGATCACGGCCAAAGACTTGATCGAACTCGGCCTGGCCGACGAGATCGTGCCCGAACCCCTCGGTGGAGCGCACAATGATCCCAAGACCACGGCCGCCAGCCTCAAACAGCATCTCCTGGCCAACCTCCAGCAACTGCGCCAGATCCCCATCAGCGACCGGCTGAAATCGCGCTACGCCAAGTTTCGAGCGCTCGGTCATTTTCAAGAAAAACAGCCGACCGCGGCCTGACTCCGACCTCCACGCCCGACGTTCGAGTGATCGAATGCCCAACCCGATGCAGCCCCTGCCGCGCTCCGTCTTCGAGCATCCTAACCGGGCCCAGGACCGATGCTCTACCCCTTGACGTTCCAACCCATCTTCATGGAACGCGTTTGGGGCGGACGCAACCTGGAGAAGCTTTACCAGAAACCTCTCCCGCCGGCACGGCCCATCGGCGAATCGTGGGAGATCAGCGACCGCCCGGAAGCAGAAAGTCTCATCGCCCACGGTTCCCTCGCCGGCAAAAGCCTGCGCTGGCTCATGGAAAACCAGCCACAGGATGTCATGGGCTCGGCCCGAACGGAAGGGGATCGCTTCCCGCTCCTGATCAAGATCCTCGACGCCCAGGAAACACTGTCGGTGCAGGTGCATCCGCCCGCCGCGCTCGCCGCCCGGCTCGGCGGGGAGCCGAAGACGGAGATGTGGTATATCGCCGACGCCACGCCCCAAGCCGAATTGTTCGTCGGCCTGAAACGCGGCGTGACGCGCCAGGAGTTCGAGCGGCGCATCAAGGACGGGACGGTCGCCGACTGCCTGCACCGCATCCGCGTGCGCGGCGGCGACGCCGTGTTCCTGCCGAGTGGACGCCTCCACGCCATCGGCGAGGGCAACGTAATTTTTGAAATCCAACAGAATTCCGACACGACCTACCGCGTCTTCGACTGGAACCGGGTGGGACTCGACGGCAAGCCGCGCGAACTTCACGTCGCGCAATCGCTGGCCAGCATCAACTTTGACGACTTCGAGCCGGCGCTCATCTTCAGCCAGTATTCGCGCAATAGGACTTTCAAGGTTCGTTACCTGGTCGACGACCCGCTCTTCCGTGTGGACGCCTGCCAGGTCAGGCGCGGCCAGCGGTTCCATTTGCGCAGCACCTCGCCGCAGATTCTCGGCTTGCTCCGCGGCCGGTTGGTCATCACCCACGCCGCGACCAGC
>Ga0137373_10008963_pt1 | contig 10534 bp, 9 predicted proteins | sample SagtaG_5_FD_104912 | JGI IMG/M metagenome (GOLD analysis project Ga0137373, IMG submission 104912) | Vadose zone soil microbial communities from Sagehorn Ranch, Mendocino, California, USA - Sage1_R_80_16 metaG | ecosystem: Environmental > Terrestrial > Soil > Vadose zone | place: USA: California...
ACCTCGCATGCGCCGATCCTGCATCGGCTGCTGACCGACAACTCGACCCGCGGCGGGATCAAGCCATCGAGCCCGTTTGTCCGCGGCAAGGCGCCCAAGCTCGTCGTCGATGTCACCGATTACGGCTATCTCTATGCCGGCATCCGGCCGCTCGGCGATTCCGACGTGCACATCCGTAGCTATCATTTCGTGATGCCGTTCCATCAGATCCGGCCGTCGCGCTCGGAATCGGGGATTCCGTGCGACGCCGGCCACATCTGGGTCCCGATGGATGACTACAACTGCATGGTCTACAACTGGATGTACAGCACGACCGACGCGCCGCTGACCGGGGAGGACCGGCGCGAGCGCGGTATCGGCAACGGCCCTGACTTCGTCGACCAGAAGACGTTCCTGTCGAAGCAGAACCGATCGAACAATTACGGCATCGATCGCGAGGTGCAGCGCACCGAAAGCTTCACCGGCATCGACGGCATCAACCAGCAGGACCGTGCGCTGCAGGAGAGCATGGGCCGCATAGTCGACCGCTCGAAGGAGCATCTGGGCCCGGCCGACAAGGCGATCGGCCAGACCCGCCGGATGCTGCGCCAGGCGGTCAGGACCGTCGAGGCCGGCGGCAACCCCGACGGCACCGGCACCAGCTACTACCACATCCGGGCCGGCGAAGAGGTGCTGGCGCGCGACGCCGACTGGCACCAGATCATGGCGCCCGATATCACCCAGGAGAAGATCCTCCAGACGGTGTAGGAGAGGCCCCTCACCCGCCTGCGACTTCCGCCGCAGGCACCCTCTCCGCGCAAGCGGGGCGAGGGTGCCGAGCGCAGCGAGGTGGGTGAGGGGCTGCTCCCGGCGCCTTCGATATTGACGGAAGAAACCGGCGGGCGCTTATTGGCGCGGCCGCCGCATTTTGTTCGATCCGAGGAGCAACCGCATGGCCGCGCAGCCATTTAACGGGGTTCTGGTGCCGGTGCTGACCCCGTTCGCGCCGGCGGGCGAGCCCGATGCCGGCCGCTTTGTCGCGTTCTGCCGCTGGCTGTTGGACCAGGGCGCCGACGGGCTGGCGGTCTTCGGCACGACCAGCGAGGCCAATTCGATGTCGGCCGGCGAGCGGATGGCATTGCTCGACCGGCTGATCGCCGCCGGCGTACCGGCCGCGAAGCTGATGCCCGGCGCCGGCGCCTGCTCGATCACCGAGGCGGCGACTTTGATCCGCCATGCCGTCGGCCATGGCGTCGGCGGCGTATTGATGCTGCCGCCCTTCTATTACAAGGGCGTGGACGATGACGGCTTGTTCGCCTTTTTTTCAGCCGTGATCGACCGGGTCGGCTCGTCGGCGTTGCGGATATTCCTCTATCATATCCCGCCGCAGACCGTGCTCGGGCTGTCGCTCGACCTGGTCGGACGGCTGATTGAGAACTATCCCGACACGGTCGTCGGCCTGAAGGACAGCTCGGGCGATTGGAACAACACCGCGGCGTTGCTCGAACGGTTCCCCGGTTTTGCGGTGTTCCCGGGTTCCGAGGTCTTCCTGCTCGACGGGTTGCGCAAGGGCGCGGTCGGCTGCATCACCGCGAGCGGCAATGTCAACGTGCCGGGCATCCGCAAGGTCTACGAGAACTGGCGGACGCCGCAGGCCGACGCGCTGCAGGCCGAGATCACCACCGTCCGCAAGACGATCCAGGCCTATCCGATGGTGCCGGCCTTGAAGCGCATTGTCGCGCATTTCCACAACGACCCGGACTGGGCCGCGGTGCGCCCGCCGATGGTGCCGTTGAGCGAGGCTCAATCGGCGGCATTGCTCGCCGATCTTGGCAAGATCGGTTTCACCCTCGGCGAGCGCCGCCGCGAGGCCGCCGAGTAGCGAGGAGCCGCAGCCATGGCCACGGAGACTGTCCCGGCCCGAACCGCCGAGCGGCAGGCGTTTTACGAACGCATCGCCCCGGCCAACCTGGCGCCATTGTGGGAAAACCTGCACCGCATGGTCACCGCCGAACCGGCGCCTGCCTGCCTGCCGGCGATCTGGCGTTACCGCGACGTACGGCCCTATCTGATGGAATCGGGGGGGCTGATCACCGCACAAGAGGCGACCCGCCGGGTGCTGATGCTGATGAACCCGGGGCTCGGCGGCGAGGCCTCGATCACCGGCTCGTTGTTCGCCGGCTTGCAATTGATCATGCCCGGCGAGGTCGCGCCGGCGCATCGCCATTCGCAATCGGCGCTGCGCTTCATCATCGAGGGGCACGGCGCCTATACCGCGGTCGATGGCGAGCGGACCGCGATGCAGCCCGGCGATTTTGTGATCACCCCGTCCTGGACCTGGCACGATCACGGCAACGAGACCAAGGAGCCGATGGTGTGGCTCGATGGGCTCGACATTCAGATCGTCAAATTGCTCGGCGCCAGTTTTGCCGAGGGTTACCCGCAGGAGACCCAGCCGGTCAGCCGCCCGGAAGGCGACAGCTTTGCCCGCTTCGGCCACAATCTCCTCCCGGTCGATTGGAAACCGGAGGTCAAGACCTCGCCGGTATTCAATTATCCCTATGCGCGGACCCGCGAGGCGCTCGACGCGCTCAGCCGCAACGGCGCACCGGATCCCTATCACGGCCATAAATTGCGCTATGTGAACCCGGCGAGCGGCGAGTTCGCGATGCCGACGATCGCCACCTTTGTCCAGCTGTTGCCGGCGGGTTTTGCCAGCCAGCCCTACCGCTCGACCGACGGCACCGTGTTCGTTGTCGTCGAAGGGACGGGCGAGACCCGGATCGGCGACACCCGATTTGCCTGGGAGCCGCACGACATCTTCGTGGTGCCGAGCTGGATGAAACACACCCACCATGCCGCGAGCGAGGCGGTATTGTTCAGCTTCTCCGACCGGGTCGTGCAGGAAAAGCTCGGGCTGTGGCGCGAGTCGCGCGGCAACGCCTAGTGGGCAACGCCTGAGTAACGTCTGTGGGGTATTGATCAGCACATGATCTATCCGGTGATCCTGTCGGGGGGCTCCGGCACCCGGCTGTGGCCGATGTCGCGCTCGCTCTATCCGAAGCAGCTCTTGGCGCTGTTCGGCGAGCGCAGCCTGTTGCAGGAGACCGCGCGGCGGGTCATCGACTTGCCCGGCTTCGCCCCGCCCTTGATCGTCGCCAATGAGGAGCACCGTTTCATCATCGCCGAGCAATTGCGCGAGATCGGCGCCGCCCCGGCGGCGTTATTGCTCGAGCCCATTGGCCGCAACACCGCGCCGGCCGCCGCTGTCGCGGCCTTGCGCATCGTCGAGAGCGATGCCGACGGCCTGATGCTGGTGATGCCGTCCGATCATGCGATAGCCGACCCGGCGGCCTTCCATCTAGCGGTCGACCGGGCGGCCGCAGCGGCGCGGACGGGTCTTCTGGTCACCTTCGGCATCACCCCCGCGCGGGCCGAGACCGGCTATGGCTATATCGCCGGCGGCGGCGCAGTCACGGCCTGCGACGGCGTCTTCGCGGTCAAGGGTTTTGTCGAGAAGCCGGATACTGCGCAGGCCGAGCGCTATGTCGCGGCCGGCGACCATTTCTGGAACAGCGGCATCTTCCTGTTCCCGGCGGCGGTCTACCTCGCCGAGTTGGAGCGGCTGCGGCCCGACATGCTCGCCGCCTGCAAAGCGGCGCTCGCCGCGGCCAAATCCGATGCCGATTTTGTCCGGCTCGACAAGGCGGCCTTCGCCGATTGCCCCGCCGACTCGATCGACTATGCCGTCATGGAGCATACGAGCCGGGCCGCGGTCGTGCCGGTCGGCATGGGCTGGAGCGATCTGGGCTCGTGGGACGCGTTGTGGGAGATGAGCGCCAAGGACGAGCGGGGCAATTCGCTCGCCGGCAATGTCGTCGCCGAGGAGACGCAGAACTGTTATCTGCGCTCGGAATCAGGGCTGGTTGCGGCGATCGGGGTCGAGGATCTCGTCGTCGTCGCGACCGATGATGCGGTGATGGTGGCGCCGCGCAACCGCACCCAGGAAGTGAAGAAACTGGTCGGCCGGCTCCTCGCGGAGCGGCGCGAGGAGGCCGACGCATTGTCGACCGTGCACCGGCCCTGGGGCACCTACCGCTCGCTGCATAATGGCGACCGCGTGCAGGTCAAGCACATCACGGTGCGGCCGGGCGCCAAACTGTCACTGCAGATGCATCACCACCGCGCCGAGCATTGGGTCGTCGTACAGGGCACCGCCAAGATCGTGCGCGGCAACGAAGAGATGATCCTGACCGAGGACCAGTCGACCTACATCCCACTCGGCACCGCCCATCGCCTGGAAAACCCCGGCAAGATCCCATTGCACGTCATCGAGGTACAATCGGGCAGCTATCTCGGCGAAGACGACATCGTCCGCTTCGAGGACCATTACGGCCGCAGCTGACCCATTCTGGCCGGCAGGGTGACCGCGCGGGGCCGTTGCGGTCGCCTGAGGCATTTAGGTTGCGTTTGTTGCAAATGCGCTCGCTTCCGATTAACGTAAAGCGCGAGCCGCCGGCTGTTTGTTAACCGCCGCGGCGGCGAAAATAACAAAAAGAGTCGGGAGAAAGCGATGAAGTGGACCAGTTTTGGCCGACGCAAGTTGTTTGCGGCAAGCGCCATTGTGCTCGCTTCGTTGGCGTTGGTTTGTGGAATCCTTGCACCGCGCGGCGCGATGGCCGCGTACACCGAGCAGGTGCTTTACCGGTTTTGCTCGCAAGCCAACTGCGCGGATGGCAAAAATCCGGCCGCCGCCGTGATCATGGATGGAGCAGGCAATCTCTACGGCACAACTGTCGGCGGCGGCGCCAATAATGCGGGCGTGGTGTTCAAGCTGAGCCCGACGGTCGCCGGATGGAGCTACAAGGTTCTGTACAGCTTCTGCTCAAAGGCCCTGTGCGCGGATGGCGGCGGCCCTAATGCCGGTCTGATCATGGACAGCGCGGGCAATCTCTATGGCACGACCACCGGCGGCGGTCCTAACCAGAGCACCAATGGTGTCGTGTTCAAACTGGCCCCGAACGGCAGCAGTTGGACGGAAACCGTCATTTACAATTTCTGCTCGCAGACCAATTGCGCCGATGGCGCTCGGCCCTATGCGAGCTTGATCATGGATGCCGCAGGAAACCTTTACGGCACGACCGCTGCGGGACGAAACGGGTGCTATATTACGACGAACGGCTGCGGCATCGTGTTCGAGTTGACGCCGAGCGGCAGCGCTTGGACGGCAAAGGTCCTCTACAAGTTTTGCCTGCAGAGTGGCAATTGATCGGATGGCGCCGTGCCGTATGCGGCGCTGATGATGGATGGTGCAGGAAACCTTTACGGCACGACCTTCAGCGGCGGTCTTTCGACCACAGAAGGGGTCGCCTTCAAATTGGCGCCGAGCGGCAGCTCGTGGACCGAGACCGTCCTGTATCGCTTTGGCCAGCAAGGCTGTTATTACCCCGACCCGTGCCAGCCCCGTGCCGGTCTGATCATGGATGAGGCAGGAAACCTCTACGGTACAAGCGGCAATGGCTACGCCTTCAGGCTGTCGCCGTCGGGGACAAGCTGGATGGAGACCACCCTCTCCACGGTCTACTACGGCAGCGATGCCAGCCTGATCATGGATGCACAAGGTCACCTGTACGGCACCTCGACCCAGGGGTCCAGCGGGCACGCAGCCGGCGCCGTTTTTGTGCTCGTCTTCAACGGCACCGTTTGGAATTATACGGAACTCCATTCCTTCTGCTCCGAGAACAGCTGCTCCGATGGCAATCTTCCGACGGCGGGGCTGATAACGGACCTGGCAGGCAATCTGTATGGGACAACAAGCACCGTGCGGCGCCAAGCTCTGTATCCAGTATGATACTCTGACAGTTTTTGCCGGAGCAGCAGATTTTGAATAAATGTCAGGCCCCTGTTGGCTATGTACTTGTAAGTCGGCATGCCGCCCGAGCGGGCCCCGCCGCCGAGTATGCGGGAGCCGAGGACCACGTCGAATTCCCCCGATGCAATCATCGACGCCATCGGCGTCACCAGTTTCGGCGCATATTGGTAATCGGGGTGAAGCATCATGTTGTTCGTGTCTTCCCCCTATCCGCGCCCGCCCTATGAGGCCGGCCCGTTGTGGCCCGGATCGCGGCCGGCGACGTTCGAGGGTACTGCGCCGGCAGCGCAACTGCAGGTGCTGTTAGCCAGGTCATCCCGTCTATGGTTGCTACCATGGCGCACCTTCGGGCAGGAATGGGCGTACCAGATAAAGGAGATGATCGGCGTTCTTGGTGGGCTGACCATCGCCCTGCCGCAGGCCGTTTACGGGATTTGGCTCGCGGCGATGGCAGCGGGCGCCGCCGCCGATTCTGCCGCTAACCGCGGCGACCCGAGGACGCCCAGCCTGCTCGATGCAGCGCTTCTTGCAGCCGCGGCAGCGGCTTGCATTTGGTTGATCTACCTCTCCCAGTATCTGCTTTGGACCAATGTTGGCAATTCGCGTATCGAGGGAATGCAAGGCCGTTATCTCACGCCGTTATTACCGATGATGGCGCTCGCGGTGCCGCGGTTTCGAATTCCCGCGGGAAATGTGGTGCGCCTGGTTCTCGGCATGGTGCCGTCATGCGCCGCCGCAGCGGACCTGATCCTTGTGCCGCCCGTCGTCGTTGCCTGGTGGTACATCGGCTAGGATTACCTGCCCATTGCGTGGCGCTGCCGCGTGATGCAGCCATCAAAGCACCAGGCTTAAAACATCAGTGATAGACCGCGGCTCGACCAGGATTTGCCGCCGGCGTCGCCGAGACCGAGGCCGATTGGCCTTGCCTCGACCCGGTTGCGTATCTAACATCGATATCGGACAACGTTAGAAACTTAGTTGGACGCGCAATCAGGGCTACCGGCTGGCCCGCCGCGCCACGACGCCCAGCTAGGATAACAACCGTCTCCTGAAGGGGGGGATGCCATGACGATACGACGGACGCTGCAACTTCTCGGCTTGACGTTGATCGCGTTGACCTGGGCCGCGCTGGCGGCTTACGCCGACGCGCAATACAAGGCGATGCCGCCGCTGTCGCACGCCGGTTGGATGAAACTGGGCGCCAACCCGCGCGCGATGCAGAATTTCATGGCGAACCTGCCGATGGTTCCGCCCGAGCACGCCGCGGAGGCGCCGCAGCCGCCGGTCTCGCCCTGGGTATCGCTAACCAATCAACCCGGCACCACGCTCGGCAATCCGCTGCTGCTGCCTGACGGGACGGTCATCCTGCAGCACAGTTGCTCGTCGTCCTGGTACAAGCTGACCCCCGACATCAACGGCAGCTACGCCAACGGGACCTGGTCGACGATCGCGTCGCTGCCGTCGGGCTACGCCCCGCGCTTCGTCGCCTCGGCCGTGCTCGCCGACGGGCGGGTCATCGTCGAAGGCGGTGAGTACAACAATGTCAGCGGCTGCAATGCCGTATGGACCACGCTCGGCGCGATCTACAACCCGGCCACCAACAGCTGGGCGTCGGTTTCGCCGCCGAGCGGCTGGACTACGATTGGCGACGCGCAGGCCGTCGTGCTGAACAACAATACCTTCCTGCTGGCGAATTGCTGCACGGCACAGGCCGCGCTGCTGAACGCCACGACCCTGGCCTGGACCGGCACCGGGACCGGCAAATACGACATCAATGACGAGGAAAACTGGTCGCTGTTGCCGAACGGCAAGGTATTGACGGTCGATGCCTACGTCTCGACCGGTACCTGCGGCACCGGGTCCGAAATTTACAATCCCTCCACCGGGGTCTGGTCGAGCGCCGGCAGCACGCTGAACCAGCTGTCGGATTGCAGCGGCAACAAATCCTACGAGGTGGGACCGCAGCCGCTGCGGCCCGACGGAACGTTGGTCGCGTTTGGCGGCACCACTATCGGCGCCGCCCACACCTCGATCTACACTTCGTCAAGCGGCACCTGGGCGAGCGGACCCGATCTGCCGTCGATCAGTGGGCAATATTACAATCTTGCCGATGCGCCGGCGGCGGTCTTGCCGAACGGCGCCATCCTGTTTGCGGCCAGCCCTGGCCTGTTCACAAGCCCAACGCATTTCTTCGAGTTCAGTACCGGCAACGTGATCAGCCAGGTCGCCGATGCGACGAATGCCGCAAGCTTTACCTCCTATCAGTGGATGTTCCTGGTCTTGCCGACCGGCCAGATCCTGGTTGCCGAATTGGACGGCAACACCGTCCAGCTCTACAACCCGTCGGGCACCTACAGCTCGAGCTGGCAGCCGGTCATCTCTTCGCTGTCCTCCTATACGCTGGCGCCCGGTTCGACCTATCAGGTGTCCGGCACGCAATTGAACGGTCTGTCGCAGGGCGCCTATTACGGCGACGACCAGCAATCGTCGACCAACTACCCGATCGTGCGGATCACCAACAACGCCACCGGTCATGTCTTCTTCGCCCGGACATCGGGCTGGAGCAACAGCTCGATCGCGTCCGGCAACGCCTCGACGGCGAATTTCCTGGTGGCGGCAGCCACCGAAACCGGCGCGAGCCAGCTGGTCGTGATCGCCAACGGCATACCCTCGGCGCCTACCGCCGTTACGATAGGCAGTGGCGGCACCTACACGCTCTCGGTCTCGGTGATCGGCAACTCGGGCGGCACCGTGACGAGCTCGCCTTCGGGGATCAATTGCGGCTCGACCTGCAGCCACGATTTTACCGCCGGGACTACGGTGACATTGACCGCGACACCGGCGAGCGGTTGGTTTTTCGGTGTCTGGGGCGGGGCATGCGGGCCCAGCAGCTGCAGCGTGACGATGAACTCGCCGCAAAATGTTCTGGCGACCTTCGGGCCCATTCCCAACGTATTCGCTGGCAAGGGTCCGATGCTTAATGATCCGAGCTTGCCAATCATCCCGCCACCGTGATCGCAATGATCTGCCCATTCGAGCGGCCGGTCTGATGATGGTGTGACCGGCTCAGCGGCGGCGCTAGGCCGGGGTCATACCTCGGTCTCGGCGCCGGTGCGGCTGGTGATCAGCCCGTAATGCTCGATGCGCCGGTGCTTCGCGAAATTGAAGACGGTGCGGCGGAGATATTCGCCGAGTTCGAGATCGAGCGTCGTCGCAATCAGCTCATCGTCCTCGGTCAGGGCCTGCGCCGCGATCTCGCCGGTCGGCGCGACGATCGCCGAGCCACCGATCATCGCGTGGCCGTCTTCCGCGCCGCATTTCGCCGCGGCCAGCACCCAGGCCGCATTCTGATAGGCTCCGGCCTGCAATGACAGGAGGTGGTGGAACATCCGCAGATGCTCCGGCTCGCGGTGATGGATGTTCAGGGTCGGCGTGTTGTAGCCGAGCGCGACGATCTCGACCCCCTGCAGCCCCATCACCCGATAGGTCTCGGGCCAGCGCCGATCGTTGCAGATGCACATGCCCATTACCGCATCCTGCATGCGCCACACCCGGAACCCCTCGTTGCCGACGTCGAAGTAGCGCTTCTCGAGATGCTGGAACGGCGCCTGCGGCAAATGCTCGGAATGCCCCGGCAGGTGGATCTTGCGGTAGCGGCCGACGATGCGTCCGTCCGGATCGACCAGGATCGCGGTGTTGTAGTGGCGTGGCTCGCCCTTCTCCTGGGTCAGCTCGGCATAGCCGAGATAGAAGCCGATGCCGAGTTCCTTCGCCAGATCGAACAGCGGCCGGGTTTCCGGGCTCGGCATGTCGCGCTCGAAATAGCGGTCGATCTCGGCCTGTTCGGTCATCCAGTAGCGCGGAAAGAACGTGGTCAGCGCCAGTTCCGGGAAGACGACGAAACGGGCGCCGGTGCCGTGCGCCTCCCGCAGCAGCGCCGTGAGCCGCTTGACGACGGCCGCGCGGTTGTCGGCGAGATGGATGGGTCCGAGCTGGGCAACGGCGGCGCGGAGCTTACGGGACACGGGGTTCTCCTGATCGATAGGAATGCCGGAACCGTAGCACGATTGGCGCGTCGCGATCCGCTCCGAGCTATTGCCGCGAGGCTTGATCCTTGGGGTGCCGCAGCGGCGTCCAGCGCAGGCCGAGCTGCGTGACGTCTCGGAGCACATCGTCGCCGGCCGGCACGGTTCCCTTCTCGATCCACGCGACCAGATCGTCGAAGGCGGGCTCGCGCACTGCGTTCTCGATGCCGCAATGCCCGGGCCAGCGCACCGCGCGCTGCACCAGCAGATGCGACGTGCCCACCTTGTCGACGCGCTGGCGGTAATTCTGCTGAAGACGAAATGGCACGCGGAAATCCGCTGCCTCGTGGATTGCCATGACCGGCACCCGGATGTTGCCGGTCAGCTCGGCAAAGACAGGGTTGGCCTCGTAGGACCGGGCGCCGGGTTCCGGTACGACGCGTCGGATCTCGCGATTGAGCGTCGCCGCGTCAACGCCAAGTCCCGGATCGATGTCGTAGACGATGTGCCGCGTGTCGGCGTGGCGGGCAAACTCCTGCGCGCGCTGCGGCCCGGGATCGCGCGGGTTGAGGTTCTGAACATAGTGCAGCGCCAGCCCTTCGAGGCGCAGCGGCACATCGCCGCCGGCGAGATGCTTGACGACGCTGTCGAAGCGCCG
>Ga0137373_10008973_pt1 | contig 10528 bp, 10 predicted proteins | sample SagtaG_5_FD_104912 | JGI IMG/M metagenome (GOLD analysis project Ga0137373, IMG submission 104912) | Vadose zone soil microbial communities from Sagehorn Ranch, Mendocino, California, USA - Sage1_R_80_16 metaG | ecosystem: Environmental > Terrestrial > Soil > Vadose zone | place: USA...
ACGGGGCACGAGCTGCTGACCCGTGAAGGGGCGGCGGTTGGCGCTTAGCGTCGAGGATCGGGCAGCCGGAGCTGTCGACGTCATCCTCAAAGACGGCGGCACGCTCCGGCTGCGGCCTCCGACCGCCGGGGACGAGGAGGCGCTGCTGGAGTTCTTCCGGGGGCTCTCGGAGCAGAGCCTCTACCAGCGCTTCCACGGCGCGCGACGGCTGGACCGCAGCGTCGTCGAGCCTCTCCTCGATCCGGACTGGACTGAGCGCGGCTCGCTGATCGGCTGCCTCGGCGAGCGCGTCGTCGGGATCGCCAACTACGGGCGGCTGCGCGACCCCGGCTCCGCCGAGGCCGCCTTCGTGGTCGCGGACGAGGAGCAGCGGCGAGGGATCGGCACGCGCCTGCTCGAGCAGCTCGCCGCGCAAGCGGCCGCGCACGGGGTGACCCGCTTCATCGCGGAGGTGCTGGCCCAAAACCAGGCCATGCTCGGGGTCTTCGCCGGAGCCGGGTTCGAGATCGCGCGGGAGCTCGAACACGGAGAGGTCGAGGTGAGCTTCCCGATCGCGCCCACAGAGGGCTTTCAGGCGCGCGTCGAGGAGCGCGACCACGTCGCCGTCACGGCGTCGCTGAGGCCGTTCTTCGAGCCCGCGAGCGTGGCCGTGGTGGGCGCCTCGCGGCGGCGCGGCTCGATCGGCGGCGAGCTCTTCCGGAACGTGATCGAGGCCGATTTCGCCGGCGCGGCGTACCCGGTCAATCGAGGAGGCGAGGCCGTGGCCGGCGTGCGCGGCTACGGCTCGATCGGCGAGATCCCCGACCCGATCGAGCTCGCGGTCATCTGCGTCCCCGGGGCGCGGGTGCTGGACGCGGCCGGCGAGGCGCTCGACAAGGGGGTGCACGCGCTCTGCGTGATCTCGTCCGGCTTCGCCGAGATCGGCGCCGAAGGGCTCGAGCGCCAGGAGCAGCTGCTCACCCTCGTCCGCTCGCACGGTGCTCGTCTCGTCGGCCCGAACTGCCTCGGCATCGCCTCGACCAAGCCGAAGCTGAACGCGACCTTCGCGCCGCGCGCCCTGCCGCCCGGCCGGATCGGCTTCTCGTCCCAGTCGGGCGCGCTCGGGCTCGCGCTCCTCGAGCAGAGCTCGACGCGCCTCGGCTACTCGGCCTTCGTCTCGATCGGCAACAAGGCAGATGTCTCCTCGAACGACCTACTCGAGTGGTGGGAGGACGACCCCGACACCGACCTGATCCTGCTCTACCTCGAGTCCTTCGGGAACCCGCGCAAGTTCGCGCGCCTCTCGCGCAGGATCGCGCGGCGCAAGCCGATCCTCGCGCTGAAGGCGGGAGCCACCGCCGCCGGCGCGAAGGCCGCGAGCTCCCATACCGCGGCACTCGCGGGCTCGGAGGCGGCCGTAGACGCACTCTTCCACCAGGCGGGCGTGCTGCGCGCTCGCACGCTCGAGGAGCTCGTGGACGTGGCCGGGCTCCTCTCGAGCCAGCCCCTCCCCCGCGGGCGGCGAGTAGGTGTGTTGACGAACGCCGGCGGCCTCGGGATCCTCTGCGCCGACGCCTGCGAGGCCGCAGGGTTGCAGCTGTCGGATCTGGCGGAGGAGACCCGTGAGGCGCTGTCGGAGTTCATGCCACAGGACGGTAGCCTCGCGAACCCCGTCGACCTGCTCGGCTCCGCCATCGGCGCGACCTACGAACACGCGATCCCGCCGCTGCTCGCCGACCCCCGCCTGGACGCGTTGATCGTGCTCTTCGTGCCGCCGGTCGTGGCCGGCGCCGCTGAAGTTGCCTCCTCGATTCGGGCGGCCCTCGAGAGCGCTCCGTCCGACAAGCCCGTGCTTGCTGTCGTGATGAGCGCTGAAGGCACGCCACCAGAGCTTCTCGACGCCGACGCCGCGGTCTTCCCCTATCCGGAGTCGGCAGCGCGGGCCCTTGGGCTCGCCGCCGAGCGCGCGGAGTGGCTGCGTAGACCGGTTGGGACGATTCCGTCCCCAGCGGGCATGGACGCAGGCTCCGCGCGCTCGGTCGTCGAGAACGCGCTCTCCGCCTCGAGCGAAGCGTGGCTCGACGCGCAGGCGATGCGGGAGCTGCTGACGTCGTACGGGATCCCCCTCGTCCCGGAGCGAACGGCGGCAGGACCGGACGAGGCCGTCGCGGCCGCACGGGAGCTGGGGCTTCCCGCGGTGGTGAAGACGGCCGCCGCCGGAGCGCACAAGACCGAGCAGGGTGGAGTTGCGCTCGACCTCAGGGACGATGATCAGGTTCGCACCGCCGCCGCGCGAATCGGCGGCGCGGTCCTCGTCCAGCCCTACCTGCGCGATGGCACGGAGCTCCTCGCAGGCGTCGTGCAGGATCCGGTCTTCGGGCCGATCGTCGCGTTCGGCCCGGGCGGCGTCCTGGCCGAGCTGATCGGCGATGCCACCTTCCGGATCGCGCCGCTCACGGACGTCGACGCCGAGGAGCTCGTCTTCGGCGGCAAGGCGGGCCGGCTCGTGACGGGCTTCCGTGGTGCCGCCCCAGCCGACGCCGGCGCTCTTGCCGATCTGCTGCTCCGGCTCTCCCGGCTTGCAGAGGACCTGCCGGAAGTCGTTGAGCTCGACCTCAATCCGGTGCTCGCCCGGCCTACCGGCTGTCTTGCGGTCGACGCGCGCATCCGGCTCCGCGCCCGAGAAGGGCAGCTCGCGCTCAAAGGCTGGTAGCCGGCTGCGGTGAAGCCGCAGCAGGCCTGCGGAAGGGAGGCAGCGGCCGAAGGAATTCTGCGGATGCCGGCAGCGCGCTCCGCGGGCGAGAGTCCCGGGAACCGACAACGGAGGTCTCGCTTCATGTCTTCTGAGCACACTCTCCCCGACGGAGGTGAGCGCGCCCCCCGCCCCTCACCTCTGGCAAGCTGGTTGGCCAGACCGCTGCAGGAAAGGAGTCCTGGATGAGCGAGCCCGGCGAGCAATCCGAAGCGCCGGTTCTCCGCGCTGCTCAACCATTCGACATCGCAGGCGCCCGGGAGCGGCTCGTGGGCGCGAGTGGCGGCTACGAGGTCGTCCACCGCTCCCCGGGCCTGGAGCTCGGCGTCTACGTGCTCGTGGCACCCGAGCCCGACCGGCAGCAGCCGCACGGCGACGACGAGGTCTACGTGGTCCTTGAGGGAAGCGGCGTCCTGGAGGTCGAGGACGAGCGGGTCGAGCTTCGGGAGGGCCACGCCGTCTTCGTGCCGGCCGGGGCAGAGCACCGCTTCGTCGGCTACGAGCAGCTGAGCGTGCTCGTGATCTTCGAGAAGAAGCGGCCGGCATGACCCTTTCCGCGGCCGCCGGCACCCTTTCGACAGAGGAGCTCCACCTGCTCGACGCGTACTGGCGTGCCGCGAACTACCTCTCGGTCGGCCAGATCTACCTGCTCGAGAACCCGCTGCTCCGAGAGCCGCTCCAACCCGTTCACGTGAAGCCACGTCTGCTCGGCCACTTCGGCACCACCCCGGGGCTGAACCTGGTCTACGCGCACCTGAACCGGGCGATCCGCGCACGCGAGCTGAGCGCCATCTACATCACGGGCCCCGGCCACGGTGGGCCGGGCATCGTCGCGAATTGCTACCTCGAGGGCACCTACAGCGAGCTCTACCCGCAGATCGGCCGGGACGAGCAGGGGTTGCGCGCACTGTTCCGGCAGTTTTCCTTCCCGGGCGGGATCCCGAGCCACGTCGCGCCCGAGACACCTGGCTCGATCCACGAGGGCGGCGAGCTCGGGTACGCGCTCGCGCACGCTTTCGGTGCCGCATTCGACAATCCCGACCTCCTTGTCGCCTGCGTCGTCGGCGACGGCGAGGCGGAGACCGGCCCGCTCGCGACGAGCTGGCACGGCAACAAGTTCCTCAATCCGCGGACCGACGGCGCCGTGCTGCCGATTCTGCACCTGAACGGCTACAAGATCGCGAACCCGACGGTGCTCGCGCGCATCCCGGAGAAGGAGCTCCTCTCCCTCCTCGAGGGATACGGCTGGCGGCCGCTGATCGTCGCCGGCGACGAGCCCGAGGCCGTGCACCAAGCTTTCGCCGCCGCGCTCGACGAGGTGCTAGACGACGTCGCAGAGATCCAGCGCGCAGCCCGCGACGAAGGCGCAGCGAGCAGGCAGCAGTGGCCGATGCTCGTCCTACGGACGCCGAAAGGCTGGACGGGGCCGAAGCAGGTCGACGGGCTGCAGGTCGAGGGCACGTGGCGTTCCCACCAGGTGCCGGTGGCGGACGTACGCGAAAATCCCGACCATCTGAGGCTGCTCGAGGAGTGGCTGCGCAGCTACCGACCCGAGGAGCTTTTCGACGAGAGCGGCCGCCTCGTGCCCGAGCTGGCGGAGCTTCCGCCCCGCGGCGAGCGCCGGATGAGCGCGAACCCGCACGCGAACGGCGGCGAGCTCCTGCGCGACCTCGTCCTGCCCGACTTCCGCGACTACGGCGTCGAGGTGACGAAGCCCGGGACGACATTCAGCGAGGCGACGCGCGTGCTGGGCGGCTTCCTACGCGATGTGATCGCGGCCAACGGCGACAACTTCCGCCTCTTCGGCCCCGACGAGACCGCGTCGAACCGGCTCTCCGACGTGTTCGCGGTGACCGCGCGGGCCTGGGACGCCGAGACCGCGCCGACCGACGAGGACCTGGCGCCCGAGGGGCGCGTGATGGAGATCCTCTCCGAGCACCTCTGCCAGGGCTGGCTCGAGGGATACCTGCTGACCGGCCGGCACGGCCTCTTCAACTGTTACGAGGCCTTCATCCACATCGTCGACTCGATGTTCAACCAGCACGCGAAGTGGCTGAAGGTGACGCGCGGGATCCCCTGGCGGCGACCGCTGGGCTCGCTCAACTACCTGCTCAGCTCGCACGTCTGGCGCCAGGATCACAACGGCTTCTCGCACCAGGATCCGGGCTTCATCGACCATGTCGTGAACAAGAAGGCGGAAGTGATCCGGGTCTACCTGCCGCCCGACGCGAACACGCTCCTCTCCGTCGCCGACCACTGCCTGCGTAGCCGCGACTACGTCAACGTGATCGTCGCGGGAAAGCAGCCGGCGCTCAACTACCTATCGATCGAGGAGGCGATCGTCCACTGCACGCGGGGGGCGGGCATCTGGGAGTGGGCCTCCAACGACGACGAGGGAGAGCCCGACGTCGTGCTCGCCTGCTGCGGCGACATCCCGACCCTGGAGACGCTCGCGGCGGCGGCGCTCCTCCGCGAGCACCTGCCCAGTCTGAAGGTGCGCGTCGTCAACGTGGTCGATCTGATGCGGCTCGAGCCGCACACGGAGCACCCTCACGGCCTCTCCGACGAGGAGTTCGACTCGCTGTTCACGCCCGACCGGCCGATCGTGTTCGCCTACCACGGTTATCCGTGGCTCATCCACCGCCTCACGTACCGGCGCACGAACCACGACAACCTGCACGTGCGCGGCTACAAGGAAGAGGGGACGACCACGACTCCCTTCGACATGGTCATGCTCAACGACCTGGACCGCTTTCACCTGGTGCTGGACGTGCTCGACAGGGTGCCGGGACTGGCGAGCTCGACAGGACGCCTGCGCCAGGAGATGGCGGACATGCGCCTGCGAGCTCGGGCGTACACCCGCGAGCACGGCGAGGACGCTCCGGAGATTCGCGACTGGGTCTGGCCGTACTAGGCCACGTGGACGCGATCCTCGTCCTCAACGCCGGTTCCACCAGCCTGAAGCTCTCGGTCGTCGAGCCCGACGAGACAACGCTGGACGTGGAGTCGCTCGCCGAGACGCCACCTGACCTCTCAGGCGTCGCACACCGCGTGGTGCACGGAGGCTCCCGCTTTCGCGAGCCGGTGCAGGTCGACGACGAGGTCATGGCCGAGCTCATCCGGCTGACCGAGCTGGCGCCGCTGCATATGACGCCTGCCGTCGACGCGCTGCGTCAGGCCCGGGCAGAGCTGCCCAACCTCCCCCACGTCGCCGTCTTTGACACCGCCTTTCACGCGACCATCCCGGACGTTGCCTCGACCTACGCCCTGCCCCGGCGGGCGCGTGAGGACTGGGGCATCCGCCGCTACGGCTTCCACGGTCTCTCGGTGCAGTGGGCGAGCGAGCAGGTCCCGCTGGACCGCCTCGTCGTCTGCCACCTCGGCGGTGGCTGCTCGGTGACCGCCGTCCGGAAAGGGCAATCCGTCGACACGACGATGGGCTTGACGCCGCTCGAGGGCGTGCCGATGGCGACTCGGCCGGGCTCTGTCGACCCCGGCGCCCTCCTCCACCTCCTGCGCCACCACCTCTCGCTCGAGGAGCTCGACCGCATGCTCGAGCACGAGTCGGGATTGCTCGGGCTGTCTGAAAGCTCTTCCCGCGCCGAGGAGCTCGAACGCTCGGTCGAGCCGACCGCGCGCCTTGCCCTCGAGGTCTTCGGCTATCGCGTCGCGGGCGCAGTCGCCTCGATGGCGGTCGCCCTGGAGGGGCTCGACGCGCTCGTGTTCACGGCCGGCGTCGGCGAAGGCTCCGCACAGGTCCGCGAACGGGTTTGCGAGCGGCTTCGCTTCCTCGGGGTCGAGCTCGACCCGACGGCGAATCGACGAGGCGGCGCCCCTGGGGAGCTCGGCAAGGCGGGCTCACCCGTGCGGATCGTCATCGTTCATGCGCGCGAGGACATCGTGGCGGCACGGGCTGCTCGCTCGCTGCTCGCCTCTTAACGGTCGAAGATGTCTCCGCCGTCGCTGTCGCCGGGGCCCGGCGTCGACAAGAAGGAGACATTCTCGGCAGCCTCGGGCTTCGTCCAGGAGTAGACGCTCTCCGCCAGCCTCGGCGGGCCGGCGATGTGCTCGCCCCACGCGCTCGCGTCTTGCCAGAACTCCGGGTCTGCCAGCAGCGGTTCGAGCGCCTCGACTCCCAGCTGCGAGGTGAAGAGGAACACGACCTCGCTCTCGGTGAGGAACACCTCGTGATGCTCGAGCCCGATGCGCTCCGGATCGAACGGCGGTCCCGCTTCCAGCAACGAGCTCGCCGCCTCACGCGCTCCTTCCTTCAGCGGCAGGACCACGCCGGTCATCCTCGCGCCGCCTGCGCTCCCCAGGCGCAGCGCAGCGAGCTTCTCGGCGAGCTCGGCGACAACGCCCGCCTGCGCAACGCTTGCGATCGCGATCGACTGACCCGACCGCCGCTCGAGCAAGAGGCTCGGGTGCCCGTCGAGCCGGTCCGAGCTCGACCGGCCGACACGAACAACCGCCAGGTTCTCGTATGGCACCTCGCGAATCACCGGACGAGAATCTGCAACCCCGTCGAGCTTGACAGAGCTCGGCAGCAGCTCGAGCTTCCCCCGTGCAAGCGGCGAATCTCCTTCACGCCAGACAACCCCGTAGCTCGTAAACATGCCCGTATCTTCGGGGGCGAAAGGGCGCTCGGCGTCGGGACCCGCACCGATCGAGGTTGCGGGAAACCCACAACGTCCCGCCTCGCCACCCTTGCTGTCGCCCGGACCAGGCGTCCCTCGGACCAGGCGTCCCTGCGAGTGAGAATGCGCTCGGCTGCTACCCTGGATCGGCCTAGAGAGCGAGTACCTGGCCGGCGCGACGCGTCCCATCTACCGTTCAGCAAGGGGGCGGGGGCGCTCCGTCAAGCGGCGCGCCTCTCCGTGGTTTCCGGCGAAAGGCAATTGATGCGAGGAACGATGCTCTGGTTCAACGAGGTCAAGGACCTCGGCTTCATCCAGACGGAAGAGGGCGAGCGGCTGTCCGTCCTCGGGACCGGCTTTGCCGGTGGGAAGCGGCCGGAGGGTCGCTGCGCAGAGGCCGTCGTCAGCTTCGAGGTCGCGGTCACCGACGCGGGGCGGGAAGCCCAGAACGTCGTCTTCGTCACCGAGTCAGCCCCGCGGCGAGCGCGCCTTCGCCATCGTGGCGGCCGCTAGCGACGCACGGCCCCGCTTTCGGGGCGTCTCGCACCGGGTTGCCTTCTTTCTGGCGCTTCCGCTCGCTGTGGCGCTCAGCTTCGAGGTCGATACAGACGCCGGCCGCGCGGCCGCGGTCGCCTTCGGGACAAGCGCCGCGGTCATGTTCGGCGCCAGCGCCCTCTATCACGGCGTTCCCTGGCCGGATCACAGGCGACGCTGGCTGAGACGCCTCGACCACGCCGGCATCTACCTGCTGATCGCGGGCAGCTACACACCCGTCGGCCTGCTCGTCCTCCAGGGCCCTTGGCGGTTCGTCGTGCTCGGGATCGTCTGGATCGGCGCGGCGGCGGCGATCGCGCTCAAGTTCCTCTGGGTGGACGCCCCTACCTGGCTTTCTGCGGCCATCGGGATCGTACTCGGGTGGGTTGCGGTGGCCGTCTTCCCTCAGATCTTCGACCGGGTTGGGATCGCGGGCTCGGTGCTCGTGCTGACCGGCGGGATCGCGTACACGGCCGGGGCGGTCGTCTATGCGCTGCGCCGCCCGGACCCGTTCCCCACCGTGTTCGGGTACCACGAGGTCTTCCACGCCCTCGTGATCGTCGCCGTCGCCTGTCAGTACTCGGCGATCGCCTTCTTCGTGCTACCCGAGCACTAGTACTACTAGGTGACCGAGACCACGCGGGCGAGCCAGGCGCCGCTCGGAGCGTCGATCCGCACCTGGTCGCCGGTCCTCGCGCCCATCAGCGCCCGCCCCACAGGCGAGTCGGGCGAGACGCCGCCGACGCTCGAGATCTCGATCTGGAGCTTGGCACCCTGCTCGTCCTCGACCTCGACCTTCGAGCCGACCCCGACGGCATCGTCCGTCGCGACCGTCTCATCCACCAGCACAGCGCGGTCAAGCCGGTCCCGCAGGATCGTGATCCTGCGCTCCAACAGGCCCTGCTCGTTCTTTGCGGCGTGGTACTCGAAATTCTCCGAGAGGTCGCCGAAACTCCGCGCAGTGGCGATGGCTTCGACCATGGCGGCTCGTTTCGGCCCCTCGAGATCGGCCAGCTCGGTCTCGAGCTGTTCCTTCTGGGCGCGTGTCAGCGGCTCGGGCTTGTGTTTCGGCATCAGGGCAGCGTATCGCTGCTACCGTGTGAGCACGGTCGGCAATACCGCCGGTCGGTGAGATGAGCTTCTCGTTCCTCCTTCGGGTGTTTCGAGGTCAGCAAGTCTCGAACCCGTAAAAGGAGTCGAACTACATGTCGAACCTGTCTTTCCGCGAGCTTGGCGTGTCCGCGCCCGTCGTGGCTGCGCTCGCCGCTCGCTCGATCGAGCACCCTTTCAGCATCCAGGAGCTTGTTCTGCCCGACGCGCTCCAGGGGCTGGACGTCCTCGTCCGCTCGCCCACGGGCTCGGGCAAGACCCTTGCCTTCGCCCTACCGATCGTGGAGCGGACGACGCCCGCGGACGGGCGCCCCTCGGCGCTCGTGCTCGTGCCGACACGTGAGCTCGCCGCCCAGGTGACCGAGGCGTTCGAGGCGCTCGCGGGAGCCAAGGGGCTCGCCGTCGCGGCCGCATACGGCGGCGTCCCGATCCGCTCGCAGGCCAAGCGCATCAAGAATGCGCATATCGTCGTCGCCACCCCGGGCCGTCTCGAGGATCTCGCGACACGACGGCTGATCGACCTCTCGGGGGTGCGCACCTTCGTGCTCGACGAGGCCGATCGTATGCTCGACATGGGCTTCCAGCCGCAGGTCGACAAGCTCGTGCGCCGCCTACCGCGAAACCGCCAGACGATGTTCTTCTCGGCCACGCTCGACGGTTATGTCGGCGAACTGGCCCGCGCCTACACCAACAGCCCGTCGCGCATCGAGGGCGAGCTCTCGACGACGCAGCAGCCGGGTGAGATCGAGCATCACTTCGTGTCGGTGACCGCCGACACGAAGGTGGAGACACTCGTCGAGCACATCCGCTCCTCGGGGTCGACGCTCGTCTTCGTCCGCACGAAGCGCGGCGCCGACCGGCTCGTGCAGAAGCTCGCGCGGCACAACGTCCGCGCGGTCGCCATGCACGGCGACATGTCACAAGGCGCGCGCGAGCGGGCGCTCTCCCGTTTCGAGAGCGGCAAGGTGGAGACGCTCGTCGCGACGGATGTGGCCGCTCGAGGCCTCGACCTCGACGACGTCACCCATGTGATCAACTTCGATCCGCCCGAGGAGGACAAGGGCTACGTCCACCGCACCGGCCGCACCGGCCGCGCGGGGCGCAGCGGCACCGCGATCACCTTCGTCCTGCCGGAGCAGCAGGCCGAGACGAGCCGCGTCGCGCGTCGCCTCGGTCACCGCGAGCAGTTCGAACAGGCCGGAATGCGATCGGCTCCCGCGAAGCTCCTCTACACGAGCCGCCGCGGCCACCGCTCCAAGTGGTAACCGCCACGTTCTAAAGCGAGGCGGCGCGTTCAAGACGCCGCTCCCGGAGGCCCGCATCCTGGGGCCGAGACACCAACCGACCGGGAGGGACTCAATGCACATGCGCCCGCTCTTCGTGCTCGCCGCGCTCGTCGGCGCGCTCGCGGTGCCCGTCGCGCTCGCGGCGCCGGGTGCGCCGGTGGTGTCGGCAAGCGGCGGCATCCACTGACGATCCCGCTGCCGAATGCCTTCGATGTCGAGGTGGTCAGCCA
>Ga0137373_10008977_pt1 | contig 10526 bp, 8 predicted proteins | sample SagtaG_5_FD_104912 | JGI IMG/M metagenome (GOLD analysis project Ga0137373, IMG submission 104912) | Vadose zone soil microbial communities from Sagehorn Ranch, Mendocino, California, USA - Sage1_R_80_16 metaG | ecosystem: Environmental > Terrestrial > Soil > Vadose zone | place: USA: California...
AACGCCGCGGTTGCCGCCACCTGGATCGGCGTGAAGGCGCCGTAGTCGAGATAGGATTTGACCCGCGACAAGGCCGCGATCAGCCGCGCATTGCCGACCGCGAAGCCGATCCGCCAGCCGGCCATCGAATAGGTCTTGCTGAGCGAGGAAAACTCGACCGCGATGTCGCGGGCGCCCGGGACTTCGAGGATCGAGGGCGGCGGCCGGTCCCCGAAATAGATCTCGGCATAGGCGAGATCGGACAACACGTAGATGCCGTGGTGCCGGCAGAAATCGACGACCTCGCCGTAGAAATCGAGATCGACGGTCTGCGCCGTCGGGTTGGCGGGAAAGTTCAGCACGATCGCCAGCGGCGCCGGGATCGAATGCTGCACCGCCTTCTTCAACTCGCCGAGAAAATCGACCTCGGGACCGACCGGTACATGGCGCACCGCCGCGCCGGCCATGATGAAGCCGAAGGAATGGATCGGATAGCACGGGTTCGGCACCAGGATCGTGTCGCCCGGCGCGGTGATCGCCTGGGCGAGATTGGCGAAGCCCTCCTTCGAGCCCAGCGTGACGATGATCTCGCGCTCCGGGTCGAGCTCGACATTGAAACGGCGCGCATAATAGCCGGCATAGGCGCGCCGCAGCCCGGCGATGCCGCGCGAGGTCGAATAGCCGTGCGTCTTCGGGTTCTGCACCGCTTCGATCAGTTTGGCGACGATATGCGGCGGGGTCGGCCCGTCGGGGTTGCCCATGCCGAGATCGATGACGTCGCGGCCTTCGCCGCGCGCCTGCGCCTTCAAGGCGTTGACCTCGGCGAAGATGTACGGGGGCAGGCGCTTGATGCGGTAGAACTCGTCGGGCATGGCGGCACGCAGCGGAGTGATCGCACCACTCTACGAAGAGTGGCGCGGTTTGGCGAGGGCGGACGCCTCGAATGCCGGCTAGGCGCGGGCGCCGAGCGCCGCCAGGCGCTGCTGCGCGTCCATCACCGTGGCCTGGGCGGCGGCCGAGGGCGTCAGGCGGAAGTCGAAATGGGCGGTGTAGAACGGCGGCTCCACCCCGGCCCGGCGCGCCTCGGGTTCGGCCTCCTCGTGCCGGACGAAGTCGCAGATCAGCGAATCCTTGACCGCGAACACCGCATCGCTCTGCAGGTAGGGGTCGGTGCGGTCGAAAATGTGGGTGGTGACCGGCTCGTAACCCTCGGCCGACACGACGAAATGGATATGCGCCGGCCGCCAGGGGTGCCGTCCCGTCGCCTTCAGCATCCGCCCGACCGGCCCATCCGACGGGATCGGGTAGTTGACCGGCAATACCGTGCGGATCAGGTAGCGGCCCTCGGCATCGCTGTGGAACTTGCCGCGCATATGCAGCCCGTCCAGCTCCTGGTCCTGCGAGTCGTAGAGGCCGTTGGTCTGCGCCTGCCAGACGTCGAGCACGGCGCCGGCGATCGGCTTGCCGTCGAGGTCGAGGACCCGGCCGCTGACCACGGCCGGGGTGCCGGTGTGGTCGCGGTTGGCGATGTTGCCGCCGGCCGGCATCTCGGGCGCGCCGAGCCGATGGAACGGGCCGAACACGGTCGATTCCGTCGCCCCCTCGGGTTTGCGATGGTCGAGTAGGTCGACCACCATCGAGACGCCCAGCGTGTCCGAGAACAGGATGAATTCCTGGCGCTTGTCGCTGCACATCTTGCCCGCTTCGGTCAGGATCTCGATCGCCTGGAACCATTCCGCCTCGGTCAGCTGCACTTCCTTGGCGAAGGCATGGAGATGACTGATCAGGCTCAGCATGATCTGGCGCAACCGCGGATCGGGCGTAGCGGAGAACCGCGCGAGCACCTCGGCGGTGATGTCATCTTCGGTTTTGGCGCGCGGCGCGCCGTTCTGCCCTTCTGGCATCTTCGATCTCCCTACCTTCGATCATTCAAATCATTGGGCAGCCGCCGGCGCCGCGGTGCGCGGCGCGAAGCGCCGCTCCATCTCGCGACGCACCCGCACCGCCTCGTTTTCCGCCGCGGCTACGTCGGACCAGCGGACGAGCTGGCCGGCCGCAACATCGCGCACCAGCTTGACGCCGTGCGCCAGCCCGATCGGCACCGCGCCTTCGGCGAGACTGCGCGCCGCCGGCACCAGCTTGCCCCACACGGTATACCCACCCTCGCCATCGAGGCTCTCGCCAGCGGACAACGCGCGCTTCGCCACCGCGACGACATCGCCGGCAAAGCCTTTGCTTTGGCCGGTCGGCTCGCCGCGCAATGCCGCCGACAGGACCGAGATGCCGAGTTCGAGCCCGATCAGATGATAGGGCTTGTACATCGCCGCATACCAGCCGCTGGCGTCGGTCTTGAGCCCGTATTCCCGGAAGCACGCCCGCGCATACTCGTTCGGCGCCTTCAGCACGACATAGACGCCCCAGCGCAGATCGCGAAACACCGGACGGCCGTCGCGCTCCAGGCAGGAGACGACCTCGACCATGCCGTCTTGCTGTAGCAGTCCGCCGGTCGCCTTCCCGCGCAGCACATGCGGCAGGTCGTCAACCCCGCAGGGCGGGAAGCCGAGACCATCCGTCGGGACCGCTAGACCGGTGGCATTGGCGATCGCCGCCATCTCGATCGCCGATTTGGTGCCGTCGAGAAACGAGTTGAACATTTGCGGGTTCATGCCGCCGGCGCGGGCTTCCTCGGGGGTCAGCCCGTAATGCGCCCACACGCCATCGGGTGTGACGGCATGATAGGGCGGCAGATATTTGGTCCCCTTGCCGGCGGCGACGACCTCGAAGCCGCAGGCGCGCGCCCAATCGACCAGTTCGCAGGTCAGCGCCGGCTGGTCTCCATAGGCCATCGAATAGACGACGCCCCTGGCGCGCGCCTCCTCGGCGAGCAGCGGCCCGGCGAGCACGTCGGCCTCCACATTGACCATGACGATGTGCTTGCCGGCGGCAATCGCCGCGTGGGCATGGACGATGCCGGCGACCGGCGCGCCGGTCGCCTCGACCACCACCTCAACCTCGGGATCGCCGCAGGCCTCGGCGCCGGACGAGACGAAACGGGTGCGCGCGATATGCGCAGCATCCCATCCGACTTTATGGCAGGTGGCGCGCGCTCGCTCCGGATCGAGATCGCCGATGACCGTGATCTCCAGCCCCCGCGTTGTCGGCACTTGCGACAGGAACATCGAGCCGAACTTGCCGGCGCCGATCAGCCCGACCCGCACCGGCCGACCTGCCTCGGCGCGCTGCTGCAGCAGACGATGGAGATTCATTCGGCACCTGTCCCGATTCGATGGCAGCCGATCATAGCCGAAACCTTCGCTCGCGCCACGGCGCGGGGTAAGCTGGTTCAGCGGGCTATTGCAGTCTCGATCAGCCTCGCGTTGCGCACGGCAAACGGGTTCAGGATGCGCACGCCCTCGATCGTTCGCCGGTCCTGCAGATCTTCGCTCAGCAGCAGGTCGACGCCGACGCGCCGCACGGTCGCCCATAAGAGTGCATCCCAGAACGATAGGCCATGCTCGCGAACTGCGCGGATTGCGTTCCGAAGATCGTCGCCCGAGGCCGGTTCGACCGGCACGGCGGCTTCCCAACGGGCAACCACTTCCGCGGCGGCGGCGGCATCGAGCCCGATCTTTCGGGTTGCCACATTGAAGAATTCGCAGAGCGACTGAAGCGGCTGGACGCAATTCTGGGCTCGGACCGATCGCTCGACGAGATTTGCCGCTGTTTCGTGGCGATCGCCGGCGGCTCGGTCTACCGAGTAGATCAAAATGTTGGTGTCAAGGCTGATCACCGTTCGTGCATCTCATCGCGGCTGAAGCGTCGGCCACCCAGAGGCAGGCCCTCGCGCAAAAGTTCGACCAGACGCTCGATAGCTCGCTCACGTTCTTGCGATAGCCGTGCAGAGTAAGGCCCGACAACCGCCACCGGCTTGCCGCGACGGGTGATCACGATCGTCTCGCCGTGTTCCGCTTCGCTCAGGACGCGTGAAAAAGATTGGTTTGCCTCGCGGGCGCTGACTGATCGCATGATTGGGGCCTTGTAGTGCTCAGCACTACATATAGCCGAGCGATCACCAGTGCAATATGCTGCGGTCCAGCTTCGAGGAGGGAATCATGCTGCTAACCAGCGAGGCCGGGCCAGGTGAGGTGATGGATGCGCGGGCGGCGGCCGTGGCCGAGACGGTCGCGGCGATCCGCGGCATCGAGCGTGAGATGGGCGTCACCCCGGCCGCGCTCGACCGGATCCGCGAGCGGCTGATCGCGCTCGCCACCCGCACCGAGCTGTTCCCCGAAACGAGCTTTCCGGTGCCGCCCGGCAAGCCGGGCCGGGGCTACCGGCTCGCCGAGGACGCCGATCACCGTTTCGCGCTCTACGCCTCGGCCGGAGCGCCGGGACGCGCCGCGCCGCCGCACAACCACACGACCTGGGCGGTCATCGCCGGCGTCTATGGCGAGGAGCACAATGTCTTTTACCGACGCACCGACGACCGCTCGGTGCCCGGCGAGGGCAAGCTCGAACGCACCCACGAACTGACCGTGGTGCGCGGCAACGCCTGCACGCTGATGCCCGACGATTTCCACACGATCGAGACGCGCGGGCTACATCCGGGGCTGCATCTTCACATGTACGGGATGAGCCTCGAACACCTGCCCGAGCGCATCACCTTCGCCGAGGAAACCGGCGGCAAATACTGGGTCTATCCGCCGAACCCGGGGATCGCGACGCCGGTCGTTTCGCCCGACGAAGTGCGGGCGATGCTGCGCGACGGGGGCGAGATGGCGCTTCTCGATGTCCGCGAGGAGGGCGTCTTTTCCGAGGAGGGCCACCCCTTCTTCGCCAATTCGCTGCCTTTGTCGCGGCTCGAGCTGATGATCCGCGATCTGGTGCCGCGGCAATTGGCGCGCATCGTCGTCTATGACGGTGGTGACGAAGACCTTGCGGATCGCGCCGCCACCAAGCTGGCGTTGATGGGCTACCGCAACCTCGCCGTGATGGCCGGCGGGGCTCGCGCCTGGGCCGCCGCCGGCTATCAGCTGTTCACCGGGGTCAACGTGCCGAGCAAAGCCTTCGGCGAACTGGTCGAGCATCATTGCGAGACGCCGCGCATCGCGGCCGCCGAATTGAAGCGGCGCATCGATGCCGGCGAAGAGGTGCTGATCGTCGACAGCCGCCCGATCGGCGAATTCCGCAACATGAGCATCCCCGGCGCCTTCGACTGTCCGGGCGCCGAGCTGGTCTACCGGGTGCCCGACCGGGTGCCGACGTCCGACACGCTGGTCGTTGTCAATTGCGCGGGGCGGACCCGCAGCATCATCGGCGCGCAATCCTTGCGCAACGCCGGCCTGCCGAACCCGGTCATCGCGCTTGAAAACGGCACGATGGGATGGGAATTGGCCGGGCTCGACCTCGCCCGCGGCCGCGAGGATGCATTGCCGCCACCCTCGGCCGAGGGGTTGCGGCGCGCTCGCGCGATGGCCGATCGCGTCGCCGAGCGGTTCGGGATCCGCCAGATCGACGATGCCGCGCTCGCCCGCTTCGCGGCCGAGGCCGAGCAGCGCACGCTCTATCTGTTCGACGTGCGCGGCCCGGAGGAGTACGCGAGCGGTCATCTCGCCGGCGCGCGCTCGGCGCCGGGTGGTCAGCTGGTGCAGGCGACCGACGCCTACATGGCGACGCGCAACGCCCGCATCGTGCTGGTCGACGACGACGGCATACGCGCGGTGATGACCGGGTCGTGGCTGGCGCAGATGGGTTGGCCCGAGATCTATGTGCTGCAGGGCGGCCTCGCCGGCCGACAGCTGGTGCAAGGCGTGCCGGCCGTGGTCACCCCCGAACTGGAGAGCGCAGCCGTTGCGACGATCTCCCCGGCCGAGCTGAAGCCGCTGATCGACGAGGGCCAGGCGACCATCGTCGATCTGGCGCCGAGCATCGCCTATGAGGCTGGGCACATCCCGGGCGCGTGGTTCGCGGTGCGGGCGCGGCTGCCGTACAGCCTCGACAAGGTGCCGAAGCGGCGGCGGCTGGTATTGACCTCGCCCGATGCGGCGCTGGCTCGCCTCGCCGCCGCCGAACTCGGTGATTGCGGCTTCGCCGATATCCGCGTGCTCCAAGGGGGCACCGCGGCGTGGCGCGCCGCCGGGCTGCCGCTTGCCACCGGCCGCGAGGCGATGGCCGACACCCCGAACGATTGCTGGCGCCGACCCTATGACCCCTATGCGGCGCCCGATGCTCGCGAGCGCTATCTGAAATGGGAGATCGAGCTGGTGCATCAGATCGAGCGCGAGGGCGACATCGGCTTCCGCATCCCCGGATAGCGATTACAGGGTTCGCAGCAGCTTCCCGGTCCGCGTCATCATGCCGCTTCGTTTGCCCCGCATTGGCCATCTTTCATGGCTAACAGCCGGTCGTGCGCCCGTGCGGACGCACGGGGCAAGGCTTGTTGCCCGGTCGAACATTAGGGGTTTGTTGCGGATGCCCGACAGTCTGTCGCCGGGGGCCCTGCGGGGAGAGCCGATCCGCCGCCCGGCCCTCGACGAGCGCTTTCTGCCTCCCGCGGAGTTCGTCTGGGGCAGCTTCACCACCGCCGATGGTGCGGTGCTGCGCTGGGGCCACATGCCCGTGCGGCGCGCGCGCGCCGATTGCGTGATGGTCGGCGGCTTCGGCGAATTCATCGAAAAGCAGGTCGAGACCGTGCGCGACCTCGCCCGGCGCGGCATTGCCGTGTGGTGCCTCGATTGGCGCGGCCAGGGCGGCTCGGCAAGGCCGCGCCATCTGCCGACCCGGCCGCGCGCCCGGCGCTTCGATCGCGACGCCCGCGACCTCGCTGATTTCGTCACGGCGAAGCTGGGCAGCCCCAAGGGGGGTGACCACCCCCGCCTCCTGGTTGCGCATTCGATGGGCGCGGCAATCGGCCTGTTATGCCTGCGGCGTCATCCCCGGCTGTTCGACGCCGCGATCCTGTCCTCGCCGATGTTGGGACTGCGCACCGGCAAATTGCCGCCGACTCTGTTGCGCGTGATCACCCGGCCGGCGCGAGCCGCCGGTCTGGGGGTCTGCTTCATCCCGGGCGCCGGCAAATGGCGCCCCGAACGGATCCCCTCGCCTGAGCGCAGCCGGGTCTCGGCCGATGCCGAACGCTGTCGGTTGCGCCATGCCTGGTTCTCGGTCGAGCCGGCATTGCGCCTAGACGAGGCGACCTATGGTTGGGTCGATAGCGCGCTCGCTCTGGTAGCGCGGATCCGGAAGCCGGAATTCCTCGCCGCGATCGGCACCCCGATCCTGCTGGCCAGTCCGGGGCGTGAAATGGTCGTCTCGCCGGCGGCGCAGCGCCGTGCGGCCCGCCTCTTGCCGGATTGCGAGCTGGTCGAGCTGCCCGACTCGAAGCACGATCCGTTCCTCGAACGCGACGCGGTGCGCGCCTACTGGTTCGATTGTATCGACCGCTTCATCGCCGAGCGGCTGACCAAGACGGCAGGTTAGGACTCGCCGCCCTTCGTGTCAGGCGTTGCCGCCGCGCACTGCTGCAATGACCGCATCAGTCACCTCGCGTGTCGTTGCGGTGCCGCCGAGATCGCGCGTCAGCGGCGCGCCGGCCGCAGTGACCCGCTCGATCGCCGCCATCAACCGGGCCGCCGCGTCGCGCTCGCCGAGATGCTCGAGCATCAGGACCCCGGTCCAGAAGGTGCCGATCGGGTTGGCGATCCCCTTGCCCATGATGTCGAACGCCGACCCGTGGATCGGCTCGAACATCGACGGAAAGCGGCGCGAAGGATCGAGATTGGCGGTGGGCGCGATGCCGATGCTGCCGGCAAGGGCCGCCGCGAGGTCCGACAGGATGTCGGCGTGGAGATTGGTCGCGACGATCGTGTCGAGTGTCTGGGGCCGGAGCACCATGCGGGTCGTCATCGCGTCGACCAGCTCCTTGTCGAGCGTGACCTCGGGGAAGTCGCGCGCCGTCTCGGCGGCGATCTCATCCCACATCACCATGCCGTGGCGCTGCGCGTTCGATTTGGTGACCACCGTCAGATGACGGCGCTGCCTGGACTGCGCCAGCTCGAAAGCGAACCGCATGATCCGGCTGACGCCGGCACGGGTGAAGATAGCGGTCTCGGTCGCGACCTCCTCGGCAAAACCGCGATGCACCCGGCCGCCATGGCCGGCATATTCGCCCTCGCTGTTCTCCCGCACGATGACCCAGTCGAGATCGCCCGGTCCGCAGCCGCGCAACGGCCCAGCAATGCCGGGCAGGATGCGGGTCGGCCGCACATTGGCGTATTGGTCGAGCCCCTGGCAGATCGGCAGCCGCAAACCCCACAGGGTCAGGTGATCGGGGATGTGCGGATCGCCCACCGCGCCGAAGTAGATCGCATCGAAAGCGCGCAACGCGGTGACGCCGGCCTCCGGCATGAACCGGCCGGTGGCGCGATAATGATCCGAGCCCCAGGGGAGGGTCTCGAGCGTCAGCGCAAAATCGGCGTTCCTCGCCGCCACAGCCTGCAGCACCTCGATCCCGGCGGGGATCACCTCCTTGCCGATGCCGTCGCCTGGGATGGCGGCGATGCGATAGCTGCGCATGATCCTCCTCCTCTGCTGCGCTTTTACGCGCTTACAGGCAGCGGACCGTCCAAGTGGTGCCGATTCCGGAGTTTGGCTCGGATTTGATGCGGCTTTCTTCGAGCACCCGGTAGCCTTTCGGGCAGAGCTTTTCCGCGAGCCGACGGTTCGGCGCGTCGGAGCCGCCCGGAACCTCCGGTCCCTCGATGCGAAAGGTGCGTTCGTCTAGCCGACTGCCAAACGCCTCGGTGCAGGCAGTCAACCCGACCGAGGCGAGCAATAGAAGGGCAACAAAGGCGAGGCGGCGCATGGTGGGTTCGGCACCCCTACTGGCCGACGGTTCCTCCGGCCGGCCCAATTCCCGATCGAGGTTGCCCCGATCATACCAACTTGCCTTTGGCTCTGCACTGTCCCGAGCGCCACGCCTTCAGCCAAGAGGATGCAGCCTACCTCTCCAAAAGGCGACGACCCGCTGGGAGCCCCCCGACGGGTCGCGCAGTCGGCCGCCTTGCAGGAGGGATTAGAACCGGAACTTCATCGAGGTCTGCAAGGTCCAGGCGTCGCCCCTTACATTGGCAACGGTGACGCGATGGCCCCAGGCACCCTCGACCCCGAGATCGACAAACGCCACCGGGCTCCAGATCAAATTGGCATGCGCCAGCGTCAGTTCCTTGTTGTTGGCGCCGCGGCCCGAGGCCTGGAGATAGTAGGCGCTCATATCGGAATGGTTCCAGCTGATGTCGGCGGCCGAGCGCAGCTCGGCGGTCCACCAATGCTGGTAGCCGACGCCGCCGGAGAAGGAGGTGATCGTGGCGCCGCTGGCGTTGAAGTCATAAAGCGCCCGGTTGGTCGTGAACCAGGAGCGGTTATCCGTGCCGTTGCAGGTGCCGCAGGTGCCGGACCCGCCGAGCGCGCCGCCGAAGTTGGTCGCGACTGCGCCGCCGGAATTGGAGAGATAGTTGCCGATGCCCTCGCCGGCCACGGCGCGCCAGGTCAAATTGTCCTTGCCCCAGGTGAAGAAATTGCCGGAGACCGCGCCGCCATAGCCGATCCAGCTACGGTGCAGGTACTCGCCGTCGTTGAGGGTGATGTCGCGCACCACCGCACCGAACTGGAGATGGCCCCAGGGCTGCTCGACACGGGTGCGGATCACGAAATCGGGTGCCAGGTTCTGCCCGGCGTTGAAGAAGGCGGCGCTGCCCGAGCATAGGTTGGTGATGTTGGTCGCCGAGGCGGTGGTGCCGCCGCCGCCCGCCAAGGCCGCCGCCTGTGTCAGGGCGGCGCAGTTGGACGCCGTCGGGATGCCGTTGGTGTCGGTCTGGAAGCCGCCGAAGGGCCCGGCGAAGTCGGCATCCGGATTCTCCGCCGCAACCGCGACCGACATGCCGTAGGGCAGCGGGTAGGTGTAGCGGATCTGTGGCAGGCGCGAGCGGCCGCTCGACCCGGTGGTGCCGCCGAAATCGAGCAGTTCGGGGTCGGCGTCGTTGTCGACGAAGGTGCCGTTGGTCTGCCCCATCAGCAGCCCGCCCATCGCGGCATAGCCCTGACGAAAGCGCGGGATGTAGCCGTTGGTGACGCCGGCGTTGTTGTTGAGGATCGTGTTGGTGTTCGAGGCCCCGAAATCCATCTCGATATAGCCCTTGACCTCGCCATAGGGGCTCGGCGTGCGGGCATCGAGGAAGAGACGGGTCTGCTTGCCCGAGAAGATCCAGTCTTGGCTGCGCGAATGGGAAAAGCCGGCTGGCGCGGCGGTATTGGAGAAGGTGTGCGTGTTGAGCGGGATCGACGCCAGGTTGCCGGTGCCGCCCTGGCCATCCGTGAAGGTCTCGTTTATGGCGCCCTGACCGCCGAGCCCGCCGCCGGTGGCGTGGCCCTTGATGTACCAGAGCATCGACCCGGCGCCCTGGCCGCCGACGCGCAGAGATACTTCGGTCCCCGGGATTACGAAGGACCGCGGGAAGCTACCGCTGAGCACCGGGCCGCCCGGACCCGGC
>Ga0137373_10008978_pt1 | contig 10526 bp, 8 predicted proteins | sample SagtaG_5_FD_104912 | JGI IMG/M metagenome (GOLD analysis project Ga0137373, IMG submission 104912) | Vadose zone soil microbial communities from Sagehorn Ranch, Mendocino, California, USA - Sage1_R_80_16 metaG | ecosystem: Environmental > Terrestrial > Soil > Vadose zone | place: USA: California...
CAATTCTTTCGCCGCTCCGCGGCTCTTGCCCTTCAACGCCGACCCCCACGGCTGGCGCCGTGGGCTACTTTCTGGCGCTGCTCCGCAGCTCACGGCTTGGACTCCGCTCCCCCAAAAAGATGCGCCTGGCGCGCTGGAGATGGGATGGGGTTCCTTGACCGTGCGGGTGGATTACAGTCTTGTTGACCCGTGCCAGGCCATTCACCAGGAAGTTCTCCGCCGGCAGATGGGTGCAAAAAAATGTTCCGTACGGAACACTTTTTTGGTCCTCGCCGATTGATTCTGGTCGTAGGCGCTTTTGTGACGGCGGCAATTATTCTCCTCCTCTATCCACGCAAATCGCTCTTCCCTCCGCTGCCCGAGCCGAATGGTTACGACGTGTTAGTCCAAGCCGCCGCCAAGATTACTCGCAGTCACACCAACCTGAAGGAGATGGCGCCGAGCGAACTCGCTGCTCTTGTGGCAACGAATCAGGCCGCGCTACGCGAACTGCGGCGCGGTCTGGAATTGCCATGCGCCGTCCCCGTGGTGATGAACGAAGGCTGGATGGGAACGCAAGTGACAAACATGGCGAGTCTGAAGGCGGCTGCTTTGGCCATGGACGCCGAAGCGTTTTTCCTAACGCAACAGGGAGATGTCCAGGGCGCGCTCAACGGGTGCCTCGACGTGTTGCGATTCGGTCAAGCTATCTCCAGACACGGGTTGTTGATCAATTTCCTGGTCGGTTCCGCTTACGAAGTGATGGCGGTCAGACGCATGACCAATCTCGTTACTACTCTCAATGCGGCGCAGTGCCGACGCGCCGCGATTGCTCTTCAGGAGCACGAGTCTCAGCGCGAACCGCTCGACGAGATCTCTCACAGGGACCGAGAGTGGTCGCGCAGAACCTTTGGACTCTTCGCGCAAATTCGTGAGATGATTGAGGCACGTTCGCTAGATCCCTGGAAGACATTCAGGTTTTTTGACGTAGAAAAGGATTACCAGAAGCGTGCGCTCGAAGTACGCTTTACCATGCTTCGGCTGGTTGGCCGGGCTTTTGAACTGGAACGTGGACACAAGCCCACGCGCGCATCCGAGTTGGTGCCCGACTATCTTCGCGCGGCTCCAAGTCATCCGCAGTCACGAGCGCCGCTCGAATTGCCGTGATGGTCTTGCATTACACAGTGCGGATGAGCTCTGATCTATTTCGCGCCCCAGGGATGCGCTCCACTACCGTTGAATTAAGGAACACCCTGCAATTGTGCCCCAACGGGGCTGCATCCTCCAGCCCAGGGTTGGCCCGCGCAGCGGGGCTACCCTGGGTAGGCGCGTTGAGGTGTGCACAACCCCAAAGGGGTTGTGGCGTCCGGTGCGCTTTCCTTGGCTCAACCCCGTTGGGGTTGGACGTTCTGTGGCCAGGGTACCCAAGGTAGCCGCTTCGCGGCAACCTTGGGCTTTGGGCCTCAGCCCCGTTGGGGCTGGGAGCCGACGACGACGCACGGAGCGGGAGCACCCCGAAGTGTCCATCTCACTTAATTCATTGGCAGTGGGGATGCGCTCTGAGCGGAGCGCGCTCGGGCGACTCTCAGGTTTTGCGCGGTTCTACATCTCGAGGACGCAAGCTTTGAGCCACGGAGTGGCGTCAGAAAGTAGCCCACGGCGTAAGCCGTGGGAGGTGGCGCGATGGAGACGAAGCCCCGGCAGGGGCGACAGAAACAAGGCGATCAATTCTTTCGCCGCTCCGCGTCTCCTGCCCTTCAACGCCGACCCCCACAGCTGGCGCCGTGGGCTACTTTCTGGCGCTGCTCGGCAGCTCACGGCTTGGACTCCGCTCCCCAAAAAGATGCGCCCGGCGCGCTGGAGATGTGATGGGGTTCCTTGACCATGCGGGCGGATTGCGGTCTCGTTGACCTGTGCCAGGCCATTCACCAGGAAGTTTTCCGCCGGCAGATAGGGTCAAAAAAATGTTCCATACGGAACACTTTTTTGGTCCTCGCCAACGGGGTCTGGTCGCACGCGTTGTGGTGGCGGCTGCGCTTATTCTTGTCCTCTATCCGCGCAAATCCCGCCTGGGCCGATGCCGCCTTCGCGGCGGGTGAGATTCTTTCGAGCCTACTCTCGAGTGGAACGAGCATCCCTGCGGGACAGGTCTCTTCGGAGCCAGTGGTGCGTCGTGCGATCTACCCATCAAAACCCTGCGACCTCTTTGAGTTTGTCGTAAACGACCTTTTGCGTCTCGGGGGAGAAGTGGTTGTAGTCATCGAGTTCGCCGAACTTGAGCGCGTCCTTGGCGAGGAATAAATCGTAAACCTTGCCGGCCTCTTCCACGCAATTCTTCACGTCCTTCAGGGTGGCTTGCTCATCCAGCTTCGGCGCGAAGATCAGCGCGGGCCGGGGCGCGATCATGCTCAGCACTTCGTCGTAGTCGTAAGGCACGCGCGACTCCTGACCGACAAACGCGCCCAATTTCGGCTGGAGCGGCAACCAGAGCGACCAGCGCGCCAGGCCGCCCGTGCCCCGCTCGAGCGTGTCGCGCCGCATCGGGGTGAAGCCCGCCACGGAAACGACCCCGGCGATGTGGTCATCGAGGGCGGCGGCATGGAGGGCGATCCGGGCGCCGGTCGAATAGCCGAGCAACCAGATGCGCTTCGGGTCGATGGAATCCACTTTCTGCAGAGCCTCCACCGCGGCCAGGGTGTCCTCGACATCCTTTCCGAGCAGCGACCAGTGCGGGTAACGGAGATAAAAACTGCGCACTTCTTCGAGCCGGGTGCCGTTGCCGATCTGGTCGAAGGCAAACACGGCGCAACCCGTCCGGGCCAGGGCCAGGGGCGGATTTTCGCCACGCTTGTAGGCCGCCCCGTAGCCATGCGAGATCGAGACCGGATGGAGCCAGATGACCACTGGCATTTTCCTGCCCTGGTCGGCGTTCGTCGGGAAGTAGAGATCGCCGTTCAGATCGTTGCCGAAATTGAGACTCCGCTTCGCCAGGCCGCTGGGAACGGTGGCGCGCCCGAGCAAAGCCGCAAGATGGTTCGCCTCCGGGGTCGAGTTGCCCGGCCGCCACTCGGCGAACGGCGGCGCTTCGCCGAGCCCCCAGAGAATGCGTTCCCGGATTTGTTCTCGCTTCTTCAACCACGCGTCGGTCAGCTTGATCGCGTTCCCTTCGGAGTCGGTCAGCAGAGTGCCCGGGCCGTTCGTTGGAAAACCGCCGGGATCGATTTTCTCCTCGCTCAGCTTGAGCCAGTCCGCGTAAGTCGGGAAGACCGCGCAGTCGGGCAGGGCGAACGGTTTTCGGCCGAACACGCTGTCGAGCCAGTCGAGGTAGGCTTCGATGTCCTCGGCGCGCGTTTCGTGGCCGCCGGGACGGTAGCGCAGGTTCAGGTCGTGGCTCCGGCCAAGCAGCTCATAAACGCGCCGGGCGGAATGATAGGTCTGCTCGATGGCCCAGATGCTTTCGACGCCGTCGTTGAGCGCGGAGGAGATGAGGCAAGGTCGCGGCGCAATGCAAGCGATCAGCTCGGGCTGATCGATGGGCAACTTCGATTCGCGTCCGGCGAAAAAGCGCAGACGCGGATGGAGCCAGTCGGGGAAGACGCGGGTGAGGTTTTCGATGCCTTCGCCGAATTGGGTTTCGGAGAAGAAACGATAGGAGCAGGCGCCACCGGCGCCGGAGCTGCTGGAGATGATCGCAGTGATCCGTTGATCGAACGCCGCGGCGAGGATCGAAGTCTTGCCGTTCCGGGAATGGCCGGTGAGGGCGATCTGATTGGTCTGGAGGAACGGCAGGGTGTGCAGATAGTCGATGCAGCGCCCGGCGGCCCAGGCGCGGCGGGTGAGTTTGGTCCAGTCGTGTTCGGGCCAGAGGCTCTTCCAGGCTTCGGTGTCGTCGTTGGAGTCGGCGCCGGCATAGACGCAGCCGGCGTAACCCCGGCTCACGGCGACCAGGGCCCAAAGTCGATGCGTGTGTTGCGTCAGGAAGACCGGGAACGGCCCATGGCCTTTGGGGACGATCAGTTCCAGGTGAAGTTTGGCCGCGTGCTTCGGTCCGAACTCGAGCAGGACTTCCTGGACGATGGCTTCCCCTTCCGCGCGCTGCTGGAGCTCGGCGACGCGGGTGTTGCCCGGCGAGGGCGGCCACGAGCCCGTGACGTAGGATTGGAACAGGGACAACAGTTCTGCGCGTCGCCTGGACCACTCGTCCTGTTTCACCTCATGGCCGCCGGCGAAACGGAGCGGGTCGGGCAGAAACGGCGTGCTCGGAAGCACGTCGAAATTGGGCGGCATGGTGCCCGTGGCCTGGAGCCACTTCTCCCACGACTCGCTCCGGGGGAGGAGATGCAGGATTTCCTTGAGCGTGGCCTTTTGCTGATCGGTGGGCGGCCCGGCGGCGGAGAGGGTGAACGCGGCGCAGAGCAGGAACGTGACGCGTGACGCCTCATGGCGGATGACAGGCGACGGGTTTGGCGGACGTTGCACATTGCTCATTGCTCATTGCTCATTGCTCATTGCTCATTGCTCATTGCACAGTGAGCTCAGTCGTGACGCCAAGGCCTGCCCGCGCGGATCGTTTGACCCGGGAAACTCAGATGAACTCGTTGAACAGATTTTCCAGGAACTCCTGGCGACCGCTCTGGTTCGTCTTCACTTCGCCCATCTTGAGCGCGTAAGCCGACAGTTCCTTGAACCCGACCTTGCCTTTCTCGATCAATCGGCCGATGCCGGAGTCGAAGGAGCGGTAGCGCTGCCTGACAAATTCCTCGAGACGCCCGTCCTGGCGGATGGCGGCGGCGATCTTCAAGCCCCGGGCAAACGTGTCCATGCCGGCGATGTGGGCGTGGAACAGGTCCACCGGCTCGAAGCTCTCCCGGCGCACCTTGGCGTCGAAGTTCGTGCCGCCGGTGATAAAGCCGCCCATTTTGAGAATACTCAGCATCACCTGCGTGGCCAGGTAAAGGTCGGTCGGGAACTGGTCGGTGTCCCAGCCCAGGAGCATGTCCCCCATGTTCGCGTCAATGGAACCGAGGGCGTTGGCGGCGATGGCCACCTCCAACTCGTGCTGCATGGTATGGCCGGCCAGGGTGGCGTGATTGGTTTCCAGGTTGAGCTTGAAGTGTTCGAGCAGCCGGTATTGGCGGAGGAAGTTCAGGCAAGCCGCCGCGTCGGAGTCGTACTGGTGCTTGGTCGGTTCCTTCGGTTTCGGTTCGATGTAGAACGGGCCTTTGAAACCAATCTTCTTCTTGTGGTCCACCGCCATGTGCAGGAAGGCCCCGAGATGATCCATTTCGCGCTTGAGGTCGGTGTTGAGCAGGGTGGTGTAACCTTCCCGGCCGCCCCAGAAGACGTAGCCTTCGCCCTTGAGGTCGTGCGTGACCTCGAGCGCCTTCTTCACCTGCGCCGCGGCATAGGCAAAAACGTCGGCGTTGCAACTGGTGGCCGCGCCGTGCATGAAGCGCGGGTGGACGAACAAACAGGCGGTGCCCCAAAGCAGCTGGATGCCGGTGTCGCGCTGGTGCTTCTTCAATTCGCGGGCGACGATGTCGAGGTTCTTGTGCGATTGACGGAGGTTGCGGCCTTCCGGCGCGACATCGCGATCGTGGAAAGCGTAGAACGGCGCGCCCAGCTTCTGGCAGAACTCGAACATGACCGGCACGCGTTTCAGAGCCATCTGCAGTGAGTTGCTGCCGTCCTCCCACGGACGTCTCATGGTGCCGACCCCGAACATGTCCGCGCCCAGGCCGCGCATCGTGTGCCAGTAGACCACGGAGAAACGCAGATGCTCCTGCATCGTGCGCCCTTCGACGAGTTCGTCGGGATTGTAATGCTTAAAGGCGAGCGGGTTCTTCGAATCGGGGCCTTCGTAACGGATCGGTTTGATCCCGGGAAACGCGACGGGCATAAATTTCGTAGTCGTTGATTTGAAATCGAATATTAAGGTTCAAAGTTCGAGGTTCAAGGTTCAAAGTTTGAACTTTGAACTTCGAACCGTTTCTTTACGATTGCGCCTATGAAGCGTTGGCCGATGATTCTGTTGCTGGTGGCTTGTGCCCTGTTCGCCTTTGCTCCGCGATGTCCGGCTCCGTTGATCTTTACGCCCGGGGAGGGCTGGCGTTACGAGAAGGTCGGCAGCGAGGGCTCGTGGGTCCGCGCGCGGGCCAAGGACCAATTGGAGGTAGCCCAGAAAGCTTTCGATCAAAAGGACTACAGCACGGCGATGAAAGCCGCGCGGCGCACGGTCGGCGTCTGGCCGTTTTCGGACTACGCCCCGCAAGCCCAGTACCTGGTGGGCCGCTGCCACGAAACGAAGTTCCAGGATGAATCCGCCTTCAAGGCTTACCAGAAACTCATCGAACGCTACCCCAAGGTGTCCAATTACGACGAAGTGATCCTCCGCCAGATGACCATTGCGAACCGTTTCCTGGCCGGGCAATGGTTCCGCGCGTTTGACTACATCCCGGTTTTTCCGTCGATGGACAAAACGATCAAGCTTTACGAGCAGGTGATCAAGAACGGACCGTACAGCGAGGTGGCCCCGCAAGCGCAGATTAACATCGGCAGCGCTTACGAGAGAAAATTTGTCAGCGACTACCCTGAAGCCGCCCGCGCTTACGAACGCGCGGCCGACCGTTACGCGGATCGGCCGGCCGGCCGGGATGCGCTCTACAAGGCCGGCGAGACCTATTTCAAGCAGGCCAAGAAAGCGGAATACGACCAAAGCGTCGCGGCGCAGTCCATCGCCACCTTCACCGACTTCACCACGCTGCACCCGGAGGATCGGCGAGTCGCGGAGGCGCAGGGGAAGATCGACTCCCTCAAGACGGAACAGGCCAGAGGCAGCTACGACATCGCCCGGTATTACGAGCGACACCACAAGTGGCCCGGCGCCTTGATCTATTACAACGAGGTGCTCTTGAAAGATCCGAACTCCAAGTTTGCCGAGGAGGCCCGCCTGCGCATCGACGCGATCAAGAAGCATCAAGCGAAGTGACATGCGCCCCGTTGCCCTGGTTCCTCGATTATGCCTCGGCCTGCTCCTGCCCGGACTGGCTGGTTGCGCCTATCGACTCGGCCCGACCAACGGGGAACGCGCCGGCGCCCGCTCCGTGCAGGTGAACCCGTTCCAGAACAAAACCATCGAGCCGCGCCTGGTCGAAGCGGTGACGTTCGCGCTCCGCAAACAATTGCAGCAGGACGGCACCTACCATCTGAACACCGCCCAGGCCGGGGACATCATCGTGACGGGCACCATTGTCAGTTTCGAGCGCCATTCCCTGTCGTTCCGGCCGCGCGACGTCGTGACTCCGCGCGATTATCGGCTGACCATCACCGCGCAGGTCACCGCCCGCGAACGGGTCACCGGCAAGCTGCTGGTGGACCGCAAAGTCAGTGGCTATTCGGATATCCGGGTCGGTCCGGACCTGGTCAGCGCCGAGCGCGAAGCACTGCCGCTCGTCGCCGCCGACCTGGCTCGCAATAGCACGGCGCTGCTGACGGACGGCAGTTGGTAGTCGCGCTCGTCAGCCGAACAAAGAATCCAGTTGTCGGCGGCGTCCGATTGCTCTAATGACACCGCGTCACCATGACACCATGAAACCGCGCCTCGTGTCTCCGGCCTGGCTTCTGGCCGTCCTCTTGCTGGCCCCCGTGGGTTCGCCTGCCGGGACCGACTGGCCGCAATGGCGCGGGCCGATGCGGGATGGCCACGTCCCGGCCGGTGCGCCCGCGCTCGCCGCGTTGCCGAAAGAGCTCAAACCCGTTTGGAAAATCCCGGTGGGAAGCGGCTTCTCCGCCCCCATCGTGGCCGGAAACACGCTGGTATACCTGGACGAAAACGGCCGGCGCGAACTCGCGCACGCGCTCGACGCCGCCACCGGCCGGGAGTTGTGGCAGGTGGAATACGCCGAGCGTTTCCAGGACGAGTGGGGCGCCGGCCCGCGCGCCACGCCGTTGCTCGACGGAGACCGCCTCTACGTGCAGTCCTGCAATGGCGAGTTCCGCTGCCTGAAGATCGCCGACGGAAAAACGATCTGGCAGACCAGTTTCGAAAAGGATTTCGGCGTGAAATTTCTCGGCAGCAAAGCAAATGAAGGCACGGCCACTCGCCGGGGCAACAATGGTTCGGGCGTAATCGATGGCCACCGGATTATCCTGCCCGTGGGCAGCACGCAGGGGGCCAGCCTGGTCTGTTTCGACAAGCTCACCGGCCGGGTACTTTGGAAATCCGGCGATGATGAAGCCGCCTATTCCTCATTGATGACCGCCACCCTCGCCGGCTCCAGGCAACTCGTCGCCTTTACCGCCGACGCCCTGCTCGGCGCGGATCTCGAGACCGGAAAAATTCTCTGGCGCGTTCCCCTGAAGACAAACGCCAAACGACACGCCGCTTCGCCCGTCATTTTCGGCGACCAGGTGGTGGTCAACTCGCACACGATCGGCCTGCTCTGCTTCAAAATCACGAAAGACAGCAGCCGGTTCAAAGCCGCCCCCGCGTGGGCCAACCAGGACTTGAAGATTAATCTCGCCACGCCCGTGCTCGTGGAGGGCTACCTCTATTGCCAGGGAGCAAACAAGGATTACGTCTGTGTCGAGGCGCCGAGCGGCCGGCTGAAGTGGACCCAACCAGGTTTTGGAACCGGCACCAAAGATTACGCCTCGACCATCGCCGCGGGAAAACATCTCCTGGTCCTGACCGAAACCGGCGATCTGATCTTGCTCGCCGCGAACCCGGAGCGGTACACCGAATTAGGCCGGCTCCAGGTGTGCGGAAACACCTGGAGTCATCCGGCCTATGCTGGCGGCAAGCTTTTCGTGCGCGACGGACACGCTTTGCAGTGCATCGATTTGCTGGCGAACTGATCAGAAGTCCATGGAGAAACTCGCGCCGAAGGAGTGAGTGCGGGCATGACCGAACCGGATATCCTCGGAAGTGTGACGCACGTCCCAGGTCGGAGCACCCGCGTCAAAGTATTTATAGATCAGGCCGATGGACATGTGGTCATTGAGTTTATAGCGCGCCCCTCCGTAGATCTGCCAGGCAAAGACCGTGTCGGCCGACGATCCGTTCACCCGCTGGCCCCCGGCCAATGAATCGTGGTCGAAGTCGATCACACTGATGGACAATCCCGGGCCGCCGCCGATAAACGGGACGAATGGGCATGGAGTCGGCCAGCGAAATTCCACATCGGCCATCAGCGGCACCTGCGAGAAAGTGGCGTCAGCGCCTCTGAGGTCATTGCCAATGACCCCGCTTTCCCCGCCGGCGAACAGCCAGTCATAGAATTGCCAGCCGCCCCCGATGCTGAAGCGCGCGCCCGGATCGAACTTCACTTTCCCGCCCGAAACTCCTTCGGGAAATTCTCTCAGCCGGGTGTCATCGGTCAGCGCCGGACCGATATCGGCATGAAAGTAAGGGCCGGCTTCATCGGCGCGGGCCGGTAGCGCGGTGCCGACGAAGGTGAGAGTCAGACTGCTCATTCCCAGGAGAATTACTTGCTGCTTCATGATGTTCATTCCTTTCTGGTTCTTGCGACGAACGTGCCGGATGGCACGCGCGCGGGACGATTCAAGAGTGTGATCGAACACGGCGCCGAAGGCAATAGTTCTTGTGCGGGAAAGCCACCGAGGGGCGCAGGACGAGAATCTTCACGAGCCGAGAATTCGGGAAATTTTCAGCCAAATGTAGAGAGGGGACACATCTACAGACGGCTCAGAAGAGGGGCTTGACCGCAGATGGACGCAGATGGACGCAGATGGTGTGCGGCGGCTAGGCCGCCACTTTGCAGATGAGGTGCAAAGGGAGCTGCCCGTCGGCCTGGTGCCTGCAGGCGACTCCGCTTCGTATCTGCGTCCATCTGCGTGCATCCGCAGCTAACGGCTCAGCGTTGGGTCGCACCGGCCGTTTGGCAGGTGCAGGTTCCTGTTCCGTACGGAACATAAAATGAGCACTGGCGGTTGGCCTGTTCAGGCAGAGTTTCCGGAGTTGCAATTTAATGTTCCGTACGGAACATGGAAATGGGTACGCCCGTGCGACCCAGTTTCCAAACATGCTGGAAGGTTTTTCATGGCCGGACTGCCTGCGCAGGTCCACAAGCCCCCTCAGTGCTCTCGGTGGCCCGCCTCTTCGAGGTGGACTTGCCGGTAGCCGCCGATGGTTTTGAAGTAGAGCATCAGCAACAGATAACCGACGGCCAACGTCAGCGGCACCAGCGCCGTCCACTTCAGGCTCATGCGCGCGCCGTAGATGACCGCGTTGCGCACCGGTTTCTCAGGCTCGCTCAACTCGGCCTCCGGCTTGGCCAGGATCGGCCCGACCTTCGACCCGTCCAGCCCCGTCGTCTCGGGGAAGAAGAGGAACGATTTTTGGCCCGACGCAGCAAAGCTCTGATATAATGGCGCGTTTTCCTGGGCGAGCTGCTTGGCGGCGCAGTAGTCCTGGATGTAGCCGATGCCCGGCGTGCCGAGGAATCCTCCGGAAAAAACCCCCGCCGCGCCGACCGCCCCGAGGGTGAGCGCGCCGCCTTTGGGAAAGCGCTCCGACACGACACCCA
>Ga0137373_10008997_pt1 | contig 10519 bp, 17 predicted proteins | sample SagtaG_5_FD_104912 | JGI IMG/M metagenome (GOLD analysis project Ga0137373, IMG submission 104912) | Vadose zone soil microbial communities from Sagehorn Ranch, Mendocino, California, USA - Sage1_R_80_16 metaG | ecosystem: Environmental > Terrestrial > Soil > Vadose zone | place: USA...
ATCGCGTCGTCCGGGCGGTGCGGCGTGGTCGACGTCATCGGCCGGCGAACCGGATCCGGTCGGCATTGACGTTGTCGCAGGCCGTATCCAGCACCAGATACGTCTGTGCCCGGATGAAGCCCGGAACCAACGACAGGTGCTGGGTGACGAGAGACTGGACATCGGCCAGCGAAGTCGCGCGTACCTTGAGCAGCCAGTCGAAGTCGCCGCTGAGCGCATGCGCCTCCTCGACCGCCTCCAGGTCGCCGAGCATCTGGCGGACGACGTGATAGTTCTCCGCGTTCTGGGCCACGCGGACCATGAGGAACGCGATGACTCCGGCACCGACTGCTGCCGGATCGAGCCGTGCGACGCATTCGCGGATGACACCGCGCTCGCGCAGCCGCTGGAAACGGCGGTCCGCATCGTCCGGCGTGGTGTTGATGTCCGCCGCGATCCCGGTCAGATCAGGGAGCAACTCCTCCGCCAAGCGGTGCACGAGCCGGCGATCGACATCGTCCAGCTCCTCCCGGACGTCCTCCACGTCTGATCTCCATTCCCTCGGTACGGCAGCCGCGCCGGCCCACGGCCCGGCTACCACCAGCCCTGCCGCTTCGCCCACCGCAGCAGCGTGGCGGACATCGCGGCCATGACCAGCAGTACGACCGCCACGTGCGGGAAGTCGGTGCGGCTGTTGACGATGACGTTCGTACCGTAGACCGACGCGAGAGCCGTAATCGGGAGGGTCACCACGGCCGGCACGGCGAGACGTTCCATGGCGTAGTTCATCTTCGTCTCGGTGCGCGACTGGTAGATGTCAAGGGCGCCATGCAGGAACTCCTCCTCGCCGTCGCACAGGCCCCGGACCCGCTCGAACTGGTCGACCAGGTCCTCGACGAGCGGTCCCCCGCCGGACGGGAGCAGGTGGGTGAGCTTCGCCATCCGAGCGTAGGCCTCCCGACCCTGTGCCGCCATGGTCCGGACCGTCAGCAGCCGGTGCCGCAGCGAGAACAGCTCCTCCAGCAAGGCCTCCGGTTTGCGGCCCGGATCCTTCATCACGCGCATCTCCAGCGCCGACACCTCGATCGCGAGCTCGGACACCAGCGCCTCCTGGCGCGTCGCCGCGGCGGAGGTGATCCGGTACGACAGGTCGAACGGTGTGTCCGGCCGGAAGCGGCCCGTCTCGATCCGCGCGGCGACGTGGAGGACCTCCCGCCGGACCATTTCCGGCGGTACTGCCGGGTCGGTGGGACCATGCACGGTCACCAGGTACCTCGAGCCGACAAACTGGTCGAGCTCGAGAAAGTGGATCTGTCCGCCTGACCGCGCTCCGGGGCGTGCAGGATCAGGAAGGCGTGGTCGGGATACACCCGGGTCTTGGAGATCTGGTTGCGCTGGCGGCAGTCACGCACGGCCATCGGGTGGAACCGGAAGACCTTCTCCAGTACCTCGGCCGCTGGGTCGTCGCACTCCGGGATATCGAGCCAGACGAAGCCGTCTTCGCGTTCCAGCAGCGCCGGCAGGTCGTCGACCTCGCACCGTTGGGTCAGCCCCGAGGTCACAAACCAGAGATCCATCCGGCCGCCCTTCGCTCACGGCTCGCGGCGCACCATGACGGTGCGCTGGAAGAGGCCATAGAGGAAGACCAGCGACGGTACGAGGATCACGCTGCCCGCGATGAGGCTGACGAGCATGGCCAGCTGCGTGCTCCGCGGGGCGGCCGCCTCCGCGATGGCGACCTGGGGCGGCAGGATGTACGGGTACTGCGCGGCCGCCCAGCCCCACACGACCGCGGTGACCGCGAGCCCAGCCGCGAGGCGCGCGGGCGTGAACCGGCGCCGGAGCAGCAGTACCAACGACGCCAGGCCGGCGGCCGCGGACAGTACGACGAGTGGCAGTCCCCGGTGGGTCAGGCCGGCAAAGAGTTGTGGGGCATCGCTGCGCAGGACCGCGATGCCGCCCAGCGCCAGCACTCCGACGAAAGCCGCGGTGACGAGTGCCCGGAGCCGGAGCTCGTCGACCAGGAAGGGGTCTCCTTCCCGGTCGGCATCGGCGCACAGGAAGACGGCGGCGAGGTACGCGCAGGTGCCTAAAGAGCAGTTGGCGCGCACGCTCGGTCTGAGCCGGGTCACCGTCAACCGCGCTCTTGCCCGCCTCAGCGGTGCCGGCGCGATACGACTGACGGCCCGCGGAATCGTCGTGGCTGATCGTCAGCGTCTCGATGCCTTCTCAAACGACTCCTGACAACATCATGCGTCACGCCATATTGGTGCTAGCCAAGTAAGGCCCACACGCCGAGCCCCAGGAGCGCCAGCGCGAGGAGCGCGATGACGCCAAGCGCCTTGGCGTACGTGGCCGCGTTGCGCCGCCACATGTCGCGATGGAACGCCGCGCTCTCGTTGCGGTTCGGGAATGGCGTCGACGGTACCGGCACGCCAAGAAATCGGCACAGCGGTTCCCAGCCCTCATCGACGCGAAACATGAGCAGACGATCGGTGCCGACTGTCGCGGTCACCTGCGCGGCGTGGCGCTTGTACACCTCCACGAAGTGGTCGCGGTCCAGCCGGCCCGACATGAAGGCAGCACGGTCCACGTCGAGCATCTGCATCGTCATCCGTTCCATGAGCCGGGTCAGCGGACGCAGCGCTGGGACGAGGAAGAGCACCGGTCGCGAGGTCATCACCCGCATCGACCGGCCGCCCTTGGCCATGTGCAGGATGCTGGCGAACCACCGGTCGGGGTCGCGGAGGGTGAGTACCACCTTCGCCTCGGGATACGCGGCCACCAGTTCCCGCCAGAAGTACGCCCCTGGGAAGTCCACAGTGGACTGATACCCAGCCAGCACGGCCGCCCAGTCCACCGGGTGCCCTTCGGCCTGCCGGCCGCGAACGATCTGAACAGCTACGCGGTCGCCGGCGGCTACGGTCCAACGTTCAGCTCAGGCTGGGCCGGTACGCCGATGTGTGCGCTGGATCCGCTGTTGGTGGACGAGATCTGGCCGGCGGCCCTGGTGCGGGAGTTCCGCTGGTTTCGCTGCTTCGCCGGCCGGCCGATGCCGGCGACCACCATCCTAGGCGGTCAGTAAGGGCGGCTGGGACCGAAGGCGTACCGGTGATCCGGGCCGGCCGTGGTGACCTTCGGCGCCCCCGATACGTAACTGTCTACAGTGCGCGGTCATCGCGATGCCGGCTGAGCATCCGCCCGTACCGCCGGGAGATCTCCGGCATGATGGTCTCCCCGTCGGCCGGCCGGTCCAGCCCGAAGACGTACCCGGGGAAGTCCAGTTCACGCTGCACCGCCCAGATCTCGTCGTGCGCCTCGGGCGGCAGGATCCGGGCTGGGTCACCGACGGCCACCCAGCCGATCGGTACCGTCGCGTCCGGCGGTACCACCGTCCGCAGATGTACCACCCCGTTGATTCGCACCTCGGCCCGGGTACCGATGCGGGCTCCGTTGAACACGCGGCTCCCGGTGGCGAGGAACACATCGTCCTCGACGGTGGCCCCGGTCAGGTAGGCCCCTGGGCCGACCAGCACGTGCCGGCCGAGCCGCAGCGGATCGCGTCGCGTACCCCGTAATACCGCGTTCTCCATCACGACGCAGCCCTCGGCCAGCTCGACCGGCCCGCCCTCAGCGGTCAGCACCGCGCCGAACAGCACCCGGCAGCCCGGCCCGACCCGCACGTCCCCGCACAGCGTGGCGGTGGGCGCGACATACGCCTCCGGGTCGACCACCGGTGCGCGCCCCTGATGCTCCAGCAACATGCCTCGATCATCCGGGGTGACCGTGGCCGCCGGCAGCCGCATACGCCATCAGTCGGCCCTTGCGAAGAATCAGTGGTAAGTTTAGCCTTACCGTTCGTGGACGCTTACCGAGATGCCGGATTGGGTCTGCAACGGTACCCGACCCGGCGCGCGATCTCCGAGCTGCTGGCTCGGCGTCCAAGCTCGGTCGGTGAGCTGGCCCAGCAACTGCCGATCAGCCGACCGGCGGTGTCCCAACACCTTCGCGTGCTCAAGGTCTACCGGCTCAACCTGGATGGAGTGGCCGCCCTCCGGGCGTGGCTGGACCGGGTCTGGGACGAGGCACTCACCGCTTTTCAGAAGGCCCGGTCGGCGACACCCCTTGAGGTGGGGCGTTGGAACCGGCCTGAACCTGCCACGCTCAGGTGTAGGTCAATCTCACCAGGACAGGCCCGGCAGAAAGGTTGGCAAGGAGGGCCGGGACGGCGATTCCCGCCGGTCGTCCGTCATGACCCTGGCTGTGAGTTGCCCAGCCCGAGCACCCCCGCGCCCGCCCGAGCGGCCAGTAGCTCGTCGTGGGGTGCCTGTCCGGCGAGCGCGATCACCGCGCCTTCGACCGCCCCGAGGAAGGCCCGCGCAACCGCTTTGGCCGGCGGCCCGGGCGGAATGGACCCGTTCCTGCGCCCCGCCTCGATCAGGCTGGCGCAGCGGTTGACCAACGTCCTTGAGATCCGATTGATCTCGCGCCCGACCGGATGATCCTGACCGCTGAACTCCACCCTGAGCGCCATCATCACGCGGGCAACGTCTCGGCGGCAGAAGACGATGTAGCCGCGCGCCAGTGCGATCAGCGCCGCCACTGGATCGGGGTGACGCTCTGCCAGCTCACCCACCTCGTGCCACCACGTCTTGTCGACCCAGTCGACCACTGCAAGGGCCAAATCCTCCTTGTCCTTGAACTGGTGATACAGGGCGCCGCGCGTGTAGCCCGCCTCGCGCGCCACCTCTTCGAGCACCAGGTTGCCGTAGCCGTAACGGGAGAGACCCTTCGCGGCCGCCTCCACCAACGCGCTGCGGGTGCGCGCGCTCCGCTCGACCTGCGTAGAACGCCCGCGACGAGCCTGCGCCATCGTGCCGGTCACAGGCTCACGTACATGCATGTACGTATGTTATCATCGCCCGGTCAGAGAGGACCTGACTCGAGGAGGTCCCGATGCATCCCTTCCGCGCCGCGGTCGAGGCGCACGACGCCGAAGCGGCGGCCGCAGTGCTCGCCGACGACGTCGTCTTCCACAGTCCGATCGTCTTCAAGCCGTTCACCGGAAGGTCCGCAGCCGGTGCGGTGCTCGCGGCGGCGTTGCGGGTCTTCGACGACTTCGTCTACGAGGGCGAGTTGACGTCAGAGGACGGTCGTGACCACGCGCTCATGTTTCGCGCTCGTGTCGACGGAAAGGACATCCAGGGTTGTGACTTCTTGCGCCACGACCAGGACGGGCGGGTCGTCCGACTCACAGTGATGGTCAGGCCGCTTTCGGCCGCGGTGGCTCTGCGCGACCGTATGGCTGCTGAGTTGGCGCGGACATGAGGCTGCCGAACACGGCGCACACCGCCCAGCCGTGGCGGATCCACGAGCTGACGCCGGACTTCCGCCTGGAGGATGTGTGGGCGCTGCAGACCCCGGGCGGCCCCGACGACTTTCATCGGCTGGTGGAGGCAATCGCCGCCGGCGACCCGTCGAAAGGATCCTCCCGCACCGCGCGAGCGCTTTGGACGATCCGCTGGAAGCTCGGCGAGCTACTCGGCTGGGACGACCCGGACACCGGCCTCGGCTCCAGGGTGCCCACGCTGCGCGACCGGTTGCCGACGGATCTACGCAATGCCCCAGGCCCGCACTTCGAGGCGCTCCCCTTCACCCCGCTGTACCTGATCGACGACGAGTTCGCGGCGGAGATCGCCAACCGAACCATGCACGGTGTGCTCCACCTCGGGTGGGTCCCAGACGGGACCGGTGGCTACCACGGCCAGATGGCGGTGTTGGTACAGCCGAATGGTTTACTCGGGAGGACCTACATGGCCGCGATCCGGCCGTTTCGCCATCTGATCGTCTACCCGGCAGCCATGCGAGAGATCGAGCGGCGGTGGCGGGCTCGGGCGACCTGGCCGGCGAGTTTGGCCACGATCGCCATGGTCAGGCAGCGGGCGCTCCCTGCGACCGCTACGCCGGCCGCCCCTCACCGCACCACACACCCGATGAGGGTCACGGCGAAGCCGAGCCTGCCGCCGGCAAAAATGGTCACGCAGCTGACCCGATAACCGTCCCGGGCCCGACCCGCCCGGACAAGTCGGCAACTGCCGATCAGCACGCTACTCGAGCCGGCGTGCTGCCTCATGCAGCGCTCAAGGTCGGCCACCAACGCATCGCCGTGCTCATGCATCAGGTCTTCCAGTGGTCCAGCCGGGGATGAGCACGCTGAGGCAGGTCACGCAGCCCTCAAGGCGTTCAAACTCGGTGATGTCGACCACCACCGGTGTATAGCCGAGCCCGGCGATCAAGCCCGCGGTACGCGGCGCGGAAGCCGCGATGAGCACGTCGCCGCCGCCGAGCGGCACCACATGGGCGCCGGGCTCCTCGGCCACCATCCGCACCGCGGGGAACGGGTCGGTCTCGACCAGATCACCCCAGGCGAGGAGCGTGCCGTCAGGGAGGGCCGTGATCGCGGACTTCAAATGCAGAACCCTGCCCAGTGGTACAGCGACGACGCGGCGACCCATACCGGACAGCAGGTGCCGCAGCTGGCGCAGGCCCTCGGCGGTCGTCCGGCCGCCCAACCCAACGTAGACCGTCGATCCGACCTGCAGCACGTCACCGCCGTCGAGCATGCCAGGCGCCTCGATGCGGGCCACGGTCAGCCCGAGATCTCGTACCGTCGCTTCCACGGCGTCGATCTCGGGCCGCCGCTGCGCCGCTGCCGGTCTGGTGATGACCGCCAGGTCTTCGCGCACCACGACGGTGTCCTCGATGAACACCGAGTCCGGGCAGTCGTCGGCCGCCGCCACCGTCCAGGTCTGCCAACCATGGCTCCGCAGCGCAGCGACGTAGGCCTCGTGCTGGCGTCGGGCGAGATCGACATCCACCGGCGTGCGCTCGATGTGCGTGACCATGCCCTCAGCCAGACGCGAGCTAACCGGCCGTACCAAAGCCACGCCCCGAGCCTGGACGCCATCGGCAGTCACGGCCTGGACCCTACCGACACGCACGCCCGGCGACGAATACGGCGCAGCCCATCGCTGCGGTCAACCACCGCTCCGTCGGGGGCAACACAGCCCGTTGCCCCCGGACGACGGATACGAGCACGATGCGGCTCAAAGCGTTCGTACATCGGTCGAACGGAGGAGCCATGATCCGTAGAGACCTGCTCCCGGATTACCTGCGCGGCTCGTTGTGGGTACTGCCCACGCTATCGGTACTAGGTGCCCTGGCGACCGGTGCCCTGCTCTCCCAGGTCGACCTCGGTGCCGCATCTCCGTTGGCGTTCCAGGGCACCCCGGATGACGCCCGGGCACTGTTGATCGGCGTCAGCGGCACGATGGTGACGGTCATCGCGCTGCTGCTGGGCCTGACCGTGGTGGCGCTGCAACTGTCCTCGACCCAGTTCTCGCCGCGGCTGCTGCGCAACTTCCTGCGCGACCGGCCCAACCAGGTGGTCCTGAGCGTGTTCGTGGCCACGTTCGCCTACAGCGCGGCGGGCCTGTACACGGTGGGCGTGTCCGGCGGCAACCGGACCAGCGACTACCCCCGACTGGCCGTCACCGGCGCGCTCGTGCTGCTGTTCGTCAGCCTCGGACTGCTGGTCTACTTCGCCGACCATCTCGCCCACTCGATCCAGATCGAAGGGATCATGAGCGTGGTCGAACGTAACGCCCTGACGGTGATCAGCGGTGGGCTGCTGGAAGGCGGCCCGACCCCGCCACGGGTACCGGAGGACGCGGTACCGGTACCCGCCCAGCGGTCCGGGTACGTGCAGGCCGTCCAGGTCGAGCGACTGGTCGCCCTCGCCCACCGGCACCAGATCCAGATCCGGCTACGGCCCCGCGTGGGCGAACACGTGGTCGCCGGTACCACCCTGGTCTGGTGCTGGCCGGCGCGGCCTGGACTACCGGCCCCCGACCCGGCGGCCCTCCACCCGGCTCTGGCTCAGGCCGTGCGTATCGGTCGGGAGCGTACCTTCGAACAGGACGCCGCGTTCGGCATCCGGCAGCTGGTCGACATCGCGTGCAAGGCAATGTCGCCGGCAGTCAACGATCCGTACACCGCCGTGCAGGCCGTCGACCGGCTCTCCGTCCTGTTCTGCGCCCTCGTAACGCATCCGCTCGGGTACCACGTGGCCGGGGATCCGACCGGGGTCTGCGTGGTCGTCCCGGGCCGCGCGTTCGGCGACTATCTGGCGACCATGTGCGGGTTGATCCGCCGGTACGGCGCGGGTGAGCCGATCGTCGCCGTCGCGCTGCTGCGGCTCCTGGCGAACTGTGCCGCGGTCACCGGATCCGACGCGCAACGATTGGCCGCGATCGACGAACAAGCCGGCATCATCATGGAAGACGCGGAACGTACGGTGGAGCAGCCCGCGGATGTCGTCGGCGTACGGGCCGAGGCAGATCTCGTCCACGCGGCGGTAGCCGGCCGGTTGCAACCCAGGACTTGAAGCTCGACGAGGGGACTACCCGAGGTACGGGCAGCGTCCGCCTGATGACCTCGGTACGCACCCGTTTGCTCGGTTACGCCGACGAGCTCAAGAGGTTCGCCGGACACAACAGCTGACAACCGATGCCGCGTGGTGACTTGTTCTCGGCGGTGGGACCGTGCGAGGTGAGTACGACCGGTACGTCCAACTGTTTCTCGACTGCCTCGGCCCAGCCGGCGGGTCCGCCGAGCCAGGGTTGGTGATAGTGCGGCCTGGTGGCCATCAGCCGCCAGGTCAGGGCGTCCTGCCGGTCGAGGTCGCCGGGTGGGCCTGGTTCCAACCGAGCAGGACACCCTGTGCGCCCTCGAATACGACATCGCCGGCACGCAACAGCTGCGCCACCATTGTGCTGTCTACAATGGACACGCGGGCCGCGAACCCGGCGTAGGCGGACAGGCAGTCGTCGACCGGCGGCGCGTCAAGCCGCCCGAGCTCGGCGGCGAGCCGGTCGCGCAGCGCGATCAGCTTGTGCCGCAACACCAGCGGCGCGGTGCAGTCGGCCACGCGCGGCGCTTCATCTGGATGGGCGAGGTGGTACGCCATCGTCTCGCCCACGCCCAGTCCGGCAGGGGTCGCCTGTACCTTGCCGTCGTCGGTCCCGACGAGCATTCCAGCCGACTGCAGCCAGCCGCGTCGATTGACGATCTGGGTCTGCGTATCCCAGCCCATGTCGTACCGCTCGTTGGCAACGAACAAGAGCTGGTCGGTACTGCTCGGTTCCGGGCGGCGTCGAGCAACTCACCGACGAACTGACATCTGCTGTGCACCAGGCCAACCAGAATCCGGTCGTCGCCGCCGGTACATCGTCGACACCGATGCCAGGTAGGTGCCCTCGTCGAGCAACTCGTGGTACACGGTGGCCGGCGCCTTGTCGACGAAGTCCTCGCTGTTGAGCACCGAGCGCACGCTGGCCCGCTCCGCCGGGCTGAGCGCCCGCGGCTGCGGCCTGCGCTGGCGTGCCGGCCTGGGCCGCGGCGGTGACTGGCGGTGCCGCCGGTAGTGGCTGGCCTGCGGCCGGCCGACCGCGGCACAGGCGGCCCGCGTCGACCCCAGGACCCGAGCCAGCTCCGCGATCGCGTCATCGGTCATGGCGTGGGCTCGCTCCCGCTGTTCGGGCTGTCGGTCGCGAGCTGCCCCAACAGCGCGGAGAGCTTTCCCTGCACGTCGATGACCTTCCGAGCCTTGTCCAGCTCGGCGGCCAGCCGCTCGTTGTCTCGACGCAGCCGAGCCAACTCCCGATCCCGCGCGTCCGCCGGCGGACGACCAGCCGGCCGGGCCAACGCCGCCGCCGCGCCCTGGTCCCGCTGGATACGCCACGCCGAGATCAATGACGTGTACAAGCCCTCGCGACGCAGCAAGGCACCCTTGCCCGCCTTGTCCAGCGACTCATACTCCTCCAAGATCCTCGCCTTGTACGCCGCCGAATACATCCGTGACCGCGCCCTCGCCGGCACCTCCGGATCGGGCACCTGGTTGCTCGAACTCACTAGCGATGGACTCCTCGCTCGCCCTCTCAGGACAAGGTTTCTGGCTCAGATCCTGCCTCACCAAATCTTGACAGAGAGGGCGGCGTCTCTGGGCCAGGCCGCCGGCCAGGTGCGGTGCCAAGGGGTTGAGTGCAAAGGGGGTGTGCCGCGAGGCGTCGCATGCCTCCGTTGCGGGCACACCCGTTGGGCGTCGCCGAGCGTCCACGGTGGGCATTCACGGGGTCCGTTGCGTTGAGCGTCAGCATGATCAGGTCAGACTCGGTCCGTGAAGATGTCGAGCCGTCAACGTCCGTCGTTGCCTGCGAAGGCTGCCTTTGCCGGGTTCCGGTTCCCGCCAGAGGTGATTGTCGTCGCGATTCGCTGGTACCTGCGGTGCAACCTGTCCTACCGGGACGTGGAGGAACTGCCGGTCGAACGCGGCGTCGAGGTCGACCACGTCACCGGGTACCGGTGGGTGCAGCGGTTCACGCCGCTGCTGGCCGACGCCGCCCGCTTCGCCCGTCACTCGCCGGGCGAGCGCTGGTACGTCGACGAGACCTACGTCAAGGTCAACGGTGTCTGGCGCTAG
>Ga0137373_10009000_pt1 | contig 10516 bp, 8 predicted proteins | sample SagtaG_5_FD_104912 | JGI IMG/M metagenome (GOLD analysis project Ga0137373, IMG submission 104912) | Vadose zone soil microbial communities from Sagehorn Ranch, Mendocino, California, USA - Sage1_R_80_16 metaG | ecosystem: Environmental > Terrestrial > Soil > Vadose zone | place: USA: California...
GCAAACAGGCCTGGAACATCGGTGCGGCCCCAGCTGTCGGTGCGAATACCGCCCATGCAGTAGTGCGCCGCCGGCGCGACGGGCACCAGGTCGCGTGCGAGGTCCAGACCCAGGTCAGCCAGTCGCTCGACGAGGGTTGGGAAGCGGGTGGTGACCCGGGCTGGATCGAGGTGGCGCAGGGTCAGGAACGCCTGGCCGTCGCCGCGGACCTGCCGGTGCAGGGCGCGGGCGACGACGTCGCGCGGCAGCAGCGGATCGACGATCTGCTTGCCCGCGGCGTTGACGAGCAGGGCGCCTTCGCCGCGCAGCGCCTCGCTGAGCAGAAAAGCAGGCTGGCCGGGCACGCTGAGCGCTGTTGGATGGAACTGCACGAACTCGAGATCGGCCAGGCTCGCGCCGGCCTGGTAGGCCAGGACGAGACCGGCGCCGCGGCTCTCGGGGGCGTTGGTGGTGCGGCTCCACAGCGCCGCGTATCCGCCGGTAGCGAGGATGGTGGCTGGGGCGCTGAAGGTTTGGCGCCCCGACCGGATTCCGACGACGCGGCCGTCTCGTTTGAGGATGGCGTCAGCACGCGTGAAGGTATGGAGCGTGATCCGCTCGTGTGCCGCGGCCTGGGCGAGCAGGGCGCTGGTCAGGACCTGGCCGGTCGCGGCGCCACCCGCGTGCAGGATGCGCCGCCGGGCATGGCCCGCCTCGAGGCCCAGGCCGTCGTCGAACGGGACGCCGGCGCCGATCAGTCGCTGCACTTCACGCGTACCCTCGGCCGTCAGGACGGCCACGGCGTGCTGGTCGTTCAGACCTCCGCCAACGGCGACGGTGTCGGCAGCGTGGAGCGCGGGCGCGTCGTCGACGCCGACCGCGGCCGCCACGCCACCTTGTGCACGCGGGCTGGAGCCGGCGAGCGGCGCACCAGCCGTCAGGAGCGCGACCCGCGCACCGCGCCTGGCTGCCTCGAGCGCTGCCGACAGGCCGGCTGCGCCTGAGCCGACCACGATCAGGTCGCCGTGTGTGGTGTTAGCCACGGGCGATCGACCTGATGCGCGTGACGTCCCAGGGCAGCTCGCGGGTGCGCGTGCCGTCGACGGGGCCGACGAAGCGGTACAGCTCGCCCGGGCGGCCGACTTTGCCGACCGCTGCTCTGTGGCCGACCGAGACGAGCGTTTCGCTAGCGAACAGGTCGGAGAAGGCCTTCTTGAAGTTGCTGGTATTCAGACGAAGGAGCGATGGATCCAGGATCGCTGCGTAGGCCGCTCGGAGTTCGGAGAGGGTGAATTTGTCCGGCAGCAGCTGGAAGGCGACCCACGAGTAGCGCAGCTTGCCCTGGATGCGGTTGATCGCGACGCGCAGCATGTCGGCATGGTCGAACGCCAGCGTCTCGGCCGGCAGGTTACGCACGGGCACCCAATCGATGCTGCGGATGCCGGAGCCACGGGCGAGCTGCATGTCGTCACTGCGCACCAGTGCCACATGGGCGACGGAGACGACGCGCCCGCGGGTGTCCCGGCCTGGGTCGCCGAACGTACCTAGCTGTTCCAGGTACCAGTCGCGCGAGTCCAAGCCCGCCTTTGTCTGGAGCGCCCTCCTCGCCGCAGCCACGAAGGTCTCGTCACCTCTGACGAGGACGCCGGGCAGGGACAGCTTGTCGCCAAACGCCGGCTCATCGCGGCGGACCAGGAGCACCTGCCAGCGGTCCTCCATGGCCGCCGCTGGCCTGAGCGTGAAGACCACCACGTCCACCGCCACGACGGCGTTAGGGTTGAGACCTGAACTGTTGTTCGACTCCATTGGATTTGAATCCGCTGGAACACAATACACAGGTTGGAGTTAGTTGCGCAACAGTTTTTCCAAAAAAACCGCCTTTTCCAAAGACCCGTGGGGAGCGCTAGGCTGGAAGAACGGTACTTGGGAGGTAGGTCTTACGGGTGGACGACCGCGTTGTCGTAGACGCATCTGAGTTGCGCGATTTGGCCTCGTCGGCGCGGCATGCGCGGTCGGATCTGGACGGGGTGCGCGGGCGGGTGGCGGCGATCATGGGCGGGCTCGACCGGCGCGGGTGGAACGCGAGCGCGGCGGACGGGGCTTGGAACTCGGCGCGCTCCGGGATCGACAACCTCGCGGAGGGGCTTGAGCTGAGGGCGTCGGATCTGGCTGGTCGGGCGGCCTTGCTCGACCAGTACGAGAACGGCGCCTTCAGCGGCGGTGTGCCGTGGGGCATCCCGATGCGCGACCCGGTCAACAGCTATTCAGGCAACCTGGTCCACACCGAGGTCGACCTGGCGCTGCCGACGCGCGGCGGATTGCCGCTGCTCCTGGCGCGCACGTACAACAGCCGCGACCCGCGGCCTGGCCTGTTTGGCCCAGCCTGGACCAGCAGCCTCGAATGGCAGGTCAGCGTGCTGCTCGACGGCATGGTCATCGTCCGGCGCGCCGACGGCAAGCACGACGTGCACACGCTGGCGCCAGACGGCTCGTACGTCGGCGGGTTCGGCGTGCGCGATCGTTTGCGACCGCTCGAGGACGGTGGCTGGCGGCTCGACCTACCCGGCCGGCGGGTGTGGCTCGCGTTCGATCGACGTGGCTATCTCGCAGCAATCCACGATCGCAACCAGAACATCCTGAACCTCGAGCGCGATCGGCGAGGGCGGCCGTGGCGGCTGGTGGACGCTGTGGGTCGCGGGCTGACGCTCGCCTACGACGGCCAAGGGCGGCCAATCGAGGTCTCAGATTCTGCGGGGCGTGTTGTTGGCTACACGTTCGACGAGGCCGGACATCTCGTGGCTGTGAGGGATCCAGCGGGAGCGGAGACTCACTACGGGATGGACGCTACTGGCCGGCTGGCGTCGATCACTAATGCGCTGGGCCATACCGTCCTGGCCAACGTGTACGACGACTACGGAAGAGTCGTGGAGCAGCGGGATGCACGGGGCGGTACCAGTAACTTCACGTACGAAGGCGATGACCAGCATCGGGTGACGACCCAGCGCGACCCGCGCGGCAATACCGTACGCGTGATCCACGATCCACGCGGACAGGTCGCTTCGGCGATCGACGCAATGGGCGGCGAGGTCAGCTACACCTATACCGCGTGCGGCAATCGCGCCTCCACGCGCGACCGAGCAGGCAACACCTGGCAGTTCGAGTACGACGGCGACTGCCGTCTGGTGGCATCGACTGACCCGCTCAGCAGGACCGAACGCTGGACCTACGACGCCGCCGACGACAACGTCATCGCACGCACGGACGCGCTCGGCAATACATGGCGGTTTGCGTATGACGAGCGCGGCAACCTGCTGGCGCAGACGGATCCGCTGGGCAACAGCACGCGCTACACGGTGGACCAGTGGGGGCAGGTCTCGCGGATAACGGACGCCGACGGGGTGTGGACAGCGCTCGGTTACGACGACGCGGGCAAAGTCACTGTGGTCGAGACCGCGGCGGGCACACAGCGTTATACGTACGACGCGGCGGGCCGGCGCATCGAACGCATTGATGGGCGCGGCAACGTCAACGCGGCGCGCTATGACGCTGTCGGGAGGCTGCTCGAGGTCACGGACACCTTGGGTAGCGCGACGCGGTTGGAGCGAGACGGTATCGGCGACATCGTGGGGCTGGTCTATCCCGATGGCGTCAAGACGACCATCGAGTACGACTCGGCGCGAAGACCGATTCGGCTGACCGATGGCGTCGGGAACAAGCTCACCGTCGAGTACGACGCCAACGGTAACCGCACGGCGATCACCGACCCGGCTGGCTTCACGGCCCGGCTTGCGTACGACGCGCTCGACCGGCTCATCGAGGTCACCGATCCGCGCGGCGGCACATGGCGCGGCGGCTATGACGCCAACGGCAACCTCGTGGCCGTAACTGATCCGCGCGGCCACACAGCGCACGTACAAGTCGATCCCCTGGGGCGGCTGGTGCGCATGACGGACCGGGTCGGCTCCACAACTGAGCTGCGCTACGACGCGGTCGGTCGGCTCGCAGCCGTCACGAATGCCACGGGCGCCACAACACGGCTCGAATACGACGCTGCTGGCCGCCGCGTGGCGCGCATCGATGCGCTGGGCAGTCGCGCCGGGTGGGCGTACACACAGGCGGGTCGGCTCGCCGCGCTGATCGATACGGGCGGATGGAGGCTGGACTTCACGTACGACGACGCGGGGCGGCTGATCGGCGCAACGGACGCAACAGGCGCTGAGATCCGCTTCACGCTGGATGCTGTAGGCAACCTGCGGGCGCGCACCGATCGCAGTGGCGCCACCACCAGCTTTGAGTTGGATACGCTCGACCGACCAATTACGCAGATCGACGCGTTCGGCGCACGGACACAGTTCGCGTACGACCTGACCAACAACCTGGTGGAGACCATCGACGCGGCGGGCCATCGCACCCGCTTCGACTATGACGCGATCGGCAGGCTGAGCGCCGTGCACGACGCGTTGGGCGGCTCGACCCGCTACACATACGATCCGCGCGGGCTCCTTCTCGAGCGCCACGACGCCAACGGCCATACGCAGCGTTACACGTACGACGCGGGCGGCGTCCTGATCCAGGTCGCCGACGCGCTCGGTCGCGCCACGCGCGTGGAGCTCGACGCCAACAGCAACGTGGTGCGTCTGGTCGATCCCGACGGAACGGCAACCGAGGCCACGTACGACGCCGAGGATCGAATCACGAGCGTCGACTACGCCGACGGCCAGCGCCTTAGCCTTGGCTACGACCGCGCGGGCCGACGGACCAGCATGCACGATGAGCTCGGCACGACGACGCTGAGCTACGACCAGCTGGGTCGCGTCATATTGGTGAGCCAGCCGTTCGATCAGACGGTCGCATACGGCTACGACGCGCAAGGCAACCGCACACAGCTGACGTACCCCGATGGCCGTTCCGTGGCCTATGACTACGACCCGCGCGATCGGCTGACGACGGTACGCGATTGGCTCGGCGGTGAGTACGGCTACGAGTACGATGCGCTCGGTCGCGCAGTGGCCGCGGTCCTGGCGAACGGTGCGCGCTGGCAGGCCGAACGGGACCTTCTCGGGCGGGTCACGCGGCTGCGCCACGCCAACGCTGACGGCGACACGCTCGCCGATTTCACCTATGTCTACGATGCCCTGGGCAATGTCATTGCCGAGGGTGAGGCGCGCTATGCCTACGATGCGCTGTCGCGGCTCGTCGCGGCTGGCAGGCAGGAGTTCGCCTATGACGCCGTGGGCAATCGCGTGTCTGTCACATCCGAAGATGGTCGGCTGACGCGGGCGCGGTATGACGCCGCCGATCAGCTGATCGAGGTCGAACGGGACGGCGGCGACGTCGAGCACTACGCATACGACGCCTCCGGAAACGTCGTCGCCCGCACACGCGGAAACGAACAGACGACGTTCCGCTGGGATGCCGCGGGTCGGCTGCGCCAGGTTGGCGAACACCGCTACGACTACGACGGCGCGGGCAACCTGTATCGCATCCACGAACCGCGCCACGACCGGCGCTTCTCGGTTGACCTGGCGGCGCCGTTGCCAACGGTGCTGACCGCCAACGGGGACCGCTTCGTCTACGGGCTCGGCCGATTGGCGGCCATTGGCGCCGCGGAAGAGTACGTGGTAGGCGACATCCGCGGCAGCGTGCGCGGGCGTGTCGACGCCCATGGGCAAGTGGCCACGACACACGAGTACGACCCGTGGGGCGTGGCCTCGGGCGCCGCCGAGCCATTCGGCTACACGGGTGAGCTGCAGCCTGACAGCCTCGTTTTTCTCAGGGCGCGGTGGTACGAGCCGGCGAATGCACGCTTCTTAGCGCGAGATCCGATGCCAGGTCGGTTAGGACTGACTGCGAGCCAGCACCCGTACGTCTACGCGCAGGCGAATCCGACGACGCTGATCGACCCGAGCGGTCTCGCGGCGGCGTGGGCGATGAAGATGGTCGACGCGCCGTTCCCCGGTCTGCCCCCCGAAGTCGCCGCCCAGGACGCCGTACCCGGCTGGGTCAACTTCCTCGAGCCGTCGCTGCCGGGCGATCCGGTCTCGGCCATGAACACCATCATGGGCGTGCTGGCGAAGGCACGCGTCACAGATATCGACCGGCTGTACGAGACCGCCGCCGCGGCGTGGGAGCAGGCAAGCAAGCTCTATGGCAAGGCGGCGGGTCTGTTCGATCGGGCCATGACGCCGTCTTCGTCGCTGCTGTTCAGGCTGCCGTTCCTCAGGGACATCCGGCGGGGCTGGTTTACTGGCGGCGCGGAGTCGGCGCTGCGCCAGGCGGAACAGTGGGGACTGAAGGGTAGCCAGGCCGAGGAAGCCGCGCGCGCACTCGAGCGGGCCATCCCAGGGATTCGGCCGATTGCCAAGGGGCTGCCGTGGGTAGGCGCGGCCATCGACTCCGGCTTTGCCGGCTGGCAGCAGTGGCAGGACGACACAGCGAAGAACGTGCCGATGGACGAAAAGATCACCAACACGGTGACGACCGGCCTGTGGACGGCGGGTACGTCCGCGGCGGGCGGCGCATTGCTGGGCAGCGCGTGCGCCGCGACGGGTGTCGGCGTCATCCTGGTGGCCGGCTGCGCCGCGGTGGGTGGTTATCTAGGCGGCAAATTTGGCGCATGGTCGGCGCCGGCGATCAACGATGCCGCGAACTGGACGCGCGAACAGGTCACCAGCGGCTTGCACCTGGCCGGCGAAGGCCTCAGCGCCGCCGAGCACGGCGTCGAAAGCGCAGTGGATTGGGGTAAAGAACACTTGTGTCCATGGTGCTAGAGGCGTGCAGAGCTGGGAGCTAGGCGCCGTCGCGGTCGTGGCGGTGTACTGCATCGTGCTCGGCGTCGTGCTGCGCACCGGCCACTTTCGGCGCGGCCTGCGCAACACGTACTTCAATCGCGAGCTGCCCACTTATCAGCGCAATGTGCCGTTCGCGTTCGTACCCGGCGGACTCGCCTTCCTGCTGATCGGCGCCGCGGTGTTGCTGCGCGGCCGCGTTCGACCCTACGACACGGACCCTGTGGTGACCGCGCTGGTAGTGCTTGGGATCCTCTGCCTGGTGACCTTCTTCTGGTGGATGTTCCGTCCGCCGCAGTGGATCAAGCCGGCCTGGGTGCGTGAATACGAGCGCGCCGAGGCAGCCGGCGAATCCGTGCCCGACCTACGCCCGCCGCCGATGTCGCCGCGCGCCTACATGCTCAACTGGATTGGACTCTTCGTCGGCGCGGCAGTGTGGCTCGCCGTGGGGCTGCCGTTGGGGCCGCTGCTCATTGGTGTCGGCTTCGGACTGAGCCTGCTCATCGCCAACCGACCACGGCCCGCTTGAGCAACTCAGCGTTTGCCGGGTGGCAGGGGCAGGCGCGCCCGCTGCATCTGCAGCTCACGCAAGTAGCGCCGAATCTCCGCCGCGCCAGCATCGACCGCACCCGCGACCTGGCGTAACTGATTGGCCAATGCCTGCGCCGTGCGCTGCTTGGCGTCGGCGTCGTCCTTGAACTGTGTGGCCGCCAGGCCCTGCCAGCCGGCGCCATTGGCGGCACGATCGAACGGGCCGAGCGCGTTCGACAGGCGCTCGGCTTCAGCCCGGATGCGGCGCGCCGTGGCCTCGAGCTCGTCGGGATTGGCGTGCGGCTTCGCGTCGACCATCACGCGTTCTAGATGATAGCGGGCGCTATGGTGTCTACCGACAGGCCGATGGACGAGCTGATCGAACGGCGCAAAGCCGACCATTTGCGCTTCTCGGCGGAGTCGGACGTGGATGCGCTTGGCGGCCCGGGCTGGCAAGACGTGCACCTGGTCCACGAAGCGCTGCCCGAGCTCGATCAATGCGACGTCGATCTGGCCACCGCGTTCCTCGGTCGGCACCTGAAGGCGCCGTTGCTGATCGCGGGGATGACCGGTGGTCATCGCACCGCGCGCGACGTCAACGCAGTGCTCGCTCGCGCCGCGGAGCGGCACGGCCTGGCCATGGGCGTGGGTAGCCAGCGGGCTGCGCTGCGACGGCCCGACCTGGCTTATACGTACACGGTCGTGCGCGAAGAGGCGCCAACGGCGTTTGTCATTGCCAATATCGGGGCGCCGCAGTTGATTGCCCAGGGCAATGCGCAGCCGCTGGGCCTGCCCGAAGTGCAGCAGGCGCTGGAAATGGTGCGGGCGGATGCGCTCGCAGTGCACCTGAACTACCTGCAGGAGGCGGTGCAGCCTGAAGGTGAGCGGCATGCGCGTGGCGTGGCCGATGCCATTGCCAGCCTGACGCAGAGTGTGAGCGTGCCGGTCCTTGCCAAGGAGACGGGCGCGGGCATGTCGGCATCGACAGCGCTGCGGTTGAAGGTGCTGGGCGTGCAGGCGCTGGACGTGGGCGGAAGGGGCGGGACGTCGTTCGCGGCCGTGGAAGGGCTCAGGGCTAAGGCGCAGGGCGAGCGACGAAGTCAGCGGCTGGGCGAGGTGCTCCGGGATTGGGGTATCCCAACACCGATCGCGATCGTGAATGCCTGCACAACGGGGCTGCCGGTCATCGCGACGGGTGGCATACGGACGGGTCTCGAGGCGGCTAAGGCACTCTCATTGGGCGCCACCCTGGTTGGTGTGGCACGGCCGTTGTTGCAGGCGGCGCTGGACGGCGATCAGGCAGTCGACGAGTGGATCGAGCAGTTCCTACTCGAGCTGCGCACCGCGCTGTTCCTGACGGGATCGGCAAACCCGGCTGAGCTGCGCGTGAAGCCGAGAGTCATCCTCGGCCAGACGAAAGAGTGGCTCGCTCAGTCGAACGAGCCGACTGTCTGAATCAGCACCTCGCGCTTGGCGCGTGGGCCGTCCAGCTCGACCAGGAAGACGCGCTGCCACTCGCCCAACATCAGCTCACCATCCATCACCGGCAGACTCTCGCTGGTGCCCAGCAGGAACTGCAGACAGTGCGAATGCCCGTTCGGGCTCTCGCCGTCGTGCATGTGGTGGGTCCGAATGCGGAAGTCGTTGTGCTGGTAGTGGACGTTTGACGGCGCCAGACGACGCAGGAATCCGAGCAGGTCCTCGAGCAGCAGCGGCTCGGCTTCCTGGATGCGAACGGCGGCCGTGGTGTGGCGAGAGACAATCGTGACGATGCCATTGCGCACGCCGCTGGCGCGCACCATGTCCGCCACTTCGTCGGTGATATCGACGAACTGGATGGGCTCGTGCGTCTCGACGACCATACGCCGCATGTTGACGGCGGTCGAGGGCCGGCTTGTGCTCGATAGCTGCATCACACTTGAACTATCGGCCAGACGGTCGGCCAGCTTGAGTAACGCCGGCGTCAAGATTGGTTCACGCGACACGAGAAACCCTCGGGTTCCAAGCGTTGATCCAGTCCGCCAGGTCCCCAGCGGGTATCGGACAGCTTACGTAGAAGCTCTGGGCAACATCGCAGCCCAATGCGTTCAGCAGGTCCCAGGCGGCCTTGTCCTCGACGCCTTCGGCGACGACTTTCAGACCCAGGTCGTGGGCCAGGCCAATCGTGGAGCGCACGATCGCCGCGTCGTTCTCGTCGAACGCCATGTGCGACACGAACGAGCGATCGATTCGCGCAGGGCTTCCTCGAGCAGCTAGCGCGCGGCCTTGGCCGCGCGGTCGGCGAGAATGGTCCGCACGCGCTGCGCAACCTCGCGCGGGCTGAACGGCTTGGTCATGTACTCGTCAGCACCGCCGAGCAGGCCGCGTTCGCGGTCGATCTGCTGGCCCTTGGCGCTGAGCATGATCACGTATGTGCCGGCCAGCGAGGGATCCTGCTTGACCTGCTCGCACACCTCGTAGCCGTTCATGTTGGGCATCATGATGTCGAGGAACATGAGCGGCGGACGCAGGCTGCGCACGCGCTCGAGGCCCTCTTCGCCGTTGCTCGCCGTCGCCACGCCGTAGCCCTCGCGGGTCAGCAGATAGCTGAGCGAACGGAGAATGTATGGCTCGTCGTCGATCACCAGGATCGGCCCGCACAGCTCGCGGGTTTGGATTTCTAAATACATGGTCGGGTCGGCTCCTTTCGATGCCATGCGGCCAAGGCCGCGTCGATAGCCGCTCGGACGATGAGCGACGGCGTATAGAGACACTTGTCGATCCACAGCGCCGGGACGGTGTCGTGGCGTGCCTGCTCCAGGTAGGCAGCTGCTCGTGCGCAGCGTTCGTAATCGCGCTCGTCAAAGCGGCCGGCGGTCAGCGCGAGCAGACCGTAGGCGGTTTCCTCGGCCGTCGGCTGGCCGTAGAAGCCCCACGAGCCATCCGCGTTCTGAGAGTGGCGCAGCCAATCGCGCGACTTGCGCACCGCGTCGATGACTGGCCGGGCCTGGTCTGGCTGCAGCTCGTCCAGGGCGAGCAGCGTGTGCGCAGTCGCGTACAGCGGCGAGATGTGCCATTTGTCGATCCAGTACAGCCCTGAGTGCTGGTCGGCCAGATAGGCGACGATCTGCTGGATACTTCGGTCAGCATCCGGGTAACCCGGCACGCGCAGCAGTGCGTGCAGCACGTGCGCGTTCACGCCGACCGACGAATGGCGTTCGTATGGGAAGCTGACGAAC
>Ga0137373_10009010_pt1 | contig 10506 bp, 12 predicted proteins | sample SagtaG_5_FD_104912 | JGI IMG/M metagenome (GOLD analysis project Ga0137373, IMG submission 104912) | Vadose zone soil microbial communities from Sagehorn Ranch, Mendocino, California, USA - Sage1_R_80_16 metaG | ecosystem: Environmental > Terrestrial > Soil > Vadose zone | place: USA...
CAGGATACGTGACGGCGTGACAGATCCAGTTCCGCAAGTCGGTCGCGAATGGCGTTGAGGTCACGCACCGCTGACCCGTAGTTGTTCTCGTCGTGGCTGACAATCATTCGGTAGGAGAGACCGTTGAGCGTCCACGGTTTACAGCAAATCTGCGCGATCTTGTGTTGCATGGTTCTTGTCGTTCGTGCGCGGCCATGCTCCGCGCCATGCCTCTGCACGCTCGTGCATGCACACGAACAGGACGGACGTCAGTACCAGCGCCAATGGCGATGCCCAGGTCTGGTTTTGTGCGCCGCGATGCGTGGGCGTTTCAGGCAACCCTGGCCTCCTGCTCATGTGGAACCAATACGACATCTGCCGAGTCCGCGATTCCTGGCCACAGGAAGCGCACCGTCGCGCACGCGAGCGACGCACCCACCAGCTGTGTGACTACGAACGGCAGCACGGAACCTGGCGCGATCCCGGCGAACGTGTCGGACAACGTGCGCGCCAGCGTGACGGCGGGATTGGCAAAGCTCGTCGATGAGGTGAAGAAGTAGGCGCCTGTAATGTACGCGCCGACAGCAAACGGGGCGGCGGCCGTACGGCCGCTGCGGACCACGCCGAAGACGACCAGGAGTAGCCCGAAGGTCGCGATCACCTCGCCGAGCCACAAGCCCGGACTGCTGCGCACGTGGGTGGACACGGTCACGGCGGGCAGCGAAAACATCAGATTCGCAAAGATCACACCCACGGCCGCGCCCGCGACCTGAGCGACAACGTACGTAACGAGTTCACGCGGCCGAAGCCCGCCGAAGAACGCGTCGGCGGCACTGACGAGGGGATTCAGGTGCGCGCCCGAAACGGAGCCGAGTGCCAGGATGATCGCCACCAGCGCTGCGCCGGTCGCGACAGCATTCTCGAGCAGCTCGAGGCCTGTATCGCCAGGGCTGAGATTCTGGGCAGCAATACCCGAGCCGATCACGGCGATCAGCAGCAGCGCGGTCCCGATGAACTCGGCCAGTGCCTTGCGCATCAGCACGGTTGTCATGCTGGACTCCGAGTTGTCTCATCTACGTACAGCGCCGCGGGGCGGCACCGATTCTGGCCCTCGGTGGAAGTTCGTCAGCTCCCAGAACGTCGCTCAGCAGCCCGCGGGCATGTTCGAACGCGTCCGGCACAAGTGAGTAGTAGACCCACTGCGCGTCACGGCGCGCTTGCACGAGTCCCGCGCGGCGGAGCGCGCCGAGGTGGTGCGAGATCAGGTTCTGCGGCCACCCGAGAAGCTCCTGAAACTCGCAGACGCAGCGCTCGGCGCTGCCCAGCAATCGAATCAACTCGAGCCGCCGTGGGTCGCCAAGCAGGCGCAACAGCGCGGCGGCAGCCTCCAATTCGGCCGAAGCTGTCCAGGCTGGGCGCTCGTTCACCTCGGCCAGCGTGATCACTGGCAAGCTTATCGACACGCGTTGATAAGCATACGCTTGCCAGCGCTCAGACGGTCAACAAGCACCGGCATCGCCTCCGACTCGGCGCCTGCCGTGCAAGTGTTGGGCGCCGCTCGGGAACCGATCCACCGCGGTGCCCGATGGGAATCAGTGCGACAACACGTTGACGCGGCCCCCACGCCGCAGCGCACTGACACTGGTGCGCAGGTCAGACTGCCATCGGCCGTAGCGCCGCAGGCTGCGTACGAGGAAGGGCAAGCCAATGAGCGATGGACCGATCCAGAACGCGAGAGTAGGAAGGCGATCCCAGAGCGGCAATTTCGGCCCGTTGTCAACGTAGAACGCTGTGAGAAGCACGATGTAGGAAAGGCTCATACCAACCATGTGGACGGTCAGCCAGCCTGGCCAGCGGCGCTTACGCACCGTATAACCGAGCGATCCAAACGCGAAGGCGATACAGCCCAAGACAAACAAGTAGGCGCTCTCTGTCCAGCGCAGGGCGGCCATTCCGGTCGCAGTAACGAACACCACCGCCAGCGCCGCGTAGTACACCTCCCCAAACGCGGGATGGCGCCCAGGTTGTTTCTTGCTCAGCAGTGCCATCGCACCACTGATCACGCAGGTCAGTCCAGCCACGATGTGCACGACCAACAAGAGGCCGAACGCGAGTGTGACCGGTGCACCAACCAGGCGGCTCAATTGCTCCGCGACGATTTCAAGTCCGCTCGACATCGGCCTGGTTCCCATCTGGCGCCATCGCTCGCAGCCACAGCTCGACAATCTGTTCAACCACCTGGTCGCGCGTGGCCTCGAGACCGACCAGGGCCGCCAGCGGCCGGGCGAGCTCATGGGCCACGATTGGCCCCGCCAGCATCTGCAGCGCAATCACGGGGTGAACCTGACGCAGCCGGCCAGCGGCCATCTGCTGCGTCAGGTACTGGATGAGATCGGGTAGTCCGCGCAGCATGGATCGCTGCACGCCCTCGCGGGTGTCAGGCGCACCCCTGGACATCTCGAAGACCATCCGCAGCAGTACGCCACTGCGTCCGCTCAGCGCCTCGACCAGCGCACGGGCCACGTGAGGAATCACGTGCCACGGAGTGTCGTCGGCAGTCGCTGCGGTGTCGTCGAGTATGCGAGCGATCGACTCCCAGGGCGAGTACGCCGCGATCAGCTCGCGGAACAAGGCCGACTTGCCGGGAAAGAGGCGATACACGGTGGCGCGCGAGACGTCGGCCCGGGCTGCCAACTCGTCCATTGACAGATCAGCCAGGCTGGATCGACCGAGAAGGTCGAGCGCAGACTCGAGGATCCGCTCACGCGCCCCGGGCGGCGGCTCGCGATCGACCTCTTTGAGCAGAGCCGCGCGACTGCCGAAGAGCCGATACAGCTGACGCAGCGAGACGCCCGTAGTGGCAGCCAGCTCAGCCATGCTCGGCGGGCGGGCGTCGCCCAACGCGGTTCGAACAGCGGACACCACCTCGGCCCTTGACGCTCGTACGGTCACGTCACGATAATAGACGAGATGTATAGTCGCGTGCCAACCGCATGAGCGGCTTATGGCCCTGCTGGTCCTGGCATTCGCAGGCCCTGTGAGGAGAAACCGGCCGACTCGACGCTGGCCATCGCGGCGGTGCTCCTTGGCTTCGCGGCACCGCTAGTGGTCCGTCGGGGCACCTCTACAAACCTGGTTTGAGGGTCGGGCGAACGGGCCTTGACGACTACTGTCCAAGGACGTAATATGTCGACGTGCTTCAACGCATCCACATGTTGGCCGATCAGGATGTGCGGACGCGATGCGCGAGGCGGTTTCGGACGCGCTATGCGGCGGCTGGCTGCGGCGATCCGACCGCGCTGGCTGGATATGACCAATGAGATGCTCGCGCTGGCCACCCGCAATGCTGCCGAGCGCAACGGCCAAAACGTGCGCTTCCTAAAAGGAGAAATCGAGGCTGCCACTGGCGGCCGATGTGTCAGTGCGTTCGTCCGCGCCACCAGGCCAAATCCGTCTTCCCTACCCTGAACCCTTCGGAGCTATTTCCCATGAGCACGTCCATCAATCCCCAGAACTTGCCTGTGGCAGTCATCGGCGCCGGCCCGATTGGCCTGGCGGCCGCGGCACACCTTCTTGCGCGGGGCGAAACACCGGTCGTCTTCGAAGCTGGCTCTAATGTGGGCGCGGCGATCCGCGAGTGGGGCCACGTTCGGCTGTTCTCGCCCTGGCGCTACCTGGTCGATCGCGAAGCGACGGCGTTGCTAGAGCCGACCGGCTGGCAGATGCCGAATCCTGAGGATTTGCCACTCGGCCGTGATCTGGTCGAGGAGTACCTCGAGCCGCTCGCGGCGCATCCAGAGATTGCACCCACGCTCCGGCTGCACACGGAAGTGCTGTCGATCAGCCGCCGCGGGCACGACAAGATGAAAGATGCGGACCGTGCCGAGGCGCCGTTTGTGCTTCGCGTCCGGTGCCCCGACGGCGCCGAGGACGAGATCCTGGCCCGCGCGGTCGTCGACGCATCTGGCACCTGGCGAACCCCCAATCCGCTCGGCGCCAGCGGTGTCTCCGCGCTCGGTGAGTCAGCGGCGAGCGACCACGTCACATACGGCATTCCGGACGTGCTCGGCACGAGTCGAGAGCGCTACGCCGGCAAGAACGTGCTCGTGGTCGGCAGCGGCCACTCGGCATTCAACGTGCTGCTCGATCTCGCAGCGCTGCCCGATACCGCGATTACCTGGGTTGTGCGCCGTGCGAACGCCGGCCAACTGTTCGGCGGCGAGCAGAACGATGCTCTGCCCGCTCGAGGCGCACTCGGTGCTCGCGCCCGCGCGCTCGTCGACTCCGGTGCCGTCCATCTGGTCTCGATGCGCGTTGCACGGCTGCAGTCGGCACCCGAACGGTTGCTCGTCTCAGGCGACGACGGCGAGACCATCGGACCGTTCGACGAGATCATCGCTGCAACGGGCTTCCGCCCTAACCTCGAAATTACCCGCGAGCTGCGGCTCGGCCTTGATACCGCCACCGAGGCACCCACCGCGCTCGCACCGCTGATCGATCCCAACGTGCACTCGTGCGGCACAGTGCCGCCCCATGGCGCCGACGAGCTGAAGCATCCTGAGCCGAACTTCTTTACGGTCGGCATGAAGAGCTATGGTCGTGCGCCAACGTTCCTGACGCTTACAGGCTACGAGCAGGTGCGCTCGGTGGTGGCCGCACTGGTTGGCGACTGGGAATCCGCGTGGAACGTCGAACTGGTCTTGCCTGAAACCGGCGTCTGCTCAACTGGTGCCGGCACTGGCGGGAGCTGCGGGTCTGCGAGGGATGAGAGCACCACCGCGTCATTAGTGAGCGAGGCGGAGTTGCTCGTGGCGGCGCCGCGCAGTGCGCCGGTTCTGGCGCGCGTAGGCGGCGGCTCGGACGAGCTCGCGGTCGCCCAGGGGACCGCCTGCTGCTCAGCCGTCGCACAGACAACGTGTTGTGAGAATTCGGCAAAGGACGCGTGCTGCGGCACCACTGGCACAACCACAAGCTCGACTTGCGGCTGCCAATAACCCGCCGGGCACTGCATTCAATCTACGCGGCGGCTCAAGCTCGGCGCTGTGGCCAAGACGGCGCCGGCGGGGCTGCGCGATGTGCAACAACGGCGGGATCAGCCAAGAGCTCGAGCGTAGGGTCCAGTTTGATCAAGTAGCGTCAGGTTGCTGACTAGCCAGGCGATCTGCAGGCCGCCATGCAGCACCTGCTGCGAAGCCAGGAACTCGGGGTACGCACTGGCTTCGCGCCGAACCGGTCGCGTTGGTGCGTGGCGATGGCGCGCATACGCGAGGCTCGCGGAGAGCTGGACGGCGCGCTCGACCTGCTCGACGAGGCAGAGCGTCTGTATGTGCGCGACTTCTCTCCCAATGTGCGTCCGGTCGCGGCGCTGAAGGCACGGGTGTGGGTCGCGCAGGGCAGGTTGGGTGAGGCCCTCGGCTGGGCGCGTGCGCAGGGCCTGTCTGCTGAGGACGACCTGAGCTACATGCGTGAGTTCGAGCACGTCACGCTGGCCAGGCTGCTCTTGGCCCGCCGCTCCATTCTTGAGGCACTGGGACTCCTGGCGCGCCTCCGGAACGCAGCGGAAGAGGGCGGCAGGACGGGAAGCGTCATCGAAATCCTGGTGCTGCAAGCACTCGCGCATGACATGCAAAATGACATCCCGGCCGCGCTTGCGCCACTCGCACGTGCCCTGGCGCTGGCCGAGCCGGAGGGCTACCTGCGCAGCTTTGTGGACGAAGGCCCGCCCATGGCGGGCTTGCTGGAAGCGGCCGCGAAACGGCGGATCGCCCCGGACTATGTCCGACGACTCCTGGCAGCGCTCGGGAAGGCTGAGGACAGAACGCCCGCTAAACAGGCATTGATCGAGCCATTGAGCGAACGCGAGCTCGACGTGCTTCGGCTGCTCGGAACCGATCTGGACGGCCCGGAAATCGCCCGCCACCGCATGGTGTCCCCGAACACCATGCGGACCCATACCAAGAACATCTACACCAAGCTTGGCGTGAACAACCGTCGCGCGGCCGTCCGCCGGGCACAGGAGCTCGACGTGTTGTCGCCAACGCGTAAGCACTAGCCCCGGTCCGTCGTCGCTAAATCACGCCATCAATCACCACATTTGGTGAAGCCGCCTCACCAAGTCTCTTCCTAGCTTGTGATCGAGCGAAGGAAGGAAGGAAGGAAGGAAGGAAGGAGCACATGAATGACACACACGCACCGTCTGACACTCGTTCCGAGCCCGGACAGTACGAAATCCGCCTCAAGGGGCACCTCGACGCGCGATGGGCCGCCTGGTTCGACGGACTGAGTCTCACCCAGGAGAGCGACGGCACAACTGTCATCCATGGCTCGGTCGTGGACCAGGCCGCGCTTGCATGGCTTGCTGAGCTCTGGGAAGAGCAGGTTCGGCAGCGTGGCTCATGCCCGCCGCACTGCTCCTGCTGGGCGCCATTCCACTCGCTGCTGGCGTCTTCCGCATCACCGAGTTGGCCGGCGGCGCCGAGATCACGCCGGCCAACGCACCCCTTTGCGTCGCCCGTGCCGGTGGTGCCGAGCGAGCCCAGCCCGCGCGACGGTCAGCTGGTTGGGGTGATCAGGCCTCTTGCGTTTTCGCCTCGGCCCAGGGCGTCGAATGCCTCGTTGATAGCCGATAGCGGGTAGGTGTGGGTGACCATGCGGTCGAGCGGCAGGACGCCCCTCAGATAGAAGTCGACCAGGCGCGGAAAGTCGACCGCTGGACGGCTCGAGCCGTAGAAGCAGCCTTTGACGATCTTCTCCTCGCCGGCGATGGTGCTCGGGATCGAGATCTCGGAGCCGGTTGGCGCCATGCCCACGATCACCGCGGTGCCACCGCGGCGCACGGCGTCGTAACACATGCGACTGACGGCCGAGTCACCGATCGCGTCGAAGGCATAGTCCACGCCTTGGCCGTTGGTGATCTCTCGAATCGCGGCCAGCGGATCATCCCTTTGGGCGTTGATCAGATGCGTGGCGCCGACGGAGCTGGCGTAATCGAGCTTGTTGTCGAGGCGGTCGACGGCGATGATCTTGCTCGCGTTGGCCAGCACCGCACCCTGAACAACACTGAGTCCGACGCCGCCGGTGGCGAAGACGGCGACCGTCGCACCGGGCTCGACACGCGCCGTGTTCAACACGGCGCCCACACCGGTCATCACCGCGCAGCCGATCAGCGCCGCGCCGAGCATCGGCATGTCCGGCGTGATCTTGACCGCCGCGGACTGGTGAACCACCGAACACTCAGCAAACGAGGACATCCCGCGGCCGAAGCAGTTGATCTCCACCTCGCCCTTGTGGTGGCGGCGGGTCCCGTCGGGAAACGTGCCGGCCGGGCTGGGCATCCCGCTGCACAGATGCGGCTGACCCGTCGTACACATTCGACACCGACCGCAATTCGGTGCAAACGACAGAATCACGTGATCGCCGGGCGCGAGCGTACGCACATTGGCGCCGACCTTCTCCACGACGCCGGCCGCCTCATGACCGAGGATGACCGGCAGCGGAAACCCTGGACCATGCCACGAACCGTCGATGACGTGGTAGTCGCTGTGGCAGGCGCCTGTAGCGCGAACCTGGACCAGCACCTCGTCCTCCCTCGGTCCATCGAGTGAGACGTCTTCGATGGTCATCGGCGTGTGAGGCTCGTACAGGACCGCTGCGCGCATCGCACCCTCCCGTCAGATCGCAGCCGCATGCTAGCGCGCCTGACCTGGCCAGGGTGGGCATAGACTGAAGCCTGCAATGGTTAGCCAGATCGGCCCGCTCGAGCTCCCTGGGCCGGGGGAGAAGCGCGCAGGATACTTCACGTTCGACGATCTGCTGCTGGGCAGGTATCAGTGGCCGTACTTTGCCGCGGTCGGCGCGGAGCCGGGGCTGAGTTTCCTGCTCACGGCGGGAATTCACGCCGCGGAGTACTCGGGCACCTTGGCAGCGATCCGACTCGGGCGCGAGCTCGAGGCGGAGCACGTGCGCGGCACGATCGTCGTACTGCCGCTGCTCAATGTGCCCGGGTTCTACGAGCGGAGCGTGTACGTCAATCCGGAGGACGGACAGAACCTGAATCGCGCGTTCCCTGGGGGCGCGGATGGCACCTGGAGTGAGCGATTCGCGTATCGGCTCCTGAACGACCTCGTGCTACGGTTCGACCGTGACATGGACTTGCACGCGGGCGACATGATCGAGGATCTGGAGCCGTTCGTCGGCTTCTACGAGTCCGGTACTGCCGAGGTGGACCGCGAGTCGCGACGGATGGTCGACGCGTACGGTGGCGTGCGCTGGGCGACGCGGGCCGTGACGAGCGGGGATCGCGCGGGGATGTTGTACGCCGCGGCGGCGGCGCGCGGGGTGCCGGCTATGCTGGCGGAGTCAGGGCGGAACGGACTCGTCGAGGAAGACGCGATCCGGCGTCACGTTGAGGGGGTGCGCAATGTGTGGCGCACGCTGGGCATCCTCGTGGACAAACGGGCTCAAGCCGTGGAGCCACCACACCTGCTGCAACGCAATGAGTGGCTGCGCTCCGACCACGAAGGGGTCTTTCTCTGCCGCGTCAAGCCGGGTGAGACCGTAGCTGCTGGGCAAGTCCTGGGCGAGATGATCGATTTGCTCGGTAATGGGCTCGCCGAGATACGGTCGCCGGACGACGGCGTGGTGCTGTTCACGGTGACCAGCCCGGCGATCAAACGGGGCGGCCTGCTGCTGGCCGTTGGGGTGCCATAGGCGGGTACGATACCTGCGCCTATGAACGCGACACTGCCGACCAGGCAACTCGGGAAGACCGGCCTCGAGGTGACGGTCCTGGGCGTCGGCTGCGCCTGGCTGGGGCGGCGGGCTGATGGCTCGATCGACGTCGAATCAGGTTTGGAAGCGATTCTGGCGGCACTCGATTCGGGCGTGCGCCTGATTGATACGGCGTCGATGTATGTCGATGGCACAGCTGAGCGGGTGGTCGGCGAGGCGCTGCGGGCGCGGCCCGATCTGGCCGGCAGGATCGTCGTCCAGACCAAGGTGCGCGACGTGCGCGACTTTCACTACTCGGCGTCGGAGACGCGGCGGAGTGTAGAGACGAGCTTGTCGCGGCTCGGTCTGTCGCACGTACCGATGATCTACATTCACGATCCGTCGGCCAATGTGTTCGACACGGTTATCGGACCTGACGGAGCACTGTCGGAGCTGCGGCGTCTGCAGACCGAGGGTGTCGTTGGCCATGTTGGGATCGCGTCGAACAATCCATGGGACAACACGCCATACATCGAATCCGGCGAGTTCGAGGCGGCGGTTGTGCCGGATGCGTACAGTCTGATTAGCCAGGTCGCCGTGGAGCGCATGTTTCCCGCCGCGGCGCGGTTCGGCATGGGCGTCGTCGTGGCGACGCCGCTCGAACGCGGCCTGCTGGCCACGGGCGTTCGGGCGCTGCGGCCGGAGGATCACATCAATCGGCAGTTCTCGGCGGAGGTGCTGGGGCAAGTCGAGCGACTCGAGGCGCTGTGCGCGCGTCATGGAGTGAGTTTGCTGGCGGCGGCGCTGCAGTATGTGGTGCGGCATCCGGTCGTCTCGGCGACAGTGCCTGGGGCGCGACGGCCGGAGCAAGCGGTTGCCAACACGCGGGCTCTGCTCGAGGAGATACCCGAGGCGTTTTGGGCAGAGTTGGAGCCGCTAGTGCGGAACTTCGAGGTGGCCCTGCCGCCACAATAAACGTCACCGACTATAGAGACGTCGCGCGTTGCCGCTGAGGATGGACTGGGCGATATGGACGCCCTCGGGCGCAGTGCAGAAGTTCTCGGTGACCAGATCGTCAACGAGCCGGGCGAGGACGGCTTTGAAGCGGCGGGCGGCGATCCAGAGCGCTTCGGGAATGCTGCCGTCGGCGCCATAGAGGATCTTGGCATATGGACACGCTTCGAGGGCTTCCTGGAGCCGGTGGCGGACGTTGGGCATGCCGAACAGCGCACCTTCGGACAGGTCGAGATAGACGTTGGGCAGGATCGACACCATCGCCGCGGCTTCGGCGAGCCATGGCCAGCCACCGTGCACGAGGACCACGTGATTACGCCGAAAACGCTCGCTGTGCAGCAGTGGATATAGTTGCGCGGGGTTGGCGCGATGGAACACGATGTCCGGATCGCCGACACCGGCGTGGATGTGGATCCAGACGTTGCGCTCGCGGGCGACGTCCATGGTATGGCACAGCAGAAAGTCGCGGAACGTTTTCTGCGCGCCCTCGACCTCCAGGCGAGTCCGATCGAATGCAATAGCGGCCTCGGACTCGGTTGGCTGCGACACGTCGAGGCCGGTGCGGTAGGCGATGACCGATTTGACGGCGACAGCGCCGCCATTCAGGGCGTCATCGAGGGCGTCCTGATAGCGTTGGAAGAAGCGAGGCCAGGAGTCCCCGTCGAGCAGCAAGTCGCGAACGAAGTTGTCGGCGCGGGCAACACGGAGCAGTTGGCAAGGCACATATGCCGACAATTCAGAGAGCGTGATGCGCGGGACTCCGCCGCCCTCGTCGACGAGCAAGGTCTGGAGTCCCACGTCCGA
>Ga0137373_10009015_pt1 | contig 10504 bp, 6 predicted proteins | sample SagtaG_5_FD_104912 | JGI IMG/M metagenome (GOLD analysis project Ga0137373, IMG submission 104912) | Vadose zone soil microbial communities from Sagehorn Ranch, Mendocino, California, USA - Sage1_R_80_16 metaG | ecosystem: Environmental > Terrestrial > Soil > Vadose zone | place: USA: California...
AGCGCGGAGATCAAGAACCAGCCGTGGGACCTCGCGTTCAACGCGGTGCTCGAGTCGCAAGGGCTCACGGTGAACGTGCTCGACGGCGGGATCCTCCAGGTGATCGACAAAAAGGATCTGGCGCGCGCCGACTCGACCGTCCCGGTGGAGACGCGGCTGGTGCGGGTGAACTATGCCCGCGCGTCGGCGCTCGTGCCGTCGGTGCAGTCGATCCTCACGAAGCGCGGCGCCGTGGTGGCCGATTCGACCAGCAACGCCCTCGTGATCACCGAGATCACGAGCCGCATCACCCGCGTCGAGGAGTTCGTGAAGGGGCTGGACGTCCGCACCCCGCAGGTGTCGATCCAGGCGAAGATCATCTTCGTCGACCGCACGGACGTGGAGGAGTTGGGCATCAAGTACGACCTCGGCTCGCCGACGCAGTTCTTCAACAGGCTCGTGACCCGACCCGATCCGCGCACCGCGGTGCCCACGGACCTGAACGGCGACGGCGTGCCGGACGCGCTCGTGCCGCAGGAGAACTTCGATCCCGGGGACGTCATCGTCGACCTGGGCGGCAACTCGCTGTCGGCGCTCGGCAACGCGAGCCAGGAAGTCGTGAACCCGGCGCTGAACCTCATCTTCTCCACCGCGATCGGGAACTTCGACCTCACGATGTTCCTGCAGGCGCTGCAACGCGTCGACCTCGCCGACGTGCAGGCGGAGCCCACGATCACCACCCTCGACAACCGAGCCGCGGAGATCCTCGTCGGCGACCGGGTGCCGATCCGTGTGATCGACGTGAGCGCGCCGACCACTGGGGGTGCGGCGCCGCGTGCGACGGTGAGCTTCCAGCAGACCGGCATCAACCTGAGGGTGACGCCGCACGTGACGGCGAACCGGCAGGTCCTGATGGAAGTGCACGCCGAGCGCTCCAGCGTGAAGCCGGCGTCGGTGGACATCGGCTTCACGTTCCAGACCCAGCAGGCGGACAACCAGATCCTGGTCAACGACGGCGAAACGGCCGTCATTGGCGGGCTTACGGTGACCGAGGTCACGGTAACGAAGACCGGAATCCCTTTCCTTGTAGATCTGCCGATCCTGGGAAAGCTGTTCGGCTTCACGTCCCAGCAGGAGCAGCGGCGTGATCTGTTGATTCTCATCACGCCGCACATCATCGACGACCTGGTGACGCCCAGCACCGGGAAGTAACCAGGAGCGTTCATATGTGGCAGGCTCGAGGCGGGCGGCTCTGGTGGGGGATCGGCGTGCTCATCGCCGCGGTGTGGGCGTGCGAGACCGCCCGCAACCCGGGCGGCATTCAGCCCGACCTAATCTCGCCCACCATCGCGCTCAGCGCGTCGCAGGACACGCAGCTGATCGCCAGCGGCCTGTCGTTCGCGGTCAACGCCACCGACAACCTGGGCCTGAAGGACATCCGCCTCACCTACACCGGCGGCTACTTCGCGGTGACCGACACGATCTTCAACACGACGGTGACGAGCATCAACCTCGGCCAAACGGTCACCTTCCCCCCCACCTCGGGCGCCGGCGGATTCATCACGATCGTGGGCCGCGCCACCGACGGCGCGGGCAATTACGCGGAAGACACGATCGTGATATTCCTGGACAACGTCCAGGCGCTGAAGGTGTTCCTGCTGGCGCCCGTCACCGGCGCCTTGGCGTCTCAGGGCAAAGGCATCCCGGTGTCCGTTCAGGCGCAGCAGATCGGCGGGATCCAGCGCATCGGGTTCATCGTCACGCCGCGCAGCGCCGTCGTGGACTCGACGCCGCTGCCGATCAACTCGAAGGACTCGGTCGTCTTCACGACGCGCTTCCCGCCGGATACGACCTACACCGACACGCTCATCGTGCTCGCCTCGACCGGGACCTTCGACGTGACCGCCTTCGCCGTGGACGCGGGCGGACGGCCCGGCTTTTCGAGCCCTCCCGTCACGGTCACCGTCCAGTCGGCGGCGAACGATCTCACGCCGCCTGTGGTGTCGCACAGCATCGCCGCCCGCGTGGAGGTCAATGACAGCATCACCGTCCACGCCACCGACCCGAGCGGCATCTCCTGGATCGGCTTCCGGGTGGACACCGCGCTCACCGCGGTCCCGCCCTTCACGGGCGTCGTCCCGCTCAAGTTCGACTCGGTCAACGTCGCGGCGGGTAGTCTGACGGACGTAGTGCGGGTCATGAGCCTGGGGCTCGCGGCGCTGATCAGCCAGTTCCCGAAGAGCGTCGTGATCCGCGGCTACGCCTGCGACCTCGCGACGGCGCGGAACTGCGCCTTCTCGCAGACCAGCACCGTGATCACGGCCGCGGCGCCGCGCGCGCCGCTCTTCGCGGTCACGTCCTCGAGCGGCGTCGACACGGTCGTCATCGTCGCCGGCCTCACCAAGCCGCTGCCGTTCGGCGGCACGATCGTGGACGCGATCTTCAACAAGAACCAGAACGAGCTGTACCTCACCAACCCGGCACTAGGCCGGGTCGAGATCTTCCGGGTCGTGGGTGACTCGTTCGTGAAGGCCGGCATCCCCACGGCGGCATCGGTGCCCTGGGGCATCGCGCTCTGGCCGCACGACACCCTCGGGAACTACGGCGACTCGATCGTCGTGGCGGACGCGGGCGGGACGCAGCTCTCCATCGTCGACGTGACGCCCTCCGCGCGGCTGCTCCGCTGGCGCCAGGACCTGCCCGACTTCCTGATCCAGACCTACAAGGTCGTGGAGGCACCGGGGTTCAAGACGCAGATCACGGAGTACAACGTCTCCGACCGGCCGCAGTACGTGGCCACCGTGTGCCGGACCGGGAGCGCGCCGCCGAACTGCGACCAGGACTCGATCTTCGCCCTCTACTCGACGACCCCGGAGCCGAGCAACCCATCGCCGTTCACGGGGCGGGGCACGCTCCGGATGGAGAAGCTCCATCGCCCCGCGTTCACGGGCGACGCGACCGCGCTGTTCGGGCACCTGTTCTGGGAGCTGGCCGCGGCCGCGCCGTCCGCGACCTCCGACACGTTGCGCATCGTATTGCGACGCCCCCGACCGTACAACCAGTCGCTGCTCGTGCTTTCGGCGTGCGCGGGCGTCACCGTCGAGCTGAGCTCGTTCGCCCTGGGCGATACGACGTTCGCGCGCAATTCGGGGAACTTCACGCACGGCTTCTTCGGCGAAGGCGGCCGCATCTCCGCGGCGTTCGCCCGCGTGATGTCGTATACCACGAAGGCCGAGTTGAGAAGCCGTCCGGATCCGGCGCCGTGCCTCACCGGCGGCCCCATTACGGATAGCGGTCGGGTGGACGTGGACTTCGGCATGTCGCCCGGTGTGGAAGTGCGGGACTTCATCAGCAACACGGCCACCACGGTTCGCTCGATCGCGACGAACTTCAACGGCCTGACCAACGTGGCGCGCGCCGACTCACTGTACTACCTCGATGAGGGGCTGCGGCTCAAGGCGACCTCCCCGGACTCCGGCATCGCGACGGGGATGGATATGAACTACAACCACAGCTTCGCCCCCGGCGGGAGCTGCGGCCCGCCCTGCGGCGGCACGGGGAGCATCAACGACCGCATCATCTTCGCCGCGCGCTACGACGGGAACATCGACGTGTTCGACACCTACTTCGGCATCCAGATCGCGACGATCCCGATCCGCGACGCGATCATCGGGCCGCTGCGCGTGGCGCAGGACGCGTCGGGCAATCAGCTGCTGTTCGGGATCACCGCCCGCGGGCTCGTGATGGTCCAGCTGCCGGCCTTCACCAACCCGCTGCCGGAAGCGCCGCCGCGGCGGTGACCCAGGGGGTCAGGAGTAAGGCACCGCGAGCCCGACCAGGAGTCGGGCTCGCGTGTTATTATCGGAACGGTGGTAACATCCCCGGAAGCGGAGACGTGAGGAGCGCGAGTGAACTCGTGGCTCGGCGCCTGCCCGTAAACGGGCGTAAGGCCGCTTCAGCGGCAGGGCCGAGCCGCGGCTTCAGCCGCGACGGGGAGGCACGATGACCTTCCGGTTCACGACGGCGGGCGAGTCGCACGGGCGCGGCCTGGTGGGGATCCTCGAGGGGATCCCCGCGGGCCTCGTGGTGCCCACCGAGCGGATCAACGCGGAGCTGAAGCGCCGCATGGGCGGCTACGGCCGCGGCGCCCGCATGAAGATCGAAGCGGACCAGATCGAGTGGCTCGCCGGCGTGCGCGCCGGCGAGACGCTCGGCTCCCCGATCGCCATGCTCGTGTGGAACCGCGACTGGGAGCACTGGCAGGACGTCATGGCGCCCGAGGCCGACACGCCTGACGTGGAGGGGGGGCAGGGGGGGCGGCGGCGTCAGGTCACCCGGCCGCGGCCGGGGCACGCAGATTTGGCGGGCTCCCTCAAGTACGACCGGCAGGACGCCCGGGACATCCTCGAGCGGGCGAGCGCGCGCGAGACGGTCGCGCGAGTCGCCTGCGGCGCCGTCTGCAAGCTGCTGCTCGAGCAGTTCGACATCGAAATCGGCAGTCACGTGGTCGAATTGGGAGGTGTCACCGCCCGGTACCGCTCCCCGCTCCCCGCTCCCTTGAATCAGGCTTCCGATGCCAGTCCGGTTCGGTGTCTCGATCCCGATGCGGAAAAGGAGATGGTCGCCCGCATCGACGCCGCCAAGGCCGCGGGGGATACCCTCGGCGGAGTGGTCGAGGTGCTCGCCCTCGGCGTGCCGGTGGGCCTCGGCTCGCACGTCTCCTGGGACCGCAAGCTCGACGGGCGGCTCGCCCAGGCGCTCATGTCCATCCCGGCGGTGAAGGGCGTCGAGCTCGGCCTCGGCTTCGAGGCGGCGCGTCGGAAGGGCTCCGAGGTGCACGACGAGATCCTCCCGGGGCTCGCCCGCGCCACGAACCGCGCGGGCGGCACCGAGGGCGGCATGACGACCGGCGAACCGCTGGTGGCGCGCGTCGCGATGAAGCCGATCTCGACGCTCATGTCGCCGCTCCGCACGGTCGATCTCAAGACGGGCGACCCGGCGCAGGCGCAGTCGGAGCGGTCCGACGTGACCGCGGTGCCGGCGATGGGGGTCATCGCCGAAGCGATGCTGGCGCTGGTGCTCGCGCAGGCGCTGCTCGAGAAGTTCGGCGGCGACGCGCTGAACGAGACGAAGCGGAATTTCGAGGGGTACCTCGCGCAGGTGCGCGCGCGCATCCCCAAGGGGGCGGCGTCGTGAAAAAGCACATCGTGCTGATCGGCCTCCCGGGCTCGGGGAAGACCACGGTGGGCCGCCTGGTGGCGGAGCAGCTGCACGCGGGGTTCGTGGACATCGACGCGATCCTCGCGCGCCGCGAGGGGAAGCCGATCAACCTGATCTTCGCCGAGAAGGGGGAAGGAGCGTTCCGCGAGATGGAGCGCAAGGAGATGGAGACCACGCTCGCGAGCCAGCCCGCCGTGATCGCGCCGGGCGGCGGCTGGGCGGCGCAGCCCGGCGCCATCGCCGCCGCGAAGCTGCACGCGCTCGTGATCTATCTCCGCACGCGACCCGAGACCGCGGCGCAGCACGCGGCCCCCGAGGGAACCCGCCCGATGTTAATAGGTGAGGATCCGGTGGCGCGGATGCGCCAGCTGCAGAAGGAGCGCGAGCCGTTCTTCCGGGAAGCGCACGCGCAGGTGGACACCGATCGCAAATCGCCGCCGCAGGTGGCGAACGAGGTCGTCAGGCTTGCGCAAAGCAGTGCGGGATGGTAAAGATGCCCTCTCGCGTTTCGTTTGACGAAGGGTTGACGCGTGGCTGCTAAGAAGAGCGAAGTGAAAGACGGAAAGCCGACGACTCGCCGACGCAAGTCGCGCGCGGCTGACCCCGGGGCGGCGCCCCGGGGTGAGGGTAAAGGTGCGCTCGTGATCGTCGAGTCGCCCACCAAGGCGAAGACGATCGGGAAGTACCTGGGGGCCGGCTATACGGTGAAGGCGACCGTGGGCCACCTGCGCGACCTGCCGCAGCGCGAGCTGGGCGTGGACGTGGAGCACGGCTTCACGCCGAAGTACGTCACCATCAAGGAGAAGGCGAAGACCCTCGCCGAAATCAAGAAGGCCGCCAAGACGTCGGAGCGAGTGCTCCTCGCCACCGACCCGGACCGCGAGGGCGAAGCCATCGCGTGGCACGTGGCGAGCCAGCTCGGCAACGGCGGCAAGGTGAGCCGGGTGCTGTTCCACGAGATCACCAAGGACGCCGTCGCCCAGGCCCTCGCGAACCCCCTCGACATCGATCAGCGCAAGGTGGACGCCCAGCAGGCCCGGCGGGTGCTCGACCGGCTGGTGGGCTACAAGACGTCGCCGCTGCTCTGGAAGAGCATCAAGACCGGCCTCTCGGCGGGGCGGGTGCAGACCGTCGCCCTGCGGCTGATCTGCGAGCGCGAGGAGGAAATCCGCAAGTTCGTGCCGCGGGAATACTGGACCGTCGAGGCCGACCTCGAGAAGGACGGCCAGGCGTTCCAGGCGCGGCTGCACAAGCTCGACGGCAAGAAGCCCGAGATCAAGGACGAGGCGAGCGCCCGGGCGATCGTCGCGGACGCGCTCAAGCTGCCGTTCAAGGTCACGTCGGTCGAGAAGGGCGAGCGGCGGCGCCCCGCGCCCCCGCCGTTCCGCACCAGCACGCTGCAGCAGGAGGCCGCGAAGCAACTGGGCTTCTCGGCGGCGGTGACGATGCGGATCGCCCAGCAGCTGTACGAAGGCGTGGAGCTGGGCGCCGAGGGTCCCGCCGGTCTGATTACGTACATGCGCACCGACTCCGTGCGCGTGGCGGACGGGGGCCTAGCCCAGGCGCGCGACTACATCGGCAAGGAGTTCGGCAAACGCTACCTCCCGGCCGAGCCCGTGGTCCACAAGGGCGGCAAGAGCAACGCGCGCGTCCAGGACGCCCACGAAGCCATCCGGCCCACCGACGTATTGCGGCGCCCCGACGACCTGAAGAAGCACCTCGACGCCAGGCAGTTCAAGCTGTACCAGCTGATCTGGCGACGCTTCGTCGCGTCCCAGATGACTCCGGCGGTGTTCGAGACCACCAAAGTCGACTTCGATCTGGGCCGTTTCGTGTTCCGGGCCACCGGATCGCGGGTGCTGTTCGACGGCTATCACGTGCTGTACCACGAGGCGCACGAGCCCGAGGAAGGGAAGACCCTCGAGGATCTGCCGCCGATCCCACCGCTCGCGCAGGGCGACGTGGTGACGGTGAAGCAGATCACGCCGAGCCAGCACTTCACCGAGCCGCCGCCGCGCTTCAGCGAGGCCAGCTTGGTGAAGGAGCTCGAGCGGCTGGGGATCGGCCGCCCCTCCACGTACGCGAGCATCATCTCCACCCTCAAGACGCGGTGGTACGCCACCGCCAAGGACCGCCGCTTCGCGCCGACGCCGCTGGGGGAGACGGTGTGGCAGGTGATGAAGCGCTCGTTCCCCGATGTGTTCGAGGTCGGCTTCACGGCGCAGATGGAGGACGAGCTCGACAAGGTGGAGGAGGGCGATCTCGCGTGGCAGCAGGTGCTGGGCGACTTCTGGGGGCCGTTCTCGAAGGCGCTCGACGCCGTGGACGTGCAGCAGCTCATCCACGACGTGCACGACCTGTCGGGGCTCCATAAGGAAAAGTGCCCGACGTGCGGCAGCGGCCTCGTGGTGAAGAGCGGGCGGTTCGGCCCGTTCATCGCGTGCGCCCGCTACCCCGAGTGCCGGTTCACGCGACCGCTGCGGCGCGACAAGGTGCCCGACCGGCCCACCGACGAGATCTGCCAGGAGTGCGGCGCGCCGATGGTCATCAAGACGGGGCGCTACGGCGAGTTCCTCGCCTGCACGAAGTTCCCCGCGTGCAAGCACACGCGGCCGGTGCCCCTGGGGGTGAAGTGCCCGAAGTGCGGGATCGGCGACCTCGCCGAGCGGCGCACCAGGAAGGGTCGGAACTTCTTCGGCTGCCTGCGCTATCCGGAGTGCGACTACTCGACCTGGAACAAGCCGGTCCCGGTCGCCTGCCCGAGCTGCGGGTTCGTCGGGATGGAAGAGAAGCAGACCAAGACCAGGGGAGCCTCGCGCAAGTGCCTGAAGTGCGGACACGAAGTGGCGGTCGAGGAGGCCACGCCGGCGGAGTCGGTCGCGATGTAGGGGCACGGCATGCCGTGCCCCTACGCGCGACCGTGGTCGGGGGCGGGCTCGCGGGCAGTGAGGCCGCCTGGGCGCTGGCCGAGCGCGGTATCGCCGTCACGCTCCGGGAGATGCGGCCCCTCCGCCCGACGCCCGCGCACCAGACCGACCGCCTGGCCGAGCTCGTTTGCAGCAACTCCTTCAAATCGGTCGAGCTGACGAACGCGCACGGCCTGCTCAAGGCCGAGATGCGGCGCCTCTCGAGCATCGTGCTCGAGGCGGCCGACGCGGCGCGGGTGCCCGGCGGCGCGGCCCTCGCCGTGGACCGGGTCGCCTTCTCGCAGGCGGTGCACGACCGGGTGACCGGCCATCCCGGCGTCACGCTGGTGCGCGGCGAGGCGACCGAGCTTCCGTCCCCCGGCGTGGTGGCGACCGGGCCCCTCACCTCCGACGCGCTCGCGGCGGCGATCGCGCAGCGGCTCGACGCCCGGGCGCTCGCGTTCTTCGACGCCATCGCGCCGATCGTCGCGGCGGATTCGCTCGACCACGACCGCCTGTTCCGCGCGTCGCGATACGGCAAGGGCGGCGGCGACGACTACTTGAACGCCCCGCTCAGCGAGGAGCAATACGACGCCTTCGTCGCCGCGCTGCGCACGGCGGAGCAGTACCAGCCGCACCACGAGTTCGACCGCACGCCCTACTTCGAGGGCTGCCTCCCCGTCGAGGAGATGGCCGCGCGCGGACGGGACGTGCTGCGCTTCGGGCCGATGAAGCCGGGGGGGCTGGTGGACCCCCGGGGTCGCGCCCGGGGTCACTCGGAAGAGATGTACGCCGTGGTCCAGCTCCGGCAGGAGGACCGCGCCGGGCAGATGTGGAACCTGGTGGGCTTCCAGACCCGTCTCAAGGTGCCGGAGCAGCAGCGGGTGTTCCGGATGATCCCGGGGCTCGAGGCGGCGGAGTTCCTGCGCTTCGGGAGCATCCACCGGAACGCCTACATCAACTCGCCGCGGGCGCTCACGGCGCACCTCTCTGCCAGGGACGATCCCACGCTGCTCTTCGCCGGCCAGCTCACGGGCGTCGAGGGCTACACCGAGTCCGCCGCCACGGGGATCCTCGCGGGGATCAACCTGGCGCGCCTACTCACGGGCGAGGAGCCCGCGGCGCCGCCGCCCACGACGATGCTGGGCGCGTTGTACCGCTACGTCCACGCGGCCGACCCGGACCGCTTCCAGCCGATGAACGCCAACTTCGGCCTGCTCGAGCCGCTCGAGCGGCCGGTGCGCGACAAGGCGCGTAAAAAGGAACTGCTGGTGCAGCGTGCGCTGGCGGAGATGGACGTCTTCGCGCGTGAACTTGGAGTGGAGGTGCGGGCGTGATGTGTTCCCAGGCTGAAGCCTGGGCTCGGCACGGCACTGTCCTTAAGGACAGCGATTCGCCGAGCCCACCCTTCAGGGTGGGAATACCGTGACGCAGGCTACGATCCCCGAGATCGCCGACTTCGTCGCGTTCCTCGCGAAGGAGCGGAACGACTCCCCGCACACCGTCAAGGCGTACGCGCGCGACGTGCGGGACTTCGCGGCGTTCTGCGGCCGCTACTACGGCGGAGCGTGGGGCTGGGCCGGCGTGGACCGCCTGGCGATCAGGGGCTGGCTCGGCGCGCTGCAGCAGCGCGGCCTCGCGAAGCGCTCCGCCGCCCGCGCGCTGTCGGCGCTGCGGACGTTCTACCGGTTCCTGAACGCCACGCGGGGCGTCGAGGTCAACCCCGCCAAGGCGGCGCGCACCCCGAAGGCCGAGCGGCACCTCCCCGTCCACCTGGACCGCGCGGAGGTGGATCTGCTGTTCGCCGAAGCCGAGCGCCGGGCGACGGCGGGCGGGTTCACGGAGGTCCGGGACCTGGCGATGCTCGAGCTGTTCTACTCCACCGGCATCCGCCTCGCCGAGCTGGCGGGGCTGAACGATCCGGACGTGGACCTCGTCGCCGACCAGGTGAAGGTGCGGGGCAAGGGCAAGAAGGAGCGCATCGTGCCGCTCGGCAGCCACGCGGGGCGGGCGCTGCGGCGGTATTTCCGCCAGCGCGACGCGCTGAGCCCGATGGGAACGCGCGACCGCCGTGCGGTGTTCGTGGGGCGGCGCGGGCGCCGGCTCACGCCGCGCGGTGTGCAGCTCGCGGTCAAGCGGCTGCTCGGCGCGCTGGCCCGGGGGCGCGAGCTGCACGTCCACTCGCTGCGGCATTCGTTCGCCACCCACCTGCTCGACGCCGGAGCCGACCTGCGGGCGGTGCAGGAGCTCCTGGGCCACGCCTCGCTCGGAACGACGCAGGTGTATACTCATACGTCGGTGGAACGGTTGAAGAAGGTGTACCATCAAGCCCATCCCCGGGCATGAGGGACATGGAGCGGATCCACGCCACGACCATTCTCTGCGTCCGCCGCGACGGG
>Ga0137373_10009016_pt1 | contig 10502 bp, 10 predicted proteins | sample SagtaG_5_FD_104912 | JGI IMG/M metagenome (GOLD analysis project Ga0137373, IMG submission 104912) | Vadose zone soil microbial communities from Sagehorn Ranch, Mendocino, California, USA - Sage1_R_80_16 metaG | ecosystem: Environmental > Terrestrial > Soil > Vadose zone | place: USA...
CTCGATGGATGGCGACATCCGCACCACCCAGCTGATCGGCGCGGGCTACCGCTGCCCCTCACGACGCTTCATGGCGCGCTGCCTGGAGCGGGTCGATGCCAACTACCTGTACATCACCTCCGCCAATCAGTCGCACTTCGCGACCGGCAATCTCGATGAGCCAGCGCACTATCTCTTGCACGGCTTACAGCAGGAGTTCGGCGAGGTCGCCGGGGTGCTCATGCTGGCGCACCGCGACGAAGCGCGCGCGCGGCGCCGATATCCCAACCACGTTCCGAACTCGACCACGATCCTCGCGTTCCACAGGATCAGGCGGAGCGAAGACGGCGGGCTGGTGCTGCGCGTCGAGCGACACGGGTCGCTGCACGTGGAGGAGCTGCGGCGGATCGTCGGTGAGCTGGGTTTCGCCATCGAGCTCGGGCCGCATGCCCGCAAGCGCTTGGCGGTCCGCCAGTACGAAGACAGTGTCGACAGCCTGATGGTGGCCTGATGAGCGAGCGAGTGGTCCTGTACGACACCACACTGCGCGACGGCGCCCAGGCCAACGGCGTGACCTTCACGGTCGAAGCGAAGCTGGTCGCCCTGGATCTGCTCGACCGCTTCGGCATCCCGCACATCGAAGGTGGCTGGCCAGGCGCGAACCCGACCGACACCGAGTTCTTTGCCCGCGCCCAGGATGTGCGGCTGCGCCAGGCGAAGCTGGTTGCATTCGGCTCTACCAGACGCGCCAACAGCCGAGCCGAAGACGACGCCGGACTGCTCGCGCTGCTGGAGTCGCGCGCGCCCGTGTGCGCGCTCGTGGGCAAGGCGTCGCGCTTCCACGTCGAACAGGTGCTGCGTACGACCCTCGAAGAAAACCTGCGCATGGTCGGCGACAGCATTCGCTACTTGAAGGCGCACGGTCGCGAAGTGATCTTCGACGCCGAGCATTTCTTCGATGGCTACAAGGGTGACCCTGAGTACGCCACGCGCGTACTGCGGACCGCGGCGGGCGCGGGCGCCGACTGGCTCGTCCTGTGCGACACCAACGGCGGCACGTTGTTCACGGAGGTCAGCTCGATCGTGGCAGCGATGAGCGAGCTGAACATCCCGCTGGGCATTCACACGCACGACGACACCGGCCTCGCGGTCGCCAATTCTCTGGCCGCGGTGCAGGCGGGGGCGCGCATGGTCCAGGGCACGATCAATGGCTACGGTAAGCGGACCGGCAACGCCAATCTGCTGACGGTCGCGCCGACGCTGCAGCTAAAACTCGGCTTCGAGTGCCTGGCCGCCGATCGGCTGGCCGAGCTGACCTGGCTGAGCCACGAGTTCGGTCGACTTAGCGGCTGCGCCCCATCGCCCAAGCTGCCGTACGTTGGCCAGGACGCCTTCGCCCACAAGGCAGGACTGCACGCGGATGGCGTGAGCAAAACCAGCCGCGCCTACGAGCACATCGACCCGCTCGCGGTCGGTAACGCGCGGCACTTCGTCGTGTCCGAGATGGCTGGTCGGGCCAGCCTGCGGCAGCGAGTCGAGGAGATGGGTCTGGGCGTACCCAGCGAGGAGTTCCTGCGTGAGCTCACGCAAGCGGTCAAGGAAGGCGAGTCGCGCGGTGTGCGGTACGAGGAGCGGCCGGCGGCGTTCGAACGACTGGTGCTGACGCTGATTCCGCGCGACGCCTCAACCTGGCGGCCAGCTCATGCCGCGTCCGCCGAGCAAGTGCACGTGCAAGTGGGCAACGGTGTTGTTGGCATCGCGGCCGGTATTGACTACCAAGCGGTAGCCTGAGTCGGCGACACTGGCGGAGCGCGCGATCGAGCGCGCAGCGCGCAGCACCGCGCCGACCGTGGCATCGTGCTCGGGCTCGAGCGCCTCAGTGTTGGCGATGTGCTGGTTGGGTATCAGCAGCACGTGCGTCGGCGCCTGCGGGTTGAGGTCGTTGAACGCGGTCACCTGATCGTCCTGGTAGACCACGTTTGCCGGGATCTGCTTGCTGACGATCTTGCAGAAGATGCAGTCGGGGTCGGTGGTCATGGCGTGTGCCACGACGATAGATCGCCGCGTTCATGGAGGACCAGCGCCGCCAGCAGTGGCGAAGCCGTCTCCGTGCGGAGGATGCGTGGGCCGAGCGTGACCAGCCTCGCGCCGCCTGCCTGCGCGAGACGGGCTTCCTCGGCGTCGAAGCCACCTTCCGGCCCGACGAAGATCGAGATGGTGTCGGTGGCATCACGCAGCGCCTCGCGCAGGCTTCGCTGGTGCTCTTCCTCGTAGGCCACGAGGGTGGTGCCCTCGCGCGCGGCTTGCGCGATGGCCGCGGCGAACGGCAGCGTGGGGCGCAACGCCGGCAGCGTGCCGCGGCCGCACTGCTCGGTGGCCTCGCGCAGGATCGTCGACCAGCGCTGCAGCCGCGCCGCACCGGGTGCTTCTCGGACCACGCCGCGCGCGGTCAGCACGGGCACGATCGCGGCAGCGCCGATCTCGGTGAGCTTCTGCACCACCGGCTCGAACTTGTCGCGCTGGAGGAGCGCCGGGTAGGCCACCAGGTGGGTACGCGGCTCGGGAGGTTGCGGGCAGCGGTCGACGACTCGCCCGCGGGCGGCGCTTTCGAGCTCCACCACGCAGTCGATAGGCGCGACGCCGTCAAAGGCGCGCACCCGATCGCCAGGTCTAAGGCGCAGCACGTGCTCGATCTGGTGCGCCTGCTCGGCGGTGAAGCTGACCACTTCGGCGCACTCGCCAACCAGGAAACGGTGGCGGCTCATAGCCTGCGCAACAGCAGCGCGACCCAGTCCTGCTCCTGGTCGGTACGCACGTGCTGCCAGCCACTTGCTTGCAACACCGCCAGCAGCTCGTCCGCGCGCTCCAGCAGCACACCCGAAAGGACCGCCAGGCCGCCGCTCCGCAGACTCGCGTGCAGCAGCGCGTGCAGCTCGAGCAGCGTGCGGATGGTGATATTGGCAAGCAGCAGGTCGAATGGTTGCGCAGGCGCCGCTTCGAGCGTGCCCTGGCGCACGCTCACGATGTGCCCAACGGCGTTGCGATCGACGTTGGCGCGGCATACGTTGGCGGCCACGTGCTCGATCTCCACGGCCTCGACGTAGGCGGCGCCGAGTCGCGCGGCCGCGATCGCCAGGATGCCCGAGCCAGAGCCAACGTCCAGCACCCGCTGACCAGGCTGCACCAGCTCCTCGGCGGCACGCAGGCACAGCCGCGTCGTGGGGTGCAGCCCGGTGCCGAAGGCCATGCCGGGGTCCAGGAGCAGCACGACATCGTCCTGTCGCGGCGAAAACTCGGCCTCACGCCAGCTGGGCACGATCACCGTGCGCTCCCCGACGCGGTGCACGAAGAAGTAATCCTTCCAGGCGTTCGCCCAGTCAGTTTCATGGAGCGTGCGTACCTGCAGCGGTCCCACCTGGCGTAGCTGTCCGAGCGCCCAAACTGCTATTTCCAACTGCGCCTTGCGGTGTTCGAGCTCAGGATCCGCCAGCGGCAGGTAGGTTTTCACCGTTACGGGCACATCGGACGGCAGGTCGATCACGTCGCCATCGCGCGAGGACTCGACCGCCTGCTCCAGGGCCACGCCCTGGCCGAACTCGGCGAAGGCGGCCGAGACGGACTCGACCGCTTCGGGCTCCGCGGACACGCTCAGCTCGAGCCACGCGTCCACTCCGCTCGCAGGCTCGCTACGGGATGAATCCGTCACGCCTCGCTCGCATCGCCAGCGCGTGAAGGCCAGCGCATGGTCAGCACCACCGTTGCGTCCGCCTCGCTACGCCAACGATGCTCGACGCCAGGGCCCCACAAGGCATAGTCGCCCGGCTCACTGAGCAGCGTCTCCTCGTCGCGAAAGTACAGCCGGAAGCGGCCGCGCAGCAGAACGCTCAGCGTGGTCGCTTGCGCATTGAGGGACCACTGGGAGCGCGTCTCGTGCAGCGCGTGGACGCCCCACTTGACCTCGACTTCGTCCGAGTGGCGCGCGCCGGATTCGACGAAATGGCCGATGAACCAGCCACGATGCGCGGCGCCATCGCGCTCAGCGTTGCCGGTGACGACGCGGGTCAACAAACTCTCAACATCCTGTAAACCGCGGGCGCACGCGCGGGGGACTGAAATGGCCGCACAGGTCGGCCAAGGCAGGCGAGGAAGAAGGCGTAGAGCGCCTCGCCCGCCCGCCGCACTTGTAACGCCCAGCCAAGGCTAGATGACGCGGTCGTTGCCGCCGTCGAGGGGCACCTGGGCTCCGGTGGTCTTCGCGAACAGTGGGCCACACATCTCCGCCGCAAGCTCGGCGACGTCGCGGCTGGTGACCTCAACGCGCAGCACGTTGTTGCGTTTGTACTCGTCCACCGACAGCCCGTAGCTCTGGGCGCGGCTGGCCAGGACGTCGGCAGTCCAGATGCCCGTATCGAAGACGGCGTTCGGATGGATGACATTGACGCGGATGCGATCGGCTCCCCACTCCAGGGCCGCGACGCGGGCGAGCTGATTCAACGCGGCTTTGGAAGCCGAGTACGCCGCGGCGCCTGGGCCTGGCGCGGGCACGTTCTTGGAGCCGATCACCACGACTCGACCGCCGCGCGGGGCGCACGTGAGCAGCGGGTGGGCCGCGTGCAGCAGCACCAGATTGGCATCGAGGTTGATCGACATGATCTTGCGCCACTCGGCCAACTCGAGCGCATCGATGCGCCGTGTTGGTCCGAAGATGCCCGCGTTGAGCACCAGCATGTCCAGGCCGCCGAAGGTGCTGACCGCTTGATTCAGGGCGTGCTCGATCTGTGTCGGCTCGCTGACGTCGCACACCACACCCAGGAAGTCTGCCCGGCACGCGAGCTGTGCGACGGCCGGGTTGATGTCCAGCCCGACCACCGCCGAGCCGCGCTTCAGCAAGGATTCGACGGCCGCCTTGCCGATGCCTGAGGCAGCCCCGGTAACCAGCGCGAGCTCGCCAGCAAAGGGCGGCGGAGCGCCGCCGCGGCGCAGCTTCGCCTGCTCGAGGTCCCAGTACTCGACCGCGAAGATGTCCGACGCCGGCAGTGCCGCGTACCCACCCAGAGCGCTCGCGCGGGAAAAAATGTCGATCGAGTGTTGGTAGACGTCGAAGGCGATGGCCGCGTCCTGCGCGGTGCGGCCGAGCGTGGCGACGCCGAGCTGCGGGTCCAGGATCACCCGCGGCGCCCGATCCAACATCTGCAATGAGTTGCTTGCATGCTCCTGGAAATAGCGCTCGTAGCTGTCGGCGAAGGCCGACACGTCGCGGCCGAGCTGCGCCAGACGTTTGGTGCGAATGACATGATCGGGCGTTGCTGGCCCCTGCTGGCTGATCGTGGCAAGGTCGTCGCGCCGCACGAAGGCCATCGAGTGCTCATCGGTGTGCTGCGCAAGGATCATCGGGAACCCGGCGACGTCGCTGACCTGCTTGCGCAGAGCGGCGATATGTTCCCGTGTGGCTGGCGTGTGTGCGTTCGGCGTGGCAGTGGGCAGGTCCCAGGCGCGGTGCTGGGCGAGATAGTCCTCGGCCCGGCTGACCAGGTCGATCATCCGCTCGTAGGCTTCGCGCGCGGTCTCACCCCACGAGAAGAAGCCGTGCTTCAGCAGGATCATGCCTACGGTGTTCGGCCCGGCCTGGCGCGGAAACTCCTGCGCTACGAGCTTGGCCAGATCGAAGCCAGGCATGACGTACGGAATGACGACGACCGACTCGCCGTAGGCGTCATGGACGCGTTCAACGCCGTGGGGGGTGTTGGTGATCGCCAGCAGCGCGTCGGCGTGGGTGTGGTCCACGAACTGGAACGGCAACGAAGCGTGCAGGATCGTCTCGACTGATGGCGTCGGCGCACCCGGATTGGTCATCGCCGCACGCAGCTCCTGCACCATCTGCGCATCACTCAGGCGGTCGAGCGTCGCCAGCCGCAGCGCCCGCTCGAGTCGCACCGGCGCGAACCCGGCTGGCTCGATCGTCTCGAGATCCCAGCCGCTGCCCTTGACGTACAGGATGTCCTCTTCGTCGCCGAACACGTTGCGCTCGCGGATCTTGACCGAGGTGTTGCCACCACCATGCAGCACCAGCGCCTTGTCCTGGCCAAGGAGTCGCGAGGTATAGACCTGCTGTGCCAGCGGCCCTTCGAACTGGGCCGCGTCGCGCTCGTTCCAGAGGCTGCGCATTACCGCCGCAAGGATGGTAACGGCTCGCCAGTCTCCAACAGACTCTTCAAACTGCTCAGCACCAGCGGCCAGCCGCCGCCCACGCTCTTGAACGTCGCCGTCTCACTCGGGAAGTCGTCGTGGACCAACGTCAGTCGACACATGTCGTCCAGCGGTTCGATTTCCCAGGTCACGCGCGACGGTGGGTCGCTGGCCATCTCGGGCTCGTGTCGGAACGCCCAGGTAGTCACCAGCTTGCGCGGCGGCTCAGCCGTGACGACGTGGCCCTCGACCGCCAGATGGCCATCGCGGCTCCAGTACTGCAGCGGCGCGCCCGCGCGTAGCTCGGTCTGCAGTCGGGTCTGGAAGAAGAAGCGCTGGGTGAACTCCGGGTCGGTGATTGCCTGCCATAACTGGTCCGGCTGGGTCCGGATGTAGACCTGAAATACGTGGCGCGGTCGCTCCATACGCGTCCCTTCGAGATCGGCTTTGAGCTCGGCCAGGGCACCCACCCACGGCTCGGCATACTTGCCAATCCAACGGTCGTGCATGAGTCGGATCGGCACGGGGTTGAGGTAGTGCAGCTTCTCGCGACCGACCTTGCGGGTGATGACCAGGCCGGCGGCTTCGAGCAAACGCAGGTGTTTCATGACGCCGAAGCGGGTCATCATGGGCAGGCGCGCCGACAGCTCGCCGAGGGTCTGCCCGTCGCGGACGAAGAGGCTGTCGAGGAGGAGTCGGCGACTGGGATCGGCCAGCGCCTTGAAGACGTCCTCGTCGGATGAGTCAGCGTCGGGGTTGGGCCACACCGCGGTCGTCGACAGGTGACTCATCGGTCACTATGATACCGCGTGACCTTTCGGTCACAGATTCAGCCTGGCCATGGCTGAAGCGGCCTAAAGCAAGTGCGTGCGCATGCCGATTCTTAAGTTGCAGCATGCGTACGAACCTTTTGCACGTGCTTTCGTGGCTGCGGCGCAGCGTCGCCGCCGAATGGCAGGGCCCAGCCGATCTGCCGCGCTCGCTCACGCTCGAATGGCGGCTCATCACCCTGCGCTGGGTGGGCATCCTGTCGATCGCGCCGGTGCTACCGCTGCTGCACCTGTCAACCCCGCGGCTACTGATCGCGTACGCGATCATCCTGACCGCGACCGCCTACAACCTGGCGGTCCGCTGGCTCCTGCCGCGCCGCTCGGCGCTGTTCGCCAACGGCTACCTGACCACCGTCGCCGACAGCATCCTGAACACCTCGATGGTGCTGATCGGCGGCGGGTTCGACTCACCCTTTTCGTACATCCTGTTCACCGTCACCATCTCGGTGGCGATGCGCTATGGCTACGGGCCTGCCCTCGCCATGACCGGGCTCTTCGTCACCTTCGACGTCGTCGAATCGGCTGTGTCGGGCCAGACCCCGGGCGGCGCGTTCGCCTTCCGCTCCGGCTTCCTGCTGATCACGGCACTGCTGGCCTCGTATCTACGGCGGCTGACCGAGAAGGCCGAGCGCGCGCTGCAGGATCGCCTGGGTGAGCTTCAGCGGCTGTACGCCGACCTGGCCGTGGCGCACCAGGAGCTGCTCACGCTCGACGAGGCCAAGACCAACTTCCTGGCCAACGTGTCGCACGAGCTGCGCACTCCGCTCACCTCGATCCGTGCGTTCTCGGAGATGCTGCTGTCGTACGATGACGAGGAAGACATCCGCCGCGAGTTCATCGGGATCATCGGCTCCGAAAGTGAGCGCCTGACACGGCTCGTCAACGATGTGCTCGACGTCACGCGCATCGAAGCCGGTCAGATGGACTGGCGCGACGACACCATCGACCTTTCGGAGCTCCTGGAGCAGTGCGCGCGTTCCTTTGCGCCGCTCCTGGAGCAGTCCGCGCTGGTGTTCGTGAAGGACATCGACCCACGTCTGCCGGTCATTCGCGCCGATCGCGATCGACTGCAACAGGTCGTGCAGAACCTGCTCAACAACGCGATGAAGTTCACCACCCATGGCCGGATAACCCTGCGCGCATCGGTGCACGGCGAGGAGGTGTGCATCGCGGTCTCGGACACGGGCGTGGGCATCGCCGCCAAGGACCAGGAGCGGGTGTTTGACAAGTTCCAGCAGGTCGGCGACACCCTGACCGGCAAGCCGAAGGGCACCGGCCTCGGTCTGACCATCTGCCGCGACATCATCGCCCACCACGGCGGTCGACTCACGCTGTCCTCGCAGCCGCGGCGCGGCAGCACTTTCAGCATCTGGCTACCGATTCCCGCCGCCGAACGTCTCGCTGCCTAATTCGTCTTCTTTGGAAAAATCGTCGCCGTCGACCTTGATGAGGTCGCCCGTACGGGCGTCGATCCGCAACGTCGCCTGGTGGTCGGTCAGCGGCTTGCTGTAGAAGACGTTCCATTCGAGCTGCTGGCCGGCGAATCCGCCCAGGAACATCGATAGGATCTCAGCGCCAGTTTGCTTGCGGTACTCGGCGCCACCGAGCGCCTCGGTGACCTGGATGGCCCGATCGCTGTCCATAACGTCGGCCAGGTTGTTGCCGTTGACCAGGTCGGCCACCAAGGGCAGATTGTCCTTGAGCGGCACCGTGCCCGAGGCGACCACGCCGACTCGCCCGTCCTTGACCGCGTACTGGTAGACCACGAACGACACGGGGTCCGCCACGCCGAGCACCCACTCGGGCGCTGTGCCGTCCATAGCGGGCACTGACGGGTTGTTGGCGCTGATCGAGCCGACGCGGCCGTTGGGCAGCTTGGCGCGAATCGTCGAGTCGCGCTCGAGGGCGAAGCGGGCCGCGGCAAGCGCCGTCATCCGCGCGCTCGCCGACGGTGACGAGGACTGCCCGAGCGAGCAGGCGCCGAGCACCACCAGCACGACCAACAGCACGGCGCCCAGGGCGGCGAATGTCACGACGCGGACCATACGAAAACCAGACGCGACCAATTATCGCGCTGCTGGTTCATGCTGATGAACGAATTGCCAGAAGTCGTTGCGCGTTGCCGCATCGCGCAGCACCTCGCCATGGGTGACCTGAACGTCCAGGCCGTTGTCCCCGGGGTACGGCTGCGTGCGGGTCATGTCCCGCGGCCCGGGTGAGCTCACGATGTCGTCAGGGTTGTCGTAGATGCGGATGTCCCACCTTGCCCTTCAGCTTCTCGGCAGCATCGCGCAGCCGATCTCGGCCATCGCGGTAGCGCTCGAACCCGACGAACTCCGACAGGAACGGATCGGTGCCTGGCACCACGGCGGGATCGACCAGCGCCGACGGGCCACCGCCATCGGGCTATCCATCGCCGAGACCGCTACCACCAGCGGCCGGCCGTTGACGTCATTGACCATTGGCTGCGAGCCCTCGGCGACCTCGCACAGGTACTCCATGACCAGCGCGCCGCCCTTGCTGTGCCCGGCCAGCACGATGTTGCTGGCGCCCTGCAGCGCCAGCCACCGCAGCTGGTCCTCCATGCGGCCCGCGGCGTTGGCGACGGGCACGCTGGTCGACGGATACACCGAGGGCATCGTCACGCCGCCCGTGCCGCCCCAGTTGAACGTCGCCATTCCCACCCCTGCCAGATCCTCGCGAGTGGTGAGGTCGGCCTGGTGGTTGACCCACGTGTTGGTCGGCGGTGAGGGGCCGTCCGCTGGGCGCGCCGTCGTTGGTCTGGATGCCGCCTACGAACAGCACCGTCGGCTGGCCGGCCTGCGCTTCGCGCAGCACGCGCGGTGTGCCACCGTCGCCGCCCAGACCGAGTGTTTCGGCGATCGCCTGTTCGAGCGGCTGGCCGGCCTGCAGCCGCGCCAGGATGGCCGCCTTCTGATCGATCGACCGCATCATCCGGCCATTGATGTTGAGAGTCCGCCGCAGCTTGAGCAGGATGAGTCCGGGCGCGTACACGCTCGCGATCTGCGCGATCTCAGCGCCCTGGCTTTCGAGCTCCTGGACTTTTCGCGTGAGTTGGTCCCACAGGTCCTGCCCCCGTCGAGGAGGCCTTCCGCGTCGCGCTCGAGCAGGTCAAGGAGGCCGCCGAGACCGTTCGGCTGTTCGTGCTCCTCGAGCAGCGCAGCACGCTTGCGGATGTCGACATGCATCCCGTCGAGAGCGCGCGCCGTGTCGCCGATGCGCTTTTTCGCGCTGGCGACGTTCTCTTGCGCCGGCCGCGCTTGTGGGCCACCGGCGGCGATCGTGGCTTCGATGCCGCCAAGTTGACGCAGGACGGCGCGCAGCTCTTCGGCCGACTGGCGCGCGCCCCAGGCGAGCGATGTCAGTGCCCCCAGATCGACTTCCAGTCGATCGCCCACTTTTTGTGTGCCCCCAGCCTTCCCCTTAGCGTCGTTATCGTAACGCCGCCACCAGCTCGTAGGACAGCAGTCGGTCGGCGTGCTCGTA
>Ga0137373_10009027_pt1 | contig 10494 bp, 10 predicted proteins | sample SagtaG_5_FD_104912 | JGI IMG/M metagenome (GOLD analysis project Ga0137373, IMG submission 104912) | Vadose zone soil microbial communities from Sagehorn Ranch, Mendocino, California, USA - Sage1_R_80_16 metaG | ecosystem: Environmental > Terrestrial > Soil > Vadose zone | place: USA...
CATCACCGCCGGCGTCGATCTCATTCGGAAAGTCGAGCGCGTCCAGGCGCACGCGCTGACACTTCCGCTGGTGACAACTTCGAGCGGAACGAAGTTCGGCAAGACCGAGGCGGGCAGCGTGTGGCTCGATTCCGAGCTAACGTCCCCATACAAGTTCTATCAGTTCTGGATCAACGTCGACGACCGCGACGCAGCGAGATATCTGCGCTACTTCACGCTGCTGCCGCGAAAGGAGATCGAGGCGCTCGATCGTGCGATCGAGACGTCACCGGAGAAACGCGAGGCGCAGCAGGCGCTGGCCGACGACGTCACCACGCGCGTGCATGGTGCAGACGCGGCGCGGATTGCCGCCGAAGTTTCGCGCGTACTCTTCGGAAACGCGGATCCGGAATCGCTCTCCGAGAAAGTTCTCACCGCGCTGGCCAAAGAAGTCGAATTCACCGAGAGCCCGTCGGCACCTTCGGTTGTGGATGCGCTCGTGACGTTGAAGCTGGCGGCGTCGAAGGGAGCAGCGCGACGCGTGGTCGAGCAGGGCGGGGTTTACGTGAACGGAAAGCGCGTCGGCACGGATGCGACGCTCGAATCAATTACGGCGCTGGCCGGTCGCTACTATTTGATCCGGAAAGGCGCCAAAGACTACGGGCTCTTGAGCATCACCCGCTAGGAGCAACTACAACTCAGGACTACCGGCTGGGGGGCTTCGGGCCGAACCGGCTGTGGCCTGCGGGCCTCGCGTAAATTGCACTTGACTCCGATATATCGTCCGATATAGCTTTGTCGTCGAAAGATATATCGCCAGTAGTATCGTTGACTGATACTGGCGTCTCACTGGCTCGATAGATCCAAAACGAGGAGTTCACGATGCACGGCAGAGATTGCGGCCCGGGATTCCGATGGGCGTTCGGCGATGAATCGTCGGGCGGGTACAAGCTGTTTGGCGGCATGTTCGACGGCCGCCAGTGGAAGTCGCGCGGCGGTCCCTTCGGAGGAACTCGCGGCGGACCGTTCGGCGGCGGACGGTTTTTCGAGCAGGGCGACCTTAAGTACGTGATCCTCCGCCTCCTCGAAGAGAAGCCGCGTCACGGCTACGAGATAATCAAGGAAATCGAAGAGCGCTTCGGCGGCATGTACTCGCCGAGCCCGGGAACGGTTTACCCGACTTTGACGATGCTCGAGGACCTCGGCTACGCTCGCGCGAAACCCGAGGAAGACGGCAAGAAGATCTACGAGATCACCGACGAGGGACGCGCATATCTTGCCGAGAACCAGCCGCTGATCGACGACATCTTTTCACGCATCGCCGAGTTCGCGCAGAGCATTTTCGGCGAGCCGATGATGGAAGTTCATCGCGGAATGAAGGAGCTCGGCCGCGCCATCTACATGTCGCAGAACAAGCCGCGGACCGCCGAGCAGATTCGCGCGATCAAGGAAATTCTCGCCCGCGCGAAGAAGGAAATCGAAGAGCTGTAGGCCGGGTGCCGGCGACGCCATGCGTCGCCGGCGTCACTCGGCAGCGGCGATGATGCCCGGTTTGAGCTTCGTGAGCGCTTTTTTCGCCTCGGTCGCGACGCCGCTGTCAGGATAGAGACCGATGAGGCGGCGAAGCTCCCTGAGCGCTCGCCCTTCGTGGCCCGGCCAGCCGAGGTAGAGATCGATCAGCCGATAGGACGCGCGCACGTCCTCCGATTTTTTCGCGGTTTGTGACTGGATCTCCCGATACAGCGCCGCAGCCCCTTCACGGTCGCCTTTTTTTGCGAGAAGCTCGGCTGCATGCAGTCGGGCGTCGAGATCTTCGGGCTGCTCGCTGATTATCTGCCGGTAGGACTCGATTGCGCCGTCGACATCTCCCTTGGCGAGAAGCGCGTCCTGCTGCGAGTAATCTCTTTTGTACTCGCCTTCGGGCTGGATGAACGTCTCGAACCCCTTTCCTATTCCGCGTGACATTCCGAGCTGAAAGAGCGCGCTCGCCGCGGACGCCAGCACCGCGCCGTCAAGTGCCGCGAACACTTCACCTGTGAGCGTAAGCTGATTTCGCTCGGCGAGAGCGATTCCGATTCCCGCGCCGGCGATCGAGAAGAGGGGAAGCCAGCGGAAAATGCTGAGCAGATCCGTCCCCTCGGGGCCGTACTTGTCGAAAAACGATCTCTTATAGTCGGGATCCGGCTTGACGCTGTATGTCATCGCGCGACGATGCGGAAGATGCGCCCGGTCGAATGCGAGACGATGTACATCTCGCCAGCACCGTCGAGCCCGAACGAAGAGGCGCTGCCCAATCTTCCGACGGGCCACTGCCGTTCATCGGTCACCTGGCCGTTCACATACTTGAAGCTCTTCAGCCAGCTGTTGCAGTAATCGGAATAGAAATAGTGACCGTCTATCGCCGGGATCTTCCGCCCGCGATAGACGAATCCGCCGGTGATGCTGCACTCGCCGCGGCCGTGCGCGTAAGTGAGCGCGGGAAGCTGCAATCCGGCGCGATTGCAGTCGGAGCCGCGCAGACACGACGCGCCCTCCATGATGCTCCATCCGTAGTTGACGCCGGCGCGATTTGCGGGAACGACGTCGACTTCCTCGAAACGATCCTGTCCGACGTCGGCGATGTACAGGTTTCCGTCCTTTGCATCGAACGCGTAACGCCACGGGTTACGGAGACCGATCGCCCAGACCTCCCCGCGACCGCCGCCGTGCGCATACGGATTCGCCGCCGGCACAGAGTACGGATCGACGCGATCGACGTTGATGCGAAGGAGCTTTCCGAGAAGTGAATTCGGATTCTGGCCATTGCCGTGTGGATCATACTGACTCCCTCCGTCACCCATTCCGATGTAGAGCATTCCGTCGGGACCGAAGAGATTCATTCCGCCGTTATGATTCGAGTGCGGCTGATCGATTTTCAGGATCACTCGGCCGGTTGCCGGGTCGGCGGCATCGGGATCGCGCGAGACTCTGTACCGCTCGATGTTGGTGTCGCCGCTCTTGTCGGTGTAATTGACGAAGAGGAATCCGTTCGTCCGGTATCGAGGATGAAACGCGACGCTCAGAAGCCCGCGCTCCCCGCCGCTGCCAACCTTGTCGGTGATGTCGAGAAAGGGACGGCCGACGACGCTGCCGTTCCTGATGATGCGGATGCGCCCTTCCTGCTCGACTACGAAGCGACGGGCGCCGCCGTCGGGAGCTGTGAGATAGACGGGAGAGTTGAACCCGCTCGCTACTTCCTCGACGCCGAGCGTTACTCCCTGCGACGGAGACGGATTCCCGGAAGCCGGGCGGGCTACGGCGATTTTTCTCGAGCCGGACGCAAGGGTGTCCGCGCCGCGCGGCTGGGCGCCGCAGAAAAGCGAGACAAGAATCGCGAATGCAGCGTTGACGCGCGTCATTGATTTCCCCATCGCCGCAGCTAGCCTGGAACGACCTTGTAAACGATTCCGTTGGCTGTAAGAATGTACATCTCGCCGGAATCATCGCGCCCGAACGAAAGAACCGGCCCAAGGCCAATGATTCCCCAGTCGTGCTGCGCGGTGATCTGGCCGTTTTCAAGCTTGACGCTGCGAAGCCAGCGAGCGCAGTAGTCGGAGTAAAAGTACTCTCCCGATATTCCCGAGATTTGAGCTCCGCGATAGACGTAACCGCCGATGATGGAGCACTGGCCGGATGAATGGTCGTACGTGAGAACCGGAAGCTGCAATCCGGTCTGCGTGCACGACGAAGCGTTGTAGCAAGAACTGCCTTCCATGATGTTCCACCCGTAGTTCACTCCGCCCCGGGTCGCCGAAACAGCGTCGATCTCCTCGAAGGCATTCTGCCCGACGTCGGCGATGTAGAGAGTCCCATTGTCGAAAGTGTAGCGCCACGGGTTTCGCAGCCCGTACGCCCAGATCTCGCCGCGCCTCCCGGTTTGTCCGGCGAACGGATTGTCGCCCGGGATCGCGTATGGCGAGCCGGCATCGACGTCGATCCGCAGCAGCTTACCGAGCAGCACGTTCGTGTTCTGGGCGTTGTTGGACGGATCACCTCCGCCTCCCCCGTCGCCAAGGCCGAGATAGAGCTTCCCATCAGGACCGAACAACGCCAGCCCGCCGTTGTGGTTGTTGTTGACGGGGTGTGCGACGCGGAGAATCAGTGTCGCGCTCGCGGGATCCGCGACATTCGGATCGCTCGACACGGTGTACCGCTCGACGGTGATGTCGCCATTGACGTCCGTGTAGTAAACATAAAAAAAGCCGTTGTTCACGTACTTCGGATGAAACGCGACACTGAGCAGCCCGCGCTCTCCGCCGTTCAGGACTTTTGCGGTGATGTCGAGAAACGACCGCATCACGAGCGCGCCGTTCTGAATTATTTGAATGCGGCCTGGCTGCTCGACGACGAAAAGTCGTGCGTCGCCGGGAGGTGAAATCAGGTAATCCGGGTTTGACAGCCCGCTCGCGATCTGCTGCACGGCGAGCTTGACGGTTCCCGACGGCGGAACGACAGGAGCAGTCGCATCACTTCCGCCGCCGCACGCCATCACGAGAATCGGAATGAGCGCGCGCGCACCGCCTTTCACGCCTGCTTCTCCTTCGCTTCGACCATCGCGATCGGGTCGCGCGCGGCAGGCGGCTCTTCCGCAACATCCACCTTCCGATAGTGCTGCTTCGGATCGAGCGCATCGCGCAGCGCGTCGCCGAGGAGATTGAACCCGAGCACCGCGAGACCGATCGCGATTCCCGGAAAGACAGAAGTCCACGGCGAGTGACGAAGCTGATCGAGGTCCCTACCGTCGGCAATCATCGAGCCCCAGCTCGGCGCCGGAGGGGGAACGCCGAGTCCGAGGAATGAGAGCGCCGCCTCTGCCATGATCGCTCCCGCTACACCGAGCGTCGCCGCGATCACGACGGGCGCGATGACGTTCGGAAGAACATGCTGGCGCATTATTCGGAGGTCGCCCGCACCGAGCGCTCGTATCGCCTGGACGTACTCGAGCTGGCGCACGACGAGCACCTGTCCGCGAACGAGGCGGGCCATTCCCGCCCAGCCGACGACGCCGATCGTCGCAAAGACCACCGTCATCGACGGCTGAAGCGCCGCGACCATCGCGATGAGGAGAAGCAGCGTCGGGAACGCGAGAGTGACGTCGGCGAGGCGCATGATCACTTCGTCCACCCATCTGCCGTAAAAGCCGGCGAGCATTCCGAGAGTGACGCCGAGGAGCAGCGCTATTCCCTGCGAGATGAAGCCGACGGAGAGCGACACTCTCGCGCCGTAAACGAGACGCGACCAGATGTCGCGCCCTTGTATGTCGGTGCCAAGCAAATGCGCCGCCGACGGTCTCTGGAGCAGATGATTGAGATCGATCGCAATCGGACTCTGACGCGCGAGAAAGGGGGCAAGGAGGGCGGCCAGTCCCATCACGATCACGATGATGAGCCCGAGCCGCGCGCGATTGTCGCGGAAGAAGCGCCGACGCTGACCGGGATCGAGCACGTCAGCTCCTAGAGCGTCGGGTCGCGCAAATTCGCCGGCGTCTCCGGTGGCTGGCGCCGCCAGCGGCGATGCTGCCAGAAGTACTGCTCCGGCTCGGCGCGCACCCACTTCTCGAGAATCTGCGTGAATCGCGCAACGATGGCGTCAACATTCTGCTCCCTGTCGCCGGTGGATGGCGCGTCAACCGGCTCGACGACGATGCGATATTTGCCGCTCGGCTTTCGCAGAGCGACGACAAAAAGTACCGGGACATTGAATCGCAAGGCGAATACCGCCGCGCCCCTCGGAGTTTTGGCGGGCCGTCCGAAGAAGGGAACGAATGTTGACGCGAGTCCCATCACACCCTGATCGGCAACGAACGCGACCGCCCTGCCCGCGCGCAGCGAACGGGGCGTGCGTTTCACCGCGTCCGTATCCTTCACGACCACCATTCCGATCTGTTCGCGCGTGTGATTCAGGTACTTGTCGAAGATGGGATTGGCCATCTCGCGCGCGATGACGTCGATCGGAATTCCGCGCGCCGCCACGTACGCGCCAGCCAGCTCCCAGTTCCCGATGTGGCCAGTGACGAGAATGGCGCCCAGCTTCTTCGACATCACCTGCTCGACGTGATGCCAGCCCTCGACGCTCTCGACGAGCTCGAGCAATCCGTCCCTGCCAAGCGTATCGAGAAGCGCGGTTTCAATCGCGCTCCGCCCCAGGTGACGGAAGGAAGCAATCGCGACGCGCTTCACTTTTCTCGGCGGCCATTCAGGAAACGCGGCGGCGATCTGCCGGTCGACTACATGCCTCCGGATACCCAGCGGGCGATAGCCCAATGCGCCCAGGCTGGCGCCGACTCTCCCCGCACGCTCCCAGCTGAGCGCTCTGAGCGCGGTTATCGTCGCGCGGAGCGAGTAGTACTCGGCGCGATGGGCAAGTGTGGCTGTCATCGGCGGCTCAAGATGCGACGCCTGTGCCACCGCCGCCAATTACCCGATACGTAAATTCGCGGGTATCGCGCGCGACTCGCTCCCAGTTGTAATAGGTCTCCACAGCGCGGCGGCCGGCTGCTCCCATCTTTAAACGCAGCTCTTCGTCGACGAGCAACGTGCGAACCGCGGAAGCGATCGCGTCGACGTTTTCCGGAGGAACGAGAATTCCAGTCTCGTCGTCGCGAACCGCGGAGCGCACGCCGCCGGAGTCGCCGGCCACCGACGGAATTCCGGACGCTGCCGCTTCGAGAAACGCGATGCCATACCCTTCGGCGTTTATCTCCCGATCGATGCGCGAGGGGCCGAGATACAAATCCGCGGTCGCGTACGCTTCGGGCAGCTCGTCGTCGCGCATCGGTCCGACAAATCCAACGCGGTCCTCGACGTCGAGCTCGCGCGCGAGGTCGCGCAGCCGCGTCTCATCGTGGCCTTCGCCGATGAGGATGTATCGAAGGTCGGGGAATTGATGCTTCAGCACCGCGAGCGCGCGGATGCCCATGTCCTGCCCCTTGTGGGGAACGAGCCGCGCTACTGTGAGCATGACGAACGAATCTTCGACGCCCCAGCGGCGCCGGAGGGCGCCCGTGTCACGCCGAGGATTGAATTGAACGGGATCGGTGCCGAGGCCGAGCGCGGCAACAGGCGGTGCATTCCTGACTCCGACGAGAGAAAGAACTTCGCGCGAAAGCTCGGCAACCCACTCCGATGTCGCGACGATTCCGGCGGCGTCGGCGAGAATCTTCCGGGCGGAAGCGCGTTTCGCCGCGCTCTCCGCAGTTTTTTTGCGCTCACGGAGCAGGTCGCCGCCATTTACGTAGAGCAGGTACGGTTTTTTTCGAAGCAGATGCACGGCCGATACCGCGTAGCCGACAGGACGAATGTTGCCGCAGTGTAGAACCTCGAATCGCGCCCCCTTTGGCGACGCGAGCCATGCCGCCCACCGCATCTGGTTCGCGAACCTGTTGGCACGATTGAACGCGAACGGCTGACGATAGATTGCGTAGGGCTCACTGTCGTCGAACGACTTCGCGCCGGGGGCCGCGACGGTCGAGACCGCCATCGTCGTGTCTTCGCCGTCACCGAACCTTCGGCAGAGCTCGAGGTGGCGTCGCGCCATTCCGCCGAGGTCGGGCGCGTAATCCTGGGTGACGAATAAATGTCTCACGCGGACGCGAGCGGATTCGTCCACGCTTCTCCGCTGAGGAGATTCGCGATCCGCTGATCGTAGGTGTGATTCGCGCGAACGAAGCGCTCCCCGTACACCCTGATGCGAGTCCGCGCGGCATCGTCGCTCAGATATCGATCGCACAGCTCGACGCACGACGCGGCGTCATCATACCATGCGCAGTGCTCGCCATCCCGGAGCATCGCTCGTATTCCCGGCGTTCCCTGCCCCAGATAAAAAGCGCCCGCGAGAATCACCATCCACGTTCTGTCGGAGGTGTAATTCGTTCCTCCCTCGGCGATCGCGGGATTGATTCCGAGCGAAATCTTCGAGCTCGAGCAGACGGCCGCGAACTTTTTTCCCTCTACCGGCTTCCCCGTCCAATTCAGAGCCTCTCGCCATTCGTCCCATCCGAGGCCCCAAACGCGAACGTCGTGCTTCTTCGCCACCTCCAGGAGTATCGCCGCGCGCGCGGGGTCGTAGCCGGTGCCGATGAAAGTGACGTCCGATGCGAAACGCGGATCATGCGGCACCGGACGAATGTCCGCGTCGCCGGCTGCCGGCAGATACTTCGCATTGAGGCCGTGCGCGCGCCATTTGTCATCGAACCCGGTGATGAAAAACGTGCGCGCCAGTTTTCCAATCTTTACGACGTGGGCGATGTCGGGTCTATCGGTATGACCGTGCCACTGCGGGTCGTGATACCACATCGCGTTCGGCTTGTCGCGGATGATTGTCGCGACAGTTTCCGGATCCAGCGCGAGACACTTGGAGAGAAACACAAAATCCGGCCGGAACCGTTTCGTGTGGAAGAGCGCCCATCGCTGCGTCATCCGGCGTCCGATGAGCCGTTTGGCGCGGCGGTCATCGATCAGAAGAGTCGTGTGCCCCGCGCGATGGAGCGCCCGCTCCGTCGCGCGCTCCATCCGCCACGGATGATCGCTGCCGATGACGAGAATTCTCAATGCTCTTACTTGGCGCTCATCGACCAGAGTCGGACGTACTTCGCCATTACGCTCGCGGCGGCGAGAGAGGCGAGAATGAGGCCCCGCCCTCCGTCCATCCAACCGCCGCGCAAAACGTACATCGAGACGAACCTCGCCGGCGGATGGAGAATCACGGGGACGACGCTCACCCGGTGCCCGCGCGCAAAGTTCTGCTCGGCCCACTGCCGGCTGTAGCGAACGAACTTGTCGAAGTAGTTGTCCAGTGTGACGTAGGTGTAATGGATCAGCGCGCCACGCGTGACGCCAACGCGTCCGGAATAATGGACTCCCTCATGAACGTGGTTCGAGTCGTAGCGCAATGTGCTGGAAAAGAATCGGACCGGCCTGTCGCTCTCCCAGCCGCCGTGACGAATCTCCTTCCCAAGAAAGAAATTCCGGCGCGGAACGCGGTACGCCTCGTGGCGCGGACCATCGCTGAGCATCTGCCGGATCTCGGTGGCGAGCTCGGGCGTGCACCGTTCATCGGCATCGAGCACGAGAATCCATGGATTCTTCGCGATCTCTATCCCGGCGTTGCGAGCGAGGCCGATCGTTTTGAATGGGGGATTGATCACCGTAGCACCTGCGCGTCCGGCGCGGTCGGCCGTGTCGTCGGTCGATCCATTCTCGACGACGATTGTCTCCAACGCCCACGCAACGGTCGCGAGACATTCCTCGATGTTCGCGGACTCATTCCGCGCCGCGATCACCACCGTGACGGCTGCGCGGCCCTGGTTCATTATCCGGCTCCCTTGCGACGCGTGCGTCTCTGCGCGATCTCCGCGGCTTGCGCGAATCCTTCGACCATCCCGGACTCGGAAAAATCACGCGCAACGCGCGTACGCGCGGCGCGCCCCATCGCAAGCCGATTCTCTTCATGCGCGAGAAGACCGGAAACGGCGGCTGCCGTCGCGGCGGAATCATCCACCGGGTAGAGCGTCCCGCTGATCCCGTTCGCGACGTAGTGCTGTGCGACGCCAGCCTCGCTCGCGAGAAGCGGCTTCGCGAGAGCCATCAGATCCAGAATGCCATACGCGGCGGTGTCTCCTTCGGCGACAACCCAGCCGAGCACCGCGTCGCGCATCAAGGCGACCTGGTCGTCGCGCTCGCCGAGGAAGCTGACGAGGTGCAGAATGCGAAGCGCCGATGCCTGCATGCGCAGGTCTTCGTGATCGGAGCCAGCCCCTACAATTAGAAGACGCAGCGCGGGATGCCGTGGAGCGAGCATCGAGATGCAGCGGATCGCGGTTGCGGCGCGGCCGCGCGACGATGGGTCGTAAACGCAGACGATGTACTTCGGCGTCTCCCGTCCGGCGCTGTCCGGCTCCTGAAGATTCGACGTCGGACTCTCATCATGCGGGTAGTCTTCGACATTGACGCCGAGCTCGGCGACGGCGCTAGTGAGCGAGCTCAATGGAACGACGGCCGCATTTCTGTCCGACTCGCTCGCGAAGAGATAAACCGTATTCGCGAGCCGCGACGCGATTCGCCCGGACAGGCTCATTTCCAGGCGCACGCCGGTCGGCGTCCGCCGAACCACCGAGCCGCGCCGCGCAAGCCAGCAAGTCGTCGCCGCTATCAAATGCTCACGATCGGTTGTGACGAAAACCGCGTCGAGGTCCCAGCGCCGAAAGAGCTTGCGAAGGCGGCGGGCGGCGAAGAACCAGAATCCTCCGGTGTCGAACGCGATGACGTCGTATGCAAGGTCATGCTCTTCTCCATTCGCTTTCTTTCTTCGTACGCTCAGCCCGAGCTCGACGTTGGAGTCCGCTGGGGCGAGCAGCGTCACCTTCCAGCCGCGCTCCGCCAGCGCTGCGCCGGCGCGACCAAACGCCCGCGCGGTGCCCGACCATTCCCGGGCCGAGTGGAGAAAAATCAGCCGCACGTCAGCTCGCCGCGCTGGTCA
>Ga0137373_10009031_pt1 | contig 10493 bp, 12 predicted proteins | sample SagtaG_5_FD_104912 | JGI IMG/M metagenome (GOLD analysis project Ga0137373, IMG submission 104912) | Vadose zone soil microbial communities from Sagehorn Ranch, Mendocino, California, USA - Sage1_R_80_16 metaG | ecosystem: Environmental > Terrestrial > Soil > Vadose zone | place: USA...
CTCGTGGCAGACGATCTGGGCTCCCTTCGCGGCAAAGACGCGCGCCCCGCCCACGTGATCGGCGTGCGCGTGAGTCAGGATGAGAGTCCGAACGGGCTTCTTCGTGGTTTCCGTGATCTTCTCCAGAACGGCCCTGGCAATGGCCGGCGTCTCGCCTGAATCCACGACGACGACTCCGTCGCCCGAGACGAACCAGCCCACGTTCGCTCCGGCCTGAGGATGCGCGCCCCAAACGCCTTCGGCGACCTTCACGACTTCGAGCGCGGGCTGCGCTGCGGCAGGCAGGGCGGCGAGCGAAACGGCGAGCGCGGCGGCGGACACGAAACGAGCCTTCATCGGCGAACTCCTCTCAAACTCGGGACTCTCCCACAACAGCGAGCGGCGGCGCCGGATTTCCGGAATCAGCGCGCCGCGACCGCCGGCCGCTCGCGCACGGCGCGGGCGAACGCCTCGAAGAGGCGGCGGGCGGCGGGATCGTCAGCGAGGTTCTCTGGATGCCACTGCACGGCCACGCACCAGCGCTCTCCGGGAGTCTCTATGCCCTCGACCGTTCCGTCCGGCGCGGCCGCCGACGCCACGAGGCCGGCGGCGAGCCGATCGATCGCCTGGTGATGCCGGCTGTTGACCGCGATCTGTCGAGCTCCGGTGACGGCCGCGAGCTTCGTGCCGGGAACGACCTGAACCGGGTGATCCCGGCGCGCGCGATCTCTGGGCGGGCGGTGGTGCTCGATTCCCGACGGCCGGTCGGTCGGCAGATCCTGCACGAGCGTGCCGCCCAGCGCCACGTTGATGACCTGGAGGCCCCGGCAGATTCCGAAGATGGGCGTTTCCTCGCGCCAGGACCGCTCGAACACGGCGAGATCCGTCGTGTCCCGGTCGACGTCGACTTCGACGCTGGCTCCCGGCCGAGCGATCTGACCGTAGCGCGCCGGATCCACGTCCACGCCGCCGCCCAAAAGGACGCCGTCGAAAGACGACTCCGGGATCTGTCCCGGAGCGAGAAGAACGATCTCCTCTGGTCCGAAGCCGGATTCCTCGAGGGCACGCACGTAGTCGTTCGCCTCGTCCGCCGTCTCGTCGCGGTCCAGAGTCAGCGCGATGCGCATCGAATGATTGTAGTCCTTGGTCCTTTGTCCTTCGTCCTTTGTCCCAGAGACCTCACGCCCGGACTAGGGACCACGGACAAAGGACTACGGACTCTCAAAGAGCACCGCCATCCCCATCCCTCCGGACACGCACAGCGTCGCCAGTCCCCGCTTGGCCCGGCGGCGCTTCATCTCGTAGAGCAGCGTCGTCGCAATCCGCGCGCCGGTGGCGCCGATCGGGTGGCCGAGCGCGATCGCGCCCCCGTTGACGTTGACGCGGGCCAGGTCGATCGGCAGCTCCCGAGCGCAGGCGATGACCTGCGCCGCGAAGGCCTCGTTCAGCTCGATGAGGTCGAAGTCGGAAAGGGGCAGCTTCGTCTTGGCGAGGATCGCTCGGATCGCCGGGACCGGGCCGACGCCCATGCGCGAAGGCTCGACGCCCGCCGATGTCCACGCGGTCACGCGCCCCAGAGGCTCGACTCCCGCTTTGGCGACCTCCTGCTCCGTCGCGAGGACGAGCGCGGCGGCCCCGTCCGTGACTCCGGACGAATTGCCCGCGTGGACGGTGCCCGCCGCAGGGTCGAAGACAGGCGGCAGCTTCGCGAGGCCTTCGACGGTCGTGTCGGGACGGGGGTGCTCGTCTCTCTCCACCGTGACGGTCCCCTTTCGGCCGGCCACCGTCACCGGAGTCATCTCGTCCTGGAAGCGCCCCGACTCGATCGCCGCGCCGGCGCGGCGCTGCGTCTCGGCGGCATAAGCGTCTTGCTCGGCGCGCGAGATCCCGTATTCGCGCACGAGGTTTTCGGCCGTCTCGCCCATCAACTCGCCGCAGAGCGGGCAGAGGAAGCCGTCGGTACATCCCGTCCACGATTTCGGCGTGGCCCATGCGGTAGCCGAACCGCGCCCGCGGCAGGAGGTACGGGGTGCCCGACATGCACTCGGCGCCGCCCACGAGAACGACGTCGTTCTCTCCGGCCGCAATCGAGAGCGCGCCGAGCGTGATGGCCTTCAGCGAAGACGCGCAGGCCTTGTTGACCGTGTACGCGGGGACGGAGTCGGGCACGCCCGCGCGATGGGAGACCTGACGTGCCGTGTTGGGCCCCCCGCCGGCCTGGCGCGCATGGCCGAAAATCGTCTCGTCCACCGCCGCCGCCGGCAGCCCCGACCTCTCGATCGCCGCCTTCGCGGCGACCTCTCCCAGATCGGCGGCGCGCATCGAAGCAAAAGCACCACCGAATTTGCCGATGGGGGTCCGGGCGGCGGAGAGGACGTAAACGGGTCTCATGGACCAAGTTTAGAGTTTAGAGTTTGGAGTTTAGGGTTCCGTAAACTGCCGCCTCCAACTCTAAACACTAAAACCTAAACTCTAAACTCTTACGTGATCAGCGGCAGCTTGACGGCGAAAGTCGTGCCTTTTCCGACCTGGCTCTTCACCCCCACGGTTCCTTTGTGCGCCTCCACGATCCACCGCACGATCGAGAGGCCGAGGCCCGAGCCGCCCGAGTAGGCCCGGCGGGCGCGGTCACTGCGGAAGAAGCGTTCGAACACGTAGGGCAGATCGGTTTCGGGAATCCCGATGCCAGTGTCGGAGACCTCCATGCGCGCTTCCGTCGGCACGCTCGACAATTTGATGCGGATCGCGCCGCCCGCCTCGGTGTAGCGCATGGCGTTCTCGAGCAGGTTGTGGAAGACCTGCTGAATCCGGTCCGAATCCACGAAGGCGCGCACCGGCTCGGAGGGCAGCTCGACGGCGAGATCGAGGACGCGGTCCGCCGCCGCAGGCTGGACATTGCGAGCAATCTCGCCGACCAGCTTCGTCAGATCGATGTTGGCGAAGGAGAGCGTGACGCGGCCGCTCTGACCCCGAGCGAGAAACAGGAGGTTCTGCGAGAGGCGGGCCAAGTGACGGACCTCGATGAGCGCGTTGCCGATGACGTCGCGATACTCCTCGGAGGGGCGCTCTTCCTCGAGCGCCACCTCGAGCGAGCCGCGCAGGACGGTGAGCGGCGTGCGCAGCTCGTGGGAGACGTCGGCGATGAACTGCGCCTGTTCTTTCTCCGCGGTGGCCACGGCGTCGAGGCGCGCGTTGGTGAGCTCGGCGATCTCCAGGGCCGGACCCGAGAGATCCTCGAAGGGAATGCGCTTCAAGGGAAGCTCTCCGGTCTCGCGCAGGCGGCGCGCCAGCCGCTCGAGGCTCTCCGCGGCGTCCGTCTCCGGCGCCGACCGCCGGCGGAAGAGGCTCAAGGCGTCTCGGCGCTGCCCGGCTCGCGCACGCGGTAGCCGACCCCGCGGACGGTCTGGATGATTTTCTCCTGTCCGCTCGCGTCGATCTTCTTGCGAAGAGCGTTGATGTACACGTCGATGATGTTCGTCGACAGGTCGTAGGCGTCCTCCCAGATCCGCGCCTGGATCTCCGAGCGCGGCACGACGCGGCCGCGCCGCCGCAGGAGGAGCTCGAAGAGCGCACCCTCGCGGGCGGTCAGGCGGATGACCTCGCTGCCGCGCACGACTTCCCGCGCCTCCGGGTCGTAGGCGAGGTCTCCCCAGGTGAGGGGACCGGGCTCCGGCGCCTCGGTGCGGCGCAGGAGGGCGCGCAGGCGGGCTAACAGCTCGCGGAAAGAGAACGGCTTGACGAGGTAGTCGTCGGCGCCGGCGTCCAGGCCCTCAATCTTGTTTTCGACGGTGTCGCGGGCGGTGAGCATGAGGATCTTCGCACGCTCGCCCCGCGACCGCATTTCGCGGCAAAGCTCGAGGCCGTCGCGGGAACCGGGCAGCAGCAGGTCGAGGATGATGAGGTCGAACGACATGGCCTCGAGCCGCTCGAGCGCGGCGTCGGCGTCTCCGACGGCTTCGACGGCATAGCCCTTCTCCGCCAGCCCCTTCTTCAGGAACTGCGCGATTTTCTGCTCGTCCTCGACCACCAGAATCTTCATCGGCGTCTTGAGCGCTCCGCGCGGGTGCTATCTTCTCTCATTGGCAGTGCAAAGGAGGAGGAACTCATGGAACTCAAAGGTAGACTCGGTTGGACGCTGGCAGCAGCGGCTGGATTGACCCTCGTCGCCTACGGGGCGTCCGCTCAGAAGGCGGCTTCCGCGCCTCAGGCCAAGGCCACCCTCGAGGCCAAGAGCGGCTCGACCGTGACCGGCTGGGCCACTTTCACGGAGGAGGCCGGCGGTGTGAAGGCCGTCGTCCATGTCGAAAAGGCCCCGCCCGGCACACACGGCCTGCACATTCACGAGAAGGGTGACTGCTCGGACCCGGAGGCCAAGAACGCCGGCGGACACTTCAATCCGACCGGAGCCGAGCATGCCGGTCCCGCGGACGCGAAGCACCATGCCGGCGACCTCGGCAACATCGAGGTCAAGGCGGACGGGACAGGCCATCTCGAGATCACGTCCAACATGCTGACGGTCAAGGAAGGTCCGAACTCCGTGGTCGGCCGCTCCGTCGTCTTCCACGAGAAGGCGGACGACTTGAAGACGCAGCCCACGGGCAACGCCGGCGGGCGCTTCGCGTGCGGAGTGATCAAGTAGGAGAAGCTAGGGCCGTGTGGGGCGCGTCTCCTCGGCCTGCCAGGCGCGCAGGTTGCGCTCGATCTGGCGGGAGTGCTTTTCCAGGTGCTCCGCGTAGATCTTGAGCCAGTCGTCGGCCGTGTAGGCGCCCGACTCCGTGTGCGTGCCGGCCGAGAGCCAGGCGGTCGCCGGCAGGCGCCGCAGGAGGTCGACCGTGTGCGCCCGCACGGCCTCGACCACCCCTAAGGCCGTGTACAGGTTGGCTCCGTGGTAGACGAAGGCCTTCGCCCAATGGTCCTGGTCGTAGCCAACGATGACGGGTTTGTCTTCCGCGACCAGATAGCGGATTCGCATCCCGGCGTTCGTCTCGGCGTCGGCGCAATGACAGACGATCTCGTGGATCGACCACTTGTTCTCGGCCGGCCGCCACTTGTGCGCTTCGCGCGGGGCCTTTTCGAGGGCGGCGCGCAGCAGCGCCGGCCCCTGCTCGTACCGGCGGATGAGGTCTTCGCGTTCGGCGGCGGTCAGGGACATGTCTCCTAGACTACCTCACCACTTGGTCCCGTCGAGCGAGACGACCGTCCGGCGGCCGACGACTTCGGCCGCATGCCGCGTGCCGGCGGGCAAATAGAGCCGGTCGCCCGCCTGCAGATCGAAGACGTCGGCGCCCACGGTGATGCGCAGAGTGCCTTCGAGCACGGCGTCGCACTTGTCCTGACCGTGAGCATGCTCCGAAAAGATGGTGCCCTCGCGGTAGGCGTAAATGGCCACCTCGAAACCCTCCCGCTCCATCAGACCCATCATCCGCTTCTCCGTCAGCGGGCCGTCCTCCGCTTCCCAGCGCTCGAGGCGCGGTGCACCCATGAGCTCAACCGATCGGCGTCAGGCGGTGCGCGCGCAGGTTCAGGCGGGTCGTGGACGAGGCGATCTTCCGCTCGAGCTGCGCCAGGACGTGCCGCTCCTCGAGCGCGGCCGCCGGCGGCGCCCCGACGAGCTCGCGGATCGGTTCGCCGATCGGCGCGCCGGCAAGGACGAGGGCGGCGTGCTCGGCGAAGGCCGAGAGAATCTCGAGATCGAGCTCGGTGAAAGCCCCGCCTTCCTTGCGCACGTCCACGTACAGAACCCCCCGGGGCCAGGGCGGCACGGAGAGAGGCGCGCAGGCGAGGGCACCCTGGCCGAGGTCCTTCAAGCTGCGCCGCTTGCCCTGCGCCGAATGCATGCGCTGGTCGAGAGCGGCGAGAGCCCTGCGCGTTTCGAGAACCTTCTTGAGCGCGGAAAAACCGGTGTCGAAGCCCTGGTCCAGCGGCTCATAGCGCGCGAAACCGGAAGCGACCGCGACGTACACGTCGCCGCCGGTGTCGAGCAGCAAGAGCAGCCCCCGCTCCGCGGCGAGCAGCGTCCGGGCGGTTTCGAGCACGTTGCGCAGAGCAGTCCGCGCGGCCACGTTGGGCACGAGCGCCAGACGCGCGGCTGCCGCGGCTTCGAGCCGCGCCGCTCGCTCCGCGTAGAACGCTTCGACCTCCTCAGCCTTGAGGCGCTCGAAGAACGCAAGCAGTCCTCCGAAGCTCATCCAGTCCCCGTCTTGCAGCGGCACCTCGGTGACCCGCGACCCGTTGACGAACGTCCCGTTCTTGCTGCGCAGATCCACCAGGTTCCAGCCGCCGGCCGAGCCCGTCCATTGGAAGAGCGCGTGGCGCGCCGAGACCCGCGGCTCCTGAAGGCACAGGTCGCTGCCGGGATCGCGCCCGGCAAAGTGATTCCGCCCCTCCTTGAAGATGAAGGATCGCGCTACCCCCTGGGGCGGAAAGAGCGTCAATTTTGCGGGCACTGCCGCCCGATTTTACGCCCGAGCGGCCGGTTTACGCCCGACGAGCTCGACCATGCCAGAATCCCGGGCGCGTGGCGGACCCCGGGACTTTCACCTTCGATGCCGGCTCCCTGGAGATTCTCCAGGCCGCTCTCGGGCGGCTCGGCCATGGGTTCGCGGACCTGCCGGCTCTTTCCGAGGCGGCGGGCTCTGCCGATGCGGTCCGGCGCGTGCTGCTCGAAGTGGCCGATCGCCTGCGCGACAACTACCCGTACTTCCACCCTCTCTACGCCGGCCAGATGCTGAAGCCCCCCCATCCCGTCGCGCGGCTCGCCTACGCGCTGGCGATGTGGATCAACCCGAACAACCACGCCTTGGACGGCGGGCGCGCGAGCTCCGCGATGGAAAAGGAAGCCGTGGCCGAGATCGCACGGATGTTCCGCTGGGATGCGCACCTGGGCCACCTCTGCGGAGGTGGGACGATGGCGAACCTCGAGGCGCTGTGGGTCGCGGGACACCTCCATCCCGGCGCCGCGGTCCTCGCTTCGGAACAGGCGCATTACACGCACGGGCGCATCAGCGCGGTGCTCGGCCTCCCTTTCGAGACCGTGCCGTGCGACGACCGCGGCCGGCTCGACATCGCCGCACTCGCGAGGCGGCTGGCGCAGGGCGGGATCGGAACGGTCGTGGCGACGATCGGCACGACCGCAACCGGCTCCGTCGACCCGCTGCCGGAGATCCTGGACTGGAAGCAACGCCACGGCTTTCGGCTCCACGCCGACGCGGCGTACGGCGGCTATTTCGGCCTCACGAACAACCTCACGCCCGACGCGCGCCGCGCTTACGAGCGCCTCGGCGAGGCCGACTCGATCGTGATCGACCCCCACAAGCACGGCCTCCAACCCTACGGGTGTGGCTGCGTCCTGTTCGGCGACCCGTCCGTGGGTCGCTTCTACAAGCACGATTCGCCGTACACCTACTTCAGCTCGGCCGAGCTGCATTTGGGCGAGATCAGTCTCGAATGCTCGCGGCCCGGAGCCGCGGCGGTGGGGCTCTGGGCGACGCAGAAGCTCCTGCCCTTGGTCCCGGGCGGCGAGTTCGCGCGCGGCCTCGCGGCATCGCGGGAGGCGGCGCTCGCGCTTGACGAGAAGCTGCGTGCCGACGGGCGTTTCGTGGCGGCGTCGTTCGAGCCCGAGCTCGACATCGTCGTCTGGGCGGTGCGGGCCCCAGGTGTCCGTTCCGCCTCCGAGCTCGCGCGCCGCCTGTTCGACGAGTGCGCTCGGCGCGGCCTGCATCTTGCGCTCGCCGAGCTGTCGTCGCGTTTCTTCGATTTCGCCGGCGCCGGCGTGGACCGCGACAGCGAGACGGTGACCTGCCTGCGCTCGGTCCTGATGAAGCCCGAGCACCGCGACTGGATCGGCAGGATCTGGGAGATCCTGGATAAGAGCGCCGAGGCCGTCCTCTCGGGCGCGCGGCCCACGCCCTCCCCCAGCGGGAAAGGGACCTAGCCCTTCTTGCTCGGGTCGAGCGTCGTCAAGAGGTTCATGAGGTCGTCGGCGTGCTCCTCTTCCATGGCCAGGATGCCCTCCATCATCCGGCGCGTCGTGATGTCCTTGTCCCCGAGAAACCGCGCGATCTCGGAATAGGACTCGATGGCGATGCGCTCGGCCACGAGGTCTTCTCGGATCATGTCCACGAGCGAGCCGCCCTCGACGTACTGCGAGTGGCTGCGCATCGCGAGGCCCTCCGGATCGAAGTTGGGCGCCCCGCCGAGCTGCGTGATGCGGTCGGCGATTTGGTCGGCGTGCGCCTGTTCGTCGGTCGCGTGCTGGAGGAACTCCGCGGCGACCGTCTGAGCGTGGATGCCCGTCGCCATGAAGTAGTGCCGCTTGTAGCGCAGGACGCAGACGATCTCGGTCGCCAGCGCCTCGTTCAACACAGCGACGACCGACCGCGGGTCGAGCCCGTAGCCCTCCGTGACGGCGCCTGCCTCGATATGGCGGCGGGCCCTCCGGCGCAGCTCCGTGATGTCCCGCACGAAGCTTCCGGGGTTGCTGCGTCGATCGCTCTTGCGGCGCTCGGTGTTCTTTGGTGGTCCCATATTCTTCCTACGCCGCTCCGCGCGGCGGCGTTCTTCTTGGCCGGGCATGCGACCTCCCCTTCGACGACATCAGACAGGCTTCGTCCGTGCAAGCGGCGAGCCAAAAAAAAGGGGGCCGCAGGCCCCCTGGGAATTTCTATCGAAGAGAGAGCGGGCTTAGTAGCGGTCCCGGCCTCCGCCGCCGTACCCGCCGCGGCCGCCGCCGCCCCCGCCCGTCTTCGGGCGCGCTTCGTTGACCGTTAAGGCGCGGCCGCCGAACTCCTGGCCCGAGAGGCCGGAGATCGCGTTGCGCGCCTCGCCCTCGTCCGGGAACTCAACGAATCCGAACCCCTTCGACCGTCCGGTGTCCCGGTCGGTGATGACGGCCACGGATTCGACAGTGCCGTACTGAGAGAAGAGCTTGCGAAGATCCTCTTCGCTGGTGCTGTAGGGGAGGTTCCCGACATACAGTTTCATCGAGCCAGAGTCCTGTTACCGGCGTCTCTCTGCCGGCTCCGCCGCGCCGTTCGGCGGGGCCGTCTTCCCGTCAAGTTCCTCGGTCTTTGGCGATCGCGGATTTGCGTGCAAAAGGCGAGCGAATTCGAGAAGGCGTGCAGTCTAGCAGCCGCACACCGGGGAATCAACCGCGGGCCGGTTTCGATCCGACTAATTTGCGCAGGGCCGCGGAAACAAACGACTTCGTCATCTCTTTACGCCAGTGCAAAGAGAAGTCCGTGTTGTCCATCGGCCGCGCCGGACCGGCCGCGGCCTCGGCGGCCGCCCGGATCGCCTCCTCGTCGAGGGCGCGGCCCGTCAGAGCCTGCTCCGCGGCGGTAAGCCGGATCGGCGCGGACGACACGCCGCCCAGGACGAGTCGGGCCCGCGAGACGGCTTCTCGCTCGCGCCAGATCGCCGCGCCCACCGAGAGAACCGGGAAGTCGAAGGAGCCCCGGCGCCGCAGCTTCGCGTAGCTCGCGCGCCAGCCGTCGGGCTTTGGAAGGCGAATCTCTGTCAAGAGCTCGTTGGCTCCCTTCGTCAGGTACTGGATGCCGTCGTTTCGGTAGAGATCCTCGACCGCCATCTCGCGCTCTCCCGCGCCCGAGACGAGCCGGGCTCGAGCGCCCATCGCGATCAGCACGGGCACGGAGTCGGCCGACTGCACGGCGAGGCAGCGCGGCGATCCGGGCGCGACCCAGCAGATCTCGCCGTCCTTCTTCATGCAGAAGTCGATCGCCTTCCGCCACTCGAAGTTCTGGTCGTAGTAGTTGCAGCGCGTGTCGAGCAGGAGGTTTCCGCCGAGCGTGCCCATGTTGCGCAGAGGCGGCGTCGAGATCTCCTCGATCGCGTGCGCGAGCCCGGGGTAGTGCCGGCGGATCCTCGAGTCGTTCTCGATGGCCGAGAGCGGCACCGAGGCGCCGATGACGGGCCCGTCGGCCGAAAAACGCATCCGCGCCAGCGAGGGAATGCGCGAGAGCCCGATGACGGTCTTCGGTGTCTGTTGCCGGCGCTTCATGTTCGGGTAGAGGTCCGTCCCGCCGGCCACGAACGCGCCCTCGGGGCCCGAGTCCGCCTTGATGTGCACCGCTTCCTTCACCGTCGTCGGCGCGTGATAGCGGAACGTCGGCAGCCTCATCATGCGATCACCTTTCTCACCCCTCCTTGTCCCGTCACCGCCGCATCGACCGCTTTGCCGTCTCCTCCCTCAACAGGGGTTGGCACGTGGATCGGCGCGGGGTACGGAACCTCGGGAAACCGCGTCGGGCCGTAGCGCGCGGGCTTGCCCTGCGCTTTGGCTTTGAGAGCCTTCAAGACTTTTTCGGGAGTGGCGGGAATTTCGTCCACCCGCACGCCCACGGCGTCGTAAAGCGCGTTGGCCACCGCAGGCGGGATCGGCAGCAGGGGCCCCTGCCCGACCTCCTTGGCGCCGAAGGGGCCGTTGGGATCGCGATCCTCGACGAGGAAGGTCTCGACCTCGGGCATCTCCTTCGTCGTCGGGCTCTTGTACTCGA
>Ga0137373_10009039_pt1 | contig 10488 bp, 9 predicted proteins | sample SagtaG_5_FD_104912 | JGI IMG/M metagenome (GOLD analysis project Ga0137373, IMG submission 104912) | Vadose zone soil microbial communities from Sagehorn Ranch, Mendocino, California, USA - Sage1_R_80_16 metaG | ecosystem: Environmental > Terrestrial > Soil > Vadose zone | place: USA: California...
GACTCGAGGAGGGTGTCGAGCACGGCCTGCAGATCGAAGGTCGAGCGGCTGATGACCTTTAGCACGTCGGCGGTGGCGGTCTGCTGTTGGAGGGATTCGCGGAGCTCGTTGAGCAGGCGGGTGTTCTCGATCGCGATGACTGCTTGCGCGGCGAAGCTCACCAGCAACTCGATCTGTCTGTCGTCGAACGGACGCACCTCCCCGCGGTAGATCGACAGGTAGCCGATCGGCTCGCCGTCCTTGAGCATCGGGACCAGAAGGACGGTGCGGGTCCCGGCCAGCTCGACAAACGCGACCACGCCCGGATCGCGCTCGAGATAAGAGGCGTCGGCGGTGAGGTCGGCGACATGAACGACGGTGCGCGTCCGCAGCATGCGGCCGGGCGGCGAATTCGGACCCGGGCTGTAGGGCCGGCTGCGGCGCTGCTCGACGAAGGCCGGCGGCGTATTATGCAAGCCGGCGAGACGAAACGTATCGCCGTCCCGCAAGTACAGGTTACCGAAACTTGCGGCGCAGAGCCGCACCGCATTCGCCAGCAGGGCATCGAACACAGGCTCCAGCTCACCGGGCGAGCTTGAGATGACGCGCAGCACGTCGGCGGTGGCGGTCTGCTGTTGGAGCGACTCGCGCAGTTCGTTGAGCAGGCGGGTGTTCTCGATCGCGATGACGGCCTGACTGGCGAAATTCTTGACCAGTTCGATCTGCTTGTCGGTGAACGGACAGACTTCTTGGCGCAAGATGTTGATGGCGCCGATCAGATCGTGCTCCTTGAGCATCGGGACGGAGAGTACCGTTCGATAGCCGCCGAGCTCGGCGGCTTCGACGATCGGTCGAAACCCTTCGGTATATGCCTGCGTCGTCCTGATGTCGGCGATCTGGACCGCCTGCTTCGTGCTGGCGGCACGCCCCAATGGCGCGTCCGGACGCGGTCGGAACTGTTCGCGCGTGCGCGCCTCAACATACGCGGGCGGTGCGTTGTGCGTGGCAACCATGCGGAAGGCATCCGCTTCGCACAGGTACAGCGTGCCGAACTTGGCCGCGCAGATGCTCACGGCTTTCTCCAGCATGGCCTGGAACGCCGGCCGCAGCTCGCCGGGCGAACTTGAGATGATGCCGAGCACCTCCGAGGTCGCGGTCTGCTGTTCCAGCGCCTCGGCTAGGTGCTCTCGCGCCTCGGCGAGCGCTCGGGTGCGTTTATTGAGCGTTTTTTCGAGATCGCGAGCGCGCGCCTCAACCTTCTTTAGCAGTGCCGCTTGGGATTTCCGTGACAAAGTAGCGCGCGTTCTCCCTTTCGTTCCAGTCGAACGAAGTCCGCGGGCGTGCGTTCGGCTCTTCGCCCCTTTGCGAGACAAGGTCACCTCGTCGGCACGGTCGATTGACCCATGCTGGTCGCCCCAAGCTGAGGATCAGGTCTGCATCGGAAAATGATAGCACAGCCGCGTCCGCCGTGTGTGAGGCCGTTCACGCGCACATACCTGTGCAGGCTTCTCTAGACTGCCAATAGAACCCCGGCACCACAAAGTCCGCCCGCCTCGGTAACTCGGCCGTGTCGTTGATGGTGTGAGCAAAGCAAGGTGACGCTCCTCCCGAATCAGTCAGCCGTGAGGAGTCTCGAACTGCAAGAACGGGCTTTACGGGATTGAGAAACTCGCCTTATAGGGCGCTTATGATGCATCGCTAAGGAGATCTACATGATCCACGTCCGACGCGCCGCCGAACACGATTCTCCCGTTTTCGAGGTGATCGTACGCGAAGGAAAGAGCGAGACTTGTCACCAGGTCACGATATCGCGAGAGATGTGCGAACGACTAACGGCGGGCAAGCATACGCCGGAGCGCTGTCTGGAAGCAGCCTTCCGGTTCTTGCTCGACCGCGAGCCAAAGGAATCGATCCTCAGACGCTTCGACGTGACGGCGATCTCGCGCTATTTCCCCGAGTTCGAGCGAGAGATGCCACATTACCTTTCGCAGCTCTGATCAACGCTAAATGTTGAGCAAGGAGGCGCCGCTGCAACGACCTGTCTCATTAGGGGGCTATTGTTGCCAATTCAATTTTGCCTGCATTTGCATCATCGCTAGGCGCGGCTGTGATTTTCAGGAAAGGCCAAGATCAATACGGACGAGGTTTCTGGTACACACCGCCGCTTGATACCGTCGTTCGCGACAAGTCAAGGTCAGCCGGCCGCGTCTGCAAATCGTCACCCACCCCACTAAAACCAACGACATCGACGCTCCGGTGATCTAACACAAAGAGAGGACGATAGTGTCTAGCGTCGTTGCTATTGGCCATTATCAGGGTCGAATTGTCCAATATAAGCCATTCCTCACCGAGATGGACAGCGACCACTGCATGATTTGTCCTGCGTCTGGGATAATATACAATCAAAAAACGCAGGTCCTCGGGGGCGATCCCTGCTTCGCGAAGTGCCACGTATTTGACGATTGTGTAATCCTCGCAATCACCTGCCCCTGCGCTAAGCGTAACGAGTGGCGCCGACCAGAAGTCGTCAACACCGTACTGGGCCCAATCGCTTACGGACCTGATGCTGAAATTCACCGCGCGATTGATCTCAGCCACCCGAGCGCGACCTTGGTGCTGCCGGCCAAGTTCAACAATCTGCAAGAACCGGCGTGCGGCTGCGGTACAGCTGGCGAAACCAGCGCGGCACGCCGCAAGCGTCTCTTGCTCCGATTGGATGCGGGACTGAAGATCCGCCCATTTCGCCGAGATGTCCTGCGTCAGGGCCTCGAATAGTAGCTCTGAAGATTTGATCGAGTGCTGCTCATCGTGATCCTTTTGGGCCGGCGTGACTTCCGATAAAACGCGACTTTGGTACGCCTTTTCTGACTTCTCAGCCGTTTGGTCCTCAACTGTTGCGCTCGCTCGGCTTTCGATTACCTCGGGTGGTATGTCGGAGTATTCATGTGCTGCCGAAGCACGGCAGCAGACGACTGCGAACAAGAGGATCGAGGCTAGTTTAGACCAAAAGCCGACTCGCGGACGATTTTGAGCAGCTCGACCACAACTCATTAGGCACCACACAGCGCTTTTGCCCCACGTCGTACCGGCGAGCGGCACCTCCTTGAACCGCAGGTGCCGGTACCAGGCGAGCGTCATGAATAGGTTCGAGCCAACGAGCAGCAGAATGGGCAGCAGGCCAGGCTAAGCGCCTACATGACACCGCCGTACGGGCTCCGCGCCGCCGGCCCGTTGATGGCGGGTGGCTGTGCAGGAGCCGCGAGTGGGGCCGGAACCCGGTTTTGGAAAGCGGGCATCTGCGGTGCCGGCGATCCCAGGAGCGTCGTAGGATTGCGCACGAAGCCGCCACGGCCAGATAGGTGGGCAAAGCCGCCACCATGTCCACCGCCTCCACGGGCAAAGCCGGGAGTAGATGCGACGACGCAAGCCGTCGTCACCAAGATTGCCGCAAAAACGCGTTTCATGATCGTTATTCCTCATTTTGCGCCGCCCCTCGACGCCGTTGAATCTAATCATCCTCGGACAGCGACTTTTAATTTGCGTTGCCTTGCTTTGACCGATCTTGCGCTCATTCGTGCGCTCAACCGCGCCATGGACGAGCCGCAACCGCAGGTACCGCGGTGAGACAAAATCGCTTCGTCGGCGAGATTGATCGTGCGGTGGGAGGCGGCCGCCTCGCGAGTGCCAGGCCGCCTGCCCTGCGAGTGCAGCTCACGTTGAGCCGCAAGCGGATACGCCCGCTTGGTCGCGAGCTTGTTAGTAGCCGTTGCCTCCGAATGCGGAGCTCGACGGCGACACAGGGGCTGCGTTTGCGCTCTGGGTGAGCGCCGGGACGGCGATCAGCGAGATCAACGCGAGCGCAGCGATCAATTTCCTCATGGCACATCTCCGTGTTACCGAACATCCTGTTTCCTGCAACAACAGCACGGCGAGTCGCCACATCTCCGTGTTACCGAACATCCTGTTTCCTGCAACAACAGCACGGCGAGTCGCCGAGCGTTGCAGTCATCACAAAGGTGGGTCTTTGGAATGATTGGACAAGTATATTTCTGGATTCATTCGATAACCAAACCGATCACCTGCTTATACTTTGGTTGGCTTTAATTGCGGGCCTGTATGGCCGAACATGGCCAGCTAGAATAAAACCGGAGCTGGATCGCGAGAAATCAAACGGTGTGATTGCAATCATTAGCGCAATCACACCGTAGGAGCCGTCCACAGCATCACGTGACCCCTTTAATGCCAGCTCGGCACGCTCCTGCAACTCTCGCAGGGGCACGCCGGTCCATGCCCCGTTGACGAGGCGCATCACCACGTCAGCGCGGCGGGCTTCAAATACTACGTCACCGAGATGGTCTGTTGGACCTCAGGTGGCCCCCAGAACTACACCGGCCGTTCCATGAACGAATCTCATAAACATCTCAAGATCACCGACAGTGAGTGGGCCGCATTCTGCAAGGACTTCGACGACACGATGCCGAAATTCAATGTGCCCGAGGCGGAGCACAAGGAATTGTTTGCCATCGTGGAGAGCACCAAGGGCGACATTGTCAGCGCACCGTCGTCTTTGTGACGACAGTCACCTAGCGCCCCACGGAGTCCTTCGGAGGTTCTTGCTGGGCCGACGTTGATGGCGGCAAGTTCCTGAGCTCATGGTCCTTGAGGGCCCGCTCTCTGCGAGTCGGCATCGCTACCGGGCACGAGAGATGCCGCGATGCCAAGCGGCCGTGCCGAGCGGGTTCGATGTCTTCCGCGGTCTCGGAGGCCGCCCTCGCTCCCCCTCGATTCAGAACAATTCAGGTCTGCCCCAAGGACCGGCCGTTCCCTCCGTGGTACCCTGAGTGCGCGGCAAACCGGCCGCACTAGCCTCCGCCATAATCGTGGCATCGGCACACATGAAGCGGCGAGAGTTCATCACATTGATCGGCGGCGCAGCAGCCGCTTGGCCACTCGCGGTGCGAGCGCAACTGCAGCCTAAGATGCTGCGTGTCGGCTTTGTCGGTATGCAGCCTCGAGAGTCCCCAATTTATGCAGCTTTCCTCAAGCGGATGGCTGAACTCGGCTATCAAGAAGGCCGGAACTTTACATTCGATTACATCCAAACCCCGAATATCGAAGGCTACGAAAAAACTATCGCGAGCTCGCGGCGCGCAAGGTCGATGTGTACCTCGCGGTCGGCAACGAGCCGGCGCTGCGTGCCGCGCTCTCGGCCGCAGACGGCCGGCCGATCGCGTTTCTGGCCGTCGATTTCGACCCTCTGGCGAAGGGATATGTGGCGAACCTATCACATCCCGGGGGCAATGTGACCGGCATCTTCGTCCGCCAGCTTGAGCTCGCCGCCAAGCGCGTCGAGATTGCTCACGAGGCGTTCCCGCACGCGACCATCGTCGGGATCGCATTTGACACGCTTTCGCTTGAGCAAACCGATGCAGCAGCCGAGGCGGCCCGCAAGCTGGGCCTGGAACCGCGCATGATCGAGATAAAAGGCGAGCAGGGCTACGCTGGCGCATTTGGCACGATGGACGACGCCCGCGGGCAGCCGATCATTTTGCCCGCAGGCCCGATATTCCTGCGGGACCGCGTGGCCATCGCGCAAGCATTGCTCGAGCGCCGCATTCCGTCGATCGCGGCATTTCGGGAGAACATGGAAGCCGGCGCGCTGATCAGTTACGGCTTCGACCTCATGGGTCTGTTCTACGACATCGCGAGCTATGTCCACCAGATTGCACGGGGCGCCAAGCCATCCGACATGCCGATCGAGCAATCGCCGCGCTTTTACATGGCCGTTAATCTGAAAGCAGCCGCGTCGCTCGGCGTTTCCTTATCGGATGCGTTCGTCGCCCGCGCCGACGAGGTGATCGAATGAAAAGGCGCAAGTTCATCACGCTGCTCGGCGGGGCAGCTGCCGCGTGGCCGCTCGCGGCGCGCGCCCAGACGGGAAGGGTCTATCGCGTAGGCATTCTGGCGGCCACGCCGCCGAAGACGGCCGCCTATCTGGTAAATTCGTTCCGCAATGGAATGCAGGAGCGGGGCTACGTCGAAGGGCAAAATCTGATCATTGATTTCCGCTCACCCCCGATGTCGTTCGATCAGAATCCCGACGTCGCCGCCGAGCTTGTTCAAAGCGGTGTCGATCTGGTCCTGGCCTGGACCACACCAGCGGTCATTGCGGCCCGCCGCGCGACGGCTTCCATCCCGATTGTCATGGTCGGGGTCGCAGACCCCGTAGGTTTGGGAATTATTGCCAGTCTGGCAAGGCCGGGAGGAAACATCACCGGTGTGAGCAATGTCTCGAGCGATCTCAGCGGCAAAATGATCGAGCTGCTGCGGGAGATCGTCCCCCGCATTCGCCGCGTCGGCGTGGTGCGCAACAAGTCCAATCCCGGCTCCGAAATTCAGCTTCGGGAGACGGAGGACGCGCTGCGGGTACTTGGACTCCAGTTCGAGGTCGCCGACGCCCACACGCCTGAGGGGTTCGACAACGCGTTCGCACGTCTTAGCGCAAACGGCGCCCACGGCGTGGTGCTCCTTCCCGATCCCTCCCTCATTCAACACGCAGAAAGGATCGCTGAGCTTGCGCAACGGGGAGGGCTGGCCACCGTTTTCCAGCGCCGTGAGAACGTCGATGCCGGTGGTCTTCTATCGTATGGACCAAATTTAAGCCACCAGTTCTACCAAGTGGCTGCTCATGTCGATCGCATCCTCAAAGGCGCGAAACCGGCCGAGCTCCCGGTCGAGCAACCCACCAAGTTTGAGCTCGTGGTCAATCTCAAGACCGCCAACGCGCTCGGACTCCAGGTGCCATTGCATCTCCAACAGCTTGCGGACGAGGTCATCGAATGAAGCGCCGCGACTTCATCACGCTCCTCGGCGGCGCGACGGCGTGGCCGCTCGCGGCGCGCGCGCAGCAGCCGGCAAAGCTGCCGACCATCGGGTTCTTAGGCACGACCACGGCTTCGGCCCAGGTCCAAAGGAGCACCGCTTTTGTGCAGCGGCTGCGCCAACTCGGCTGGATCGAGGGCCGGACCGTCGCAATCGAGTATCGCTGGGCGGAAGGTCGATACGAGCGTTTCGCCCAGATGGCCGCTGAGTTCGTCCAGCTCAAGGTCGACGTCATTGTTACAACGGCAACTGCACCAGTCCTCGCGGCAAAGCAGGCGACATCGGTCATTCCGATCGTGTTTGCGGTGGCGGGGGATCCGGTCGGCAGCGGCCTCGTCGCGAGTCTGGCGCGCCCAGGTGGCAACGTCACCGGGTTATCGCTCCAGCAGACCGACCTTGCTGCCAAGCGCCTCGAACTCTTGCGTGAGGTCGTACCCGGTCTCCGCCAACTAGCGATCATGGGCAATGTCGGCAGTCCCATGATCGTACTGGAGCTGCGCGAGGTCCATTCAACGGCCCGCTCGCTCGGCCTCGAAGTCGCCACATTGGAAATCGGGCGGCCCGACGATATCCCGCTTGCTTTCGAGGCGGCGCTCAACGTCGCCGCGGATGCACTTTACGTCTGTGCCGACCCGCTCGTGGGCACTAACCGACTTCGAATCGTCACTTTGGCGCACGATGCGCGCCTGCCAACGATGTTCGGTGAGCGCGAGCACGTCGACGCGGGAGGTCTGATGTCCTATGGACCAAACCTCCCGGACCTGTTCAGGCGCGCCGGCGAATATGTCGACAAGATTCTGCGCGGAGCGAAGCCGGCCGACCTCCCAGTCGAGCAGCCGACCAAGTTCGATCTTGTCATCAATCTGACCACGGCAAAGGCGCTTGGCCTGACGATCCCGGAGGCCTTTCTGCTGCGCGCCGACGAGGTAATCGAGTGAACCGCCGCGAGTTCATCACCTTCCTTGGCGGCGCGGCTGCGGCATGGCCGCTCGCGGCGCGCGCGCAGCAGACCGAGCGGATGCGGCGCGTTGGCGCCCTTATGAATACCGCTGCGGACAGTGCGGATGGGCAGGCCCACTTCGCAGCGTTCGTGCACGGTCTCCAGCAATTGGGCTGGACCGACGGCCGCAACGCGCGACTGGACGTTCGCTGGGCCGCGGGCGATCCCGAACGCATTCGCCGATACGCGGCGGAGCTGGTCGCGCTGGCGCCCGACGTCATCGTGGCCTCTGGCGGGACGACCCTAGGGCCATTGCGACAGGTGAGCCGCACCGTGCCGATGGTGTTCACGGGTGTCAGCGATCCGGTCGGCGCCGGCTTTGCCGATAGCCTGGCGCGGCCGGGCGGCAACGCGACCGGCTTCATCGCGTTCGAATGGAACATCAGCGGCAAATGGCTGGAGCTGCTTAAGGAGATCGCGCCCGGCGTGACCCGGGCGGCGGTCCTTCGAGATACCGAATTGGGGCCCGGCGCCAGCCAGTTTGCCGTCATCCAGGCGGTGGCGCCGTCGCTGCGGGTCGAGGTCAATCCGGTCAATGTGGGCAGCGCCTCTGAGATCGAGCGCGCTGTCGCGGCCTTTGCGCGCGCTCCGAATGGCGGCCTAATCGCGACCGGCGGCGGCCGGATGCGGTCTCATCGCGACCTGATCGTCAAGGTGGCGGCCCGCCACAAGCTGCCCGCGGTCTACTACGATCGTGTGTACGTCGACTCCGGCGGCCTGATCTCCTATGGGCCTGATTTCGTCGATCAGTTCCGGCGCGCCGCCGGCTACGTCGACCGCGTCCTCAAAGGCGAGAAGCCGGCCGACCTGCCGGTGCAGGCGCCGACCAAATACGAACTCGTGATCAACCTGAAGACGGCCAAGGCGCTCGGCCTCGAAATTCCGCCGACGATACTCGCCCGCGCCGACGAGGTGATCGAGTGAAGCGGCGCACGTTCATCACGCTTCTCGGCGGCGCGGCAGCCGCATGGCCCCTCGCGGCGCGGGCGCAGCAGGGCAAGACGCCGGTGATCGGGTTCCTGCATAGCGCGTCACCCGGCGGCTTTGCATTTTATGTGACCGCGTTCCGCAATGGTCTGAAGGAAGCTGGCTACATCGAGGGTCAGAACGTCGCGGTCGAATATCGCTGGGCGGAGGGTCAACTCGAACGATTGCCGGCGTTGGCGGCGGATTTGGTTAGCCGTCAAGTCGCTGTGATCCTCGCGGATACCCGTTCGACGTTGATCGCCAAGGCGGCAACCACCACTATTCCCATCGTTTTCACCAGCGGCGGTGATCCGGTCAAACTGGGCTTCGTCACTAGCCTCAACCGGCCGGACGGCAATATCACTGGCGCGAGCTTCCTGACTGCGGCGGTAGCGGGAAAAAGACTAGAGCTGCTGCGCGAGTTGATACCCAGCGCCACCGTGGTGGACTATCTCGTCAATCCCGACAATGCCCTCGGTCAACCGGAAATCGCCGATGCTGAAACCGCGGCGCGCAGGCACGGGCTTAAGCTCCGGGTGGTCAACGTGGTCGACGCTCGCGGCGAATACGACTTCGATCGGGCTTTCGCCACAATCGCCCAGCACCGGCCCGACGCGCTTTTCATTGGCGGCGATCCGCTCTTCCTCTTCCGACGCCATGAGCTCGTGCCGCTAGTGGCGCGGCATGCGATTCCTGCGATTTACAATCAACGAGAATACGTCCTCACCGGCGGACTAATGAGCTACGGCACCAGCATCTCCGATGCTAGTCGCCAGGCTGGCGTCTATGTCGGCCGGATTCTCAAGGGCGAAAAGCCAATTGATCTCCCGGTCACGCAGTCCGCGCGATTCGAGCTGGTTATCAATCTCAACACCGCCAAGACGCTCGGCCTCAAAGTGCCGCTGACCCTGCAAGTGGCTGCCGACGAGGTCATTGAATGAGCAACTGTCATCTTGTCGCAGCGAGATCGCTGATCGATTTGGTCGCGTCAAGGCTGGCGCTTCGCGCCCCCGCGCTACGCGCGGCTACGGCCTTGACTCGGCCAAGTCGATCAGCGCAGCGGCTACCGTGCGGTCGGCAGAACATGCCGACCGCTAAGACGGTCGGCCCAAACAACGTCGTCGCGAACCATTGCGTTGAGCATGGTGATCATCTTGCGCATCACCGCCACGATCACGACCTTCGGCAACTTGCCGCTGGCCGTGAGACGGTCGTGGAACGCCTTGAGCACAGGATTCCAATTGCTGGCGCTCATCGCCGCCATGTAAAGCACCTGGCGGACGTGCGCCCGCCCGCCCCAGATGCAGCGCCGTCCCTTGAGCGTGCCGCTCTCGAAGGCATAGGGCGCGACGCCGACCAGCGCAGCGACCTGCTTGCGGCTCATGCGGCCGAGCTCGGGCAACAGCGCAATCAACGTGCAGGCCAGTACTGCGCCGACGCCTGGCATCGACGTGAGCAGGCGATAGCGGTGGCCGAGTGCATCATCGGTGGCAACGATCTCGACCATGCGCTTGTCGAGCAGGTGGATGTCGGCGGCGAGGCGAACAATGCGGCGGCGAGAAAGACGCTGCAGCATCGCATCTTCCAGCAGTCTGGAGCCATTCTCGGCGGCGACTTTCTCGGCGCTGAGCTGACGGCGAATGGCGAGCATCTCGGCCAGC
>Ga0137373_10009048_pt1 | contig 10482 bp, 7 predicted proteins | sample SagtaG_5_FD_104912 | JGI IMG/M metagenome (GOLD analysis project Ga0137373, IMG submission 104912) | Vadose zone soil microbial communities from Sagehorn Ranch, Mendocino, California, USA - Sage1_R_80_16 metaG | ecosystem: Environmental > Terrestrial > Soil > Vadose zone | place: USA: California...
CAGAAGATGAGCGGGAGCGGCAAGCGCGAGGCGGGAACGATGGCGGCGCCGACGAACCCTGAGTCGGAAAGTTCGCCCCTTACCTCGGAGGAAGAGAATGCGAGCGCCGAGCCGAAAATCGTCGGGCCCTTGCCGCCGCCTCGGCTCCCCCCGGCGCTCGGGCGTTCGGAGAGCGGAGCCGCCAAAGTCATCGTCCCCGTCGAGCCGCAGCTCGTCGCGAGTGGCGAAAGCCCCGCCAACGCCATCAGCTCGACGCATAGCGGCATCGAGCTTGGCCGGCCCATTTTCGCCGTGGCAGCGCTCGGCGCCCTTTCGGCGGCCGCTGCGCTCCTCATCGTCGGGCGAGCCGCCGGACGCGGCGTGGCCATCGGCGCCATCATCGCCACCTTGAATTTTTGGGCTTTTACGCGACTCGGGGCCGCGTTCGTGTCGCGACGCGAAGTACAAACGGCCTTCGCGCTTCTTGCCGTGCTCAAGCTCATTCTCCTTTTCGCCGGCGTATTCGTGGTGCTCAGAGTCGAGCTCGCCCGACCGATTCCGTTTCTCGTCGGCTACTTGGCTCTGCCGGCCGGCATCGTCGTCTCGCAACTGCTCGGATTGCGGCACGACATAGAGAACGGCGAAGGCTCCGTCTAGCACTGCTTTGCCAGTTTCTCGCTGCCAGATCGATCATCGAAAGTGGCGCGACGCCCACGCAAGCTGACTGGACAGTCGCAACTTTGCTCGGAAAAGCGGAATGGCACGGCCTTGCGGCGCCTCCAACCAGCGTCGAGACTTCTCCGACTTCGCCGGGACGTTACATGGGCGCGCGACGGCGAAACTGCGCTTCGCGCAGGCACCCCCCAGTAGGACTAGATTTTGCGGCCGAGGGCGCCTAAGAAGCATCGTCGATTCGACGACCATGCCCGAGCACACGACGTTTCTCACCTACCTCTTGGCGCAGTTTCCCGCGCTCCAACAGAACGCGGAAAACATCGGCTACTCCTTCATCGGTCATCACGACCCGACGTGGCGCAGCTTCGAACCGATCGTCACCTCCATCCTCGTGATCCTGCTGGTCACCGTTTTGGCGCTGCGCACGCGCGCCACGCTGGCCGACGTCGACCGAGCCGTCGTACCCGACGCGCGCCTCACGCTGCGCACGTTCATGGAGGCGTTCATTTCCTATTTTTATGGGATCGCGCGAGACGTGATGGGCCCGAAGCGCGCCAAGCGCTACTTCCCCATCATCGGCGGATCGGCATGCTTCATCTTCTTCTCGAACCTGATGACGCTCATCCCCGGCCTGGCCCCGCCGACCTCGAGCCTCAACATCACACTCGGCTGCGCCCTCTGCGTCTTCATCGTTTTCAATTATTACGGGCTGCAGGCCAACGGTTTCGGATACGTCAAGCATCTCGCCGGGCCCAAGTGGTACCTTGCGCCGCTCATTTTCCCGATCGAGCTCATCTCCACTTGCGTTCGGCCGGTCACCTTGTCGATCCGTCTCATGGTGAACATGGCGGTCGACCACCTGCTCGGAACGATCGCCATCGGAATGGTTGCGCTCTTCGTCCCGGTACCGCTCATGTTTCTGGGCGCCATCGTGATCGTCGTCCAGACATTGGTTTTCTCCTTGCTCACCTCGATTTACATCGGGCTGGCCACAGAGCACGAAGAGCACTAGCCATCCGGGCAAAAAACTACTAAACGGGCACGCGCGCTCGCACCTCCAACTTCCACCCTCAAAAGGAGCCAATCCTAGATGTCCACCAAGAGCAAGCTGGCCCTCGTCTCTGCCACCCTCGTCACCCTGTTCACGTCATCGGCTTTTGCGCAGACGGCGAACGCGGCAGCGACCAACAAGGAAGACGTTTTCCGCTGGGCGGCCGGGGGCGCGGGCTTCGCCATTGCCATCGCCGCCTTGGGAGGCACGCTCGCCCAGGGTCGCGCCACGGCCGCGGCGCTCGAAGGCATTTCGCGCAATCCCGGCGCTTCGGCGAAGATTCAAACGCCGATGATTCTCGGTCTCGCGCTCATCGAGTCGCTCGTTCTGTTCGCGTTCGTGATCGCGTTCCTCCTGCAGAGCCTCATCAGGCTGTAAAACTCTCCGCCGAGCGGCGCCGACGTCAACGCACGCGCACGAGGGTTCCTTCCTCGGACGACGTCGGCAGAGCCGCCGACCAGCCCGCCGGCAGGTGTGGGCTGGTAAACGCGAAGAGGCGCTGCGCGTCGAGAGGCGCCAGATTCACGCAACCGTGGCTGCGGACTTTGCCGAACCCGCGATGCCAGAACGCGCCGTGGAGTCCCACCCCTTTGGAGAAGTACTGCACGTACGGCACATCTTCGATCGCGTAGTACTTCAGCGCTTCTTCGTCCTCCAAGTTGTCCATGTTCGAGCTGGTCAGCTTGACCCAAATTCGAAATTCCCCCTTCGGCGTGGCGGTGTCGGTTCCCTCCTTGCCTTTGCCGCTCGAGATGAGCGTCGCGAAGACCGGCCGATCGCCTTCGAACGCCATCAGCATCTGCGACCCCAGATCGACATCGATCCAGCGCTCGTTCGGTCGGAGCGACGAAGGAGGAGGCGAGCCTGTTGGGCGGCGCACGTCGCGCGCGCGAAGCCACTCGCCCTCGCCGACGCGATAGTACCCGGCCTTCTTGTCGACCTTTTCTTCGAGAATGGGGACCTTCTCGAACTTCGCTCGCTTGGTCGATTTGGTCGCGCGCGCCCCCGCCGAGGGACCGGAGAGGGTCTGCGCCTTGTCCTCGATCACCCAGCCGAAATCGAGCTTTCCCTCGGCGATCTCTTCACCATGAAAGGCAAAGGGCGCGACCGGCACGAGGTCGCGTAGCGGGACCCACAAGCCGTGATGCGTGCGGGCGTAGCGCGCCCCCAGCTTGACCCCTTCCTCGGTCGTCGCCACGGCGAAGCCGGGCTGCAGCTCTTGGTCGGGCGCGACGTCTTCGGCGTCGCTCAGGCGGAAGTAGCCGTTCGAGCCGTACCGCCCGACGAAGTAGTAGCTGAAGGGAAGGCCGGTCGACGCGTTGGCCTCGACCGACGAACGCGGAGGAATCGGTGGGCCGGCGTCGAACGTGACCGCGTCCTGGCAAATCCAGGCCAGAGGACCCACGCTGAGATAGCGCGCCGCGCAGCCGTCTCCCCGCTTGGCGCCGAAGAAAGGAAGCTTGACGCCCATGAGCGCCGTGCCGCGTCGCGCGGCCGAGGCGGAGGGCTCTGCCATGATGGCGACCTCGGAACGCTGCACCATGACGCTGCGTCCTTCGGGGAGCGGCAGGTCATCGGCTTCGCGCCAGGGGGGCAGGTCACTCGCCAACAGCGTGGTCGCAGAGAAGAGCACCGCAGAGGCGCCGATCGCCCACGGTCGAGTCAACCCGATGCGGCGAGATCGCATCAACGATACGTGAAGCGGACCTCGTGGTCGCAAATCCGGTACACGTCCCCTTCGGCGATCGGCCGGCGCGAGATGCGCTGGCCGTTGTACTCGACCCCGTTCGTCGAGCCCATGTCGACCATGTAGTACTGCCCGTTCAGAAACTCGATCATCGCGTGCTGGCGCGAGACATTGGGGTCTTTGATGGTGAGGTCGCTCGACTGCTTGCCTCGCCCAATGACGAATCGATCCTTGTTCACGGGGACCCTCTCGCCCGCATAAACGAGGCTGAGCTGGCCCGTGTAGGAAGGGCTGGACGGTGGAGCGAATCGCCCGCTGCCCCCGGTTGGCGGAGGGAGCCCGCGTGTCCCGGGCAGCGGAGGGGGAACCGTCCGTGGCGCGGGCGCCGCGGTTCCGGGCGGGGGCGGCGGCGGCGCCCGATTGGTCGGAGGCGACGTGGGCGACGAAAAAGCCCCGCTTCCGCCGCGTGCCCCAACCGGCGGCGGAGGCAAATTGCCGTAAGGGGGACGACTTCGCGTGGGCGGTGGAGGCAGGGGTATCGAGCCAGGTCGAGCCTGCGGCGGCGAGGGGGGTGAGGTCCGCACCGAGTCGCCGGTCGGCCCGGAAGAGGGCGCGCCGTCACTGGTGCGTCCCCCCGAGCGCCCCGCGTAGCGCTGGCGCGCGTACTGTTTCATCGACTCGTTGATCAAGTAATCAACCGAGCATTCCAGCTCTTGCGCCATTTGCTGAAAGGCATCCCAGAGGATGTCGCGGCATTGAAAAGTGCGCGCCGTTTTCTTGTTGGGATCCGAGCTCATGAGGTTCTCAGCTGAAAGCATTTTAGCGCCAGGAGAGCACTTGTGGAAAGAGGGGGCACGCGCCTGCTAGCGCCCCTTCATGGCAGGCACGATGCAGAACTTCACGAATTCACCTACGTCCTTGATGTCCTTGGTATCGTTTTCCTTGCCGTCGGCCTTGGGAACTTCGCATTGCCACTTGGCTTCAGGGTCGTCCGTTTTCGGGACGGCCGTCTTGTCCGATTCGAGTGCGGCGACGACGGGAACGTCAGAAGCCTTCCCGTTTGCATAGAAGTAGCCGAGCGCCGTGAGGCGCGCAGCCAGGCTCCCCTCTTTGAGAAAAGGCAGCGCTGCCTCGCGCGGCGTCGGCCCCTTCACCTGCATCTTTCCGATGTGTTGACCGTACGACAGCGGCTCGGTCATCGCGAAGCCGGGAGCCGCGCCGCCGGGGAGCCTGCTCATGAACTCCGGAAGCTGGTCGGTGCTCGACATGCGAAGGACCGTCCCCGCCGCCACCCAGCGCACTTTCCATTTTTTCGAATTGAAAAGGGAGTAGAGCCGGGCCACGGCCTGCTCGCGCGGCAGCTCGCCCACGCGGGCAAAGGCCTGGTCGCGCACGCTGTCCGGGATGTCGTCCGCCGAAGCCAAAGTCAGCACCTTCTCGACGTCGGCGGGGTTGTTGCGGTCGATCCGACCTTCGAGCGCGGCGAGCGCTGCCTGCCGTTTCTTTTCGCTTTGCGTGCGCTCCATCGCGACCGAAAGGCAGTAGTCGACGGCCGGGCGCGTCCCGACTTTCTTGATCGCGGCAAAGACCTTGATGAGCGCTTCTTCCTGGTATTGCGCGAGCTGCTTTTGCAGCTGGTCGGGCGTCGGGTTGATTTTCGACGCCCGGTTGGCCTCTTCGACGGCGGGTTTCGTGCGGTCAATCCACGCCTGGGAGCCCGTGAACTTCGCAAGCTCGACCAGCTTGATGGCGGTTGCTTCCTTGGTCGGCTGGTCGCCGAGCTCCGACACGAGCGAGGCGATGCGATCGTAGCGGCCGGAGTCGGCCGTGATGAGCGCCGGCAGACCGCGCACGGCGGGAGCACCGATGGCGCGCATCATTTGCTCCATACCGAACATTTGCGATGTGTTGTCGAGCCGGCGATCGAAGTCGTGCTGAGACCAATCGATGAGCGCGTCGGTGAGCTGTTTTCGTGCAGCGTCGTCGGAGACGAGGACCGCCTTGTCGTAGGTCAGGATAGCGATGGCCGCATCTTTGTAGGCGTACGACGGATCGGGCTGCAGGGGCTGGCCGGGCGCGTTCACGGGCGGGGGCTGTTTCATTTGCGCGACGATCGTCGGCACCATGCCGTCGATGATCCGCTTCCGATCTTCGGGGCCGAGCAACGCGAGCGCTTCGACGAGACGATTGATGCCGACGCGGCGTCCTCCGCGCGGCTTCATGCGCAAGAGCTCGAGCCCCGCTTCGACGCGCAACGGCCATTCGTATTTGTCGTGCGTGACCACCGCGACCAGCTTGTCGGGACCGTGCTCGGTGGACGCCCAACGTCGGACGTCGTTGTCGTTCACGCGGCACCCGGTGAAACTCCCCCCGAGGACTGTACCAGCGAGAACGAAGACCGAAACCTTGAGCAGGTTCTTCAACGGCCGAGGAGTCTTTCTCACCTTAGTGCTCCGTACCCGTGCGTTCTGGTCGAGCGAACCATCGCCTCAGCTGTGACGCCATCGCCCAGGAACGAGGCACCCCCCGGGGTCGCTACGCGCCGATGGTAGCCCGTTCTTGCGGCAAAAATCCAGCACTTACACTTCCCTTCTCGGCTGGGCTTCAGGCTCCGGGCTTCGGGCTTCAGGTCACGCGCTGCAGGAGCGTTAGCCGACTGAAGAGCGTCGTCCAGGGGAAACAGAACTCCCTCGAGTCTGAAGCCTGAGTGACGCCCAGAGCCAAAGTTTTGCCCTATCTCGGCCATTTCCGTACGTTGCGCGGGTGTAGGTCAGCGTAGGTGGTCCCCTAGGTGATGCCGATTCCCGTTTTCGCGCCTCGTCGTCTCGCCGCGGGCGAAGCTCTGCCCGGCGACGGCAAGACTCCTCTGGACCGCGGGCGTGAAGCGGCAGCGCTCACCCTCTTCGCCGCCGCGGTCTATGCGACGCTCGCCCTCGCCAGCTTCCAAGCCGATCCGGCGCGACCGGAGGTGCAAGGAGGTGACTGGGTGGGTCCGGTCGGCGCCTCGTTCGCGCACGGGGCCGTCGGACTGCTCGGCTTCGTGGCGTGGGGCGTGCCGTTGGAGCTTGCCCTTTTTGCCGCGCCGCTCTTGCGTCGCAGGCCGTCGATCGCGAACGTGGCTCGCCTCGCCGGCGACGTCATCGTTGCGTGCATCGTCTCCGCGCTCTTCCATATTGCACTGCCGCAAGCCACGGTGTTCGGGGCCATGCCGATCGGCGGCAGCTTCGGCGAGCTGTTCGGTGAGGTACTGCGCTCGCTCTTCTCCACGCTCGGCTCGTACATCATCGGGCTCACCGTGATCGGTTTGATTCTCATCGGGCGCGCTTCTTTTTCGTTCATCGCATGGGTCGAGCGCGCGGGCCGCGGCACCGAAGTCGCAGCTGCGAAGGCGAAGCAGGGGGCCCGCGCCGTCGCGGGCGCGTGGGCCATGGCCCGCGACCTCGAGCGTGAGCGCGTAGAAAGCGAGCGCCGCAGCCAAGAGCCGCGCATCGACTCCACACCGAACGACGAGGCGATCATCGCCGCGCTCACGGAAGAAGGCGAAGCCACGAGCCCCTCGCCGCTACCGTTGCAAATTGCGGAGACACCGGCGGCTGCGACGGCGACAACCCCTCCGGAACCTGGCGGCGCGGCCCTGGGACCGCCGGCAAGGTCCAAAGCGCCCGCCGCCCTTGCGGCGAACGTCGAGAAAGCCGGCGCGGCGGAAGCGGCGCTGCCGGTCACGACGGCAAAGCGGCGCGGCGGGACCAAACAAGAGGGTCCCACCATCGTCGACACGACCGGCGAGATGGCCGCGCGCAAATCGAGCAAGGGAGTCACTGCCCCGCCCGCGTTGCAGAGCTTTCGACTACCGAGCACCCAGCTCTTGGAGCCTCCTCCGTCCACCGTCCTCGAGATCGATCGCGAGCTGCTTCGCCGCAACGCCAAGCTGCTCGAAAAAACGCTGAACGACTACGGCGTGCAAGGAATGGTCGAGGAGATTCACCCGGGTCCGACCGTCACGACCTACGAGGTTTCGCCGCAGGCGGGCACCAAGGTCTCGAAGGTCGCCTCCCTGGCCGATGATCTTGCGCTCGGCCTTTCGCGCAAGGTTCGCATCATCGCGCCAATCCCGGGAAAGAACCGCATCGGGTTCGAGATCCCCAACGAAGCGCGCGTGCCCGTCTCGCTGCGCGATCTGGTCGAAGATCACCGCTTCGTCGAGCTCGGCGTGCCACTGCCCGTCGTGCTCGGCCGCGACCACGTCGGCGCTCCCTTCTTCGCCGATTTGGCCTCGATGCCGCACGTCATCGTGGCAGGCGCAACGGGGGCGGGCAAGAGTGTGGGGCTCAACGTGATGCTGGCCAGTCTTCTGTTTCGGCGCACGCCGGAAGAGCTGCGGCTTCTCATGATCGACCCCAAGGTCGTCGAGCTTGCTCCGTTCGACAAGATTCCGCACATGCTGCTACCCGTCGTGACGGACATGAAGCAAGCATCCAATGCCCTGAAGTGGGCGGTCGACGAGATGGAGCGGCGTTATCAGATGTTTGCCAACGCGGGGACGAAGAACATCGCCACCTACAACACTTGGGTCGATCGGGTGCGCAAGGGGCTCGCCAAGGCGCCGCCGATCAAACAAGTGACGGCGATCGGGGCCGACGGCGAGCCGGTCACGGTCGCGGCCGCCACCGACGGCAGCGATGCGCAGCTGCCCGAGCGCATCCCCTACATCGTGATCGTCGTCGACGAATTCTCCGATCTCATGATGCAGCAAGGCAAGGACGTCGAAGCAGCGGTCGCGCGGCTCGCCCAAAAGGCCCGCGCCGCCGGCATGCACGTCATTCTCGCTACCCAGCGGCCGAGCGTCGATGTCATCACCGGCATCATCAAGGCGAATTTCCCGACCCGCATCGCGTTCCGCGTTTCGCAAAAGGTCGATTCACGCACGATCCTCGACGAGCAGGGCGCCGAGCATCTTCTCGGGCGGGGCGACATGCTCGTCAAGATGAATGGCACCAACGAGACGCGGCGGGTGCAATGTCCTTTCGTCAGCGAAGAAGAAGTCCAGAAGATCACCGATTTTCTGCGAACGCAGGGAACACCGGTCTACGACGAGAACATTCTCAAGCCGCGCGATGACGAAGCTTCCGAGGACATGGACGACGAGGCCGAGCTCGACCCCCTGTACGATGCAGCGGTGCGGATCGTCGCCGATACCCGGCGCTGCTCGACATCGTGGCTGCAGCGCAAGCTGAATCTCGGCTACAACCGCGCCGCGCGTATCGTGGAGGTCATGGAGAAGCGGGGGCTCGTAGGGCCGGCGAACGGCGCCAAGGAGCGCGACGTTCTCATCGGGTCCATTTGACCGCCGGCCGTTCACCGAAAAATCCTGGTCGTCATGGTCAAGCGATACGTGGTTCTGACAGGGAGCGCGCTCGCGGCAGTGGCAGCCGCGCTGGCGTCGGTGACGCTGGCGCGGCACGCGCGCGTGCGACTGGCCAGCCCGGCGCCGCTCGCCTTCGAGTCGACCGATGGGGGTTCGCCCAAAGCGGCTCGCACAGCGGACGGCAAGGTGAGCTCGGGTCCGCCGAGCATGCTCCACCTCGATGCGAGGCACACGAATCGCAGCCCCTTCCAGGGCCCCACCTCTGCGCGCCTCGCGTGGACATTCGACACCCAAGGTCCCATCGAGGCGGCGCCGGCCATGCTCGACGATGGCACGATCCTCGTGCCGTCACTCAGCGGCAAGCTCTTCGGTCTGAACGAGGGCGGTGAGCTGCAGTATCGCGTCGACCTGGGCGATCGGGTCTACGGATCACCCCTCGTGCTCGATGACGACATCTTCGTGGGATCCGATGCGCACAGGTTCTTCGGAATCACCAAAGCGGGAACGATTCGTTTCCGGCTCGACACCGAACACGATGTGGACACCGGGGCCGCTCCCACACCTTGGGGAGGCATCGTCTTCGCGAGTGGAAAGACGATCTACGCCTGCAAACCGGACGGCACGCTGCTCTGGCGCGTGCAAGCGCGGCGCAAGTGCTACTCGTCTCCCGCCGTCGGCGACGACGGTACCGTTTACGCCGGCTCGCAGGACCACCAGCTTTACGCCGTGGGGGCTGAGGGCAAAGTCAAATGGCGCCTCGATCTCGGCGCCGACGTCGACAGTTCCCCGGCCATCCAAGACGACGGAACGATCGTCGTGGGCAGCGACAAAGGCGAGGTCCTTGCCCTCGCCCCTGAAAACGGCGAGGTGCGATGGAGGACCGACGTGGGCGGCTATGTGCGGGGAGCACTATCGCTCGGGCGAGACGGAACGGTGTTCGCCGGCACCTACGGTCCTACGCCGACCGTCGTCGCACTCGATCCCGACGATGGCAGGCCACGCTTCCGGTTTTCGATCCCTGGAACGGGTGCGCGCGAATTCGGCGTTCACGGTGGCCCGGTCGAAGATGCGGCGGGGCGCATCTACTTCGGTACGCAGGACGACCACGCCTACTGCCTCGACGCCCAGGGTGCGCTCGTCTGGAAGTTCAAGACCGGCGGCGACGTCGACGCGCCGCTCGTCATCACCCCGGCCGGACGCCTGCTCGTCGGCTCCGACGACGGGAAACTCTACGCCCTCGGTCCGTGAGGCATCCGCTTGCTAGACATTGGTCTTATCGCTCGCCTGGGCTATCGTGTGGACGCCAATGCAGACCGGATTTCCCCCCGCATATGAGACCGATCCGGAAGACGTCGCTTGGGGCCTCACGACCGGCGCCGCGCTCTGGAAGCAGGGGGAGCGATATGACGCCATCGTGTGGCTGAAGCGGGCCGTCGACGCTGCCACCGAGGCGGGCGCGGCAGCGCGCGCCGACGAGCTCAATCGCGCGGCAACCGACCTCATCGCTTCGCTCGCCGCTGCCTCAGCCGTAGCCCGCCCGGCCCCCGCGTCGCCCGCCCGACCTCCTTCCGGCCGACAGCCCGTTCCGGTCAAAGATGTGCCTTCGCCTCCGCGGCCATCCGCCGGCGGGGAACCCGACCGGTCGCTCACGAGACCCATGGTTAAAGCGCCGCCGGCCCCCAAGGGGGCCCCTGCCGCGGCGCGCGCGCCGGCACTGGCCCAGAA